>JAEAMG010000153.1_pt1 | contig 110101 bp, 106 predicted proteins | sample 8958741 | NCBI WGS metagenome assembly JAEAMG01 (sample SAMN16933256, study PRJNA681125) | bioreactor sludge metagenome | isolation source: anaerobic bioreactor treating anionic surfactant - SDBS | place: India: Bengaluru | collected 2019-02-28
GCACCAGAAACAGCCGCCGCCGAATACCGCCACTTCCATCTGTTGATTCATGATGTCCTCCCGCAATGCTGCTACGACTTATCATTTCACTACTGTAACGCAAAGTGCTGTGGCCTGCAGTGCCGCTTGAAAAGGCGCGTGGCGCATCGCACATCAGCGTACGCCGGCCACGATTGCGCTGGCGCGGCCGATTTTTGGCATAATGTCAGCAAATAGACAGGTCAACCATGAACACACGCTCCCCCCGCGCGCCAGCGCAAGAATTCGATACGACACATTTCCGTCAGGCATTGTCGCAGTTTGCCACCGGCGTGACGGTCATCACCACGCGCCTGGCCGACGGCAGTTTCCGCGGGTTGACGGCCAGTTCCTTCAATTCCGTCTCGCTGTCGCCGCCCCTGGTGCTGTGGAGCCTCGGTTCCGTGGCGAACAGCATGCCCATTTTCAGCGGCAACTCGCATTACGTCATCAATGTGCTGGGCGCCGAGCAGGCGGAACTGGCGCAGCGCTTCGCGCGACGCACGCCGAATCCCTTCGACGACGTCGAATACGAATTGTCGCGCACGGGCCAGCCCATCCTGAAAGGCGCGTCGGCCTGGTTCGAATGCCATAACCGCAGCCGCTATCCGGAAGGCGACCACGTCATTTTCGTGGGCGAAGTGGAGCAATGCGCATTTGCCGCGCAGCCGCCCTTGATCTTCCACAATGGAAAGTTCAATACACCGCCAGCCTGAGCGGGACAAAAAAAATCCGCCGAGGCGGATTTTTTATTTTACAGCGTAAAGTTGTACCCGATGCTGATACTCACGGCAACCGGGTCGAGCTTGATGTCCTGCGTCTGCCCCGTCGAGAATTTCGCCTTGGTTTTCAGGTAAGTCTTGACCACGGCCACGTCAGCAAACCAGCGCTCGTTGATGGCCACGGTGCTGCCGACCACCAGGCTGCCCGTCAGCTTGTTGTCCATGCGGTAGGTGACTGGTTTTCCACCCGGATCCAGCAAGGCCGTCATCTGGCCCGAGCCGGTTTCCTTCTGGAAATAGGCATACGTCAAGCCTGCGCCCACGTAAGGGCGGATCATCGCATTGGGCTGGAAGAAACGGTACTGGATGAAGGCCGTTGGCGGCAAGGCTTCGGCCGTCCCCAGCTTGCCCGTGCCCTTGATCGAACCGTCGCCCATCAGGTCGTGCTTGTAGGGCACGCCCAGGATCATTTCAGCGGAAATATTGTCCGTAATCATGTAGGCAAAGGTCAGGATGGGCTTGGTATCGGCCTTGACGTCGGCTTTCGTACCCGGCAGTGCAGGTGCGGAAATGTCGCCACTGTCCACGTGCGGCGTGATCTTGTTGAGGCCAACCTTGGCCATCCAGGTGCCGGCACTTTGCGCCGAGGCGCCCGTCGCCACGGTCATCGCGGCAACTGCAGCCAGTACGCGCACGGCGGTATTCAAATGATTCTTCATCTTGTCTCCTGATTCAGTATGTGCGGAGTGTTCCGCTATCGAGTCTTGTCGCTGCCGGCACCGGCCGCGCCTCCCAGGCACAGCCGGTGCGGCCATCCCTTACAGCCAGCCCCGCACGACCATGTCCTTGGCCACATAACGGGCCAGCAACAGGTTGTTGAACGGCGTAGGATGCACATCGTCGGCATACGAGTAGTGGCTGACATCGCCCGCTTTCAGGTTCGTGCCATTGCACACCAGCGAGCTGCCCAGGATATTGCCTGGCGCGGTCAGGTCGCATGCCGTCTCGCTGACATTGGTCAAGCCATACGGGCCGGGATTGACGCCCTGGTCATGGCTGACGGCAAACACGTCGACCAGCAAGACTTTCGCATTGCCGCTCAGGCCGCCGCTCAGTTCACCATTGAAGGCGCTGACCATGGCGTTGATGAGCGCCTTGGTATTGGCATCCTTGCTCAGGCCCGATGGCGTACCGGCCACGTCCGGCAGGTTGTTGACCACCACATAATTGGCGCCTTTGGCAATGATCTGATCCTTGACCAGCGCTACCAGTTCGGTGCCCGCCTGTTTCATGGAGGCAACCAGCAACGGACCCTGGGCCGCAGCGTAATCGGCACCGGCCTTGGCGCCGGCAGCATTGCCCGTCACCGTCGCATCGGCTTGTGCCTTGGCCACTAGCGGGCCATACACGGTAGGCGAGGCAACAGCAGTATTGCCGGCAATCACGGCAGCTTGCACGGCGGCACCGACGATGGTCGTCGAGGTGGCGCCTGGCGCCGCGCTGGCCGTCTTGACGGCGGCGCCGATGGCAGCCGCTGCCGTGGCAGGGTTGGTGGCGCCGGCCGCCAGAGCCATGGTCAGATTGGTGGCGAAAGCCTGGGCACCTGCGGTCGCACCCGCCGCCTTGCCAGCGGCGGTCGCACCCGCCTGCAATGCACCCAGCTGGTACAGCACGTCGTTACCGCCAGCCATCACGAACACGGCTTCCGTGCCGCTGAACTTGCCACCGGACACGGCCAGGTGGTTCGCGATCTGCGTCACCACGGGCACGGTCAGGGCACCGAGTTCGCTGCCGGTCGCCTGGTTGTTCGGGCCAACCGGATTGGTCACGCGCGAGCCGCCCATGGCGTAGCCGTAGCAACCGGCATGCTTGACGCGCGGCACGGCCAAGCCCTTCAAGGCATTGCCTTCCAGGCCAGTCTCGGCGGCGCATGGTGCGGCCAGGCCGAATTGCGCGGCCAGGTGCTCGGTCCAGTTCTTGCCCGTCAGTTCAGGATTGATCTTGGTATTGTCGCCATTGATGGTGAACTTGCCGCCACCTTTCGCCAGCACCGTGCCGACGGCATACGAACCGACATCGGACAGGCTGTCGCCGAACGACACCTGCGCCGTGTATTTGACTTTCAAGGTTTGATCACCGCCACTGGCGCCGCCGCAACCTGCCAGGACAGCCGCAGCCAGCACGGCCAGCGCGAATTTTGTTTGATGCATTTTGTCTCCTCGGTCTTTTTTCTGGTTTCTAAACGAACGGGCGTGCTATTCGCTACCCAACTAATATGCCATCGTTCCTCGGGCTTGTATAGAAAATATGCTTTAAAAATCAACGAAATAACAACACCGCCGGCGCCCTGTCACGAGCGGGTGATCGCATGAATTATGGAGGATATAAGATGTTTCGGGGCAAGCATCGCTATTGCGCTGCATCAAGAAAAAGCCCCTTGCGGGGCTTTTCATTATGCGGATAGAAACTGCTGCAAGATACCACTTGAGCCGAACGCGGCGCGCCGCAAACGGTCATTCACGCCCAGCCACTCGGGGCCGGTAGGCGGTGCTTCGACGAGTATCAGCTCGGCGCCGACCTGGTCCATCGTGCGCAGCGAGGCATACAGCGCGTGTGCGTAATTTTCCGGGCTGGCCGCCAGGCGCACGCTGGCGCTGGCCGGCGGCAAGTCCGAGTAATGGATCAGGGCCACGCGGCGCCCGTCGTTGAGCAGGCGGTTCAAGGTGGCGCACACGTCTTCGCTGTGCTGCATCGCAACAGGCGTGTGCGGTGCGTAGTGCGATTCCAGCGTGCCCGAGGCGCGCGGCGCGGCCGCGTCCGCCACGGCCGGTGCGCGGCCAATCACGGCGGCGATCTGTTCGCTGCTGATATGGCCGGGACGCAACAGCACGGGACCGTGCGTGGCCAGGCGCGACAGGTCGACGATGGTCGACTCGATACCGACCTCGCTCTGGCCGCCATCGAGGATCTGGCCCAGCAAGCCGCTGTCCAGTTCCGCCGCGAATTCATCGCGCACATGCTGCGCCGTGGTGGGGCTGACGTTGCCGAATTTGTTCGCCGACGGCGCCGCCAGGCCGCCCTTGCCACCCTTGAAGGTGCGCAGCAATGCGATAGCCACCGGATGCGATGGGCAGCGCAAGCCTACCGTATCCTGGCCGCCGGAAACGGCGTCAGGAATATGCGCGGCGCGCTTGACGATCAGGGTCAGCGGACCGGGCCAGAAAGCGGCCACCAGCTGCTGCGCCTCGGGCGGAAGATCATCGGACCAGTGTGCCAGGTCGGCATCGGGCGCCACGTGCACGATCACGGGGTGGTCCGAGGGCCGCCCCTTGGCTTCATAGATGCGCGCCACGGCGGCCGGGTTTTCCGCATCGGCGCCCAGTCCGTACACGGTTTCCGTCGGAAAAGCGACGAGGCCGCCCGCTTCCAGCACGGCGGCCGCCGCTGCCAGGTCTTGTGCGGGCACGCTCACGGCGCGATTCCCAGGATCAGGCAAGCGTCGCGCAGGCGCTGCTGCGCCTCTGGCAAGGTGGCCGCGATGAAGGTCAGGTGGCCCATCTTGCGGCCACGGCGCGGATCGTCCTTGCCGTACAGATGCAGGCAGGCGCCCGGCAGCGCCAGCACCTGGTCCCAGGCCGGTTCGATGGCGGCATCACTGCCGTCGGCAAACCAGGCGTCGCCCAAGATATTGAGCATCACGGCCGGCGAATGCTGGCGCACGTCGCCCAGCGGCAGGCGCGCCATGGCGCGCACCTGCTGCGCGAACTGGCTGGTGACACAGGCATCCATCGTGTAATGGCCGCTGTTGTGCGGACGCGGCGCCATTTCATTGACCACCAGGCTGCCATCTTCCAGCACGAAAAATTCGATGCACAGCACGCCGACATAACCGAGTTCGGCAACCATGGCTTGCGCCGCGCGCTGCGCCCTGGCGGCGCAGTCGTCCGACACGTTCGGGCCCGGCACGGTGGTGGTAAACAGCACGCCGTCGCGGTGCACGTTTTCGGCGATCGGATACACGACCGATTCGCCGTCCACGCCGCGCGCCGTCAGCACGGACACTTCATACGCCAGCGGCAGCATTTTTTCCAGCAAGCAAGTTACTTCGCCCATTTCCGCGAACGCGGCGCGCACCTCGTCGCGCGTGCGCACGCGGAACTGGCCCTTGCCGTCATAGCCCATGCGCACGGTTTTCAAAATGCCCGGCAGCAAGTCGTCGGCGATGGCATCGATGTCAAGCTGCGTGGCGATGACCGTATGCGGCGCCGGCAGCACGCCGGATTTGGCCGCACAGTCGACAAAGAAACGCTTTTCCGCGATGCGGTCCTGCGCCACCGACACGCCGTGGGCGTTGGGGGCGACAAACACGCGTTCGGCCAGGCGCGACAGGCTGTCGGCCGGCACGTTTTCAAATTCCGTGGTGACGGCCAGGCATTGCGCCGCCAGGGCGTCAAGCCCGGCTGCATCGCCGTAGCCGGCATTGACCAGCCGCTGTGCCACCTGCCCCGCAGGGCAGGCGTCCGATGGCTCCAGTACGGCCACCTGATAGCCCATGCTCTGGGCGGCCTGGGCAAACATGCGGCCGAGCTGGCCGCCGCCCATCACGCCCAGCCACGCCGGTGGGTTGGCGGCGGGCAGCAAGGGGGAAGTCGATTTACTATTCATTATTTTTCAAACACATTAGTCAGGCAAGACCATGGCCTTGGCGGCGGCCGTTTGCGTGGTACGGAAGGCTTCGAGCTGGTCGGCCAGGGCGTCGTCATTGGCGGCAAGCATCGCCACCGCCGTCAGCGCCGCATTCGCCGCGCCCGCTTCGCCGATGGCGAAGGTGGCCACCGGTACGCCCTTGGGCATTTGCAGGATGGACAGCATGGAATCTTCGCCGCGCAAGTATTTCGACGGCACGGGCACGCCCAGCACGGGCACGATGGTCATCGCCGCCACCATGCCAGGCAGGTGAGCCGCCCCGCCGGCGCCGGCGATGATGGCGCGCAAGCCGCGCGCGCGCGCGCTTTTCGCGTACGCATACATCTCGTCGGGCATGCGGTGCGCGGAAATGACTTGCGCTTCGTACGGCACGCCAAACTGTTTCAGGATGGCAACCGCGTTCTGCATCACTTCCCAGTCCGAGGACGAGCCCATGATGACGCCGACCAGCGGCTTATTCTGCTCGCTCATCTCAGGCCTTCAGCTTCTCGCCCGTCAGGCGTTCGATGGCTTCGAAGTACTTGGCCTGGGTTTTTTCGATGACGTCGGCCGGCAGCGCTGGCGCCGGTGCGGTCTTGCCCCAGGTCAGTGTTTCCAGGTAGTCGCGCACGAATTGCTTGTCGAACGACGGTGGCGAGATGCCGGGCTGGTAGGAATCAGCGGGCCAGAAGCGCGACGAATCGGCCGTCAGCACTTCATCCATCAGATGCATCACGCCATTGTCGTCCAGGCCGAATTCGAACTTGGTGTCGGCGATGATGATGCCGCGCGTGGCGGCGTATTCGGCGGCCGTCTTGTACAGGGCAATGGCCACGTCGCGCATCTTGGCAGCCAGATCCGCGCCGATGCGCTCTTCCATTTCCGCAAAGCTGATGTTTTCGTCATGCTCGCCCAGCTCGGCCTTGGCCGCCGGGGTGAAGATCGGTTCCGGCAGTTTTTCCGCCTGTTGCAGGCCGGCTGGCAACTTGATGCCGCAGATGCTGCCTGTATCTTGATAGTCTTTCCAGCCCGAACCGATGATGTAGCCGCGCACGACCGCCTCGACCATGATGGGTTTCAAGCGCTTGGCCACCACGGCGCGGCCCTTGACCTGCTCCACTTCATCGGGCGCCACCACCGATTCCGGCGCCACGCCAGTCAGGTGATTCGGCACGATATGGCCCAGTTTCTCGAACCAGAAGTCACTCATCTGGTTGAGGACCTTGCCCTTGCCGGGGATAGGCTCGTTCATGACGACATCGAAGGCCGACAGGCGGTCCGTAGTGACGATCAGGATCTTGTCGTCGCCGACGGCGTAGTTGTCGCGGACCTTGCCGTGGCCCAGCAATGGCAGGGAGTGGATGGAAGTCTGATAGAGGCTGTTCATAGCGGGGGGAATAGTTGGATGAAACGAAACCGGCAGGCAGGGAAGGCGCCCGCCGGTCGAGAAAATCGGGCACGGAGATGCAGCTTCCGGCCCGTTCCAGACAGAATTTTACTTCACAATTTGCGACAGCTCGCCGGCCTTGTAGCGCTCGGCCATTTTTTCCATCGTGATGACCTTGATTTTCGACGCCTGGCCTTCGCAGCCGAATGCCTGCATGCGGGCGCGCACGATTTGCTCTGCAGCAAGACGGGCTGGCTTGAGGTAGTCGCGCGGGTCGAATTTCGACGGGTTTTCAAACAGGTACTTGCGGATCGCGGCCGTCATCGCCAGGCGGATATCGGTGTCGATGTTGATCTTGCGCACGCCGTGACGGATGCCTTCCTGGATTTCTTCCACTGGCACGCCGTAGGTTTCCTTCATGTCGCCGCCGAATTCGCGGATGATGGCCAGCAATTCCTGCGGTACCGACGAAGAACCGTGCATCACCAGATGGGTGTTCGGGATGCGCGCGTGGATTTCCTTGATGCGGTCGATGGCCAGGATGTCGCCCGTCGGCTTGCGCGTGAATTTATACGCGCCGTGCGAGGTGCCGATGGCAATCGCCAGGGCGTCGCACTGGGTGCGCTGCACGAAGTCGGCCGCTTGCGCCACGTCCGTCAGCAGTTGCTCGCGGGTCATGGTGCCGTCGGCGCCGTGGCCGTCTTCCTTGTCGCCCTTCATGGTTTCCAGCGAACCGAGCACGCCCAGTTCCGCTTCCACCGTCACGCCGATGGCGTGCGAGAATTTCACCACTTCGCGCGATACTTCCACGTTGTATTCGTAGGAAGCAACCGACTTGCCGTCCGCTTCCAGCGAACCGTCCATCATCACGGATGTGAAACCCGAGCGGATGGCAGCCATGCAGACGGCCGGCGACTGGCCGTGATCCTGGTGCATGACGACGGGAATGTGCGGATACGCTTCGACGGCGGCGTCGATCAGGTGACGCAGGAAGGCTTCACCGGCGTACTTGCGCGCGCCAGCGGACGCTTGCATGATCACCGGGCTGTTGAGCGCATCGGCGGCAGCCATGATGGCTTGCACTTGCTCCAGGTTGTTGACGTTGAAAGCAGGAATGCCATAACCGTTTTCGGCGGCATGGTCCAGCAGTTGACGCATGGATACGAGAGACATGGTAATACTCCAGATAACAATAGAAACCGTTGCGGCGCTTCGCGGTGGTCAATAACCGCGCCAGCGCCTGAATTCTTGGACCTTAGTCGAATTCGCCTACCTTCACAATCTTCAAGGCATTCGTTCCACCCACCTGCCCCATCGGCTCGCCCCAGGTGACGACGATCATGTCGCCCTTCCTGACGATGCCCTGCGCCACCAGCAGCTCTTCCGCCTGCTTCAGCACTTGCGCGCTGGGGGCGTTCTGCATCAGATGATACGCCCGAACATTGCGGTACAGCGCGGCTTTGCGCAAAGTGGTGACACTGGGCGTGAGCGCGTAGATCGGCGTGTCGATGCTGTGGCGGCTCATCCACAAGGCGGTGGAACCGGATTCCGTCAGCGCCACGATGGCTTTCACGCGCAAATGGTGGGCCGTAAACAGCGCGCCATACGCGATCGACTGGTCGATGCGGGTAAATGTGACGTTGAGGAAATCGGCATCGAGCTTGTTGTATTCGGACTGTTCCGCCTCGACGCAGATGGCGGCCATCATTTCCACCGTCTCGATCGGGTACTTGCCCGAGGCCGTTTCGGCCGACGTCATGACGGCATCCGTGCCATCGAGCACGGCATTGGCCACGTCGGACACTTCGGCGCGCGTGGGCACGGCGTTGACGATCATCGATTCCATCATCTGCGTGGCAGTAATGGCCAGCTTGTTCGACGCGCGCGCCATCTTGATCATCCGCTTCTGCAAGGCCGGCACGGCCGCATTGCCCACTTCCACAGCCAAGTCGCCGCGCGCCACCATGATGCCGTCGGACGCATCGAGAATTTCCTGCAGGGCAGGAATGGCTTCCGCCCGTTCGATCTTGGCGATCATCATCGGCTTGTGGTGGTACGCTTCGCCCGCGATATTGGCCAGCTGGCGCGCCATTTCCATGTCGGTCGCGCATTTCGGGAAGGAAATGGCCAGATAGTCGGCCTGGAAACTCATGGCCGTCTTGATATCTTCCATATCCTTGGCCGTCAGCGCGGGCGCGGACAGGCCGCCACCCTGGCGATTGATGCCCTTGTTGTTCGACAACTCGCCGCCAATCTTGACGGTGGTGTGGATTTCGCTGCCGTGGATGCGCTCGACGATCAGCACGATGAGGCCATCGTTCAGCAGCAGCACGTCGCCCTTGTGCAAGTCGCGCGGCAGGGCCTTGTAGTCGAGGCCGACCCGTTCCTGGTTGCCCAGCTCGCCGTTTTCGCCCCACTTGGCGTCGAGAATGAAGCGCTCGCCCGCTTCCAGCTGAATGCGCGTGTTTTCAAACTTGCCAACGCGAATCTTCGGCCCTTGCATGTCGGCCATGATGGCCACTTCGCGACCGCACTCCGCTGCCGCCAGGCGCACCAGCGCGGCGCGGTCGATATGGTCTTGCGCCTTGCCGTGGGAAAAATTCAAGCGCACCACGTCGACGCCCGCGCGTATCATTTTGACCAGGATATCGAAGTCAGTGGAGGCGGGGCCGATTGTTGCTACGATTTTTGTACCACGTGGCATAGGAGTCCTTGTGCGCGAGCGAAGGTGAGCAAGACCTGGCGGCTGAACCGCCCGGCAAGGTAAAAGCGCAGCGATCAGGCTGCGCTTGGTACTGAACTGCTGACTGCTGCTGAATTAAGCAGCACGCTGCATCAGGATTTCAACGGCGGGTAGAGTCTTGCCTTCCAGGAATTCCAGGAAAGCGCCGCCACCGGTCGAGATATAGCTGATTTTATCGGTAATGTCGTATTTGGCAATCGCCGCCAGGGTGTCGCCACCACCGGCAATCGAGAAAGCTTTCGACTCGGCAATGGCCAGCGCCAGGGTCTTGGTGCCGTGACCGAACTGGTCGAATTCGAACACGCCGACCGGGCCGTTCCACACGATGGTGCCGGCAGCGGCGATCTGCTGCGCCAGCAGGGCCGCCGTTTTCGGGCCGATATCGAGGATCATGTCGTCGTCCGCCACGTCGGCCACGTCCTTGACGGTAGCGGCGGCCGTAGGCGAAAATTCCTTGGCACACACGACATCGACGGGAATCGGTACTTGCGCGCCGCGCTTGGCCATGATCTCGATGATGGCCTTGGCTTCTTCGACGAGTTCCGCTTCCACCAGCGACTTGCCGACGTTCAAGCCAACGGCTTTCATGAAGGTGTTGGCAATGCCGCCGCCAACGATCAGATTATCGACCTTGTCGGACAGGGCTTTCAGGATGGTCAGCTTGCTCGATACTTTCGAACCGGCAACGATGGCCAGCAATGGACGGGCTGGCGCGTGCAAGGCTTTGCCCAGCGCATCGAGTTCGGCGGCCAGCAGCGGGCCGGCACAGGCGACAGGGGCGAACTTGGCGATGCCGTGCGTGGACGCCTCGGCGCGATGGGCCGTGCCGAACGCATCATTGACGTAGATATCGCACAGCTTGGCCATTTTTTGCGCCAGTTCATCGCTGTTTTTCTTTTCGCCCTTGTTGACGCGCACGTTTTCCAGCAGGACGACCTGGCCGGCAGCCAGGTTTTCCAGCCCGGCGCCGTCGATCCAGTTTTGTTTCAGTGCCACTTCCTGGCCCAGCAGTTCGGACAAGCGTGCCGCCACGGGTGCCAGGCTGTCGGCCGGCTTGAACTCGCCTTCCGTCGGACGACCCAGGTGCGACGTCACCATGACGGCAGCGCCAGCGTCCAGGGCGGCGCGGATGGCCGGGACCGAAGCGCGGATGCGGGTATCTTCGGTGATCTTGCCACTGTCATCTTGCGGGACGTTCAGGTCGGCGCGGATAAACACGCGCTTGCCTTGCAGTGCATTTTGGGCGATCAAATCTTGCAGACGGATGAAGTTGAGAACAGCTGACATGGCGATCCAGATGACGAGTGGAAGGAAGTGCGCTATTTTACCGCAATGACCAGAGCAAATCCCCGATTTGTCCTGCTTTACTGAAAAACATGCAACAGTCGCAAGCCCGTGAAAACCAGCATGCCAAACACGATGGTTTGCAACATATTGCGGCGGATCACGAAAAAGAGCGTGGCGGCAATACCTGACAAGAGTTTCAAATTCGATAATTCGAAGTACACTTGCTGCCCCTCCATCAGCATGTCGGGCGCGATGATGGCCGCCAGCGCGCAGGCCGGCGCAAAGCGCAGCATCTCGTTGATCCTGCGCGGAATACTGATGTGATGGCCGACCAGCCAGAAGGTGCTGCGCGTGGCGGCCGTGGCCACCACCAGCACGGCGATGGCGATCCACACATCGGCCCTGCCCCAATCGATGCCGTCAAACATGGCGTTTGTTCCATTTCTCGGTCAATTCTTCCACGGCCATGGCACTGACCATGCCCACCACGACGGCCACCAGCAAACCCAGCTTGTATGGCAAGCCAAACGCCAGCACGGCCACCGTGCCCGCCACCAGCACGCCGCACAGGGCGGCGCGGCTGAGGATCAGCGGCACCGTCACGCACAGGATCGCCAGGGTACCGGCAAAACCCAGCCCCCATTCGGCCGGCACGACGGCGCCCAGCACGATGCCGATGAAGGAACCGATCTGCCAGGCCAGCCAGTTGGGGTAAATCAGCCCCTTGAGGAAGGGCAGCTTGGCCGGGTCCGGCGTTTCATGGGGATAGCGCTGCAGGAACAGGCCCACGGTGATATCGCCCGCCACATAGCCGAGCGCAAAGCGCTGGCGCCACGGCAGATGGGAAAAATGCGGGGCCAGCAACACGGAAAAGATGACAAAACGCAAATTAACGACGAGCGCCGTGGCGAAGATCACCCACACAGGCGCCTGCGCGGCCAGCAGCGGCAGCGAGGCCAGCTGGGCCGAACCGGCAAAGACAAACAGGGTCATCGCCCCCGCCTGCACTACCGTCAGACCGCTTTTCACCATGGCCACGCCCACCACCATACCCCAGGCGGCAATGCCCAGCAGGGTGGGCGCGCCCAGGTTCAGGCCAGCGCGCCAGGCGTCTTTCAGCAGGGCGTCTTCCTTGGCGGCCGGGACGGCGTTCACGCGGGTGTGCATGCGCGCCCCCGGCAGGCTGAGTGTGGTAACTGCACAACAATGGTGCATGGCGACAAGGGCGGCAACGGTGATACCGGCAAGGCAAATCCAGTCAGTGTGGCGCTGCAGCTGCCATCTTTCCGCAAAAAAAACGCGTCGCAGCCGCAGATGATCGAGCCGCCATTTTAGCCATGATTTTTGCTGTCTGCCTGAATCCGTTAAAATCGTGCTTTTGGCAGCAGCCGACTTCCTTCCATACAGCCTCACGGAGCATGACAAGATGACAAAAACCACCCAGCCAGCGGTCGAACTCGACGGTAAAGACTTGCCAGCCCACTGCCCTAACCCGGCCATGCCGCTGTGGTCGTCGCATCCGCGCGTGTTTCTGGAATTCAACAAAGACGGTATCGCCAAGTGCCCCTACTGCGGCACGGCGTATACCCTGAAGGAAGGCGCCAGCGCCGGCCATCATTAAACTGCCCAGCGGCGCGCCCCCAGCGCGCCGTTTTTATTTGCACCAGCCAGGAGTCGTCATGAAACGTCTGAAAGAACTCAATGGCAGCGCCGCCGAAGTCGAGGCGGCTTTCTACGATGCCTTGCACCGCGCCGACCTCGAAGCGCTGATGGCGCTGTGGGCCGACGATGAAGAAATCGTCTGCATCCACCCGGGCGGCGCCCGCCTGATCGGCCATGCCGCCATCCGCGCCTCGTGGGAAACCATTCTGGCGGCCGGCGGCCTGCACATCGTACCGGCGCAGCTGCACGAAACGCACAATTTGATGAGTTCGGTGCACACGGTGATCGAAGGCATCACCGCCGAAGAAGGCGGCCCGGCGCATCTGCTGGCGACAAATGTATATGTCAAGACGCCGCGCGGCTGGCGCATCGTGCTGCACCACGCCTCCGTCGCCCCCGGCGGCGCGCCGGCCGACGCCACGGGAACGCAGATCCTGCACTGATGTCCTTGCTTCTTTCCTATACCGCCCCGCTGTGGCTGCCCGGCGGCCACGCGCAGACGATTTATCCTGCCGTGTGCCTCGCCAAGCCGGCCGTGGCCTTCCGCCGCGAACGCTGGCAAGCGCCCGATGGCGACTTCGTCGATGTCGACCTGGTCGACGGCCAGCCGGGCCAGCCTTTCGTGGTGCTGTTCCACGGCCTGGAAGGCTCGTCGAACAGCCATTACGCGCGCGCCCTGATGAGCGAAGTGGCGGCGCGCGGCTGGTCGGGCGCCGTGCCGCATTTTCGCGGCTGCTCGGGCGAAGCCAACCTGGCGCCGCGCTTCTACCATTCAGGCGATGCGCAGGAAGTGGACTGGATCGTGCAGCGCCTGCGCCCGCGCGCCACGGGCAAGTTTTACGCGGCCGGCGTGTCGCTGGGCGGCAACGCCCTGCTGTGCTGGCTGGGCCAGTCGCAGCACCAGGCCGATTTCATCGATGCGGCTGCGGCCGTGTCAGCGCCGCTGGACCTGGCGCAAGGGGGCAAGGCACTGTCGTCCGGCGCCAACCGGCTCTACACGCGCATGTTTTTGAACACGCTCAAACCCAAGTGCCTGGCCAAGCTGGAACAGTTTCCCGGCCTGTTTGCGCGCGACGCCATGCTGGCCGCGCGCGACTTGCACGCCTTCGACAATGTCGTCACGGCGCCGCTGCACGGCTACCGCGACGCCGACGATTACTGGCACCGCGCCAGCGCCAAGCACGTCTTGCAGGACATCACCGTGCCGACTCTGGTGCTCAATGCGCAGAACGACCCTTTCCTGCCCGGGCGCTTCCTGCCGCGCAGCGCCGCGCCGCAAGTCACACTCGAGTATCCGCGCCACGGCGGCCATGTCGGCTTTGCCGCTGGCAAGTTGCCGGGAAGCACACGCTGGCTGCCGCAGCGCCTGATCCATTTTTTTGAAGGCGGCAACACGGCGCCCTCTTCCCCGCGAAGCTGTCAGGCTGGCGGTGCACGCACTCACACGGAAAACGCTACACATGGATGAACTCGTCAAACAGGCGCTGGCCAAATGGCCGAACGTGCCGCACTGCTACGGCTGGCTGGGCCTGGACGCGCGCGGCCACTGGCGCATGCGCGACCAGCAGGCGCAACAGCAACAACTGCCCGGAGACAAGATCGCCCATGCAGCGCTGTTGGGATTTATCAACCGCAATTACGACCATGACGACCGGGGCTGCTGGTTTTTCCAGAATGGCCCGCAGCGCGTCTACCTGAACCTGGAAGCGACGCCGTACATCGCCCGCAGCGATCCGCAGCACGGTTTTATCTTGCAGACAGGCGTGCCGCTGGCGGCCATCGAGGCGGCGTATCTGTGCGACAACGGCGCGCTGATCTTGCGCAACGATCATATTGTCGCGCAGGTCGACGACCGCGACATGGCGCACGTGCTGCCAGCGCTGCGCGTCGACGGACAGGCGGCCGGCGACGAGGCCCTGCTGGCCTGGCTGGAGAATGGGCAGGGCAACTTGATGCTATTGCATGACGGCAAGGAGATTGCCGTGCAGCCGCTGGCCTATGCCAGCGTACCGCAGACCTTCGGCTTCCAGCGCGCGCCGCAAGCCGAGTAAGGCTTAACCCTTCTGATCTTTCAGCTGTTCGCGGCGCTTTTCCTGCAGTTCGCGCTCGCGCGCATCGATCACGGCCTGGTCATAAAAGGTCGCGTCCGTCGACTTGCGGGCGATGGTCAGCTGGTCCAGCGCGGCCATGGTGGCGCCCTGCAGCACGTAGGATTCGGCCAGCGCCATGTGCTGCAAGGTCATCTTGCCCTGGTCCGCATAGGATTTCGCCAATAAATCATACAGTTCCGGCTCCTCCTTGTAGAGCTGCACCTGGTCGCGCAGATACAAGGTGGCCTGCTCCAGCTTGCCGGCAGCCATCAGCGCTTCCGCATACTGATGCGCAATGCCGCGCGACAGGGGAAACTGCTGACGCGCCGCATCGGCCGCCGTCAAAGCTTGCTGCGCCACTTCCTTCTTCTGCGCCGGCATCAGCAGCACTTCCAGCCCCATCGCCGCCAGCAGCGAATTGGGGTCCTGCGTGCCGCCCGAGGTAAACACATTCGGTCCGGCCGGCCGGTGCAGGGCGGCATTGGCGGCATCGAGTTCCTTCTGCGCCTCGGCTGGCTTGCCCTGCTTGACGGCGACAAAGGACAAGCCGTAATGGGCTGCCACCACCTGGAAGCGGCTTTGCTGTTCCAGCTGCGTCTTGAAGGCGGCCTTGGCATTCAACAGGCCTTGCACGCTTGCATCCTGCAGCACGCGGGCGCGCGCGCGGGCCAGGTGGAAACTCAGGCTGTCAGGACGCTGCTTGTAGGGCTGCTCGCGGATGCGCGCCTGGATGTCGGCGATGCGTTCCGTCGTCAGCGGGTGGGTCTGCAGATAGGCGGGCATCAGGTCGCTGTACGAGCGGCTGGCCGCCTGCATGCGGCCGAAGAAGGCCACCATGCCGGTGGTGTCGAAACCGGCTTCCCCCATGATCTGGAAACCGATGCGGTCGGCCTCGCGTTCGGCGTCGCGGCCGAAGTTGAGCTGGCGCTGGATGGCCAGGCCCTGGCCGGCGGCAAACACGCCCAGCGCCACATCGCCGCCCGCGCGCGACGCGAGCGCCGCCAGCAACATGGCCGCCAGCGGCATCAGGGCATCCTGGCGCTGCTGGCCCAGCATGCGCGCGATGTGGCGCTGCGCCACGTGGCCGATCTCGTGCGACAGCACGGACGCCAGTTCCGCCTCCGTTTGCGCCGCCAGCACCAGTGCCGAATGCACGCCGATGAAGCCGCCGGGCAAGGCAAACGCGTTCAACTGGGGATCGCGCACGGCAAAGAAGAAATAGTCGTAATTCGTTTCACCGCGCACGCTGGGGCGCGCCGCCACGAGGGCGTTGCCGAAAGTGTTCAGGTATTCCAGCAGCGGGGCATCGTCGAGGTAATCGCGGTCGCCGCGGATGCCGCGCATGATCTCCTCGCCGATCTTGCGCTCCATCGCCGGCGACAGGTCTTCGCGCGAGGTATCGCCCAGATTCGGCAGGTTCGGCGCTGGCGGCACGGCCAGCGGCGTCCAGCTGCCGGCCGGCTTGGCCACCGTGCTGGCGGCCGGCGCCGCAGACGTATAGGTTTGCGCCAGCGCAAACGGCGCCGCCAGCCACCATGCCGCCAGCATGGATGCGCGCCGGGAGCGGCGCGACCATGCCGCAGCGGTGTTTTCACGGACGATCGGAAGGGGAGTTTTTGAATTCACGGGTGCTATCATACCTTGTTAGCGGCGCCCATTCCCACGCGTGCCGCGCCCCACTCCTCACCTATTCTGACGCCATGACAACAGCAGACAAGCAAGCACCCGCCGGGGAACTGACCCATTTCGACGCCACGGGCCAGGCCCATATGGTCGATGTGGGCAGCAAGGAAGACACGCGCCGCAGCGCCGTGGCCGCCGGCACCATCCGCATGCAGCCCGCCACCCTGGCATTGATCATTTCCGGCAATGCGAAAAAGGGCGACGTGCTGGGCATCGCCCGCATCGCCGCCATCATGGGCGCCAAGCGCACCAGCGACCTGATTCCCCTGTGCCACCCGCTGGCCCTCACCCGCGTCACCGTCGACTTCGAAGTGGATGAAGCAGCCAACAGCGTGCACTGCCGCGCCCAGGTCGATACGACCGGCAAGACGGGCGTGGAAATGGAGGCGCTCACTTCCGTGCAGATCGGCCTGTTGACGATCTACGACATGTGCAAGGCCGTCGACCGGGGCATGGTCATGACCAACGTGCGCGTGCTGGAAAAACATGGCGGCAAGTCGGGCGACTGGCACGCCGAGGTGTAACTATGCTGCCTGGCGCGCCAGCCGGCCCAGGACGCGGCGCACGTCGCACAGCAGCCAGACGGCACTGGCCAGGCACAGCACGATGATGGCCACGGACAGGGGCAAGTGGAATTGTTCCATCCCTGCCAGCGCAAAGCCGACATGGATCAGACACGTTCCCACGCCCAGCGCGGCACACACACAAGCGTACAGGACCGCCCGCGGGGTGGCCAGCAGCACGTGCCTGTAACCGACGAGCACCAGGGTAATCGCCGCCAGGTTAAACACCAGGAAACCCTGCACGCCGCCCGGCACATGAAACATCTCCCACTCTTTCCAGTAGGCAGCGTCGATTTGATGCAGGATCAGGAACAACATGGTCCAGAAGTAGCTGCGTGGCATAAGATTTACATTCGTCAATATTGACGCAATTGTAAAGCCAGAGCCGTGCGCCGGCACGCGCACAGGGCATTTTTCTATGCGAATATGAATTTCATTGATATAAGTGCTTTTTCAGCAAGAAATCATGCATACTGCGATTCGACAATTTCAAGATGAGCATCGCATGACTAGCAACAAGCCCGCCGCGGAAAACAAGCTCCAGGACTTCGAATTCGAGGCGATGAATCTGCAGGTGGGGGGACGCATCCAGTTCATCACGCATCGCACCATCAAACCCATCCAGCATTTCTCGACCCTGATCGGCTACGTGAAAGACGAGTACCTGATCGTCAAGATCCCCATGGAAAACGGTGCGTCCATCGTGCTCAACGAGGGCGACAAGCTGACCATCCGCGTGTTTTCCGGCGTCACCGTGTGTTCGTTTGCGTGCAGCGTCCTGCGCATCTTCGGCCGCCCCCTCAATTATGTGCACCTGAGCTTTCCCGACGCCATCCAGGGCACCAGCCTGCGCACGGCGATGCGTGTGAAGGTGGACATTCCGGCGCAGCTGAGCTACCGCGACGTGGCGGCCGTGCCCGTGTTCATCGTCAACCTCAGCGTCTCGGGGGCGCTGATCGAGGCGCCCAGCATGCTCACGCCGGACGACGAGGGCGTCGCGCTCAGCTTTACCCTGCTGGTGCAGCCGAACAAGCATCAGATGCGCGTCAATACGCGCGCACGCATCCAGAACGTCAGCGTGGGCAAGCCGTCGAATGGCAAGGCGGCCGAGGTCGCCGAAATCTATACGTATGGCGTGCAATTCATCGACCTCGAACCGACCCACTACACCCTGCTGCAAAACCTCACCTATGAAGCGCTGATTGCGGACCGGCAAAAAATCGTCTGACATGGGCGCGACAGGCGCCGCTCACTGCGTCGCCACCACCTTGGGAATATTGCTGCGGGTAATCACCTCCTTGGCCACAGGATTCGTCACGCTGGTGCTGTTAAACCAGGTCAGGCTGCTGGTGCCGAGCTGCAACTCCATGTTCACCGTCTGGCCGCCCAAGCCGCTGCCCAAGTCGCCCGCCAGGGTCAGCTCGATATCGCCCTTGTCGACCTTGGCACTGGCCACTTCGCGCGTGGCACTGAACACGGGGATGGCGCTGGGCACGGCCTCGGTGGGCGTGCTGCAGGCGGTAGCCGCTCCGCCATTTTCCTGCACGCACAGGGCCACGGCGGTCTTCAGCGGTGCGGCCGCCGCCAGCACGTTGCCGACCTTGGCCCGCATCGTATAGTCGCCGTACTGTGGAATGGCCACGGCCGCCAGGATGCAGGCGATGGCCACCACGATCATCAGTTCTATCAGGGTAAATCCGCTCTGCGCGCGCATCGTCGCCTCCCATGGTGCATTGCTCACGGCTGGTACGGTGCAAGCGCCATGCCAGCGGCGCGCCCGGGCAGAGGCGGCAACCGTGGAAAGAAAAGCGACACTTTTGGGCAGGTTCGGACCAGTTGCGTCGGCCCGGGCCGGGCAGCGGCCTGTCTTGCGGACAAAAAAAAGGAGCCGAAGCTCCTTTTTTGTACTGCGTGAACCAGGCTGAAATTACAGCATGGCTTTCAGCAGACGCGCCATTTCCGACGGGTTTTTGGTTACGGTGATGCCGCAAGCTTCCATGATTTCCAGCTTGGCTTGTGCCGTATCGGCACCGCCCGAGATCAGCGCGCCGGCGTGGCCCATGCGCTTGCCTGGAGGAGCGGTCACGCCAGCGATGAAGCCGACGACCGGTTTTTTCATGTTGTCTTTGATCCAATACGCCGCGTTGGCTTCGTCCGGACCGCCGATTTCGCCGATCATGATGACCGCGTCGGTATCTGGATCGTCATTGAACATCTTCATGATGTCGATGTGCTTCAGACCGTTGATCGGGTCGCCGCCGATGCCGACTGCCGACGATTGGCCCAGGCCCAGTGCGGTCAATTGACCGACTGCTTCATAGGTCAGGGTACCCGAACGCGATACCACGCCGATGCGGCCCTTTTTATGGATGTGACCTGGCATGATGCCGATCTTGATTTCGTCTGGCGTGATCAGGCCTGGGCAGTTAGGGCCCAGCAGCAGCGTTTTGCTGCCCGACTTGGCCATGCGGTCTTTCAAGGCCATCATGTCACGGACAGGAATGCCTTCGGTGATGCAAATGGCCAGATCCATTTCAGCTTCGACAGCTTCCCAGATCGCCGCTGCCGCGCCTGCTGGCGGCACGTAGATCACGGAAACGTTGGCGCCGGTTTCTTGTTTCGCTTCGGTGACGCTAGCGAAAATAGGAATGCCTTCGAAGTCTTCGCCGGCTTTCTTCGGGTTCACGCCTGCCACGAAGGCAGCTTTGCCGTTCGCGTAGTCGCGGCAACCGCGGGTGTGGAACTGACCGGTCTTGCCGGTGATCCCTTGGGTTACGACTTTGGTATCTTTATTGATCAGAATGGACATGTTGATTCCTTAATTAAGCTTGACCGGCAGCAGCGGCAACGACGCTCTTGGCTGCATCTTCCATGGTGTCGGCTGCGATGATAGGCAGACCGGAATCGGCCAGCATCTTTTTGCCCAGATCTTCGTTGGTGCCCTTCATGCGCACCACCAGCGGTACGTTCAGCGAAACGGCTTTCACCGCGGCGATGACGCCTTCGGCGATCACGTCGCAACGCATGATGCCGCCGAAAATGTTCACCAGGATGGCTTTCAGGCCTGGGTTTTTCAGCATGATCTTGAACGCTTCGGTCACTTTTTCTGCCGTGGCGCCGCCGCCGACGTCGAGGAAGTTGGCTGGCTCGCCGCCGAACAGTTTAATCGTGTCCATGGTGGCCATGGCCAGGCCGGCGCCGTTCACCAGGCAACCGATGTTGCCGTCGAGCGAGATGTAGGCCAGGTCGAATTTCGACGCTTCGATTTCAGCTGGATCTTCTTCGTCCAGATCGCGCAGGGCGACGATTTCCGGATGACGGAACAGGGCGTTCGGATCAAAGTTGAACTTGGCGTCCAGGGCGATGACTTTGCCGCTGCCGGTGACGATCAGCGGATTGATTTCGGCCAGCGAGCAGTCGGTTTCCCAGTAGGCTTTGTACAGGCCTTGCAGGTTGACGCGGGCGTCGACGATGGAACCGGCAGGCACGCCGATTTTGGCGGCGATGTCGTCTGCCTGGGCATCGGTCAGGCCGACGCTAGGCTCGATGGTGACGTGGTGGATCTTCTCAGGGTGGCTCTCGGCCACTTCTTCGATGTCCATGCCGCCTTCGGACGAAGCCATCAGGACGATTTTCTGGGTCACGCGGTCGGTGACCAGCGAAACGTACAGTTCTTGTTTGATGTCGGCGCCTTCTTCCACCAGCAGGCGGTTGACTTTCTGGCCTTCGGCGCTGGTCTGGTGCGTGATCAGCTGCATGCCCATGATCTGGTCAGCGTATTCTTTGACCTGTTCGATCGATTTTGCCACTTTCACGCCGCCGCCCTTGCCGCGGCCACCTGCGTGGATCTGCGCCTTGACGACCCATACCGGGCCGCCCAGGGTTTCCGCGGCCTTGACTGCCTCGTCGACGGACATGCACGGAATGCCGCGTGGTACCGTCACTCCGAATTGCCGGAGGATTTCTTTGGCTTGATACTCATGGATTTTCATGCTGGCTTCCCTTCTGATACTGATTTGTAAAAATACGGTTAGTGGTGCAAAAAAACAGGAAATACAGCGCCGGGGTCACGCTTTGGCTACCCAGCGCGGGTAGTACTGTGCAACTGCCCCGCCATCGGTGCGCAAGGCGTGACACTTGTCGAGTTGAAACGGCTTTTCATGCGACAAATCAGCATTCTCACCGTCACGGGTCGACCAGACATCGCCGGCAAATGCCTGAACCGTCGCAGTCGGCAAGACTTGCGCCAGTTCGGTCAAATGGGTACAGCCAGCGATTCCCGCCAGGCGCTGTTTCAAGTCGCGGCGGAAATTCTTCAATAAATTCAAACCGATCAGCGCACTGTAAGCGGGGCCGATGGTATCGCAAAAACCGGGATAGGGCACGGCATCGGAGGCGGCTTCGGCCTCGACGATGGTCAGTTCGCGATCGACGGTAATACGTAAATGGAGGTCATGCAGGGGAGTGCCGGCGGGACGGGGGCCGGAGGCCAGGGTCGCGTCATAGCTTTTGATATCAGTGATACGGGCGTCAATATCCCACAGGCCGTCGTCGCGCACATACGCTTGGACGTCGATAACGCGGGAGTGCCGTAGGGCGCGCCGGGATACGGGAGTTGACAGGGGCATAAGACCGATGCCGCTTGCGCGGCCAAAATTTAGTAAGCAGCCATGTGCCTAAAGCACGCCGTTCGCAGCTTCTACGAACAGCAACCGCACCTGCGGCGCCGCAAAAACCCTAAAAGTGTAGCACATTGCACGCAGGTTGCGCCGCAACATAATTTTTCATTGCATCGTTAAAAACATTTCAAATTATAAATAGAAAACAGTGATTTTCATGAAGTCATTCACGAAACAAATGATTGATATCATAAAAATCACTACCATCGTCATGCCGCGAGGTGTTCCGGCCTCAGCATCAATCGGCCACGCCCAGCGCCTGCAGGATGGGCAGCACGGTGACGCGGAAGCTTTCCGCCTGCACGGCCAGTTCGGCCAGGTTGTCTTCGTCCGTCGTCAGCACCGTGCCATTGCGCACCATGGTTTGCTGCAGTGCGCGCAAAGCCTGCCAGGCAAATGCCGCCCAGGCGTCGGCCTCCAGATGCCCTTCCAGCCTGGCCAGCAGAAACAACTGTTGCAGATGCAACACACCGACGCCACCGCCCGTCACCGGACTGGCCAATGCGGCCAGGTCGGTGCGCCCCAGGGCCTTTCCCAGCAGATGCCGGTTCAGCCTGGCCGTGGCCGGCCGTGCCAGCGCGATCGCGGCGTCATCCTGCACCGGCGAGATGCAGGCTTTATGCGCCAGCACCAGCAGCATCTGCAGCAGGCTGCCCAGGTCAGCCAGACCGGCGGGCAAACGCTGTTGCAGTTCGGCTATGGTATGCGGCTTGCCGTCACCGAGCAGCTCCAGCAGGGGGCCATACACGACCGGGTCCAGGTCGGCCTCGCCCAAGGCGCCCGTCACCTTCATGGTGATCTGCTCGACCGGCGCCACCAGCAGGATGCGTACGGCGCGCAGTGCGGCCGCCTGTTCATGGGCGCTCAGATTGCGGCGGCCCTTGACCCAGTAATCCTGGCGAAACTGCCGGTTCAGCAGAAAATCGGCGGTGTTTTCGCGGAAAGTGGCATCCGGAATCTGCGCCAGGAAAGCCAGGTGTTCGGGCGAGAAATTGAGGGGAGCAACATGATCGGAGTAGGCGGCCGAACCGGCAAACTCGAGCTTGACCCCGGCCAGCACCGGCTTGATGGCCGAAAACGATACCGGTTGCCAGTAATGATTGAAGTATTCGTGGGACAGGTAATTCGGATCCTGCTCGCTGAGCTGTTGCAGCCGCAGGGCGATGCTGGGATTGGCCAGCAGGTAGCGCGGCTTGATCTCCATCATGCGGTTGACGAACGATAGCGCGCTGCCCACGCGCGTCAGGGAATCCTGCCCCGGCGCGCTCAGCACGCGGCTGTGCTGCTCCATCAGGTCGCGGATCGGCGCCATCGCCGCCCAGCCCGCCTGCGTGTTGTAGCTGATATACAGCACGCCGCCCGGCTTGAGCTTGCGCGCCAGGAAGTCGCTGATATGCGCCTGGTTTTCCGGCGAGATCCAGCTCCAGATACCGTGCAGGGCGATGAAATCGAAGTCAGGCAGGTCGCTGCGGGCGCAAAAATCCTGGAACGATTGCTCCGACAGCACGGCGCCATTGCCGGATACCTCGGCCAGTTCCTGCGCAAAGGCGGTCTGGGCCGGATTGAAATCGGTGCCATACCAGCGTGTGGCGGACGCTGCGGCATGGATATTGACGGTCATGCCCTGGCCAAAGCCGAGTTCGCATGCGGTGCTGACCTTCGGCGGCTGTATGCCCCAGCTCAGCAGCAACAACTGTATGCGCAAGGGGTTCAATTCCGTGTAATAGCCGTAGGTGTATGCGGTTTCGGCCGTGTAGCCGGCATGCCAATTGCTCATCAGGTGTCCCGTATATCAAGTAAATAAGCTGGGACGCAACATGCGCAGCAGCAATTGGGCAGAATAACTGATCCTTGCTGTCAAGTTAACCAATATTACTCGTCGTCGGGCTCCAGGCCTTTCAAGGCCACCTGCACGGCGCGCTGCGAAAAGCCGCGCTGCATCAGGAAGCGCACCTGCTTGTTGCGTTGCTCCGCATCCTGCGCCACTACACCGAATTTGCGGCGCCACACTTCGCAGGCGCGCGCGGTCTCGCCTTCGGCCAGGCCCGCCTTGAGTTCCTGCAGCGCTTCACCGCCTATGCCATGGCTTTGCAATTCCGCCATGATGCGGCTATTGCCGAAACGGGCCGAGCGGCGGTGGATCAGCGATTCGGAAAAGCGCTCCTGCGACAGCCAGTTGGCTTGCTCCAGGCTGTCGAGCAAGGCTTCCACATCATCGCCTTCCTGCGCATGCCGCTGCAGCTTGCGCCGCAATTCCATGCGGCTATGCTCGCGCATCGACAGAAAGCGGAGCGCCCTGCCCTTCAGGCTTAGTTGTACTGCAGCCATACACCCACCTTGTCTTTCATTCCACGATCACAGCACCCAAACACAATCGCCGCCCGGCGCAACAGCGCTGGACGGCGATCAGTGTCCTACCTTGCGGCAAGCCACGCGTAGGTCGGATTAGGCCCCTTGGGCCGTAATCCGACAACATTGTTGGCGTCTGATCCGACAACATTGCTGGCGTCTGATCCGACAACATTGTTGACGTCTGTGGTGTTGTCGGATTACGCGCGGCTTTGCCGCGCTAATACGACCTACTCTGGCTTGGCTTCCGCCTTGGCAGCCTTGTCGGCGGCTTTATCCGCTTTTTCCGGCTTTTCAGCAGCCAGCGGGGGCAGTTCACGCACGCCCAGCGAAGCGCGGACCTTGTTTTCGATCTCGCGGGCCAGCGCCGGACGCTCTTGCAGGAAGGCGCGGGCGTTGTCCTTGCCCTGGCCGATGCGTTCGCCGTTGTAGCTGTACCACGAACCGGATTTTTCCACGATCTTGGCATCCGAGCCCAGGTCCAGGATTTCGCCTTCGCGCGAGGTGCCGGCGCCGTACAGGATGTCGAAGTGCGCTTCCTTGAACGGTGGCGCGATCTTGTTCTTGACGACCTTGACCTTGGTTTCGTTGCCGATCACTTCATCGCCGGACTTGATCGAGCCGGTGCGGCGGATATCGAGGCGCACGGAGGCGTAGAATTTCAGCGCATTGCCGCCGGTGGTGGTTTCAGGACTGCCGAACATCACGCCGATCTTCATGCGGATCTGGTTGATGAAGATGACCAGGGTATTCGTGCGGTTGATGGAACCGGTCAATTTACGCAGGGCTTGCGACATCAGGCGCGCTTGCAAGCCTGGCAGCGAGTCGCCCATGTCGCCTTCGATCTCGGCGCGTGGCGTCAGTGCGGCCACGGAGTCGATGACGACCAGGTCGACGCTGCCCGAACGCACGAGGGCGTCGCAGATTTCCAGTGCCTGCTCGCCCGTGTCCGGTTGCGAGATCAGCAATTCGTGCAGGTTCACGCCCAGCTTTTGCGCGTAACCGACGTCGAGCGCGTGCTCGGCATCGATAAAGGCGCAGGTGCCGCCGAGTTTTTGCATTTCAGCAATGGTTTGCAGGGTCAGCGTGGTTTTACCCGACGATTCAGGACCGTAGATTTCCACCACGCGGCCGCGCGGCAAGCCGCCTACGCCCAGCGCGATATCGAGGCCGAGCGAACCGGTCGACACGACTTGCACTTCTTCGATCACCGCGCTGGCATCCATGCGCATGACCGAACCTTTGCCAAACTGCTTCTCGATCTGCGCCAGTGCGGCGGCGAGCGCCTTGGCTTTTTCCGATGCGGGTACTACAGCTTTTTTATCGTCCATATGTTCTTTCAGCCGTTCTACAGTTGCGGACTCAGTGGAATCCGGCAGCCTGCGATAGCGCCAGTGGGTTAAATTCTTTACACAGACAGTACTGTATAAAAAAACAGTGATCAATGCAAGCGGAACGTGGATTTGTTTTGAAACAGATCAATACAAGCCTGTTTTTCACAAAAACTATCCACCTTGCGGGAAATGAAACACAATACAGACTTCAGATGTCCTGATGTTGCAAGCATAGGAAGTGCACCATGCGTATTTTACTTGCCGAAGATGACAGCGTGCTGGCCGATGGCCTGACCCGCTCGCTGCGCCAGTCCGGTTATGCCATCGACTACGTCAAGACCGGCCAGGAAGCCGATACGGCCCTGTCCACCCAGGAATTCGACCTGCTGATCCTCGACCTGGGCCTGCCGAAGATGTCCGGCCTGGAGGTGCTGCGTCGCCTGCGCGCGCGCGCTTCGCTGCTGCCGGTGCTGATCCTGACGGCCGCCGACTCCATCGAACAACGCGTGAATGGCCTCGACCTGGGTGCCGATGATTATATGGCCAAGCCGTTCGCCCTGTCGGAACTGGAGGCAAGAGTGCGCGCCCTGACGCGCCGCGGCGCCGGCGGCGGCGCCACCGTCATCAAGCACGGCCCCCTCAGCTACGACCAGGTGGGGCGCAGCGCCTACATCAACGACCAGATGCTCGACCTGTCGGCGCGCGAACTGGGCTTGCTGGAAATCCTGCTGGGTCGCACCGGCCGCCTCGTCTCGAAAGAGCAGCTGGTCGACCACCTGTGCGAATGGGGCGAAGAAGTGTCGAACAACGCCATCGAGGTGTATGTGCACCGCCTGCGCAAAAAAATCGAGGTGGGCGGCGTGCGCATCGCCACCGTGCGCGGCCTCGGCTATTGCCTGGAAAAATACTCGGAAGCGGCGCGCCTGAACGCCGAAGCGGGCGAAGCGGCAGGCCCGGGCAGCGGCCCCGCCACCAAGTGAAGGCGCGCGAAGCGCCAGCGGACGAGGTGGACGACGACGACTGGTTCGAGCCGCCCACCACGGAGCAGGATGACACCATCGAGCATTCGCTGTTTGGCGAAATCCTCGACTGGATGCTGGCGCCCTTGCTGCTGCTGTGGCCGATGAGCATCGCCATCACCTACCTGGTGGCCAAGGGCATCGCCAATCAACCGTTCGACCATGCGCTGGAAGACAGCGTGACGGTGCTGACGCAGCAGGTCAAGCAGGCCGACGGCGCACTGCTGCGCCGCGTGCCGGACAAGAACCGCAGCGGCCGCGACTTCCTGCGCGCCGACGATGTCGACACCCTGTATTACCTGGTGGTGGGCGGGCGCGGCGAATACCTCGACGGCGACCGCGACTTGCCGCCGCCGCAAGACCCCGACAAATACCGCAGCGGCATGGTGCTGTTTCGCAATGACACCATCCACGGCACGCCCGTGCGCGTGGCGTTTACCTATCTCGACATGCCGTCCGGCAGCGACGACGAACCGCGCCGCACGCTGGTGCAAGTGGCGGAGACGCTGGAAAAGCGCGCCCAGCTGGCCAATGAAATCATCAAGGGCGTGATCTTGCCGCAGTTCATCATCCTGCCCGTGATCCTGGCCCTGGTCTGGTTTGCCCTGGCGCGCGGCCTGTCGCCGCTGGCACAATTGCAGGAGCGCATACGCGCCCGGCCGCCCGACGACCTCTCCCCCATCGAATCGGGCCAGGTGCCCGAGGAAATCACGCCACTGGTCGGTTCGCTCAACGAGATGCTGGCGCGGCTATCGCTGTCGATCGACATGCAGAAACGCTTCATCGCCGATGCCGCACACCAGATGAAAACGCCGCTGGCCGGCATGCGCATGCAATCCGAGCTGGCCCTGCGCCAGACCGACCACGACGAAATTCACCGCTCGCTGCTGCAGCTGGCGAAAAGTTCGGAAGCGGCCACGCGCCTGGTGAACCAACTGCTGGCCCTGGCGCGCGCGGAAAACCAGCCGCAGGCGGGCACGGCGTTCGAGCCGATCGAGCTGAGCGAACTGGCGCGCGGCGTGGTGCAGGACTGGGTGCAAGCGTCGTTTGCCCAGCATATCGACCTGGGCTTCGAGCAGCCCGCGTATTCGATCATGATTTCCGGCAATGCCATGATGCTGCGTGAACTGCTGAGTAATCTGATCGACAATGCCCTGCGCTACACGCCGGCTGGCGGCAGCGTCACGGTACGCGTGCGCAGCACCCTGGAACTGGCCATCCTGGAAGTGGAGGATACGGGCCCCGGCATACCGCAGGCCGAGCGGGCGCACGTGTTCGAACGCTTTTACCGCATTCTCGGCAGCAATGTCGATGGCAGCGGCCTGGGCCTGGCCATCGTGCGCGAGATTGCCCAGCAGCATGGCGCCGAAGTCGATATTTTTAACAATCCGCGCGCGCAGTCGCCGAAGCTGCCGGGCACCCTGCTGCGCCTGAGCATCGCCCTGCTGTTGCCGGACGCGCCAGAAGAGGATGACATCACGTATGGATAAGCCCAGCCTTCCCACGGCGCCGCTGCGGCCGGCGCGCACGCCCAGCCCCGAGCTGCAGGCGCGCCTCGACGTGCACTGGCACAAGACACGGCGCCTGACGGCCATCTTGCTGCTGATCTGGCTGCTGACGGGCTTCCTGACCGTGTTTTATGCGCGTGAACTGTTGCACCTGAACCTGTTCGGCTGGCCGCTGCCCTTTTATATGGCGGCCCAGGGCGCCTCGCTGGTGTATCTGGCCATCATCGCCTTCTATGCCTGGCGCATGCGACGCCTGGACCGGGATTTTCATGCCGAGGAGCAAACATGAGCGGCCAGCGCAGCTTCTTTGCGCGGCTGTGCCGCTACTACCTGCTGTTTACCGCCGGTTTCGCCGCCTTCCTGCTGGCCCTGTCGGTGCTGGAACAGGAAGGCATGCCGCGCGCCTGGATCGGCTACCTGTTCATGCTGGTCACCATTACCCTGTACGCCACCATCGGCGTCATCAGCCGCACCTCGAACGTCACCGAATACTATGTGGCGGGGCGCCGGGTGCCGGCCATGTTCAACGGCATGGCCACGGCCGCCGACTGGATTTCGGCCGCCAGCTTCATCAGCCTGGCCGGCGGCCTGTACCTGAACGGCTTCGACGGCCTGGCCTTCATCATGGGCTGGACCGGTGGTTACTGCCTGGTGGCGCTATTGATCGCGCCCTATCTGCGCAAGTTCAGCCAGTACACGATTCCCGACTTCCTCGCCGCCCGCTACGGCAGCGGCACCGACAAACGCGGCGCCAGCGTGCGCGTGGTGGCCGTGGCCGCCACCATCATCGTCTCGTTTACGTATGTGGTGGCGCAGATCTACGCCGTCGGCCTGATCGCCTCGCGCTTCACGGGCGTGGATTTTTCCGTCGGTATCTTCCTGGGCCTGGCCAGCATCCTCGTTTGCTCCTTTCTGGGCGGCATGCGCGCCATCACCTGGACGCAGGTAGCGCAGTACATCATCATCCTGGTCGCCTTTCTGATTCCCGCCATGTGGCTGTCGGTCAAGCATGCGGACAATCCCGTGCCGCAGATCGCCTACGGCAAGGTGCTGCCGCAACTGAGCGCGCGCGAACACGTGCTGGAAACGGACCCGAAGGAAAACGAAGTGCGGGCCATCTTCCGCCAGCGCGCGCAAAGCTACCAGGCGCGCATCGCCGGCTTGCCCGGTTCCTGGGAGCAAGGCCGGTTGGCGGCCCAGCGCCAGCTCGATCATTTACGCCAGCGCAATACCTCGCTGTTCGATATCCGCAACGCGGAGCGCTACCTGATCGCCTATCCGAAAAGCCCGGACGAGGCACGCGTGCTGTGGCAGGCGGCGCAGGCGCAAAACCAGAAACGCGCCGAACCCATCATTCCGCACGCGCAGCCGTTTCCCGCCGCCGATCGCGAGCAATCCGACATCAAGCGCAACAATTTCCTGGCCCTCGTGTTTTGCATGATGCTGGGCACGGCCGCCCTGCCGCATATCCTGATGCGATCCTACACCACGCCCTCCGTGCACGAAACGCGCGTCTCCGTCTTCTGGGCCCTGTTTTTCATCCTGTTGATCTATCTCACGATTCCTGCGCTGGCCGTGCTGGTCAAGTACGATATTTACTCGGCACTGGTCGGCACGCAATACACGAACCTGCCCACCTGGGTGTCGTACTGGGCCAATGTGGACAAGCTCAGTCCCCTGATCAGCATCGTCGACGTCAACCGCGACGGCATCGTGCAACTGGCGGAAATTTCCATCGATGCCGACGTGCTGGTGCTGGCCACGCCCGAGATCGCCGGCCTGCCCTACGTGATTTCCGGCCTGGTGGCGGCAGGCGGCCTGGCCGCCGCCCTGTCGACGGCCGACGGCCTGCTGCTGGCCATTTCAAATGCCCTGTCACACGATATCTATTACAAGGTGGTCGATCCCAGCGCCTCGACGCAAAAGCGCGTGACGATTTCCAAATTGCTGCTGCTGGCCGTGGCTTTCATCGCCGCCTATGCGGCTTCGCAAAAGCCGGCGGACATTTTGTCGCTGGTGGGAGTGGCGTTTTCCCTGGCCGCCTCGACCCTGTTCCCGCCGCTGGTGCTGGGCGTCTTCTGGCAGCGCGCCAATTACCAGGGGGCGCTGGCCGGCATGCTGGCCGGCTTTGGCGTGTGCCTGTATTACATGCTGCACACCAGCACCATGCTCGGCGGCACCCCGGACGGCCAATGGCTGCATATCGCGCCCATCTCGGCCGGCATCTTCGGCGTGCCCGCCGGCCTGGCCGCCGCCGTGCTGGTCAGCTGGCTGACACCGGCGCCGGGGCGCCGCAGCACGGGGCTGGTGGAACATATCCGGGCGCCGGAATGACGGCACCATGCAGCGCACGCGTCACAACAATGCTCGTTGACTCATATTAATTTAATGATAATATGTTGCCTTAAGATAATTCTCAAAAGGGAAACATGTTTACCAGGTATTTTTATGTGGTGCTATGCATTTCCTTGAACGCGCTGCTCACTGCGCCATCCGCCTCGGCGTTCGATGCGGCGCCCGCGCCAGCGGCGATGCAGACGGCAGCGAGCGCATTGATTCCCATTGAGAATTTTTTTGAAAGCAGCGCCTTCAGCGGTGCCATCATCTCGCCCGACGGCCACCGCCTGGCCGTGCCGCCTGGCCGTGCTGGAACTGGCAAGCATGCAAGTGAAGGTGGTGGCCTTTTTCAGTGATGCCGACGTGAATACGTTTCGTTGGGTGAATGATCAACGCCTCGTCTTCGACCTGGCGGACCGGCAACTGGCGCAGGGCGCGCTGCGTTACGGTCCCGGCCTGTACGCCGTCAACGCCGATGGCAGCAACTACCGGCAACTGGTCACGCGCACCGACTCCCGGCAAAACAAGCGCGCCATATTGATGCTTCCCTGGAATACATTCCTGGTTGAAAGTATCGGCGACCAGCAATCGGACGACGTGTTTGTCTCACAACGCGAATTTACGCGCCCAGGCGACATCAATGACTTGGCGTTGCTGCGCCTCAATACCAGAACTGGCATCGCCACAACCATCGCGCAGCCGCCCGGCACGCGCAACTGGCTGTTCGACAAGCAAGGCCAGCTGCGCATCGCACAGGTGCGCAATGGCGCGCAGGAAGAGATCCATTATCGCGACGGCAACGATGCGCCATGGCGTACGCTGACCCGCTTCGATGCCTATGGTGAAAGCAGGGACGCCTTCATACCCGCCTTCTTCGCCCCGGATGGCACCTTGTACGTGCATGCCCGGCAAGGCCGCGACAAGCTGGCCTTGTACCGCTACGACCTGGACCAGAACCGCATCGACGACGCGCCCCTGGCCGCATCGCCCGACTTCGACGTGCAGGCCGAAATGCTGGGTGGCACTGGCCGCCTGCTAGGCCTGCGCTATGAAACCGATGCGCAAACCACGCTTTGGTTCGACGAGAAAATGCAAGCCATGCAAAAGCAGGTGAATGCCCTGCTGCCCATGAGCATCAACAGCCTGTCCACCGGCTGGCGTTCAGCCACGCCTTACATCCTCGTGCGCAGCGTTTCCGACACCATGCCGATCCAGTATCACCTGTTCAATAGCGAGACGGGCAGCTTGAGCGTGCTGGGCAGCGCCCGTCCCGCCATCGTGCCGTCACAGATGGCCAACAAGGAATTGCGCCACTACAAGGCCCGCGATGGTCTCGACATTCCCGCCTGGCTGACCCTTCCCAGGGGCGCAGCAAAAATGCGCCCCATGGTGGTGCTCGTGCATGGCGGCCCGTGGGTGCGCGGCAGCTGGAACTGGACTGCCGAGAGCCAGTTCCTGGCCTCGCGCGGCTATGTGGTGCTGGAACCCGAGTACCGGGGCAGCATGGGCTATGGCCAGCATCACTTCAAGGCCGGCTGGAAACAATGGGGCTTGAAAATGCAGGACGATATCGCCGATGGCGCGCGCTGGGCGATTGCCGAAGGCATCGCCGACCCGCGCCGCATCTGCATCGCTGGCGCCAGCTATGGCGGCTATGCCACCCTGATGGGCCTGGTCAACGATCCGGAGCTGTACCGCTGCGGCATCGACTGGCTCGGCGTCACCGATATCGAACTGCTGCAAAACGGCAGCTGGGGCGGCCATTCGGACGTCTCCGAGCACTACCGCCAGTACGGCATGCCCGTGCTGATCGGCGACGCCGTCAAGGATGCCGCCCAGTTCAAGGCCACCTCCCCTCTGCAGCAAGCGGCGCGCATCACCCAGCCGCTGCTGCTGGCCTATGGCAGCGCCGACCAGCGCGTGCCGCTGCCCCACGGGCGCAAGTTCTACGATGCCGTGCGCAAGAGCAATGCGCAGGTGGAATGGGTGGAATACGCCACGGAAGGCCACGGCTGGGCCTTGCCGGCCACCCGCTACGACTTCTGGAGCCGGGTAGAGAAGTTTTTACTCAAGCATATCGCCACCCCCTGATCCCCAACTTCCCATATGACCTGCACACAATTCCTGCGCGCCGCCCTCGCGGCCATCCTCCTCGTCGCCATGAACGCGGGCGCGCAAACCGCGCCCCCGCCGCTGGCCGCCTTCTTTGCCACCCCCGAATTCAGCGGCGCCATACTCTCGCCCGAGGCACGCTACCTGGCCGTGACAGTCAATGGCGCCAACCAGCGCGACCGCCTGGCCATCATCAACCTGCTCGATAACAGCATCAAGGTCGTGGCGCAGTTCAGCGACGTCGACGTGGGCGACGTCGAATGGGTCAACGAAGAGCGCTTGATACTCAATACGCGCGACCGCCAGACGGCGCCCGGCGAGCAGCGTTTCGGGCCGGGCCTGTTTGCCGTCAACCGGGACGGCAGCAACTTTCGCCAGCTGGCCGCCCGCAGCGCCATGCCCGATGCCTCCACCTCGACCTATAAACTGTTGCCCTGGCATACCTACCTGACGGGGCAGCGCGGTGCGCAGGATTCCCAGGCCGTGTATGTGCGCAGCACCGTGTACGCCTCGACGGGCGAAGTCGACTATGAAGGCTTGCGGCAACTCGATACGCTCACGGGCCGCAGCACGAGCGTCAGGCCGCCGGGCAAGGTGCACCGCTGGCTGCTCGACCAGCATGGCGAACCACGCCTGGCCGTGACGCGGGAGCGCAATATTGAAAGCGTCATGTACCGGGAACCGGACGGCGGCGCCTGGCGCACGCTGGCGCAGTTCGACGCCTACCTCAGCGGCCCCGATGCCTTCACCCCGCTCGCCTTCGGCCCGGACGGCGCCCTGTACGTGAGCGCCCGCAGGGGTAGCGATACGCTATCCGTGCATGCCTACGACCTGGCCAGCAGCCGCATCACACCCACGCCCATCATCTCGCTCGACGGCTATGACTTCAGCGGCGATCTGATCGTCCGGCAAGGCAAGTTGCTGGGCGTGCGCCACCTGAGCGATGCGCGCGCCACGCGCTGGTTCGACCCGGCCATGGCAGCGACCCAGGCGCGCATCGACGCCCTGCTGCCAGCGACCATCAACCTGGTCTCGCTGGCGGCCCGCCCCGCCACGCCCTTCATGCTGGTGACCTCGTATTCCGACCGGCAGCCGGGCAAATTCTCGGTGTTCAATAGCGACACTGGCACGCTGAGCATCATCGGCGAGACGCAGCCGCTCATTCAGCCGGCGCAGATGAGCGAGCAGCAACTGGTACGCTACAAGGCGCGCGATGGCCTGTCCATTCCAGCCTGGCTCACCGTGCCCGCCACGACTTCCGGCAAGCAGCTGCCGCTGGTCGTGCTCGTGCATGGCGGCCCGTATATCCGCGGCAGCTCCTGGCAATGGAATGCCGAAGTGCAATTTCTTGCCTCGCGTGGCTATGCCGTGCTGCAACCGGAATTTCGCGGCAGCACAGGCTTTGGCGCCAAGCATTTTCGGGCCGGCTGGAAACAATGGGGCTTGAAGATGCAGGACGATCTTGCCGATGGCGCGCGCTGGGCCATCGCCGAAGGGATCGCCGATCCGCGCCGCATCTGCATCGCCGGCGCCAGCTATGGCGGCTATGCCGCTTTGATGGGCCTGGTCAACGATCCCGACCTGTTCCGCTGTGCCGTCGACTGGGTGGGCGTGACCGACATTAACCTGCTGTATAGCGGCCACTGGAGCTTCAAGTCCGACCTCGGCGATGACTGGAAACAGTACGGCATGCCCGAGCTGATTGGCGACCGGACGGCCAACGCGGCCCAGTTCCTGGCCACCTCGCCCATCGCCCAGGCGGCGCGCATCACCCAGCCCCTGCTGCTGGCATACGGCACCGCCGACCATGCCGTCTGGAAAAATTCTTGTTGCCCAGGGAGGCGGCCCCACCGCCGTCATCAACCAGTCGCTGGTGGGCGTGGTGCTCGAATCGCGGCGCTTTCAACATGTCACGCGCGTGTATGGCGCGCTGCACGGCGTGCGCGGCATCATCAATGAAGACTTCGTCGATCTGACGCAGGAAACCAGCCACAACCTGGAACTGGTGGCCGCCACGCCGTCTTCTGCCCTCGGCTCCACGCGCGACAAGCCCGATATTGCCTACTGCCAGCAAATCTTCGAAGTGCTGCGCGCGCACGAAATCGAACATTTCTTTTACATCGGCGGCAACGACTCGTCCGACACCGTACGCATCGTCAGCGAGGAAGCGCACAAGGCCGGCTATCCGCTGCGCTGCATCCACATCCCGAAAACCATCGACAACGACCTGGTCGGCAGCGACCACACGCCCGGCTTTCCCTCGGCCGCGCGCTTCGTCGCGCAGGCGTTCGCTGGCGCCAACCTCGATAACGCCGCCTTGCCCGGCGTCTACGTGGGCGTGGTGATGGGCCGCCACGCGGGCTTCTTGACGGCCGCCTCGGCGCTGGGCAAGAAGTTCCCCGACGATGGCCCGCACCTGATCTACGTGCCGGAAAGAGTCTTCGTGCTGGAGAATTTTCTTGCCGACGTGAAAGCCACGTATGAAAAATACGGCCGCTGCGTGATCGCCGTCTCGGAAGGCATCCACGATGCCGCGGGCGAACCGATCGCCAGCCTGCTGGCGCAACAGGTGGGCAATGAGGTGGAACGCGATGCGCATGGCAATGTGCAATTGTCGGGCACGGGCGCGCTGGCCGACCTGCTGTGCGACGAAATCAAGGCCAAACTGGGCATCAAGCGCGTGCGCGGCGATACCTTCGGCTATCTGCAACGCTCCTTCATCGGCTGCGTCTCCGACGTCGATCAACGCGAAGCGCGCGAAGTGGGAGAAAAGGCGGTGCAGTTCGCCATGTGGGGCGACCGTGACGGTTCCGTCGCCATCAAGCGCACGGGCTTTTATTCCGTCGACTACGAGCTGCTGCCACTGACCGAGGTGGCAGGCAAGACGCGCACCATGGAAGACGAATTCATCAGCGCCAGCGGCACCGACGTGACCGATGCTTTCCGGCTGTATCTGCGCCCGCTGCTGGGTTCAAGCATGCCCGATGCGTTCCGCCTGCGCGCGGCGAAAGTAGCGAAGGTGCTGAAACCCTAGCTGGACTCGGCCAGCAGCAGCGGCCGCAGTTTCACGGCCGCTTCCTTGAGCTGTGGCACGTGCTGCAGCAGTTGCTCCACGGATTTGCGCGCCACGGGCGCGTGGCAGGCGACGGCCGCCACGATGCGCCCGTCGGCGGCGCAGATGGGCACGGCCACGGCCACCATGCCGTGCACGAATTCCTCGTCGTCGATACCGATGCCCAGGCGGGCGATGCGCACGATCTCGCGTTCCAGCAGCGCGGGGTCGGTGATGCTTTTCGGCGTGCGCGCCTGCAAGGTCAGCATGGCCAGCAGCTCGCGCCGCTCCAGCAAGGTCATGTGCGCCAGGAATAATTTTCCACTGGCCGTGCAATGCATGGGCGCGCGCGTGCCCAGCACCAGGTGCAGGCGCAGCGGCTCCTGCGTTTCCACCCGGTCCACATACACGATCGCGTTGCCCTCGGGAATGGCCAGGTTGCAGGTCTCGCCCGTGGCCGCCACCAGGCTGCCCAGGATGCTGCGGCTCACGCGGATCAGGGCATTGTTGCGCAAGGTCGCCAGCGCCAGGTTGGTGGACGCCGCACCGGGTACATAGCCGCGTCCCACGGGCGTGCGCAACACATAGCCGTGCTGTTCCAGCGTATCGAGCAGGCGCATCATGCTGGCTTTCGGCACCTGCATGCGCGCCGCCAGCTGCGACAGGGTCAATGGCTGGCTGGCGCTGGCCAGGTGCTCGATCAGGCGCAGCACGCGCAGGCCGCGCGCCTCGTCGCCATGGCTGGCCGCCGCGCTCGCAGCCACCACGCCGCCCGCCGGACTGTCTTCTTCGGCCTCGGCTGGCCGTTTTTGAAACGCATCCTGCATGTTCTGTTTCACCTCTCGCGTATGCGGTGGTTTCCGCTTGTCCCGGCGCTGCTCGTCTTTTATAAATGGAACCATACGTTCCAAAACATCAAATAAAAGACCAGTGTATCGCAAAAATCGCCCGCAAAGGCAAGCGATACCGCAAACGCAGGAGACCAGGGCAATGTCACAAACACACTACGATTACATCGTCGTCGGCGCCGGTTCGGCCGGCTGCGTGCTGGCCAACCGCCTGTCGCACGACAGCAACAACCAGGTATTGCTGCTGGAAGCGGGCGGCAAGGACAACAATCCCTGGATACACGTGCCGGTCGGCTATTTCAAGACCATGCACGACCCCAAGCTGGACTGGTGCTACCGCACGGAAGCGGACGCCGGCATCGCCGGGCGCCAGCTGCAATGGCCACGTGGCAAGGTGCTGGGCGGCTCCAGCTCGCTCAACGGTTTGCTGTACGTGCGCGGACAGAAAGAAGATTACGACCGTTGGGCCGAACTGGGCAATGCAGGCTGGAGCTACGCCGAGGTGCTGCCCTACTTTAAAAAATCGGAAGACCAGGAACGCGGTGCCAGCGACTACCACGGCGTGGGCGGTCCATTAAAGGTGTCGGACCTGCGCCTGCGCCGCCCCATCGCCGAACATTTTATTGCCGGCGCCACGGAAAGCGGCATCCCCTTCAATGCCGATTACAACGGCGCCACACAGGAGGGCGTGGGCTACTTCCAGCAGACGGCCAGCAAGGGCTTGCGCTGGAGCACGGCGAAAGCCTTTTTGCGCCCGGCCCGCAAGCGCAGCAACCTGCGCGTGGAAGTGCGCGCGCAGATCACGCGCGTACTGTTCGAGGGCAAGCGCGCCGTCGGCATCGAGTACCGGCAAGATGGCCAGCTGCGCCAGGCGCGCGCCAGCGGCGAAGTGATTCTCTGCGCGGGTGCCATCGGCTCGCCGCACATCCTGCAATGCTCGGGCGTGGGGCCGCGTGCCCTGTTGGAAGAGGTGGGCGTGCCTCTCGTGCACGACTTGCCCGGCGTGGGGCAGAACCTGCAAGACCATTTGCAAATCCGCCTGGTCTTCAAGACACGGCTGAAAACCCTGAACGATGAAGTCAACAGCCTGTGGGGCAAGCTGTGGGTGGGCATGCAATATGTGTTTTCCCGCTCCGGACCGTTGACCTTGGCGGCCAGCCAGGTGACGGTGTTTACCAAATCCTCGCCCGAGGTGGAGCGGCCCGACATCCAGTTCCACATGCAGCCGCTGAGCGCCGACAAGCCGGGCGAAGGCGCGCATCCGTTTTCCGCGTTTACCTCGTCCGTGTGCCAGCTGCGTCCGCACAGCCGTGGCCACGTCTCGATCAAGTCCGCCGATCCCCTCGCCTACCCGGGCATTTATCCGAATTACCTGTCCGACCCGCGCGACCAGCAGACGGCGATTGCCGCCCTGCGCGTGGCCCGAAAAATCGCCGCCGCCCCGTCGCTGGCGCCGCACATCATTTCCGAGTTCGTGCCCGGCCCGCAATTCGAGACGGACGCGCAGCTGCTGGACGCGGCGCGCCGTTTCAGCCAGTCGATCTACCACCCCAGTGGTACCTGCAAGATGGGGCATGACGCCATGGCCGTCGTCGATGAGCGCCTGCGCGTGCACGGCATGCAGAACCTGCGCGTGGTCGACGCGTCGATCATGCCGGAAATCGTCTCGGGCAACACGAATGCGCCCACCATCATGATCGCCGAAAAAGCCGCCGACATGATCCTGGCGGATGCCGTGCGCCTGCCCAAGGCCGCGTAGCCAGCGCCCCGTCCACTTCCACCGACAAGGAGGATGCAAGCGGCGGGCAGACGGCCCCGCCCCCAATGACTCGGCAAGCAGCCTAGCATCAAAAAAATACATAATCGATATCGATTGGAGACTAGATATTATGGATAACAATCCGAACCATCCGAAAAAGGCCAAAGAGCTACGGAAAGTCGTGATGGCCAGCGTGATCGGCGCCACCATCGAGTGGTACGACTTCTTTTTATACGGCGTCGTCGCCGGCATCGTGTTCAGCAAGCTGTATTTCCCGGGCGGCGATCCGCTCGTCTCGACCATGCTGGCCTACGGCACCTTCGCCGTGGGCTTCTTGTCGCGCCCCATCGGCGGCGTGATCTTCGGCCATTTCGGCGACAAGATCGGCCGCAAGAGCATGCTGGTGATGACCCTGATGATCATGGGTGTCTCCACCTTCCTGATCGGCGTGCTGCCGACCTACGACCACATCGGCTACTGGGCGCCCGGCCTGCTGCTGTTCCTGCGCGTGCTGCAGGGCATCGGCCTCGGTGGCGAATGGGGCGGCGCCGTGCTGATGGCGTATGAATATGCGCCGCCGAAAGAGCGCGGCTTCTATGCCAGCCTGCCGCAGATCGGCCTGGCCATCGGCCTGTGCCTCGCTTCCGGCGTGGTGGCGATCCTGTCGTACAGCCTGACGGACGCGCAATTCTTGTCGTGGGGCTGGCGCGTTGCCTTCATTTTATCTGCGGCCCTGGTCTTCATCGGCATGTGGATACGCCTGAACGTGATGGAAACGCCGGAATTCCAGGCGGTGAAAGAGAAGAACGCGGAGACGCAGATTCCGTTTTTCGACCTGCTGAAGCGCTATCCGGGCAATGTATTGAAAGGCATGGGCGCGCGCTATATCGACGGTGTGTTCTTCAATATCTTCGGCGTGTTTTCCATCACCTATCTGACCAACACCATCAAGATCGCCCGCACGGAAGCGCTGATGGGCGTGATGGCGTCGGCCGTCGTGATGTGCTTCTGCATCCCCTTCTTCGGCCGCCTGTCGGACCGCATCGGCCGCAGCAAGGTGTTCTTCTGGGGTTCGCTGATCACGGGCGTGTCGTCGATTCCCGCCTTCTGGATCATGCTGCATCACGCCGACAATCCACTGCTGCTGTGGTGTTCCGTGATCATCCCGCTGGGCGTGCTGTATTCGGCCGTGTACGGCCCGGAAGCGGCCCTGTTCTGCGACCTGTTCGACGCCAAGGTGCGCTACACGGGCATCTCCTTCGTGTACCAGTTCTCCGGCATCTTCGCCAGCGGCCTGACTCCCATCATCGCCACCTACCTGCTGAAAACGGGCAATGGCGAGCCGTGGCACATCGTCGGCTACATCCTGTTCGCCTCCCTCGTCTCGGCCGTCAGCGTGGCCATGATCGGCAAGGGCGGCTCGCAGCCCGATGGCCGCATGAAGACGGCGCACGCAAGGTAAGACATCGCGGCGTAAAAAAAGGCAGGCCTCTTGCGAGCGCCTGCCTTGTTTGTTCAAGCTAAAGCTTAGATGACAATGGTCTGGTGCTCATCACCCACGCGCGCGCGGATGGTGCCGATGCGCGAGACGGTTTCGCCGGCCGCTTGCAATTGCGCGATGGCGGCGTCCGCGTTTTCCTGCGAAACGATGACGGTCATGCCGATGCCGCAGTTGAAGACGCGGTGCATTTCAGCGTCAGCCACGCCGCCATGCTGTTGCAGCCACGTGAACAGCGGCGGCATGGTCCATGCCTTCGAGTCCAGTTCAGCCACCAGGCCAGGCTGCAGCACGCGCGGGATGTTTTCCACCAGGCCTCCACCGGTGATGTGCACCATGCCTTTGACTTCCATGGCGTCCATCAGTGCCAGCAGCGGCTTGACGTAGATGCGCGTCGGCTGCATCAGCACGTCGGCGAGTTTACGGCCGTGGAAGTCGCCTTCCAGGTCCGGTTTTGCCACTTCGATGATCTTGCGCACCAGCGAGTAACCGTTCGAGTGCACGCCCGACGAGGCCAGGCCCAGCACCACGTCGCCCGGGGCGATCTTGGTGCCGTCGATGATTTTCGATTTTTCCACGGCGCCGACGGCAAAACCTGCCAGGTCGTATTCGCCGGCCGGGTACATGCTCGGCATTTCCGCCGTTTCGCCGCCGATCAGCGCGCAACCCGCTTGTTCGCAACCCTGGGCGATGCCCTTGATGACGTCGGTGGCAATCGCCACGTCCAGCTTGCCGCAAGCGAAATAGTCGAGGAAGAACAGCGGTTCGGCGCCTTGCACCAGGATATCGTTGACGCTCATGGCGACCAGGTCGATGCCGACCGTGTCATGGCGGTTCAGTTCGAACGCCAGGCGCAATTTGGTGCCGACGCCGTCGGTGCCCGAGACCAGCACCGGTTCCTTGTACTTCTTGCTGATTTCGAACATGGCGCCAAAACCGCCCAGGCCGCCCATCACGCCTTCGCGCAGGGTGCGCTTGGCAAACGGCTTGATTGCTTCGACTAAAGCGTCGCCTGCGTCGATATCGACGCCAGCGTCACGGTAGGAAAGGGAAACATTAGAAGTCTGGTTCATGGTGTGGTGGCAGCGGAGGCGGTAAAATAGAAGGCGGATACCCGCCGGCACGCGCGCGCAAGCATGTTTTTCAACATCGTGCGGCAGGACGCCAGCGGGTGAATTCGGTCGATCAAGTCGCTATTTTATCAAACTGCCCCGCCATTTCGTAATTAACTGCCTTTTTTTAACGCAACAGCACAAACTACATGCCATTCGCCATCACCGCCGAGCAGAAGCAAACAGCATTTTGGATCGCGGTCTGGCTGGCATTCTTGCTGCTGCTCGTCAGCCTGGGCCCCATCCTGACGCCCTTCCTGGCCGCCGCCATCCTCGCCTACGTGCTCAATCCGGGCGTGGACCGCTTGCAACGCCTGCATTACAAGCGCTTTTACGTGCCCCGTCCGCTGGCCGTGCTGGTCGTCGTGGTGTTGTTTTTCCTCGCCATCACGGCGCTGGTGCTGATCGTCGTGCCGGTATTGCAAAAGGAAATTCCCCTGCTGCAAGCGCAGATCCCGCAGTTTCTCAGCAAGGCCAACGAACTGCTGGCGCCGAAACTGCGTGACCTGGGCATCCGCGTGCGCCTCGACGGCACGGGCATCAAACGCATGCTGAGCCAGCAGATGGCCACCAGTGGCGATGAAATCTGGAGCACCGTGCTGGCCTCGGCGCGCATCGGCGGCACGGCCGTGCTGGGCTGGCTGGCCACCGTGGTGCTGATCCCGGTCGTGTTGTTCTATCTGTTGCTGGACTGGCATCCGATGCTGGCGCGCATCGCCGCTGCCGTGCCGCGCCGCTGGGTGGGCCGCACGGTGGGCATGGCGCAGGAAGTCGACACCCTGCTGGCGCAATACCTGCGCGGCCAGTTGCTCGTCATGCTGGTGCTGGCCACGTATTACTCGGCGGCGCTGGCCATCGCCGGTTTTGAAGTGGCATTGCCTGTGGGCATCATTACGGGCTTGCTGGTGTTCATCCCCTACCTGGGCTTCGGCCTGGGGCTGATGCTGGCCCTGATCGCCGCCCTGCTGCAGTTTGCCGACTGGAGCGGCGTGATCGCCGTCGCCGTCATCTACGGCTGCGGCCAGGTCATCGAAGGCTTTTTCCTCACGCCGCGCCTGGTGGGCGAACGCATCGGTCTGAACCCGCTGGCCGTGATCTTTGCTTTATTAGCATTCGGACAACTGTTCGGTTTCGTCGGCGTTTTGCTCGCTTTACCCGCTTCTGCCATCCTGATGGTCGCTTTTAAGCATCTAAGACGCCACTACCTGTCCAGCACCTTCTATAATGCGTGACAAGGTGACTGACACAAGCTGCTGCGCGTCGCACTTTGCGGCCGGTGATGCTCACCGTACTACAGTACGGTTGCGCTTCTCGGCCACAAATCGCTGCCGCTCGCTACGCTTCTGTCAGGCACTCGATACGACTACAATGTTAAATTAATAAAAATCCAACAACAGCGACGACGACGCACAAGCAGTAATGAAAAACAGGACAAGGCGTACGCCATGAAACAACTGGTGCTCGATTTAGGCACAGACCAGGCGCACAGCCTCGATACCTTCGAGGTGGGACAGAATGCCGAAGTGGCGCAGCTGATGCGCCAGTTCGCCGCGCGCACGTCGCGCGAACATTTTGCCTACCTGTGGGGCGAACTGGCCGCCGGCAAGAGCCATCTGCTCAAGGCCCTGGCCAGCACCGAGCGCGCGCGCTATATTTCGCCGTTCTCGATCGAGTCCGAATTCGTGTATTCGCCCGACGTCGACCTGTACCTGCTCGACGACTGCGAAAAGCTCTCGCCACTGGCGCAGATCGATGCCTTTGCCCTGTTCAATGAAATCCGCGCCAACAAGGCCTATATGGTGTGCAGTGGCGCCGTGCCGCCGGCCGTGCTGCCCGTGCGCGAAGACTTGCGCACGCGCATGGGCTGGGGCCTGATCTATCAAATCCACGGCTTGACCGACGATGAAAAAATCGCCGCCCTGACCCAGGCGGCCACCACCCGCGGCTTGACCTTGTCGCCGGGGGTGTTACCCTATCTGCTGTCCCATTTCCGGCGCGACATGCGTTCGCTGTCGACGATGCTGGACTCTCTCGACCTCTACTCCCTTGAAACCCAACGCCCGATCACCTTGCCATTGTTGCGCGAGTTGCTGCAGGCGGAAGCGAAAGAATGATGAATCTGGCCCTGTTTGACCTCGACCACACCCTGCTGCCCATCGACTCGGATCACGAGTGGGGCGAATTCCTGGTACGCATCGGTGCCGTGGACGCCGCCGAATTCACCCGTCGCAACGACGAATTTTTCGCGCAGTACCAGGCCGGCACCCTGGACCCGGTGGAATACCTGGAATTCTCGCTCGGCACGCTGGCGCAGTTTCCGCGCGAACGCCTGGAAGCGCTGCACCGGCAATTCATGGCCGAAGTGGTCTTGCCGTCGATCCGCCCCGAAGTCGTGGCCCTGCTCAAGCAGCACCAGGACGCGGGCGATTTGCTGGCCATCGTCACGGCCACCAACCATTTCATCACCAAGCCCATCGCCGATGCGCTGGGCGTCGAGCATCTGCTGGCCGCCATGCCCGAATATGACGCGCAAGGCAACGTCACGGGCAAGCTGCTGGGCACGCCGACCCTGGGCGCGGGCAAGCTGACCCACACCCACGCCTGGCTGGAAAAGATGGGCAAGGAACTGGGGCAGTTCGAGCGCAGCTATTTTTACAGCGATTCACACAACGACATTCCCTTGCTGTCGGTCGTGACCCACCCTGTCGCGACCAATCCCAACACCGCTTTGAGCGCACACGCATCCCTCCACGGCTGGCCATCACTCCACTTATTCAATGATTAAAAAATTCATCCGCAAGATCCTCGGCGTTAAAAAAGAGGCAGCGCGCGACACCACGGCACCCATCGTGCTCGGTCCCGCGCAACACGGAATCGACCCGAAACTGGTGTCGTCGAATGCCATCCGCGTCACCAGCAGCCTGCAGGAAGCCGGTTTTGAGGCCTTTGTCGTCGGCGGCGCCGTGCGCGACCTGCTGCTGGGCGTCAAACCCAAAGACTTCGACATCGCCACCAACGCCACGCCGGAACAGGTCAAGCGATTGTTCCGCCGCGCCTTCATCATCGGCAAGCGCTTCCAGATCGTGCACGTGATGTTCGGCCAGGATTTGCTGGAAGTGACGACCTTCCGCGGCGCCGGCGCCGACTCCGCACCGAAGGATGAACATGGCCGCGTCCTGCGCGACAATACCTTCGGCTTGCAGCACGAAGATGCGCTGCGCCGCGACTTCACCATCAACGCCATGTACTACAACCCGGCCACGCAGGAAGTACTCGATTACCACGGCGGCGTGGAAGATATCCGCGCCAAGACCCTGCGCATGATCGGCAAGCCCGAAGAGCGCTACCGCGAAGACCCCGTGCGCATGCTGCGCGTGGTGCGCTTTGCCGCCAAGCTGAAATTCACCATCGAGCCGCATACGGCCGCGCCGATTCCCATCATGGCGCCGCTGATCAACAATGTGCCGGCGCCGCGCGTGTTCGACGAGATGCTGAAACTGCTGATGAGCGGCCACGCACTGGCCTGCCTGCAGCAGTTGCGCAAGGAAGGCTTGCATCATGGCTTGCTGCCGCTGCTCGACGTGGTGCTGGAGCAGCCGCTGGGCGCGAAATTCGTCACCCTGGCGCTGGACGCCACGGATCAACGCATCGCCGCCGGCAAGACCGTCTCGCCAGGCTTCCTGTTTGCCTCGCTGCTGTGGCACCAGGTGCTGGAAAAATGGACGGCCTACCGCGCCGCCGGCGAGTCAACCATCCCCGCGCTGCACCTGGCAGCCGACGACGTGCTCGACTCGCAAACGGAAAAACTGGCCCTGCAGCGCAAGATCGGTTCGGACATGCGCGACATCTGGTCGATGCAGCCGCGCTTCGAGCGCCGCGTCGGCAAGGCGCCGCATAAACTGCTGGAACACCTGCGCTTCCGCGCCGGCTACGACTTCCTGCTGCTGCGCTGCGCCTCGGGCGAGATCGACATGGAGATCGGCGAGTGGTGGACAGCCTTTTATGAGGGCGACGAGGAAACGCGCGAAGCGCTGCTCGTCAGCGCGAATGCCGCGCCGGGCGCCGTCAAGAAGAAGCGCCCGCCACGCCGCAGCACGCGCAGCAAGACGAGTACAGGCGGCTCGACCACCGGCGGCAGCAGCGACGAATAATGGTCGTCACTGCTTACATCGGCATCGGTGCCAACCTGGGCGACGCGCGCGCGAACGTACAGGATGCGATTGCGCGCCTGGCGCGCCTGCCCGGCGCATCCCTCGTGGACGCCTCGTCCAGCTACCGCACGGCGCCCATAGCTTCCAGCGGTGACGACTACATCAACGCCGTGGCGCGCATCACGACCACCCTGCCGGCCGAAGAGCTGCTGCTGGCGCTGCACGCCATCGAGGCGGCGCACGGGCGCGAGCGGCCCTACCGCAACGCCCCGCGCACCCTGGACCTGGATTTGCTGCTGTACGGCGATGAACGCATCGCCAGCGCCAGCCTGACGGTGCCGCATCCACGCATCACCGAGCGCGCCTTCGTGCTGGTGCCGCTGCTCGAACTGGCTCCCGCCGTCGTCGTGCCCGGCCTCGGGCTGGCGCAGGACTACCTGGCAAGCGTCGCTGACCAGGCCATCAGCCAACTCTGAGCGCCACGCGGCATTGCTCTACAATGCCGCCCCTGCACGCCGCCATATAAAGTACTACACTAACGGCGTCGCAATAGCATCACCCCCCTTTCACTCTAGAGAATACCTATGTCCGCTTATTTGCAAGGAACAGATCTGGCCGCAAAAGACAAGGCCGCCACACCGGCGCCGGCGCCATCCAAGCCTGTCGCCAACAAGGCCGTGACCATCCACACCCTGGCCACGCTGCGCGCCGCCCGCGAAAAGATCACCATGCTGACCTGCTATGACGCCAGCTTCGCGTCGCTGATGGACCGCTGCGGCGTGGAGATCCTGCTGATCGGCGATTCGCTCGGCATGGTCTGCAACGGCCACAACTCCACCCTGCCCGTCACCGTGGCCGAACTGGCTTACCACACGGCTTCCGTGGCGCGCGGCGCCAGGTCGGCCATGATCATGTCCGACCTGCCGTTCGGCGCGTATGGCACGCCCGAAACAGCGTATGCCAACGCCGTCATCCTGATGCAGGCTGGCGCGCACATGATCAAGATCGAAGGCGGCGCCTGGCTGGCCGAGACCGTCCGTTTCCTCACGCAGCGCGGCATCCCCATCTGCGCCCACATCGGCCTGACGCCGCAATCGGTGCATCAGCTGGGCGGCTACAAGGTGCAGGGCAAGAGCACGGAAAGCGCCACTGAGCTGAAGAACGACGCGCTGGCGCTGCAAAACGCGGGCGCCGCCATCGTGCTGATGGAAGCCATGCCGTCGCAGCTGGGCAAGGAAGTGACCGACATGCTGACCATCCCCACCATCGGCATCGGCGCCGGTCCCGACTGCTCGGGCCAGGTGCTCGTCATGCACGACATGCTGGGCGTGTTCCCAGGCCGCAAGGCGCGCTTCGTGCGCAACTTCATGGAAGGCGCGGCCAGCATCGACGACGCCGTCACCGGCTATGTCAAGGCCGTCAAGGATGGCAGCTTCCCGGCGCTGGAACACTGCTTCTGATCTTCTGATCTAGCCTATTGAGGCGATATCGCCCCGGCACTCGCCGGGGCGATTTTTTTTTCGCGCAGCGTTTCTGTGCGCACAAACGCCACCTCCAGTCCAAAGAACTGCCCGATACGGTTCAGCGTCTGGATGGTCGGATTGCCTTTGCCGCTCTCGATCTCCTTGATGGTTTTCAGGCTGACCCCTCGGTGTTCCGCAAATTGGGCCTGCGTCAGGCGCGAGATGGCGCGCATTTCCTTGACGGCGTGCTGCAGCGTGACGGCGCCTGCTTCAATGGCTGCGTAAAGCACTACCCTGCGCTGCCGCAACTCTTCCTTGTCAACGGTCTTTTTCGTACGCGCCATGTCAGTGCTCTCCCAATGCCTTGAGCTGTTCGATCTGCCCGGCGATATGTGGCCGGAGGAAAGCAATGATGTCATCATCCACGCCGGCCTCCTGCATATGCTGTTCCAGCGCAACCAGGTGCCGGGAAAATCCGTATAGCGCGAGGCGGATCTGCTGGCGCTCCACGTCCTGCATGCCGATCGTGGCCAGTATCGTCGTCCAGTCATGCAGCTCGTTTTTGGTATCCGGGTGATACCAGCGCGCCGCGCGTGGTATGCCATCCGGGTCCAGGTACATCGGCGCAAAATCGAACAGCGGAGTGAGGCGCACCTCGGCACCAATTTGCTGCACCGCCGTATTGCGTGCGTGATTGTCGGTATTGCGCATGGCCAGGTTCAAGATATCGCGTTTGAGAAATTCGATGGTTTCCGCAGTCTTGTCGCTGACGACGGCGCGCAGCGCCTGCAATAGGTCGAACTGGCTGGGCGTGGCTTCAAAGCCAACAATACCTGCCAGCGAAGCGGCGCTTTCCTGATGCAGCCGCAGCACTTTTCCATCCCGGATGCGGCGGTCAAAACGGGGAATGAACAAGGTATCGTCCTGGTAGCGCAGCCGGCCTTCGGTGCGCAAGCCCACCGCGCGTGCCACAGTCATGTATGCGGCTTCATTCCTCAATACCTTGGCGTCGCTGGCGGTCTTTCCGCGCGGACGCTTGACGATGAAATGGGCAGCCGCGTCCTGGTCCGCCAGGGCGCCATCGGCATGCCAGAGACCGGCATGGTCCGTGGTCAGCAGATATTTCGGCGCCGCTCCTTGCACCCCCAGACTGCCGGCGGCCAGCATGCCATGCATCAGCATGCGCTCATTGAAGGCATCGCCGCGGCCTATGATCTCGTCCAGTGAAAAGCCCGTCAGCGGCTTGCCCTTGTCATGGCGATGCATATGTTGTGCGTAGTACTGCACGGCCTCGGCGATGCGCACGCGCCCGACGGGATTGAATGCGCCAGCACACGCCAGCGGAAAATCGGCAGCAGGACCATCGGCCAGTTGCAGCTGCCCAAGCAGATATTGCCGTCCGCTTCCCTGGGGAATCAGGTCAAAGAGAAAGGCTGGCCATTGCGCCAGCTTCTGCATCTCTGCCGTGACGGGAAAACGCAGCGAGACAGGTCCGCTCTCAAGCTTGAAGAAGGCATAATCGAGGTCATACTCGAACAGGGCAGCGGTGCGCGGATTGCCGCCTGCAGGCTCAAGCAAAGTCAGCGATGCGCAATCGTGCCACGCATCATCATGAAAAATTTGAAAATGGCATTGCATGGCGGCTCCACTGGATCTTATAGTAGCTAATTGTGTTCAGTTTATCCCTAAATTAGCACTTATACGATCCAAATTTTAACAAGTGTAGCGCCATGAAAAATTTAATGGCACCTAAAAGAACTATTTTAAGCTATCAACACCCTTAATTAGCCCTTTTAAGTACCCTTATAGAAATTACCCCACCTGTATCCACGTCGTCTTCAGCTCCGTGTACTTGTCCAGCGCGTGCAATGACTTGTCGCGCCCGTTGCCCGACTGCTTGTAGCCGCCGAACGGCACGGTAATGTCGTCGCCGTCGTACTGGTTGACGTGCACGGTGCCGGCACGCAGGGCGCGCGCCGTCTGGATGGCCTTGGTGATGTCGGAGGTCCACACGGCAGCCTGCAAGCCGTACGGCGTGGCGTTGGCCTGTTGGATGGCGTCGGCGATATCCGTAAAGCCCAGCACGGACAGCACGGGGCCGAAGATCTCTTCGCGCGCGATCGTCATGCCGGCCTCCACGCCGCCAAACACGGTCGGCTGCACGTAATAGCCACCCGTATCAAGACGCACGGCCTCGCCGCCACCGAGCAGCTGCGCGCCTTCGTTCTTGCCGGCCGCGATATAGCCCATGACCGTATTCATCTGCGTGGCGTCGACAATCGCCCCCATGACGGTGGCGTCATCGAGCGGATCGCCAGGCTGGAAGCGGGGCAGCATGGCCAGCGCCTTGGCCAGGAATTCTTCCTTGATCGATTCTTCCACGAACAGGCGCGATGGCGCGTTGCAGCTTTCGCCCTGGTTGAAGAAGATGGAACCGACGGCCGCCGCCACGGCCTTGTCCAGGTCCGGGCAATCGGCGCAGACGATGTTGGCGGACTTGCCGCCCAGTTCCGTCCAGGCCCGTTTCAGATTCGACTGGCCCGCCATCTGCACGATCAATTTCCCTGTGCGCGTGGAACCCGTAAAGCCGATGCAATCGACATCCATGTGCAGCGCCAGCGCGGCGCCGGCCTCATGGCCGTAGCCTGGCAGCACGTTGAAGACGCCCGCCGGCACGCCCGCCTCCACCGCGATGTCGGCCAGGCGCAGCGCCGTCAGCGGCGATTTTTCCGACGGTTTCAATATCACGCTGTTGCCGGCCGCGAGGGCCGGCGCGATCTTCCAGGCGGCCATGATCATCGGGTAATTCCACGGCACGATGGCGGCGACGACGCCGACCGGTTCGCGCGTGATCAGGGCCAGGCTGTTGGCAGGGGTCGGGGCGATTTCATCGTAGACCTTGTCGATCGCCTCGCCATACCAGCGCAGGCAATTGGCCGTGGCGCCCACGTCCACGCTCTGGCTGTACTTGATCGGTTTGCCCATGTCCAGCGTTTCCAGCAGGGCCAGCTCGGGACCGTATTGCTGCACCAGGTCGGCGAACTTGATCAATATCCGCTTGCGCTGCGCGGGCGACTTGCCTGCCCAGCGGCGATCCTCGAAGGCGGCGCGCGCGGCCAGCACGGCCGCGTCCACGTCGCCGCCATCGCAGCGGGCCACCTGCCCCAGCAGGCGCCCGTCGATGGGCGACAGATTGTCGAAAGTCTGGCCTGACCTCGCTCCGACCCGCTCGCCGTTGAGGAAGGCGCGTCCATCGATCGCGAGCGCTGCGGCCCGTGCATGCCAGCTGGTGTTTCCCGTCATGGTCATCTCCTGTGTCAGTGTAAGAGCAGCTTACTCCTGGTCTGCCAGATAGGCCGCAGACAGTTGCTTGCGGCGCTGCCGGTCGGCGCGCGCCAGCAGCACGGCATACACGATGACGGCGAGCGTCACCACCAGAATCGTCAGCGCGGCGATGGCATTCACACGCGGATCGAGCCCCAGGCGCGCGCGCGAGAAGATCACCAGCGGCATGGTCGTCGAACCGGGGCCGGACAAAAAGGCCGACAGCACCACATCGTCGAGCGACAGGGTAAACGTCAGCAGCCAGGCTGAGGCCAGCGCCTGCGTGATGTTCGGCAGGGTCACGAGGAAGAATACCTGGTGCGCGCGGCAGCCCAGGTCCATCGCCGCTTCGGACAGCGATTTACTCATCTCCTGCAGGCGCGACTGCACCACCACGGCCGCATACGCCATGCCCAGCAGGGTGTGACCGAACCACATCGTCAGCACGCCCCGCTCGGGAAAGCCAAAGACCTTTTGCATGGACACCAGCATCAGCAGCAAGGAGAGGCCGATGATCACTTCCGGCATCACCAAGGGCGCGCTGACCATGGACGAGAACAAGGTGCGGCCGCGGAAGCGCTGGTAATTGGTCAGCGCAAAGGCGGCGAAGGTGCCCAGGATGACGGACGAGGTGGCCGACATGAAGGCGATCTTCAGCGACAAACCGAAACCCGAGATGATCTGTGTATCGCTCATCAACTCGCTGTACCAGCGCAGCGAAAAGCCGCTCCACACCATGTCCTGGCGCGAGCTGTTGAACGAGAAGACGATCAGCACGATGATGGGCAGGTAGAGGAACAGATAGCCGAGCGAAAGCCAGCCGCGCCCGAACCAGCGCTGCAGGAAATTACGTCCGTTCATGTGCGCTCCTCCGCGTCCTGGTCCGTCTTGTATTTGTTAAAAATAGCCATCGGCACGAGGATCAGCAAGACCACCAGCACCGTCACCGACGACGCCATGGCCCAGTCGTTATTCGTGAAATACTCATCCCACAGCACGCGGCCGATCATCAGCGTTTCCGGGCCACCCAGCAGTTCGGGAATCACGTATTCACCCACGGACGGGATGAACACCAGCATGGCGCCGGCGATGATGCCCGATTTCGACAGCGGCACGGTGATGCGCCAGAACGCCTGCAAAGGCGTGGCGCCCAGGTCGGCCGCCGCTTCCAGGTAGCGCACGTCCATTTTCACCAGATTCGCATACAGGGGCAAAATCATGAACGGCAGGTAGGCGTACACCATGCCGACCACCAGCGAGAATGAGGTATTCATCATGTGCAGCGGTTCCTGCACGATGCCCAGGGCGATCAGCAGGTCGTTGAGCAAGCCATGGTTGGCCAGGATGCCCTTCCACGCATACACGCGCAGCAGGAAGGAGGTCCAGAACGGCAGCATCACCAGCAGCATCAGCACGGGCCGGATCGACGGTCTGGCGCGCGCCATGAAGTAGGCGAACGGGTAGCCGACGAACAGACAGATGGCCGTGGTAATCGCCGCGTACTTGATGGAACTGAGGTAGGTGAGCAGGTACAGTTCATCGGCGGCGATAAACAGGTAATTGGCGATTTTCACCTTCAGCACGACGATGCCGTCGACGTACGACAGCAAGCCGCCGAACGGGCTGCCCGCCGTGTCCATGTCGGACAGGCTGATGCGCAGCACGATCAGAAAGGGCACCAGAAAGGCGGCAGCGAGGAACAGCGACGGCACGGCGATGACGGCGTTGCGCCCGGTGACCCAACGCAGGGTAACCAGGCTGCGCAGCGATTGCAGGAGGGAAGTCATCACGGGCCTCAGCTGGTCAGCACGACGATGTCGGCGCCATCCCACCACACCCACACGCGCTGTTCGCGCTCCAGGCGCGCGGCGTCGTGGCGGGCCGCGTTGGTGCGCGAGACTTTCACCACCGTGCCGCTGTCGAGGCGCACGTGGTAGCTGGTTTCATTGCCAAAATACGCCATGGCGACGATCACGCCCTGCGCGCAGTTATAACCGTGTTCGGCCGGCGACGCCCGTTCTTCCAAAGCGGGCGGCGCGATCTGGATGCCGATTTTTTCGGGGCGTACGGCCACCGAGACATCCATGCCCAGGTTACCCGTGATGCCATGCGAAACATAGTGCTCGCCATCGGGCGTGGCGATCACCACGTGATCGGGCTCGTCTTGCGTGATGCGCCCGTCGAACAGATTGACGCTGCCGATGAAATCGGCGACGAAGCGGCAGTTCGGCGTTTCATAGATTTCGCCCGGTGCGCCCACCTGCAGGATGCGCCCTTCGCTCATGACGGCGATGCGCGTGGCCATGCTCATGGCCTCGTCCTGGTCGTGCGTGACCATCACGCAGGTGACGCCCACCTGCTCGATGATGTTGACCAGTTCCATCTGCGTGCGTTCGCGCAGTTTTTTATCCAGCGCGCCCAGCGGCTCGTCGAGCAGCAGCAACTGCGGCCGCTTGGCCAGGCTGCGCGCCAGCGCCACGCGCTGCTGCTGCCCACCCGACAGCTGGTGCGGCTTGCGCTTCGCGTATTGGCCCAGCTGCACCAGCGCCAGCATCTGTTCGACCCGCGCCGCCACTTCCGCTTTCGGCAAGCCGTCGCGGCGCAGGCCGAAGGCGATGTTGTCCCACACGGACAGGTGCGGGAACAGCGCATACGACTGGAACATCATGTTGATGGGACGCTGGTGCGGTGGCACATCGATGATGCTGTTGCCCGCCAGCGCGATGCGGCCCGAGGTCGGCGTCTCGAAGCCAGCCAGCATGCGCAGCAGGGTCGACTTGCCGCAACCTGAACTACCGAGCAGGGCGAAGATCTCGCCCTGGTTGATCGTCACGGAAATATCATTGACGGCGCGCACGCCATCGAATTCCTTGACCAGCTGATCAATCAGCAAGAAAGGCGCTGGGGCGTCGCTGGCCGACGCGGCAGGTGTTGCTATCGTCATGTGGGTGCTTTGGGTAAGAGGGTGTCAAAATGAAAAACTGGCCGCTACAGGAGCGGCCAAGATGGAAGTTTAGCGGAACTGCCGCGATTCTGGTCCAAAAAAACTTGAGTTAGCGTCTATTTGGGTGAAAAACTGACACCAACCCAAGAGCAAACCCCGGGGTCGTACCCTGAGGGTACGCCCCCGGCCCTTGCGTTTGGGTTCAGCCAGAACCTACACCCAGCCCTTCGCTTTCACATCCGCATACGTCTTGTCCAGGCACACGCGTATCAACGCCACCATTTCATCGATCTGCGCGCGCGTCATGACCAGGGGCGGGGCGACGATCATGCGCTCGCCCACGGCGCGCATGATGACGCCGTTGTCGAACATGTGGCCGCGGCAGAGCATGCCCACGCCCTGGTCCTCGTCGAACAGCTCGTTCTCGTGCACGGTGGCGCCCTTCCTGCGCACCAGGTTCAGGCCCGCGACCAGGCCGCAGCTGTCCGCGTAGCCCACCAGCGGATGCTCGCCCAGGCTGGCGAAGCACTGCTGCAGGTACGGTCCCGTATCCTCGGCCACCTTCGCTACCAGCTGCTCGTCCTCTATGATGCGGATATTTTCCAGTGCGGCCGCGCAGGCCACGGGGTGTCCGGAATACGTGAAACCATGCGTGAATTCGCCGCCCTGCTCGATCAGCACCTTGGCCACCCGATCCCCCACCAGCACGCCGCCCAGCGGCACATAGCCCGAGGTGACGCCCTTGGCAAACGTGATCAGGTCGGGCTTGATGCCGAACAGTTCGGAGCCGAACCAGCGCCCCAGGCGGCCGAAGCCGCAGATGACTTCATCGGCGATCAGCAAAATGCCGTACTTGTCGCAGATGCGCTGAATCTCGGGCCAGTAGGTACTTGGAGGGATGATGACGCCGCCCGCGCCCTGCACCGGCTCGCCGATGAAGGCGGCCACCTTGTCGGCGCCGATCTCGAGGATTTTGTCTTCCAGCCAGCCCGCCGCCTTCAAACCGAAGGCTTCCGGTGTCAAGCCATGCCCCGCTTCCAGGTAATTGGGCTGGCCGATATGCGCGATGCCGGGAATGGGCAAGCCGCCCTGCGCATGCATGCCGTCCATACCGCCCAGCGACGCTCCCGCCACCGTGCTGCCGTGATACGCGTTGTGGCGGCTGATGACGGTATGGCGTTCCTGGTAGCCGAGGATATCCCAGTAGCGGCGCACCATGCGCAGGTTCGTGTCGTTACCCTCGGAGCCGGAGCTGGCGAAAAACACGTGCTGGAACTGCGGCGGCGATATTTGCGCCAGCTTGGCCGCCAGCTGCGCGGCCGGCACATTGGTCGTGCCAAAGAAGCTGTTATAGAACGGCAGCGTTTCCATCTGCCGGTAGACGGCTTGCGAGATCGAGGTGCGGCCATAGCCCACATTGACGCACCACAGGCCCGACATGCCGTCGACGATTTTCTTGCCCTGGCTATCCCACAGGTAGACGCCATCGCCGCGCACGATCACCCTGGCGCCCTTGCTTGCCAGGTCCTGGAAATCGGTGAATGGATGCAGGTAATGGGCCGTATCCATTTTCTGGATGGCGGCCGTGTCGTAGACCTGCGGCGCCGCATTCCTTTGCGCCACGGAGGAGACAAAAGCGGCGCTCGGCGCCAGCGGATTGTTTGTTGTACTCATTGCGATCCTTTCTTAAACGTGGAGCAGAAGATGTTCGCGCTCCCACGGGCTGATGACGGTCATGAATTCCTGGTGCTCCAGGTCCTTGATGGCCGCATACACGTCGATGAAGCGCTCGCCCAGCACCGTGCGCAGCTTGTCTTCCGCGCGCAGCAGTTGCAGGGCTTCGGGCAAGCCTTGCGGCAGCTCGAACTTCATGTCGTAGGCGCTGCCCACCATCATCGGCGTCGCTTCCAGCTGCTCCGTCATGCCGAGGTAGCCGCAGGCCAGTGTGACGGCCAGCGCCAGGTAGGGATTCGCGTCGGCGCCGATGATGCGGTTTTCCACGCGGCGGTCCTGCACGCCCGATTCGGGCACGCGGAAACCCACGGTGCGGTTGTCCAGTCCCCACTGGATGTTGATGGGCGCGGCCGTATGGCGCACGATGCGGCGGTAGGAATTCACGTAGGGCGCGACGATGGCCATGGCCGATGGCATGTAGCGCTGCAGTCCCGCGATGTAATGCTTGAAGATGGGCGCGGCCGAACCATCGTCGTTGCTGAAGATATTCAAGCCCGTCTTCGCGTCGACGACGCTCTGGTGCACGTGCATGGCGGACCCCGGCTCGCCGGCCATGGGCTTGGCCATGAAGGTGGCGTACATATCGTGCTTCAAGGCCGCTTCGCGCAGCGTGCGCTTGAAGAAGAAGACCTTGTCGGCCAGGCCCAGCGGGTCGCCGTGCAGGAAGTTGATTTCCATCTGCCCGGCGCCGATTTCGTGGATCAGGGTGTCGACGTCCAGGTTCATCAGTTCGCAGTAATCGTAGATATCCTCGAACAGCGGGTCGAATTCATTGACGGCGTCGATGCTGTACACCTGGCGGCTGGTCTCGGCCCGGCCGCTGCGGCCGATGGGCGGCTTGAGCGGCAAGTCGGGGTCCGTGTTTTTCGCCGTCAGGTAGAACTCCAGCTCCGGCGCCACCACGGGCTTCCAGCCCTTGTCCGCATACAGTTTCAGCACGCGCCGCAGCACAGATCTGGGAGCAAAATCGACCAGCGCGCCATCGGAAAAATAGCAGTCGTGGATGACTTGCGCGGTGGGATCGGTAGCCCATGGCACCATGGTGATGGTGGTGGGATCGGCCTTCAAGATCATGTCGCGGTCGGTGCTGGAAATGGCGCGGTCATAGCCGCCATCGTCGACCGGGTAATTGCCCGTCACGGTCATGCCCAGCACCGCCTCCGGGATGCGCATGCCGCGCTCCTGGGTGAATTTCCCGCGCGGCAGGATCTTCCCGCGCGCCACACCCGTCAAGTCGGGGACCAGGCATTCGATTTCCGTGACGCGCTTTTCATTGAGCCACAAATCCATATCCGTATAGGTGAAATTTTCGCGTATTGCCATGTTTCCCTCTCGCTGGTATTGCGCTTTTCCTGATCAAGCGCCGCATGGTAGTGCTGCGGCGCACCTGTCATCCTGCCTTTCTGTGCTGCTGTTCCTGGTAATCGCGACAAGCCTGGCCAAAGGCGCCGAACAGGCGCATCGACTGCGGATTGTCTTCCACCTGCCATTCCGGGTGCCATTGCACGGCCAGCGTAAAACCGGCGGCGCTGGCCACCGTATAGGCTTCCACCAGGCCGTCGTCGGCCAGGGCTTCCACCAGCAAGCCATCGGCCAGCCGGGCGATGCCCTGGCCATGCAGGGAATTGACCATCATTTCGCTCTCGCCGCCCAGCAGCCGTGACAGCAGGCCGTCCGGCATCAACTTGATGCGGTGCGCGGGCGCGTACTGGCGCGCCAGGGGATCGAGCACATTCTCCCGATGCTCCATCATGCCCGGCACCGCATGCACGGCCTGGTGCAGGCTGCCGCCCAGGGCCACATTGACTTCCTGGAAGCCGCGGCAGATGGCGAGCAAGGGCAGCTGGCGCGCCAGCGCGGCGCCGATCAGGGGCAAGGTGGTGGCGTCGCGCGCAGGGTCTTGCGGCAGGTCGGGGTGGAGGATGTCTTCGCCATACAGGCGAGCGTCGACGTTCGAGGCGGAACCGGTCAGCATGACGCCATCGGCAATCTGCAGCGCCGCGTCCAGGTCGGCGTCCAGGCCCAAGGCGGGCAACAGCAGCGGCATGCAACCGGCGCCGCGCAGCACGGCGTGCAGGTATTTGTCCTGCGCCATGTGCCAGGCGTGGCTGCCGAGCTGGCGCTGGCAGGCGGGGACGAGAACGATGGGACGGCGCATAGAGTGCTACCTCGCTGGCGTGACGATCCAATGACAGCGCCATGACAGCGCTGCCGCTCGCTACACTGTACAGCAGAGCCGGTGGAGGCGACCACACTGATGGGCGTGGCCAGCGACGGCACACATCGCCTACACTACGGCTTTGCAGTATTGCCTTTACTAAAATCATCATATGCCCGTCCGGCGCCAAACACCAGCGCCACCGGCAAAGTCCCCTTACTTTCCCATGCACCCATACCGCTTTCCAGCCTGCCGAAACTCCTTTTCCACCCTGCGGGGGCAATCATGAAGCACATGCCATGGCGTGACTTCTTTGCCCTCGTGGTCAGCATCGGCGTGGTCGGCCTGGGCCTGGGCGCGACCATGCCGCTCACCGCCTTGACCCTGCACCAGCGCGGCGTGGGCACGGACATCATCGGCATGATCACGGCCGTCAGCGCGCTCGGCATCCTGGCCGCCTCGCCATTCGTCTCGCGCTGGGTGGGACGCTTCGGCGCGCGCGCCACCATGCTGGGCGCCGTGTGGGTGGCGTCGCTGGCGACGATCGCCATGCAGTTCACCGACCACCTGCTGGCGTGGAGCGTGCTGCGTTTCCTGTTCGGCGGCGCCATGGGCGTGCTGTTTACCATCGGCGAGGCGTGGGTCAACCGCCTGGCGCCCGACAATTCGCGCGGACGCGTGGTGGCCATGTACACCACCAGTTTTACCTTCTTCCAGCTGATCGGCCCAGCCCTCGTGGCGCTGTTCAACGACAAGATCAGCTGGAGCTTCGCCGCCTGCGGCCTGCTGTTTTTACTGGCCGTGCCGGGCCTGATGCTGATCTCGAACAGCGGCCCAGAACGCGCAGCGGAAGAACAGGGCGTGAAATGGACCTTGATCTTGCCGCGCATGCCGATGATCGTGCTGGGCGCCGCCTTCTTTGCCCTGTTCGACACGCTGGCATTGAGCCTGTTGCCGCTGTATGCGATGGAGCACGGCATCGGCACGGACCTGGCCCTGCTGTCGGCCACCGTGGTGCTGGTGGGCGACACGGGCCTGCAATTCGCGCTGGGATGGATGGCTGACCGCTTCGGCCGCGCCAAAGTCCACGCGGCCTGCGGCGTGGCCGTGTGCCTGCTGCTGCCGCTGCTGCCGTTCGCCGTCGGCACGCCGTGGCTGTGGTGGACCTTGCTGCTGTTGCTGGGCGCGGCGGCGGGCGGCATCTACATGCTGGCGCTGGTGGCTTGCGGCGAGCGCTTTACGGGACTGTCGCTGACCAGCGCCAGCGCCATCGTCAACGCTACCTGGGGCGTGACCAGCGGCGGCGGCCCCCTGCTGACGGGCGTGCTGATGCAATCGGTCGGCGTGAACGCCCTGCCGGCCGTGATGTGGGTGTGCTGCGCCATTTTCGTCGGCAGCGCAGCGTGGGAACGCAGGAAGGGGATCGTGTAACGCGCTACTTTTTTTCCAGCCGCTGTCGCAGCTCCTCGGCCACCGGATAGTCGGGATACGCCTGCCGGAACGCGGCCCACTCCTCCTGCGCCAGCGCCGTTTCGCCCGCTTTTAACAAGGCGTCGATCTTCACCAGCCACACGGAAGCGTCAAGCTTTGCCGGCGGCGGCAGCGGCGCCGACTTTACCGCGACGGGAGCGGGCATGGCCAGCGCGCGCTGCACCGGTGCCTGGCGCTGCAGGCTAAATTCGGCCTGCATGGCGGCTTGCCGCTCCATCGCCTCCCGCATTGCCGGGGGAGGTGGCGGGGCCGGTGGCGCAGGCGCGGGTACGGATGCTGGCGCCGGCTCGGCTTGCGCCGGCGGCCTCGGTGCCGCCCTGGCCATGGCGCGCGGTGCTGGCGGTAGTGGCGCAAACTCAGTCGCAGGTGCAGTCGCCGGTGCAATGACCGGTGCGGCTGCCTGCATCACCTCCTGCGTGACCGGTTCCCCGACTACGGGAAATTGCGCCGGCTTCGAGCCGAACCAGTCGACGCCGATCAGGTTGACCGTCAGCAGCACGGCCGCCGCCAGTCCCAGCGGAATGCGCCAGCGCTGCAGGTAGTCGGGCGCCTTCTTGACGGGCAAGGTACGCAGCACGCCATCGGCGCTGTCGTTCGCCGCTGCCGGCTGGTGCAAGGCTTTTTCCGCGTCGGCCAGAATGGCCGCATCGAGCGCGCTGGAAGGCGCGGGCTGCGGCAGACTGGCCAGCAACGCCTTCAATTCCTCGTCATGCAAATCGTCGTTATCTTGATCGTGCGTATTCATGCCTGTCCTCCCCCGCTGTCCAAGCCCGCGCGCAATTTCTGCATGGCGTAGCGCAGCCGGCTCTTGACGGTTTCCGCTTCCGCCCCCGTCACCACGGCGATATCCTGGATGCTCATGCCGCTGAACTGCTGCAGCACCAGCGCTTCCTTTTGTTCCACCGGCAGCGCCGCGATGGCCGCATGCAGCAGCGCATGCTGCTGTTTCTGCTCCAGCGATTGCGGCGGCGATACACCCTCGTCGGCCGGCTCGCCTGCTTCCCCTTGTTCCTGCCCTTCCCGCTGGCGCAGGAGGTCGATCAGGCGGTTGCGCGCGATCTGGTACAGATAGGTGCGGAAAGCCGCCTGCGGCTGGTAGCCCGTGCGCGCCGCATGCAGGCTGGCCCACGCATCCTGCACGATCTCGTCGACCCACGCGCGGCGCGGCGCACGCCAGGCCACGAAGCGGTACAGGCCCTGGCTATGGCGCCGGTACAATTCGCGAAACGACGGCAGGTCGCCGGCGCTGTAGCGCAGCATCAGTTCTTCATCCGTGGCAGTGAGTAATGTATCGGGCATGCGAAGCAGTGTAGCCGAACTGCGCGGCAGCGACAATTTCCCTACGCCTTCAGCGTACAGTGGACGCAATGGGCGCATAGCTGATGCGGCGTACTTCACGGATCTGTCCCTCCTTGAGCACCCCTTCCACCACTTCATAGCCGAGCAGGGCGAAGACCCGTCCCTGCAGGAACAGGGGGCGCGCATTGCCATACCAGTCCACGCAGGATGCGCGGCAGCCATCGTCCGGTGCTGGACCGGGACGCGCGGCCAGCGCACCGAGTTCCGTCAATGTCAAACCACTGTTGCGCAGGTACAGGACGGAGGCGGCCGGCCGGCTCGATCCTGGCCGCTCGTCCGCGCCCAGGACGGGCAGGCCGATCACGCCCTCGCTGGCCGTGTGCGGCTTGTAGAAAAAGCCGTGGCTGCGCGACTCGCCCTGCGCCGCATCGGCACGGATGTAGCGCGTGGCAATCGCCGCCTGCGCCCCCAGGCGGATGCTGCTGAAGTGCAGATCCTTGCCCTGCGCACCGATCACCACGGCATCATTACCCAGCGCTTCGATGCGCTCCACGCCGTGCGGCAGGGACAAGGCTTGCACGCTGCCCGCATCGGCCCAGCGCACGGCATACAGGGGCTGGCGCGGCCAGGCCTGGTCCGCCTTGCGGCGTCCGGGATTGCCCGGATTGCCGTACAACAGATACGGCCCTACAAAGCGGTTCTGCAGAGCGTAGCCGCCGCCACCGGGCAGCGGCTGGTAGCTGCTGGCGGGCGCGCTGTCGCGGCCATCGGAAAACGACGTCAATGGCACGCGCAGCAGGGCCATGTCGCCGCGCCCGCGCGCGCCATCCCACATCGCGTCGCCCTGGCCTTCGGCGCGCAGCAGCACGTTCAGGTGGCCGTCATCGCTTTCCAGGAACGAGAACTGGTCGACGGGCGCGCCCGCCACCTTCAATGCGCTGGGCGCCGTGCCATCGAGGGGAATGCGGAACACGCCCGAGTCGCTGCCGCGCCGTGTGGTCCACACGAAAACGGATTCGCCCGACACATAAAACACGCGGCCCTGCGGCCCCATCACGGCGGTCGCTTCGCAGCGCATGTCGCGCTGCGCCAGGTCGCACACGGTGACCGTGTGCAGGGTCAGACCAAAGCCCGGTTCGGGCTCTTCATCGGTGCGGTAAATGCGCGTGGCCGGCGCGATGCGCTTGAAATCGGACGGCACGGCGTCGGGGCGCCAGCGGCGCAGCGCGGGAAAGCCGCCAAACGGATCGCCGCGGCGCAAGTTCAGCGACAAGGGCGAATAGAACACCAGTTTGCTGCCGATCAGGCGGCTGGCGTAATTGCGCGAGGAGTAATAATCGTTGGAGCGCAAATGATACGTGGCGCGGTAGGCCAGCTTGCCGTTCGCATCGATGTCGAACAGGCCGATTTCCGTGCCACCACGGCTGTAACTGTAGCCGATCACCACCAGCGTATCGCCGTCGAGCAGCATCTCGTCATACCAGCTGCCCGATGGGTCGCTGCCCGGCGCGTACGCATCGAGCGAGGACACCGGCTGCAAGGCATTGCCCCCCACCTGCACGGTGAACAGCTTGCCGCGCCGCAGCATCACCAGGTGCTTGCCATGCACTTTGACGATGCCGCCTTCGTCCACGCCCGCCGTCTGCACATTGGTGACCGATTCCGCAGCTTCTGCTGATGGTGCGGGGGCAGCCTTGGCCACCATCGGCGCGGGAGGGGCCGGCGCCGCCGCCACGTACTGCGCTGAATATGCATACTGCGCCGTGGCGCGCTGCAGTTTCTGCTGCTCCTTCTGCAGTGCCGCCTGGCGCGCCTGCAACTGCTTCAGGTAGCTGCTCAAGGCTTGCTCGCTGGCGAACGGGGCCAGGGTTTTCCTTGGGGCCGTGTCGGCGGCATGGCTGCCTGCCGACAGCAACAGGGACAGTATCAATGTGATCTTGAGGGCGCTGGACATCGCTTTTTCTCCGGTTGGCTGGGGTGTCAAGCATGAAACGCAGCGACAGGGAAAAAGGGGTTAAATACGCGTGAAAATAATGACGACGTTGCTGCCCTATTCAAAACCGCGTATGCGGTCGCCGTTGAAATTCGGCAGGCGCCACTCGAAATGCAGGGCCAGGAAGCGGAACAGGAAACCGGCGCCGATGGATGCCAGCTGCGCCACCGCGCTATCGACCTTGAAGTGCAGCAGGCCGACATACAGGGCGCCCGTGAAAAGGGCCACGGTGGCATACACTTCGCGCTGCAGCACCAGCGGAATCTGGTTGCACAGGATATCGCGCAGCAGACCGCCGAAGACGCCCGTGATCATCCCCGCCAGCACCACGATGGCCGGATGCATCTTGGCCGACATGGCGATGTCGCAGCCGATCACGCAAAACGCCACCAGGCCCAGTCCGTCGACCAGCAGGAAAATGGCGCGCAGATGGTGCAGGTAGCGCGCGACAAAGGCCGTGACCACAGCCGCGCCGATGGTAAACAGCAGGTATTCAGGATGCGCGATCCAGCCCAGCGGATAGTGCCCCAGCAGTACGTCGCGCACGGTGCCGCCACCAAGCGCCGTGACGGTGCCGATCATGCAGATGCCGAACAAATCCATGCCGCGCCGCATGCCCATGATGGCGCCGGACATCGCTTCGGCGACAATCGCCACCAGGTAAATCGTATATAACAGCATGCTCTTACTCTTCCGAAAATGATTTGAGAATTTGTTCGCGTTCGCGCGCTTCGCTCAGGGCGCGCGCTTCATTCGTACCCGTGCTGGAGCCGCCATTGCCAGCGCCAGCGTCACCGTGCGCCATGCGCGTGTCCGCACCACCGCTGCCGCAGCCGACACTGCTGTGGATAAAGGCAAAGTTATCCTTCAGGCAGTCGCCGGCCAGGTATTCGGCATACACGTAATCGCCATCGAGCAGGGCCAGGCCTGGCGGCTCGGCCAGCACCTGTTCGCGCCGGCCTTGTACGGCCACCTGCATGTAGTCGCGCCAGACGGGCAGCGCCAACGTCCCCCCTGTGGCATTGCCCAGGCTTTTCGGCTGGTCGTAGCCGAGCCAGACGACGGACACCAGGCCCGAGGAGTAGCCGGCGAACCAGGCGTCATAGGCATTATTCGACGTGCCCGTCTTGCCGGCCGCGTCGCCGCGCCCCAGCGCCAGCGCGCCGCGTCCCGTGCCGCTCTTGACGACGTCGCGCAGCATGCTGTCCATGACGTAGGCATTGCGCGTGGAGATGACTTGCGTACCGGCTGCAGGCTCGCCCTTGGCGCGTGGCGCCGCATCGCTGAACAGCACTTCTCCGCTGCGGCTGCGCACTTCCTTGATCAGTTTCGGCGGCATCTGCATGCCGCCGTTGGCGAACACCGCATACGATTGCGCCAGCTGCAGCGGCGTGACGGCGCCCGCGCCCAGCGCCAGCGGCAGCGAGACGGGATTGCGCGCGCCCTCGAAGCCGAAGCGCGTGGCGTAGTGCTGCACGTAGCCGGGACCGGCCGCCTGCATCAGGCTCACGGCCACCAGGTTTTTCGAGCGCACGAGGCCGCGCCGCACGCTGATGAAACCTTCATAGTTGTTGCCGTAATTGCGCGGACGCCACTGCCGCGCGCCCGTTTCCTGCGGCAGCAGCAAACGCTGCGTATCGTCCACGGCCGTACCGGGAAAATATCCCTTTTCCAGCGCCGCCGAATACACGAAGGGCTTGAAGCTGGAGCCGGGCTGGCGATAGGCCTGCATGGCGTGGTTGTAGTGGTTGCGGTAAAAATCGAAGCCGCCCGCCATGGCGACGATTTCGCCGCTGTGCGCCTCGACGGAAATGAGCGCGCCTTCCATCTCGGGCAGCTGGCTCACCAGCCAGCGTTTTTTCGCCGCGTCGTGCACCACGCGGATCACGCTGCCCGCGACGATGGCGCGCTTGCCATCCCACTGCAGCTTGCCACCCAGGCGCGCATCCGAGGCGGTGAGCACGATTTCGTCGCCATTGCGCAGCTGCGCCGTCAACTGGCGCTTGCCGGCAGTATCTACCTTGCGCACCAGCGCGGCGCGCAATTCTCCGCTATCCGGATAGGCGGCCAGCTGGCGCGCCACGCTGTCTGCGGAAGGGGCCAGGCGCGCTTCCGGGCCACGGTAGCCGCGCCGCGCCTGCGCGTTTAACAGCCCATCGCGCAGCGACTTGTCGGCTGCGATTTGCGGCGCCATGCGGATGGTGGTCGTCACGTCCAGGCCCATGCTGTAGGCGCCTTCGGGATAGCTTTGCAAGATCAATTGACGCGCTTCCTCGACCGCATACGCGGCCGCGTGCACGGAGCTGTTGCGGTCCTTGTTCAGGGCCAGTTTTTCCGCTACGGCGGTGTCATATTCGGCTGGCGTGATGTAGCCGAGTTCGCGCATGCGCTGCAGGATGTAGTGCTGGCGCACGGTGGCGCGCTGCGGATTGGCGACGGGGTTATAGGCCGACGGCGCTTTCGGCAAGCCGGCCAGCATGGCCGCTTCGGCGATGCTCACTTGCGCCAGCGGCTTGTCGAAATAGATGTTCGAGGCGGCGGAAAAGCCGTAGGAGCGCTCGCCCAGGTAAATCTGGTTCATGTACAGCTCCAGCAGCTTGTCCTTGCCGTAGTGCTGTTCCAGCTTGTAGGCGAGCAGCATCTCCGTCAGCTTGCGCTGTATGGTCTTGTCGCGCGACAGGAAAAAGTCGCGCGCCACCTGCATGGTGATGGTGCTGGCGCCCTGTACGTGGTGGCCGGTGACGATGTTGGCCAGGGTGGCGCGCGTCAAGCCATAAAAGTCGACGGCGCCGTGTTCATAAAAGCGCGCATTCTCGATGGCCAGCAAGGCCTGGCGCATGCGCAGCGGGATCTCCTTCAGCGGCAGGAATTCGCGGCGCTCTTCGCCGTATTCGGCCAGCAGCTCGCCTTCGCTGGAGAAAATGCGCAGCGGCAGCGCGGGCTTGTACTGGGCCAGGTGCTCGACGGCCGGCAAGTCCTGCCATGCCTGGCGCAGCCACCAGCCGCCCGCCAGCGCGGCGGCCATGCCCAGGCCCAGGGTCAGTCCCAGGCCGAATTTCAGATTGCGCGCCAGCTTCGACTGGGGCTTGCGGGTGCTGCTGCCGTTCGCTTGTGCTTCCATGGTGGTATTCCCTTGCTGCCAGGAGGCCGCGCTGCATACGCGTACGCGGCACTCCATCAAAGACGCATTGTGCACTGCAACACACCTATCCTTATCAAAAGTAAGTATTATTTAGTATTGATAAATTTTTCTTATGTTAGGCGCGCACCATGGATCTGAATCCCAAGCACACGGAAGCGTTCCGCGCCGTCGTCGAAACGGGCAGCTTCGAGCAGGCGGCGCTGCGGCTGCACCTGACGTCGCCGGCCATTTCGCAGCGCGTGCGGGCGCTGGAAAGCCAGCTGGGCAATGCCTTGATCGTGCGCAGCCGTCCCGCGCGCGCCACGCGCATGGGCCAGCGCCTGATGCAGTACCTGAAGCGCGCCAAGCTGCTGGAAGCGGACTTGCAGGCGGAAATGGCGGTGCAGCAGGACGCCCCGCTGACCCTGGTGCTGGCGCTGAACGCCGATTCGATGGGTACCTGGTTCTTCCCGGCCCTGTCGGAAGTGCTGATACGCGAGCGCGTGCTGCTGGACCTGACCGTGGAAGACCAGGACCATACCTACACCTTGCTGGAAACGGGCATGGCCATCGGCTGCATCAGCACGGAAGCCAAGCCCATGCGCGGCTGCACGGCCGAGCCGCTGGGCGTGATGCGCTACTGGCTGGTGGCCACGCCCGCGTTCCGCCAGCAGTGGTTTGCGCACGGCCTGACGCGCAAGGCGGCGCGCACGGCGCCCGTGGTCGCCTACACGCGCAAGGACACCTTGCAATCGTCGTTCCTGCAAGAGGCGCTGGGCCTGCCCGAGGGCGCTTACCCCTGCCATTACGTACCGGGCGCCACCTCGCACTTCAACGCCATCCGCTACGGCCTCGGCTACGGCATGGTGCCGGAGTTGCTGCTCAAGGCGAACACGGATGGCGAGCTGGTGGAAATGCTCACGCCCAAGACCCCGGCCGACGTGGCCCTGTACTGGCACACGTGGAAGGTGCAGTCGCCGCGCATGGAGCAGCTGTCGCGGCAAATCATCGCGGCGGCGCGCAGCATGCTGAAATGATTATTGTGAGATAACTACCGCTGCATGCCCCAGCGCTTCAAGGTGACGCGTTCCAGGCTGCGAAAGCCAAGGTTTTCCACGCTTAAACCGATGACGATGACGGCCGCCAGGCCGGCGAACACCTTGTCCGTGTACAGCTCATTGCGGTTTTGGAAAATGTACCAGCCCAGGCCGCCCTGTCCCGAGGTGGTGCCGAATACCAGCTCGGCGGCGATCAGGGTACGCCAGGCAAACGCCCAGCCGATTTTCAAGCCCGAGACGATGGAGGGCAAGGCGCCCGGCACGAGGATGTGCAGCACCAGGCGCAAGCCGTTCAGCCCGTAATTGCGGCCCGCCATGCGCAGGGTTTCCGGCACGCCCTGGAAGCCCGCATAGGTGTTCAGGGCCAGCGGCCACATCACGGAATGGACGATGACAAAGATCAAACTGGCGCGGCCCAGGCCGAACCACAGCAGGGCCAGCGGCAGCAGGGCAATCGCCGGCAAGGGATTCAACATGGCCGTCAGGGTTTCCAGCAGGTCGCGTCCGAGGCGGCTGGACACGGCCAGCAGGGTCAGCACGAAGGCGGCCAGCACGCCCACCGCATAGCCTTGCAGCAAGACGACCAGGGAGGCGGCCGTGCGCGTCAGCAATTCACCACTGGCGATGCCGCCGATAAACGCCTGCGCCGTCTGCAGAAAACTGGGCAACAATAAATCGTTCTGCGTCCAGCGCGCCGCGCCCTCCCACAGCAGGGCCAGGCTGAGCAAAATCAAGGCCTTGCGCCACAACGCGTGCTGGCTCCAGCGCTGCCAGCGCGACAGTGGCTGCTCGACGGTGACGCCGGCCGGCGGCGGTGCCGCATACACGACTTCCTGGCGGATGGGCGGCTCCAGCAACACGTTCATACGGCCTCCCGCTGCGTGCTCGCTGCCTGCGGGGCAGCAGTCGTTTCTTCATCGAACAGCAAGCCGTGGATGCGGCTGCTGGCAGCCTGGAATTCCGCGCTGCCCGCGCTGTGCAAGCCAAATTGATGGCTATTGAGTTCGGCGCGCACGCGGCCCGGATGGGGCGACAGCAGCAGGATGCGGTTGCCCACGACCAAGGCTTCCTCGATCGAATGCGTGACGAAGACGAGGGTAAAACGCAACTCTTCCCACAAACGGCTCAGCTCTTCCTGCATCTTGCGCCGTGTCAAGGCATCGAGCGCGGCAAACGGCTCGTCCATCAGCAGCACTTCCGGCTGCATGGCCAGCGCGCGCGCGATAGCCACGCGCTGCTTCATGCCGCCCGACAAGGTATGCGGATGGGCATCTTCAAAGCCGGCCAGGCCCACCTTGGCGATCCAGTGATGGGCGCGCTCGCGCGCCGCCTGCTGGTCGAGACGCTTGCTGGCCAGCAAGGGGAACATGACGTTTTCCAGCACCGTCTTCCACGGTGGCAACTGGTCGAATTCCTGGAACACGACCACCCGGTCCGGTCCCGGTTGATGAATCGGCTGGCCATGCATGGCGATGCTGCCCGCGCGCGGCGCAATGAAGCCGGCCACGGCTTTCAGCAATGACGACTTGCCGCAGCCGGACGGTCCCAGCAGCACGAAACGGTCGCCGCGGAACACGTCGAAACTGACATCATGCGTGGCGCGTACGGTGCGCTGCTCCGTGCGGTATTCCAGGCTGACATGTTTGACGCTGAGCAATGGCGCCACTGTGACCGCAGGACGTACCAGGTGAAAAGCGGGTGCGTTCATCTCAGCCTCCTTGCGTGATGGCCGGGTCGTCAAAGAAATAATCGCGCCAGCTGTCGGGCAGGTTGCGGATGGCATTCACGCGGTGCAGGAATTGCGCCAGGCCATAGGTGTTTTGCGGCGCGATCTTGAATTGCACTTGCGGATTGGCAAAGATTTTCAAGAGCAGATTGCGGTCCACCTTGCTTTTGTTCACCTTGATATAGATGTCGGCCGCGCCTTGCGGGTTGCTGCTCGCATACTGCGCCGCTTCCGCCAGGGCGGCGATGAAGGCGCGGTACGTCTTGGGATTGTCCTTGCGGTATTTTTCTGTTGCATACAGCAGGGTCGACGAGCTGGGCCCGCCTTGCACATCGTAGGAATTGAGGAGGATGTGGGCGTTCGGGTTTTGCGCCAGTTCCTGCTCCTGGAACGGTGAATTGCCGAAGTGACCAGTCAACTCCGTGCCGCCGGCGATGATGGCCGCGGCCGCATCCGGGTGCGGCAGGGTTTGCGTGATTTTATCGAGTCGGGCAAATTCCTTGTCGCCCCACTGTTTTGCCACGGCCATCTGCAAGATGCGCGCCTGCACCGAGACGGACACGGCCGGCAAGGCGATGCGGTCCTTGTCCGTCAAGTCCGCCAGGGTTTTCACCTTCGGATTATTGCTGATCAAATAGTAGGGGAAATTGCCGAGCGAAGCCACGCCGCGCACATTCTGCCTTCCCCAAATAGTAGGGGAAATTGCCGAGCGAAGCCACGCCGCGCACATTCTGCCTTCCCCTGGTGCGGTCCCAGATGGTCAGCAGCGGCCCCAGGCCGGCCCCCGCGATATCGATATTGCCCGACAACAAGGCGTCGTTGATGGCGGGGCCGCCAGACAGGGTGATCCACTCGACCTTCACGTCGACGCCCTGCTGCTTGGCATGCTTTTCGATCAGCTTTTGTTCCTGCGCAATATTGAGCAGCAAGAAGGTAATGCCATGCTGGCCCGCGATGCGGATCTGGCCTTCGGCCCGGGCCATGGGCATGGCCATGCCTGTCAAACACAGCATGGCGATGGTGGCGAGCAGGCGGCGGGAAAAGGTGAAGATCGGCAACATGGACACTCCTTGGGTCAGGCTTACAGGAAAAAATCAGTACGGCGCATCGCCTTCGATGGTGGTTCGGTAGAGTTTGCGGCGCTGCTCGGGCGGACACCCCGTCGCCAGGTGCATCAGGGAGCGGTTGTCCCAGAACACCAGGTCGTACGGCTGCCAGCGGTGCACATACAGATGCTCGGGGCGCACGCTATGGGCAAACAGTTCATCGAGCAGGGCGCGGCTTTCATCCTCGGGCAGGCCGATGATGCGCGTGGTGAAGTGTTCGCTGACAAACAGGGCGCGGCGCCCCGTTTCCGGATGCACGCGCACTACGGGGTGGGTCACGGGTGTGACTTCATCGATCTGCGCCTGCGTCAGTGCGGGACGCCAGGGATTGCGGCGGCGCAATTCCTCATACTGGCTCAGGTAACTGTGTTCGGCACGGGCGCCGCGCACGGCGTGGCGCAGCGCGGCCGGCAAGCTTTCCCAGGCCAGGTGCATGTTGGCAAACACGGTATCGCCGCCCTCGTCCGGCAACTCTTGCGCGTGCAGCATGGAGCCGAGGCTGGGTACTTCCATGTACGACAAATCGGAATGCCAGAAATGGCCCGCGTCGCCCAGGCCGATGGGCTGGCCATCCTCGACGATGTTCGAGATGATCAGCACTTCCGGCTGCGTGGGCAGCTGGAACTGGCGCAGCACGTGAATTTGCAACGGGCCGAAGCGGCGGCTGAAATCGACCTGCTGCTGCGGCGTGATGTGCTGCTCGCGGAACACCAGCACGTGATGGTCGAGATGGGCGTGGTGCAGGCGCTGGAAGTCGCCCAGCGACAACGGCTGCGCCAGGTCCAGTCCCAGCACTTGCGCGCCGAGCGGCGCATCGAACGTTTCGATACGGAAATGACTAGCGGAATGCGCGGGTTTCAGGACGGCCGACATGATGGCTTCATCAGTGAACAAGGGAAGTCCACTGTATGCCTGCTCGTCCATCCTGCAAACGAAGCATTTCTGCTATGGATATGCGCGGCGCGTTGCGCCAGGCTGCAACAGTGGCTGTCACGCAATGGCACAGCAGTATCGGCCGTGCCCGGGAGGGGTGCTAGCACGCAATTTGCTTGACTACCAAGTTTCAACGCCTACACAGGAACGCCATGCCCATTCTCGCCCTCTTGTTCGCCTTGCTGTTCCCCATTCCCACCCATGCGCAGGATAGCCAGGGTGAAAGTGATCTCAGCTACAAAGCCTATGTGCACAGCGACAAGCGCATCAAGTGCTTGTACGGCTATGCGGCCGACAAGACGGGCGACCATGCGGCCGCCGTCGCCATCTTTGAAGATTGCATCCGGCGCTGGAACGATGTGTATTCGATGATTTGGCTGGCCCAGCTGTATGAAACGGGCATCGGCGTGACCAAGGACCTGGAGCAGGCGACGGCGCTGATGCGGCGTGGTGCCCATACGAACGATGACGCCGCCTATGCGCGGCTGGCGCGCTATCACTATGGCGTGGCACTGGCCGAAGGCCGGGGTACGCCGCAGGATATTGCCCAGGCCAAGACCTGGCTGCGCCGGGCGGCGCAAGAAGGCGTGCCGGAGGCGGCCGATTATCTGGGCCGCCTGGAGGGCGCGGCACCTTAGCGCCGCGCCAGCATTGCTTGCTTACGCCGTTGCTTCGTAGCGGGCCAGGCGGGTCGCCATGCGCGGCGCCAGCTCGTGGCCGGCCGTCACCGTCACTTCCAGATCGTTCAGCAAGCCATCCTTCAAGCCATAGACCCAGCCATGGACGCTGAGTTCCTGGCCCCGTTCCCACGCATCTTGCACGATGGTGGTCTGGCATACATTCAAAACCTGTTCCACCACGTTCAGTTCGCACAGGCGATCGCCGCGCTGGCGGCTCGTCAGCACGTCGCCCAGATAGCGTTCGTGCTTCTGGCCCACGTCCTGCACGTGGCGCAACCAGTTGTCGACCAGGCCGATGCGCGTGCCCGTCATGGCCGCATGCACACCCTTGCAGCCGTAATGGCCGACGATGATGACATGTTTGACTTTCAGCACGTCCACGGCAAATTGCAGGACGGACAGGCAGTTCAGGTCGGAATGCACGACCACGTTGGCAATGTTTCGGTGCACAAACACGTCGCCAGGCGCCATGCCCAGCAGTTCGTTGGCGGGCACGCGGCTGTCGGAGCAGCCGATCCACAGGTATTCGGGCGACGTTTGCGCTTCCAGGTTCTTGAAGAAGTTCGGGTCTTTCGCCACCATCGAGTCGGCCCAGCGGCGGTTACGCTGCAGCAGTTCCGCCAGGGCCATGCCATTTTTCGGTTCGGTCATATCGCTCCCATTGTGTAAGTACGACTGAAGGCTGCAGATCGCGCCCATAGGCCGGCGATGTGCGCACATTGCTCAGTCGTAGTGAAAAAAACGCCGGGATGTTTCAGCATCCCGGCGCATGGTATTACGTGTGCTTACTCAAAGAAGTCCTTGACCTTGTCTTTCCAGGTCTTGCTTTGCGGACTGTGCTTGGCACCGCCCTCGGTGGTCGACTTTTCAAAGTCGCGCAGCAGGTCTTTCTGTTTTTCCGTCAGTTTCACCGGTGTTTCGATGGCCACGTGGCAGAACAGGTCGCCCGCGTAACCGGAGCGCACGCCCTTGATGCCCTTGCCTTTCAGGCGGAAGGTCTTGCCCGACTGGGTGCCCTCAGGAATCGTGAACGACACTTTGCCGTTCAGGGTAGGCACTTCGATTTCGCCGCCCAGGGCCGCCTTGGTGAACGAGATCGGCATTTCGCAATGCAGGTCGTCGCCTTCGCGCTGGAACACGGCGTGCGGCTTGATGTGGATTTCCACATACAGGTCGCCCGACGGACCGCCATTCGTGCCCGGTTCGCCGTTGCCGGACGAACGGATACGCATGCCGTTGTCGATACCGACTGGAATTTTGACTTCCAGGGTCTTGTTGCGCTTGATGCGACCGGCGCCGCCGCATGGCGTGCAGGGGTCGGTGATGACCTTGCCGCTGCCATGGCATTTCGGGCAGGTTTGCTGGATGCTGAAGAAACCTTGCTGCATGCGCACCTGGCCGTGGCCACCGCAAGTACCGCAGGTGGTTGGCGACGTGCCCGGCTTGGCGCCGCTGCCGTGGCAGGTGTCGCACTTGTCCCAGCTCGGCACGCGGATGGTCGTGTCGAAGCCGTGCGCAGCTTGCTCCAGTGTAATTTCCAGGTTGTAGCGCAAGTCGGCGCCACGGTACACCTGTGGACCGGCATTGCGGCTGCGTCCACCGCCACCGCCAAAGATGTCGCCGAAGATATCGCCGAAGCTGTCGGCAAAGCCGCCAGCACCGCCACCGAAGCCGCCACCGCCGCCCATGTTCGGGTCCACGCCGGCGTGACCATAACGGTCATACGCTTCGCGCTTTTCCGGGTTGGTCAGCATTTCGTAGGCTTCTTTGACTTCCTTAAACTTTTCTTCCGATTCCTTGCTATCCGGATTGCGGTCCGGATGGTATTTCATCGCCAGTTTACGGTAAGACTTTTTGATCTCTTCTTCCGAAGCATTTTTTGCGACACCGAGTGTCTCGTAAAAATCACGCTTTGCCATGTTGTCGGCACCTTGCAGTCTATCTACTGATGTAAAAATTACACGAAAAAGCCGAGTCGAGTGCTGCACTGGGCAACGACTCGGCTCGGCCGGTCTTCGCGGCTAATCCCGCGATGTAGCGTTCAGCCCGGCTGCCCCCAGTTCATGGGAGCGCAAGACATTACTTGCTGTCTTTGACTTCTTTGAAGTCAGCGTCAACAACGTCGTCTTGCTTGGCGCCTGCGTCCGATGCGCCAGCAGCTTGCTGTGCACCTTCCGCGCCGCCGGCAGCTTGCTGCGCTTGCATGTCGGCATACATTTTTTCGCCCAGTTTCTGCGATGCGCTCGACAGTGCAGCCACCTTGGCGTCGATCTCAGCCTTGTCACCCGCCTTGATGCTTGCTTCCAGGTCGGTGATCGCCGCTTCGATCTTCTCTTTCTCGCCCGCATCGAGCTTGTCGCCGTATTCGGTCAAGGATTTCCGGGTCGAGTGTACCAGAGCATCGGCCTGGTTGCGCGACTCGGCCAATTCTTTGACCTTCTTGTCTTCTTCAGCGTTCAACTCGGCGTCTTTCACCATCTTCTGGATTTCAGCCTCGGTCAAGCCGGAATTGGCCTTGATCGTGATCTTGTTTTCCTTGCCGGTGGCCTTGTCTTTCGCGCCGACATGCAAGATGCCGTTGGCGTCGATGTCGAAGGTCACTTCGATCTGCGGCGTACCGCGCGCCGATGGTGGAATGCCTTCCAGATTGAATTCACCCAGGCCTTTGTTGCCGGCGGCGATTTCGCGCTCACCCTGGAAGACCTTGATGGTCACCGCAGGCTGATTGTCGTCGGCCGTCGAGAATACCTGGCTGAACTTGGTCGGAATCGTCGTGTTTTTGTGGATCATCTTCGTCATCACGCCGCCCAGGGTTTCGATACCCAGGGACAGAGGGGTGACGTCCAGCAACAGCAAATCTTTGCGTTCGCCCGACAGGACCGAACCTTGAATCGCTGCGCCCACGGCCACGGCTTCGTCCGGATTCACGTCTTTGCGTGGATCTTTGCCGAAGAACTCCTTCACTTTTTCCTGTACCTTCGGCATACGCGTCATGCCGCCGACCAGGATGATGTCATCGATGTCCGACACTTTCACGCCAGCATCTTTGATAGCGATGCGGCATGGTTCCATCGTCGCGATGATCAGTTCTTCCACCAGCGACTCCAGCTTGGCGCGGGTCATCTTCAGGTTCAGGTGGACCGGCGCGCCATTGGCCATGGCGATGTACGGCTCGTTGATCTCGGTTTGCTGCGACGACGACAATTCGATCTTCGCGCGCTCGGCCGAAGCCTTGATGCGCTGCAGAGCGATCGGATCTTTTTTCAGATCGATGCCGTTGATCTTCTTGAACTCATCGATGATGTAATCGATGATGCGCTGGTCGAAGTCTTCGCCGCCCAGGAAGGTGTCGCCGTTGGTCGACAGCACTTCAAATTGTTTCTCGCCATCAACATCTGCGATTTCGATGATGGACACGTCGAACGTACCGCCACCCAAGTCATACACGGCGATTTTACGGTCGCCTTTTTCGGTTTTGTCCAGGCCGAACGCCAGCGCTGCCGCGGTTGGCTCGTTGATGATGCGCTTGACGTCCAGACCAGCGATACGGCCGGCATCCTTGGTGGCTTGACGCTGCGAGTCGTTGAAGTACGCAGGCACGGTGATGACCGCTTCGGTGACTTCTTCACCGAGGTAGTCTTCTGCCGTTTTCTTCATCTTGCGCAGCACTTCAGCGGAAATTTGTGGCGGCGCCAGTTTTTTGTCGCGTACACCGATCCATGCATCGCCGTTGTCGGCTTTCATGATTTGGTATGGCATCAGCGCGATGTCTTTTTGCACTTCTTTTTCGTCGAACTTGCGACCGATCAGACGCTTGACTGCGTACAGCGTGTTTTTCGGATTGGTCACGGCCTGGCGTTTCGCCGGCGCGCCGACGAGAATTTCGCCATCTTCTTGATAAGCAATAATCGACGGCGTCGTGCGTGCGCCTTCAGCGTTTTCGATTACCTTTGGTTGACCGTTTTCCATGATGGAAACGCAGGAATTCGTGGTTCCCAGATCGATACCGATAATTCTACCCATGATTTTTTTCCTTTTATTTGCTAGATTTCAGATGGTTCTTATATGTGGCAAAGCGGCATGGTTTCAAGGCTTGCTTGATGCCGCCCTCTGATTATTTTGCTTGCGCGGTCGTTACAATGGCTGGACGCAGCAGGCGGTCCGCAATCATATAGCCCTTTTGCAGGACGGATACGATGGTATTGGCTTCCTGCTCCGCTGGCACCACGGCAACAGCCTGGTGTTTCATCGGATCGAGCTTTTCACCCTGCACCGGCAACACTTCCACCAGGCGGTTGCGCTCGAACGCGGCGTTCAGTTGCTTCAGGGTCATCTCGACGCCTTCTTTCAGCGATTCGATGGTCGGTGCTTCCACCGTCAGCGCCGTTTCCAGGCTGTCTTTCACCGGCACCATGGCTTCGGCAAAGCTTTCCACTGCGAATTTATGCGCTTTAGCAACATCTTCCTGCGCACGGCGGCGAATATTTTCGCCATCGGCCTTGGCGCGCATGAAGGCATCATGCATCTCTGCAAGACGCGCTTCGGTACTCGCCAACTGTTCTTCCAAAGTAGGCTCTGCGGGAGCCGCGGCGTCCGCTTGCGGATTAGGTACAGCTTGGTTTTCCTGATCTTGCATCTAGAAAGCTCCTACAATCAATGACTTAAATGAGTTAGTCTAACTATCTTTACAACACTAACGGGCAGATGGGGCTATATCCTATTGTTTCAAGGGGTATGCATGGCAAAACCAGATTTACATCGATCCATGTTACAGCTATTTACAAAACGCTACCCATTTCGGCCAGCGATCCGTGCGCGCCCCCTTGATTTTCCAGGCTTCCCACGGTAAAGCGGGCATTCTACCAGCCGCGCCGCCGCCGTCGCCACTGGCGACGTTACTATCTGGATGGTACTTTTGTCGCGCCAGACATGACAAAGCCGCGCAAGCGCGGCCCCTGATTGTCACAAAAATTAATATTCCTTAATTCGCCGCGCCCAGCGCCAGCGCCGCCTCGCGCGCCTGCTCGCCCGCTTTCCTGTCCACCTCGCGCTGCGGCGCTGTCTTCATCGTCGGCCAGCCGATCATGTGTTGTTCGGCAATTTCCGCCATGCCCGCGATCCAGGCTGGTGTTTCGTTCAAGCAAGCAATGTAATGAAACTGCTGACCGCCGGCCGTTTCAAAATCATGTTTGGCTTCCATGGCAATCTCTTCCAGCGTTTCCAGGCAATCGCTGGTAAAGCCCGGACACAGCAGGTCGATACGCTTGACGCCCTGTTGCGCCAGCGCCACCAGGGTAGGGGCCGTGTACGGCTGCAGCCATTCGGCCTTGCCGAAGCGCGACTGGAAAGTCACCACGTATTGCTCTTTACTTAACTTTAACTTTTCCGCCAGCAAGCGCGCCGTTTTCAGGCATTGGCAGTGGTAGGGGTCGCCCAGCAGCAAGGTGCGCTTGGGCACACCATGAAAACTCATCACCAGTTTTTCCGGACGGCCATGCGCTTCCCAGTGGTTCAGTACGGAATCGCGCAGGGCGTCGATATACGTGTCGTGCTCGTGATATTGCTTGATAAAACGCAATTCCGGCACATTGCGCACCGTGGCGTAATGGGCAAACACGGCGTCGTAGATGGAACCTGTCGTCGTGCCCGAGTATTGCGGATACGCAGGCAAGATGGCGATGCGCTCGCAGCCTTCGCTTTTCAGCCTGGCCAGTACTTCGGGCAGGGAAGGCGAGCCGTAACGCATGGCCATGGCCACCGTCACGCCGTCATGCCCCCGCTCGGCCAGCGCGCCGGCCAGCAATTTCGCCTGCTTTTGCGTATGCACTTTCAGGGGCGAACCCTCGCGCGTCCAGATCGATGCATATTTCTTGGCCGACTGGCCAGAGCGGAATGGCAAGATGATCAGGTTCAAAATGAACCACCAGACCAGGCGGGGAATCTCCACCACGCGCGGGTCAGACAAAAATTGCTTCAGGTAGCGCCGCACGGCCGACGAGGTCGGCGCATCGGGCGTGCCCAGGTTGACCAGCACCACGGCGCTGCGGTCGATGCTGCCATGCGTGTACGACGGTTCTGTTTGAAATGACATGAAAGCTCTTCGAAGACGTTGGATGGATTAGCCGACCATTATAGTTACATTGCATCAACATCGGGAAAGATGGATGTTGATGCAATTCACCCATAGCAAAGGCTGGGGTCAGTCACTGCGTGATCGCAATGCGCTCCACTGGAACGCATTGCCCCGGCGGGTCTGACCCCGGTCTGCCCCAAGCCATGAATCAAATCGCCAGCAACTCGCGCGCATGCTTGCGCGTGGTGGCCGTGATTTCCAGGCCGCCCAGCATGCGCGCCACTTCTTCCACGCGGGCCTTGGCATCGAGCATGTCGATGCGCGACGCCGTCTTGCCATTGTCCAGGGTGCTTTTTGCCACCTGAAAATGCTGGTTCGCCTGGCTGGCCACTTGCGGCAAATGGGTCACGCACAGTACCTGGCGTCCCTGCCCCAGGCGTTTCAGCAGCCGCCCCACGACTTCGGCGACGGCGCCGCCGATGCCGCTGTCGACTTCGTCAAAGATCAGGGTCGGCGTGGTGGTGGCGTGCGAGGTGATGACGGAAATGGCCAGCGCAATGCGCGCCAGTTCGCCGCCGGACGCCACCTTGGCCAGCGAACGGGGCGCCGTGCCCGCATGGCCGGCGACGAGGAATTCCACTTGCTCGAGCCCGTGGGCAGCCGGTGCGCACGGATGCAGTGCGATCTCGAAGCTGCCGCCCGTCATGCTCAGTTCCTGCATGGCACGCGTGACGGCGTGCCCCAGCTCCAGGGCGGCGGCGCGGCGCGTGTTTGATAAGCGCTCGGCCACGCTGCGGTACTCGGCCTCGATCTTCGCTTCCTGGCGCAGCAAGCCGTCGATATCGGAAGCGTCGGCCAGGTGCTGCAGCTTTTCCGACAGCTTGGCGTGTTCCTCGGGTAGCTCTTCGGGCGTGACGCGGAATTTGCGGGCCGTGCTATGCATGGCTTCCATGCGCGCGTCGAGCTGGTGCAGGCGCTCCGGGTCCAGTTCCACGCGGTCCAGGTAGTTGTTCAGCGCGTACACGGATTCCTGCAGCTGGATGCGCGACGATTCGATCAGGTCGACGATCGGCTGCAATTCCGCATCGACGGACACCAGCTTGCCCAGCTTCTGGTTCAGGGCCGACAGTTGCGACACGATCGGATGGTCTTCCGACTCGGAAATGAGGGACAGGGCTTCCTGCGCCCCTTCCAGCAGGCTGGCCGCGTGCGACAGGCGGCTGTGCTCGTTCGTGATGTCCGTCCACTCGCCGGGCTTGGCGGCCAGTTTTTCCAGTTCGCCCACTTGCCATTCCAGGCGTTCGCGCTCGTACAGCACGTTGGCGGCGTTGGTTTCGAATTCTTCGCGCTGGCGCACGAGGGCGCGCCAGCGCTTGTGCAGCGCCGCCACCTGCCGCGCATCCTGCTCCACGCCCGCTTCGCGCGCCGTCGCCTGGCCGTCGAGCAGGGCGCGCTGCGCCTCGCTTTTCAGCAAGGACTGGTGCGCGTGCTGGCCGTGGATATCGACCAGCATGTCGCCCAGTTCGCGCAACTGCGCGGCCGTGGCGGGGATGCCGTTGATGTACGCCTTCGAGCGGCCCGCATTGTCGATCACGCGGCGCAGCAGGGCGCCGCCATCGTCGTTGGAAAATTCGTTGGCGACCAGCCAGGCCTGCGCCACCTCGCTGACGGAAAAATCGGCCGTGATGTCTGCCTTGGCCGCGCCTTCGCGCACCACGCTGGCGTCGCCACGCCCGCCCAGGGCCAGGGTCAGCGCATCGATGAGGATGGACTTGCCGGCGCCCGTCTCACCCGTCAGCACGCTGAAGCCGGCGGAAAATTCCAATTCAATGGTATCGACAATGACAAAATCGCGAATGGACAGGGTATGGAGCATGGCTTCTGTGGTTAGGCGGCGCACCGCGGGTTAGCGTGGAGAAAATGTTAGCTGAGCTTGCCCTCGCCCGACGGGTACTCATTCCAGTGCAGTTTTTCACGCAGGGTGTTGTAGTAACTCCACCCTTCCGGATGCAGGAAGGTAATCGTGTGCGGCGAACGGCGGATGAGGATGCGGTCTTGCTGCACCAGGCTGGCAAAGGTCTGCATGTCGAAATTGACGCTGATATCGCGCCCGCGCACGATTTCCACCACGATCTGGCTGGAATCGGGCAGAACGATGGGCCGGTTCGACAGCGCATGCGGGGCAATCGGCACGAGCACAATGCCGCCCAGGGTCGGATGCAGCAAGGGGCCGCCGGCCGACAGCGAGTACGCGGTCGAGCCCGTGGGCGTGGAAATGATCAAGCCGTCCGAACGCTGGTTGTACATGAAGTGGCCGTCGACTTCGACGCGCAATTCGGCCATGCCGGCACCGCCGCCGCGCGAGACGACGACATCGTTGACGGCCATGCCCACGTGAATCGACTCGCCATCGCGCAGCACGCTGCCTTCGAGCAAGGTGCGGCGTTCGGCCTTGAAGCGGCCGCCGAGAATTTGCGCCAGTACGGGCAGCATGCGCTCAAGTGGAATGTCGGTCATGAAGCCAAGACGCCCCTGATTGATACCGATCAAGGGAACGTCGAATGGCGCCAGCTGGCGCGCAATGCCCAGCATGGTGCCGTCGCCGCCCATGACGATGGCGCAATCGGCGGCGGCGCCGATCTCGGCCGGCGACATGGCGCGCACGCCGGGAAACGCCAGGTTCAGATGCACGGCCGTCTCCGCCTCGAAGACCACCGTGTGGCCCAGCACTTGCAGGAAATCGACGATGCTTTTGACGGGCTCGGCAATGCCATCCGTATTCTGGCGCACGACCAGGGCGATGGTCTTGGCGCCCAGGTTGAAGCGCTCGCCCGGGGCTGGCAAGGTCGCGGCTGGCTGTTCGGCACGTTGTTCGGCGTGTGTATCGACGGGCATAAGAATCTCGGTAGTGAATTCGGTGGCAAACCGCCCCAGGCTGTCGCGTCGCACGCCGTCATCGCATGATACTGTATATATGCACAGTATAGTGTGCCTGTCGTGTGCCTGCAAGGGGCGTTCTTGGTGTTGCACGCAGTGTAGCGCAGAAAAAGAATCGCCCATGCGTGCGCCAGCGCTCCCAGCACGGACAAATCCGCTTGCAGGCGGCCTGGCGCGGCAGGACACTGGTAGCACTTTACTGTCAGGAGGCCATATGGTTAGCCAGCATAGCGAACGCAAGATCAATACCGATGAAAAGGTCCAGAATGACGGCGTCGACCGCCTGCCGCACGAGCGCGACGAATCGCCCGATGCGCAAGACGTGCGCCCGCGCAAAATCATGCAACAGGCGGCCAGCGACCTGGAACGCGGCCTGGTCGACACGGACCGCCACGCCCAGCCCGGCGTGGAAAAGGTCAAGCCGGCCGCGCCGCAGCAAGCCCGCCCCGATGCGCAACTGGAACCAAAGAAGGCGCGCTGAATCGCATCCTCACGCAATGCTATTGTTCCGGAGTACGCCATGCACCGCTACGTCTGTTCATTCCTGCTGGCCGCCGCCTGCAGCACTACCCTCGCCCATGCCCAGGCACCCGCCATGCCCGTGGGCTTTGGCCCGCAACCCGCCCTGCCCGCGCCAGACAAGCAATTCATTCCCACCGTCAACGTGGCGCCCGTGCAGCGCTGGACGGCCGCGCAGCGCCCCGTGGTCGCGCCCGGCCTGGCCATCCAGGCGTATGCGCGCGACCTCGACCATCCGCGCTGGTTGTACGTGCTGCCGAATGGCGACGTGCTGGTGGCGGAAACGAATGCCCCGCCCAAGCCCGATGACAGCAAGGGCATCAAGGGTGCCATCATGCAGATGCAAATGAAAAAGGCGGGTGCCGCCACGCCCAGTGCCAACCGCATCACCCTGCTGCGCGGCCTTGACGCGAATGGCGTGGCGCAATCGCGCAGCGTGTTCCTGCAAGGGCTGAACTCGCCATTCGGCATGGCCCTGGTGGGCAAGGAGCTGTACATCGCCAACTCGGATGCGCTGCTGCGCTTTCCCTACAAGGAAGGCCAGACGGCCATCACGGCGCCGGGCGTGAAGGTGATGGATTTGCCGGGCGGCTCCATCAATCACCACTGGACCAAGAACGTCGTCGCCAGCGCCGACGGCAAGTTTTTATATGTTTCCGTCGGCTCGAACAGCAATGTGGGCGAGAACGGCATGGCGGCCGAAGATGGCCGCGCCGCCATCTGGCAATTCACGCGCGCCACGGGCAAGGCACGCGTGTATGCCACCGGCTTGCGCAATCCGAATGGCATGGCCTGGCAACCCAAAACGGGCGCCCTGTGGACAGCCGTCAATGAGCGCGACGAGCTGGGCAACGACCTGGTGCCGGACTACATGACCTCGGTCAAGGAAGGTGCCTTCTATGGCTGGCCCTACAGTTATTTCGGCCAGCACGTCGATGCGCGGGTCAAGCCGCCGCGCCCCGAACTGGTGGCCACCGCCATCGTACCCGACTATGCGCTGGGCGCGCACACGGCCTCGCTGGGACTGGCATTCTATGACGGCACCTTGCTACCCGAACGCTACCGGGGCGGCGCCTTCATCGGCCAGCACGGCTCATGGAACCGCAAGCCCTTCAGCGGCTACAAAGTCATCCATGTGCCCTTCGCCAACGGCGTGCCCAGCGGCCCGCCACAGGATGTCGTCAGCGGCTTCCTGGACGAGAACGGCAAGGCGCAGGGACGCCCCGTCGGCGTGGCCGTCGACAAGGCGGGCGCGCTGCTGGTGGCGGACGACGTGGGCAATGTCATCTGGCGCGTGACGCCGGCCCGTTGAACCTCCATCTGCCACAGTGTGACGCAACGAACGGAAGCGCAAAGGCAGGGCGCGCATGATGGACGTTCGAACCACGCAAGGAGTACATCATGAAAAAAACAGGATCAGCCGTCTGGAGTGGCGGCCTTAAAGATGGCAAAGGGTTTATTTCCACCCAAAGCGGCGCGCTCGACAATGTGGCATACGGCTTCAACACGCGCTTCGAAGACGGTCCCGGCAGCAATCCGGAAGAACTGATCGGCGCCGCCCATGCCGCCTGCTTCACCATGGCCCTGTCCGGCCAGCTGGGCGAGGCGGGCTTGCGCGCCACGGCCCTGAAAACCACGGCCGATGTCAGCCTGGAAAAAATCGATGGCAGCTATGCCATCACGGCCGTGCATCTGACCCTGGTGGCCAGCATTCCCGGCGCCACCGACACAGCGTTCCAGGATGCGGCACTGCGCGCCAAGCTCGGCTGCCCCGTGTCCAAATTGCTGGCCACGGAAATCACCCTGGACGCCCGTCTGGAGTAAATCCACAGGCACCAAGGTCACCGTCCGCTGCTGTCCTGCACCAGGGCAGCCGGGGCGGTCTCGGCAAGAAAGCCATAAACCGCATAAAATCCTGCCACTCCCCTATCACCATCAAGGATTTACGATGCGTATTTTGCACACCATGTTACGGGTCGGCGACCTGCAGCGCTCCATCGATTTTTACACCAAGGTCCTGGGCATGAAGTTGCTGCGCACCAGCGACAATCCCGAATACCAGTACACGCTGGCCTTCGTCGGCTATGGCTCGAACCCCGACCACGCGGAACTGGAGCTGACGTATAACTATGGCACCACCAGCTACGAGCTGGGCACGGCGTATGGCCACATCGCCATCTCGGCCGACGACATCGTCGCCGCCTGCGATGCGGCACGCGCGAATGGCGGCAACGTCACGCGCGAACCGGGCCCCGTCAAGGGCGGCAACACGGTCATCGCCTTCATCACCGACCCGGACGGCTACAAGATCGAATTGATCGAGCGCAAGTTCGACGGCCAGGGCGGCGGCCTGTAATTGCTCAGCCTGGCCCGGCGGCCGTTGCAACGGCCGCACGCAGCCAGGCGATGCCCGCATCACCGTCCGTGCGGCGGTGCCGTATCGCTTCAAACGCAAACGGCGCGATGGCAAACGGCGCAGAATGCTGCGCCAGCCCTTGCGCCGCGCTGCCGCGCAAGGCGCGCTGCGCCACCGTCAAAATCATGTCCGTCCCCATCACAACATCCGGTGCAACCGTCCAGTACGGCACGCGCACGGCGATGCGGCGCGCCTGGCCCAGCTGGGCCAGCGCTGCGTCCACTTCGGCCGCCATGCCGCCCTCGCCGGATGCCACCAGCACGTGCGGGCGTGCCAGATAGGTGTCCAGGCTCAAGGTTTCGCCCGGCGCCAGACTGGCCGGGTCCAGCGCGCACACGAACGTTTCCTCGAAGAGGGCTTCTCTATGTAACTGCTCGGGCAGTTGCGGGAACACGCCCAGCGCCAGGTCGATCTCGCCATCCTGCACGCCAGCGATCACGGCAGGACGGCTGGCGTAGCTGACGGCCAGGTCGATGCCGGGCGCTTCCACGCGCAAGCGGCGCAACAAACGCGGCAAGAGCAACGCCGCGCCGTAATCCGACATGGCCAGACGAAACACGCGCTGCGCCGTGGCCGCCTCGAAAACGGCGCCGCCCAGCACGGAGCGTACGCTTTGCAGGGCCTCGGCCAGCGGCCGCGCCAATGCCAGTGCGCGCGCCGTCGGCTGGAAGCCGCCCTTGCCGCGCAGCAGCAGCGGATCGTCGAGCAGATGGCGCAGGCGCGCCAGCGCATGGCTGACGGCGGGCTGGCTCATGTGCAAGCGTTCGGCCGCGCGCGACAGGTGGCGCTCGCTGAGCAGCGCTTCCAGGATCACCAGCAAATTCAAGTCGACGGACCGCAGATTATTCATTTGATGCATAGTTGAATGGCAAATTACGAATTGGATTTAATCATCACAGCATAATACGATGACGCCATCAACTCAACTGTGGGAGTCACCGATGCATGGATGGATTGCCGTATTTGCCCCGCTGGCCATGCTGGCCGGCGCCGTCGTCCCCTTCCAGGCGGGCGCGAATGCCGCGCTGGGCCGCAACCTGGGCCACCCGCTGTGGGCCACGCTCGCCTCGCTGGCCGTCAGCGCCGTACTCGCCTCGCTGGTGATGCTGCTCTGGCGCGTGCCGGCGCCCGATTTTCACCTCGCCGTGCGCGGGCCCGGCTGGTCCTGGCTGGGCGGCGCGGCCGGCGTGTTTTATATTACGGCCGCGCTGATGCTGGCGCCGCGCATGGGGTCCGGCCCCTTCATGGCGGCCGTCATCGGCGGACAAATGCTGGCCGCGCTGGCCATCGACCGCTACGGCTTGCTGGGCTTTGCCGTCAAACATATTTCTCCGCTGCACTGGGCCGGCGCGGGCCTGGTGGTGGCCGGGGTCGTGCTCACGCAAATAGCCAACAGCCGCGCCATGTGACAACACCTCAAGACGAAAAAAAACCAGCGCCGTTGCCGGTGCTGGTTTTCATTCAGAGCAAAATCCCGCTTACTTGTCGAGCAAGGCGTTGACGGGCATCAAATCCGTTTCCTTCAGGGTGCCGGCCGCGGCTTTCAGGCGCAAGCCGTTCATGATGGTGTCGTAACGCGCCTTCGACAGGTCTTTTTGCGTCGAGAACAATTGTTTCTGTGCATTCAACACGTCGATATTGATGCGCACGCCCACCTGGTAACCGAGCTGGTTCGACTCCAGCGCCGATTTGCTCGACACTTCCGCCGCTTCCAGCGCCTTGACTTGCGCCAGGCCGCTGTTGACGCCCAGGAAAGCCTGGCGCGCGCCCTGCGATGCCGTGCGGCGTGCCGTTTCCAGGTCGTTGCGGGCCTTGTTTTCCAGCGCGATCGATTCGCGCACCTTGCTGGTGACGGCAAAACCGCTGAAGATCGGGATGCTCCACTGCACGCCGATGGCGTTATTGTTGTTGCCGTTGCCATTGCCGCCACCGGATGTGTAGCTATGGCCAGCGTTGGCGATCAGGTCCAGGGTCGGGTAGTGGCCGGCGCGGTTGCGGCCAATGTCGCGCTTGGCCGATTCCACATTGAACTGCGCCGTGACGACGCCGTAGTTCTGCTCTTCGGCGGACGCCACCCACGGCTCGACGGCAGCCGGTTCGGGCGCGCTGATGACCACGCCCGTGCGCATCGGCGCCAGCGACGTTGGCGCTTCGCCGATGATGGTTTGCAAGGCGCTGCGCTTGTTGGCCAGGTCATTGATGGCGGCAAATTCCTGCGCCACCACCAGGTCGTAGGCCGCTTGCGCTTCGTGCGTGTCGGTGATCGTTTGCGTGCCGACTTCGAAGTTGCGCTTGGCCGATGCCAGCTGTTCCGTCGTGGCGACTTTTTGCGCCTGCGTGGCGCCCAGGTTGTCTTGCGCGCTGAGCACGTCGAAATACGCCTGCGCCACGCGCGTGATCAGGTCTTGCTGGACTTGCGCAAATTGCGCTTCAGCAATCGCTTGCGCCAGCTTGCTTTGCTGGTAGGTTTCCCAACGGTCCCAGCGGAACAGCGGTTGCGCCAGGGTCAGGTTGTAGCTGTTTGTGCGCACGTTGACGGACGGCGAGGTGATCTTGTTGCCGCCATTGTTCTGGACGATTTGCTCCTGATTGCCGCGCGTATTGCTGCCCGACGCGGAGATTTGCGGCAGCAAGCCAGCCATCCCCTGCGGAACCCGCTCCATCCCGGCCGACAGCGCCGCGCGCGCACTGGCGTACTGCGCGTCATTGGCCAGCGCCTGCTGGTACACCTGGATGAGATCGGCCGCCTGCGCTTGCAGCGTGCATGTCATCGAGACAAAGGCGCTGGTCATCAGCACGGCGATAAGGGGTTTCCGCATTGCATTTCTCCGTTGGAGTCGTCAAAAGTTGATGGAATCAAAAATCTGCTACCGCTTGCCTTGCGCCCGCCGGATGAGCGGGGTACAGGCCTCCGCAGGCATGCAGGAAAACATGCCTGGGTGCATCTACTGCAAAATAACTTAGTATGTAGGCATTGCGCTGTCGACTTGCAGCGCCCAGGCATGCACGCCGCCCGTCAAATTACTGATCTTGCCAAAACCATTGCGCTCCAGGAAGGCCGCCACCTGCATGCTGCGCATGCCGTGATGGCAGATGCAGACGATCTCGGCGTCTTCATCGAGGTCATCGATGCGCGCAGGAATCGAGTTCATCTGCATCAGGGTGGCACCGTCGAGGTGGCACAGGTCGAACTCCCACTGTTCCCGCACGTCCAGCAACAACGGGCGCGGACGGGAAGGGTCAGCCAGCCAGGCGGCCAGCTGCGGTGCACTCAAATGCTCCATCGAATCGGTCGCCTCAGAACTGGAAATGCGACGGTGCCACCGCTTGCAGCGGCGTGACATTGGTTTCAAACAGCTTGCGCGTGTCGTAAGCCTTGTCCGAGCTGCGCGTGATCAGGTGCGCCGACATGATCGGCGCTTCGCCGATGATGGCCAGGATGCGGCCGCCGACTTTCACTTGTTGCAACAGTGCTTCCGGCAACACGGCCAGGGAGCCGGACACGACGATCACGTCGTACGGTGCGCCCTTGCTCCAGCCCTGAGCGCCGTCGCCCAGTTCCACGGTGACGTTCGTCACGCCGTTGGCGGCCAGGTTCTGCTCGGCCAGGGTTTTCAATTGGGGAACGATTTCCACGCTCGTCACATGACGCGCCTTGTGCGCCAGCAAAGCGGCCATGTAGCCGCTACCGGTGCCGATCTCCAGCACATTTTCATGCTTCTTGACGGCTACGTCTTGCAAAATGCGCGCTTCCAGCTTCGGCGTCAACATGCATTCGCCGCCGCCCAGTGGAATTTCCGTATCGACGAAGGCCAGGTTTTTATAGGCGGCCGGCACGAAATCTTCACGCTTGACCACGTTCAACAGCTCCAGCACGTCGATATCCAGTACATCCCATGGACGGATCTGCTGTTCGATCATATTGAAGCGGGCTTGTTCGATATTCATCTTTGGACTCGGTAAGTGAAGTAATAATCCGCCATTTTATCGTTGAACTGGCTGAAAGCACATGTTAACCATAAAGGCGGGGAATGGAGGAAATTTGCGACGATCTGCAGATTTGGGGGGGCGAACCTTGGATAGGGGCAACTGAACGGTTGTAGCCAGGCCCGGAGGATCAGCTTTTTCCGGGCCCCTCCACCTGCAGGCTGCGCACGCTCATGTCGATGAACGCATCCATGTAGGCGAGCGGATCGATATTCTTGACCTCGCACGGCAGGTAGGAGTGCGTCCACATCATCAGCATGGTGACGGGCGCGCTGAGGATGGTGCTGACCAGCACGGCATCGACCTGGCGAAATTCGCCCCGCTGCATGCCCCGTTCCAGCAGGCTGACGATCAGCGCATTGCCGCGCGTGACGACTTCTTCGTTGTAAAACTGCGCCAGTTCCGGGAAATTGTTCGCTTCGGCCAGCATCAGCTTGGTCAAGCCGGCCAGTTTGGTGGCGCCGAATTCTTCCCACCACTGCATCATCACCTTGCGCAACAACTCGGCGCTGCTGCTGTCCGAAGCGGCCATGCTGTCTTCCGCCTCGCCGATCGACTGCACGATATTGTCGCGCACCACGGCCTTGAACAGCTCTTGTTTATTCTCAAAGTACAGGTACAGGGTGCCTTTCGACACGCCGGCCCGCTTGGCCACATCCTCCAGGCGCGTCGATGCGAAGCCCCGTTCGACAAACAGGTCGAGGGCGGCGGCGAGCAATTCCTGCGGGCGGGCATCCTTGCGCCGCTCCCAGCGGGGCTTGGTATCAATCGGGGCTTGCATGTATCTTTCCAAGTAACTTACTTTTGAGTCATTAATAGTAGACCTGTCTACCGCCAAGGTCAAGCGCAGGCCATGCGCGCAGCGCGGGGCACCGCGCGGCACGCCGAACACGGGTATTGTACGCTCCGTGCCGGCGTTGGCGACACCTCCTCTGGCGCCGGACCTACGGCGCCGGGTGAACCAGAATGCGTTTCAGCCCCCGTTTTGCGCAGTTCATCGCATTTGCGTTCAGTAAAGATAGGCGCTTTGCTATCTTGTCATCGACAGCACGGCAGCCGCGGCGCGGCAGCCGGCTTTTTTCTTGTCCTGAACTATCATAAAGGAAACACCATGCGTACCTTGCTGGCCCTGTGCTGTGCCGTTACCCTTGGCGGTTGCGCCATCGTCATCAACCCCAACGATGGCGAAGTGCGCTATGCCGACACGGGTGGCAATACCATCCAGGGCAACGAGCAAGTGAGCCGCGACGTGCGCCAGGTCAGCACCATCAACACGCTCGACATCGACAGCATGAAGCGCATCGATATGAAAATCGATGTGCGCGTCGGGCCGGCGACCTCGCTGGTGATCGAAGCGGACAGCGATCTGCAGCCGCGCATTCATAGCGAAGTGAGCGGCAATACCCTGCGCATCTGGGGTGATACGAACATTCGCAGCAGCAATGGTATCCACGTCATCTACACGACGCCGCAATTGAAGAAGATCCGCATTTCCGGCTCTGGCCGCCTGGTGGCCAGCGGTTTCGATGGCGAAGACTTCAGCCTGGAGCAGCGCGGTTCGATGAAGAGCGAATTGTCGGGCACGGTGGGGCGCTTCGACGTGGCCAACAATGGCTCGGGCAGCATCAACGCGGCGGCCCTCGTCAGCGGCAACACGGATGCGGTGCAGAACGGTTCGGGCAACATCCAGCTGGGCAGCCTGCGCGGTGAACGCATCAACGTGGCCCTTAACGGCTCGGGCAGCATCAGCGCCAGCGGCGCCGTACAGCGCCTCGACGCCAACGTGAATGGCTCGGGCGATATCAACCTGGCCGCCCTGCGCAGCGACGTTGCCTATCTGGCGAGCAACGGTTCCGGCGACATCGATGTCACCGTCCAGAATGAAGTCAATGCCCGCGCCAGCGGTTCCGGCCGCATCACCGTGCATGGCGATCCGGCCCGCCGTACCCTGTCGGGCAAGCGCGTCAGCATCGTGCGCTAATCGCGCTCTGGCGAAGCACGCGGGCCGGCTTGCTATACTGTCGGCCCCTGCCCCTTTTCACTCATCGCCATGCCGTCCCGCGCCGTTTCCCTGGCATGCCGCCCATCCTGCGGCGCCTGCTGCACCGCTCCGTCCATCACCAGCCCAATTCCCGGCATGCCGGATGGAAAACCTGCGGGCGTGCGCTGCATACAGCTGGCCGACGACAACCGCTGCAAGATCTTTGGCCAGCCGCAGCGGCCCGCCTTTTGCGGCGGCTTGCAGCCGTCCGAGGACATGTGCGGCAGCAGCCGCGAACACGCAGTGCGCTGGCTGGCCGAGCTGGAACGGCTGACGGCACCCTGAGCGCCAGCAACGCTTTAGTCTGCGGCGCTTGTCCGCACCGCGGCCCGCTCTTCGTCACGCAGGCGCTTGTATTCCATCAGCATGGAAACCACCAGATAGGCCAGCAGCACGAGCAGGGAAGCGCGCATGTCGCTCCAGTCCAAGGTGCCGTGGCGCTTCCAATGCAGTGCATTAAAAACGATCAGCATACCCAGGACACCCCACCCACTGCGGCGCATCACGCGGCCCAGCAAGGTTGCCATTAACAATTTACTGGAGAACATGGTTTCCTTTAATTTGTTCCACTTTTCCAACTGTACGCACTTCATATCCCTACGGCAATACCAGCACGCGCACAAAAGTCACCTTGACTCGATTTGCACGTTTGCGTATATTCATGCACATTCTTGCACGTTTTAAAAATAGACCCATGTCCGCCACCCTGCTCCTCAAACAACGCCATGCGCTGATCCAGCAACAATTGCACGCTGACGGCCGCGTGCTGGCGCTGGACCTGGCGCGCCAGCTCGACGTGTCCGAAGATACGATACGGCGCGACCTGCGCGAGATGGCGGCAGCCGGCCTGTGCCAGCGCGTGTATGGCGGTGCCCTGCCGCTGGCGCCCGATGGCGGCACCCTGACCCAGCGCAAGCAGGAAGCGCCGGAACGCAAGGCGCGCCTGGCGCAGGCCGCCGTGTCCCTCGTGCGCACCGGCCAGGTGCTGTTCCTCGATGCGGGATCGACCAACCTGGCCATCGCCAGCGTCTTGCCAGAGTTGGCGCTCACTGTCATCACGAATGCGCCCTCGATTGCCATGGCGCTCATGGAGCGCCCGGAAATCGAGCTGATCATGGCTGGCGGCCGGGTCGACCGCCGCGCGGGTGCCAGCCTGGGACCGCAGGCGCTGCGCACCGTCGAGCGCATGCATCCCGACCTGTGTTTCCTCGGTGCCTGCGGCGCCGACGTGGACGCGGGCGTGACAGCGTTCAACTACGACGAGGCAGAATTCAAGCGCAGCATCGCCGGCGCCAGCAAGGCCGTCGTCGTCGCCGTCACCAGCGACAAGCTGGGCACGGCCGCCCCCTTCGGCGTGCTGGCCACGGGCTTGCTGCAGCACCTGGTGCTCGAAGCCGATGCCGACGCGGCCCATGTGGCCGCCTTTCAACGGCTGGGCGTGCAAGTGCTGCGCGCCCACGCCTGATGTTATCCACCCGACTCTTGAAAAGCTCTCCCATGCATCTCACCGGTACCATGCAGCAACGCGCCACGCGCCTGGTTTTCTTCGCCGCCGGCCTCGGCATGGCCGCCTGGGCACCGCTGGTTCCCTACGCCAAGTCGCGCCTGGGCCTCGACGAGGCCACCCTCGGCATCTTGCTGCTGTGCCTGGGTGCCGGCTCGCTGTGCGCCATGCCGTTTACGGGCATGCTGTCAAGCCGCTTCGGCTGCCGCAAGGTCATCGTCGGCGCCGGCCTGTTGTTGATCGCCATCCTGCCCGGCCTGGCGCTGGCCGCCACGCCGCTGCAACTGGGCCTGGTGCTGCTGGTATTCGGCGCGGCCATGGGCACGTTCGACGTGGCCATCAACATCCAGGCCGTGATCATCGAAAAGGCCAACGGCGGCGCCATGATGTCGGGCTTTCATGCGCTGTTCAGCGTGGGCGGCTTCGCCGGCGCGGCCTGCATGGCCCTGCTGCTGTGGCTGGGCCTGACACCGGCCTGGTCCTGCGTGGTGGTGATGCTGCTGCTGTGCGGCGTGCTGGGCGCAGCGCAAGGCCATCTGCTGCCGACGGCGTCCGCCTCGGGCGAAAAGACGCCGCTGTTCGTCATGCCGCATGGCGCCGTCATTTTCATCGGCCTGTTGTGCTTTATCGTCTTCCTGGCCGAAGGCGCGATTCTCGACTGGAGCGCCCTGTTCCTCACCACCACGCGCGGCGTGGAGGAAGCCAAGGGCGGCCTCGGCTACGCCGCCTTCGCCATCGCAATGACCTTGGGCCGCTTCACCGGTGACAAGGTGGTCAGCCGCTTTGGCGGCAAGCGGGTGCTTACTGTTGGCGGCTTGTGCGCAGCAGCCGGCTTCTTCCTGGCCGTGCTGGCGCCGCACGCCAGCCTGGCCATGGCCGGCTTCGTGCTGATCGGCCTGGGTGCGGCGAACATCGTGCCCATCCTGTTCACGGCCGCCGGCAACCAGCGTGCCATGCCGGCCAGCCTGGCGGTGGCGGCCATCACCACCATCGGCTATGCCGGCATCCTGGCCGGCCCCGCCGTCATCGGTTTCGTGGCCCACGCCACCAGCCTGAATATGGCCTTCGCCATGCTGGGTGCCGCCCTGCTGCTGGTGGCGGCCAGCGCACGCCTGGTGGCGCCGGCAAAACAGGCATCCTGATCCTCCCTCTTGCCTGGCGGACGGCGCTAAAAAAGCACCGTCCGTCAGCGCCCAAATAAGGTCGGCAAGCCTCTGTCGTGGTAAGCTTCGACCCCGCGCGCATTGCTGGCGCCACGCGCTCACCCCATCCTGTCACTTATACCCGTACTTATACCTTTTATACATCTATGGATCTCATTCTTGCGTTAAAAGCCATCATCATGGGGCTGGTCGAAGGTTTTACCGAATTCTTGCCGATTTCGTCCACCGGACATCTGATCCTGGCCGGCAGCCTGCTCGACTTTACCAAGGATGTCTCGAAAGAAGTCATGGATGTCTTCGAAATCGCCATCCAGGCCGGCGCCATCCTGGCCGTGTGCTGGGAATACCGCCAGCGCATCGGCAGTGTGCTGTCCACCTTCAGCACCGAGGTCAAATCGCGCAAGTTCGTGCTGAACGTGGCCATCGCCTTCATCCCGCTGGCCGTCATCGGACTGGCCATCGGCAAGATGATCAAGCACGCGCTGTTCAAGCCCGTGCCCGTCGCCATGGCCTTCATCATCGGCGGCATCATCATCCTGCTGGTGGAGCGCCGCGCGCGCATCAATCCCGTCACCGTGCGCGTCAACTCGGTCGATGAAATGACCGCGCTCGACGCCTTGAAAGTGGGTTGCGCGCAGGCGTTTGCGCTGATTCCCGGCACCAGCCGTTCCGGCTCGACCATCATCGGCGGCATGCTGCTGGGCCTGTCGCGCAAGACGGCTACCGAATTCTCGTTCTTCCTGGCCATCCCGACGTTGCTGGCCGCCACCGCCTATTCTCTGTACAAAGCGCGCGACATCCTGTCGGCCACCGACGTGCCCCTGTTCGGCCTGGGCACCGTGGCCGCCTTCATCTCCGCCTTCCTGTGCGTGCGCTGGCTGCTGCGTTACATCAGCTCGCACGACTTCACGTTTTTTGCCTGGTACCGCATTGTGTTTGGCTTGCTGGTCCTGGCCAGCGCCCACTACGGCTGGGTTGTTTGGGCAGAATAAGGCACTATGAATCAAGATCTTAACCAGCGCGCGCTGCACCTGCTGCAAACCGTTTTCGGCTATCCGGCCTTCCGCGGCCAGCAAGCCGACATCGTCGACCACGTCAGCCATGGCGGCGACGCGCTGGTGCTGATGCCCACGGGCGGCGGCAAGTCGCTGTGCTACCAGATTCCCGCGCTGCTGCGCGATGGCGTGGGCGTCGTCGTCTCGCCGCTGATCGCGCTGATGCAGGACCAGGTGGACGCGCTGGAGGAAGTCGGCGTGCGCGCCGCCTTCCTCAATTCCACGCAAACCTACGAAGAAGCGAGCCGCATCGAGCGCCTGGTGCGCACGGGCGGCATCGACGTCGTCTACGTGGCGCCCGAGCGCCTGATGACGCAGCGTTGCCTGGACCTGTTCCAGGCGTCGAAGATCTCCCTGTTCGCCATCGACGAGGCGCATTGCGTGGCCCAGTGGGGCCATGACTTCCGTCCCGAATACATCAAGCTGTCGGTGCTGCACGAGCAGTTCCCGGACGTGCCGCGCATCGCGCTCACGGCCACTGCCGACCCGCAGACGCGCGCCGAAATCGCCATGCGTTTGCAACTGGAAGACGCGCGCCAGTTCGTCTCGTCCTTCGACCGTCCGAACATCCGCTACCAGATCGTGGAAAAGGCGAATGGCCGCAAGCAGCTGCTCGACTTCATCAACACGGAACACACGGGCGACTGCGGCATCGTCTACTGCCTGTCGCGCAAGAAGGTCGAAGAGACGGCGGAATTTTTGAACCAGAGCGGCATCCGCGCCCTGCCGTATCACGCCGGCATGGAGTACGCCAAGCGCAGCGCCAACCAGGCGCGCTTCCTGCGCGAAGAAAACATCGTCATGGTCGCCACCATCGCCTTCGGCATGGGCATCGACAAGCCCGACGTGCGCTTCGTGGCGCATCTGGATCTGCCGAAAAGCATCGAGGGCTATTACCAGGAAACAGGCCGCGCTGGCCGCGACGGCATGGCCGCCAATGCCTGGATGGCGTACGGCTTGCAGGACGTGGTGCTGCAGCGGCGCATGATCGACGAATCGGAAGCGGACGACACTTTCAAGCGCGTGCTGGGCGTGAAACTCGACGCCATGCTGGGCCTGTGCGAAACCCTCAGCTGCCGCCGCATGCGCTTGCTCGAATACTTCGGCGAACCGGCTTCGCCGTGCGGCAATTGCGACACCTGCCTGGTGCCGCCCGTGTCGTTCGACGGCACCGTGCCCGTGCAAAAACTGCTGTCGGCCATCTACCGCGTCGACCAGCGCTTCGCCGGCGGCCACGTGATCGACGTACTGCGCGGCGTGGAATCGGAACGCATCAAGACCTGGCACCACGATTCCTTGTCCGTCTTCGGCATCGGCTCGGACCTGGGCGAAGCGGAATGGAAAGCGATCCTGCGCCAGGCCATCGCACTGGGCCTCGTCTCGGTCGACCATGAACAATACAGCTCGCTGAAACTGACGGACGCTTCGCGCCCCGTGCTCAAGGGCGGCCAGAAGGTGCAGCTGCGCCAGTACCAGAAACCGGTCAAAACCAGCAAGCGCAGCACCAGCGTGGCGAAGGGCTATGTCGAGACGGACCTGTCGACCAGCGAGCAGGCGATCTTCGACAAGCTGCGCTGGTGGCGCGTGGAGACGGCGCGCACGCACAATGTGCCGGCCTACGTCATCTTCGTCGACGCCACCCTGCGCGAAATCGCCAAGGCCAAGCCTACCTCGCTGGAGCAGATGCGCGGCGTGAGCGGCGTGGGCGAGAAAAAACTGGCCTCGTACGGCGACGAAATCGTCGCCATGATCCTGGAGATGATTTGATGGAAGCACTCTCGCCCAACCTGATTTACCAGGCCGTAGAAATCCTCGGCGCCCAGCCCGATGCCGACGACGCGGTGGAAGCGCAAGTCCGTGCCCTGGTCGGCGACGACCTTACCGTGCGCCGCCTGGCCGACGTGGTGCCGGAAGCCTTCGGCCTGGTGCTGGCGTCGCACCTTCCCGGCACCGAAAACATGACCTTGCCCGACACCTTCTGCGCCCAGGACGAGGATAGCGAGTGGGTGGAATTCCCCCTGCGCCGCGAACCGATCTTTGTCGTCGCCCTGGACATCGCCCAGCACACCTTCCACAACGGCCCGCGCGCGCTGATGCAAAACCTGGCCGACCGCAGCTCCCTGCTGTCGGCCATCAACAAGGGCCTGAACGCGGGCGGCTCGCTCGACGGCACGACCCTGGGCCCGCCGTCCTTCTTCGGCCTGCCCGCCGCGCTGTACCAGGCGGCGGCATCGCCCGATACGCCCTGACCACTTTACTTTGCCCCTGCCCTTGATAACGGAACGCTGCCGCGATGGAAACCAAATGGCTGGAAGACTTCATCTCGCTCGCTGAAACGCATAATTTCAGCCGTTCCGCGGCGCTGCGCCACGTCACCCAGCCGGCCTTCTCGCGGCGCATCCAGTCGCTGGAAAACTGGCTCGGCATCGACCTGGTCGACCGCACCTCCTACCCTACGCGCCTGACGCCGGCCGGCGCCGTGTTTTACGAGCAGGCGCTGGAAATGCTGGGGCAGATCAACGGCGTGCGCGCCCTGTTGCGCGGCAAGCGGGCGGCCACGCAGACGAGCGTCGACTTCGCCGTGCCGCATACCCTGTCGCTGACCTTCATGCCGAAGTGGCTGACGGCGCTGGAAGCGGGTTTTGCACCGATCAACAGCCGTTTGATGGCACTGAACGTGCACGACGCCGTGCTGCAGCTGGTCGACGGCGGCTGCGACCTGCTGCTGTGCTATCACCATCCGCGCCAGCCGGTGCAGCTGGACCCGGGCCGCTACGACATGCTGGTGATGGGCCGCGAAACCGTGCGCGCGTATGCGCGCTGCGGCCAGGACAAGGTGCCGGACTTCGTCCTGCCCGGCAGCGCCAAGGAGCCGCTGCCCTTCCTCTCCTACACCAGCAATGCCTACCTGGGACGCATGGTGGAACTGCTGGTGGCCGATGCCAAGGCCCCCCTGTTCCTGGAAACCTGCTACGAAACGGACATGGCAGAAGGCCTCAAAATGATGGCGCTGGAAGGGCGCGGCATCGCCTTCCTGCCCGAATCGGCAGTCATGCGCGACGTCAAATACAAGCACCTGGCGCGCGCCGACGGCGGTGCGCCAGGCTGGGAAATCGAGCTGGAAATCCGTTTGTACCGCGAACGCCCTTCAGGCCAGCGTCCCGGCAAGCAGATCGTCGAAAGCCTGTGGCAGTACCTGGTGCAGGCGCAGGAAAACGCCGCGCGCGGCGGAAAAAAACGCCGGCGCGCGGCTGTCACCGCAATGCCATCCTGATCTCCTAACTATGCAATAAATGCATAACCGGATGCGCACAAAGCATTGGCCGGGGCATGAGGCTATCGCCTACGATGCGGTTCCGCTGCGCGCAGCTGCATCTCGGCTGTGCCTCTAACGTATTCGTATTGTCCAGGAGCTTATCAAGCATGACCAGCAAGCACGCACTTCCTTCCTACCTCAATCCTGAAGACCTGGGCCCATGGGGCGTCTACCTCGAGCAGATCGACCGCGTTACGCCGTACCTGGGCAACCTGTCGCGCTGGGTGGAAACGCTGAAGCGCCCTAAGCGCATCCTGACGGTCGACGTGCCTATCGAGCGCGATGACGGCAGCATTGCCCACTACGAAGGCTACCGCGTGCAGCACAATCTGTCGCGCGGCCCAGGTAAAGGCGGCGTGCGCTTCCACCAGGACGTGACCTTGTCGGAAGTGATGGCGCTGTCGGCCTGGATGACGGTCAAGAATGCAGCGGTCAACGTGCCATACGGCGGCGCCAAAGGCGGTATCCGTGTCGATCCGAAGACCCTGTCGCGCAACGAGCTGCAACGCCTGACGCGCCGCTACACGAGCGAGATCAGCATGATCATCGGACCGAACAAGGATATCCCGGCGCCGGACGTCAACACGAATGAACAAGTCATGGCGTGGATGATGGACAGCTACGCCATGATCGGCGGCAACATGTCGACCGGCGTGGTGACGGGCAAACCGATCTCGCTGGGCGGCAGCCTGGGTCGCCGCGATGCCACGGGCCGCGGCGTGTTCGTCGTCGGTTGCGATGCGGCCGCCAAGGTCGGCATGTCGCTCGAAGGCGCGAAAGTCATCGTGCAAGGTTTCGGTAACGTGGGCGGCGTCGCCGCACGCATGTTCGCGGAAGCCGGTTCGAAAATCGTCGCGGTACAAGACCACAAGACCACCGTGGTGCATGCCGGCGGCTTGAACATCCCGCAATTGCTGGCACACGTGGCCGAAGTGGGCAGCGTCGAAGGCTTCCCGGGCGCCGAGGCATTCGTGCCACGCGAAGATTTCTGGGGCATCGATTGCGACATCCTGATCCCGGCCGCGCTGGAACAGCAGATCACGGCTGAGCGCGCACAAGTCATCCGCGCCAAGATCATCCTGGAAGGCGCCAATGGCCCGACCCTGCCGGCAGCGGACGACATCCTGACCGACCGCGGCGTATTGATCGTGCCGGACGTGCTGGCCAATGCCGGCGGCGTGACCGTCAGCTACTTCGAGTGGGCACAGAACTTCTCGAGCTTCTTCTGGACCGAAGAAGAAATCAACAGCCGCCTGACCCGCATCATGCGCGAAGCGTTCGACGCGGTATGGCAAGTGTCGCAAGAGAAGAAAGTGTCGATGCGTACCGCCACCTTCATCCTGGCATGCACGCGCGTCCTGCAAGCGCGCGAAGTGCGCGGCCTCTACCCATAATGGCTGCCTGAGAAAAAGCCCAGGGCGTTGTTGCCCGCCCCTCGCCGTACTGGCGTACTGTCTTCGGGGCGGCGCCTAGCCCTGGGCATTTTTCAGGCGCCATTGGTTTGCTGGCGCTCTAAAAAAAATCCCGCCACACTTGCGTGTGAGCGGGATTTTTTGTATCTGGCAAACTTTTTTACGCCGCGTAGCCTTGCGGGTTCTGGTGCTGCCAGCGCCAGTGGTCGCGGCACATGTCGTCGATGTTTTTCTGCGCTTGCCAGCCCAGCAATTGCTTTGCCTTGTCGGCCGAGGCGTAGCAGCTGGCGATGTCGCCGGGGCGGCGCGGCACGATCTGGTACGGCACGGCGCGGCCGCTGGCGGCCTCGAAGGCACGCACGGTATCGAGCACGCTGTAGCCGTGGCCCGTGCCCAGGTTGACGGTAAAGCCACCCTCAGTGGAAAACAGGCGGTGTAACGCCGCCACATGGCCCAGCGCCAGGTCGACCACGTGGATATAGTCGCGCACGCCCGTGCCATCGGGCGTAGCGTAGTCGTTGCCGAAGACGGCCAGGCGCTCGCGGCGGCCCACTGCCACCTGGGCGATGAAAGGCATCAGGTTGTTCGGAATGCCGGCCGGGTCTTCACCGATCAAGCCGCTGGCATGCGCACCGACCGGGTTGAAATAGCGCAACACGCCGACTTGCCATTGAGCATCGGCATGCACGACATCGGCCAGTATCTGCTCGACCATCAGCTTCGAACGGCCGTAGGGGTTGGTCACGGACAGGCGCGACGATTCCAGGATCGGCAAGGCTTCCGGGTCGCCGTACACGGTGGCAGACGAGCTGAACACAAAACGCTTCACGTTCGCCGCTGCCAGCACTTCCAGCAGCGCCACAGTGCCCGACACATTGTTATCCATATACATCAACGGCTGCGCCACGGATTCGCCCACCGCCTTCAATCCTGCGAAATGGATCACCGCATCGATGGCGTGCTCGCGCAAGACGGTGGCCATGGCCGTACGATCGCGCACGTCAGCCTCGTAGAAGGGCACGCTTTTACCGGCAATGCGCTCCACGCGCGCCATGGCTTCACGCGAACTATTGCACAGATTATCCACCGCAACGACTTCAAAGCCGGCAGCCAGCAATTCGACGCACGTATGCGAGCCGATGAAACCGGATGCGCCGGTGACGAGTATTTTCTTGGACATAATATCAATCAATGCAAAAAAGATAATATTAGCGCAATTCCCCCAACCTTGCCTAGAGCGCACGCTGGCGCGCATGAAAAAAGCCTGCGGCGTCGCCGCGGCAGGCTTGTTCTCGTGCAAACGGCACAGGTGGGCAAACCGCCAAAGAGAATTTATTTCTTGATGAAGACCAGATCCCACACGCCATGGCCCAGCTTCAAGCCACGGTTTTCAAACTTGGTCAGCGGACGGTACGCCGGCTGCGGCGCATAAGCATCGGCGCTATTGCGCAACTGCGGCTCGGCGCCCAGCACATCGAGCATTTGCACCGCGTAATCTTCCCAATCGGTGGCGCAATGCAGATAGCCACCCGGCGCCAGGCGATCAGTCAATTGCTTGACGAACGGCGACTGGATCAGGCGGCGCTTGTTGTGGCGCGCCTTGTGCCATGGATCGGGGAAGAAAACGTGGATGCCGGCAAGCGAATTGGCAGGAATCATGTGCGTCAGCACTTCCACGGCATCGTGCTGCAACAGGCGCAGATTCGTCAGCGACTCTTCGCCGATCAGTTTCAACAGACTGCCGACACCAGGCGTATGCACTTCGACGCCGATAAAATCCTTCTCCGGCATGGCCTTGGCGATATGCGCCGTCGTCGCCCCCATGCCAAAACCGATTTCCAGGATGACCGGTGCCTTGCGGCCGAACACCTGTTCGAAGTCCATCGGTTCCTTGGCGAAAGGCACCAGGAACTGCGGCCCCAAGGTCTCAAGCGCGCGCGCCTGCGCGACAGACAGCCGTCCCGCGCGGGTCACGAAGCTGCGGATGCGGTGTTCGGTCGGATCGTACATCATCGGCCGCGCCGGGCCGTTTGCTGGGGTATCAGAAGACATGGGAATGAAGAAATAAGTGGCCGCGCCGCATAAAGCCAGGCGCCAGCGAAAAATGGAGCGGGTGAAGGGAATCGAACCCTCGTCGTAAGCTTGGGAAGCTTCTGCTCTACCATTGAGCTACACCCGCGAAGCCTGCATTTTACGCGCGATGGCAAGGACTTGGCAAACTTGCGGATCGCTTTCGAATTCATCAGGAATTCTCGCGATATTTCACAAAAAACATAGACTGCCGTACCTGCACGGTGCCGTTTTTATTGATAAATAGCAACATTCCGGGCAGCAATACACCAGGAATGGTCTGGTATGCAGCTAAAATGGAACAAATTATTATCGGTATGGGCTGTGCAGCGCAGACTGGCCAGAGAAATGTTGCTACAATCGCGTGACAGTTTAGCATTCCCGCTGTTCAACCTAAAAGGATATCCCATGAAGAAAATTCTGATCGCTTCGGCAATCCTGTGCTTCGCTTCCGCACAAGCCATGGCTCAAACGACGGCCCCAGTTGGTGGCGCACCTGTTCCAGCAGCAGCGGCACCAGCTGCTGGTGCTACTGGCGCTGCTGTTGGCGGCACCGTTGCCGGCCTGAGCACGAGCGCCCTGATCGCCATCGGCGCAGCAGTTGCCGTTGTGGCCGGTGCAGCAAGCTCGGATTCGACCACCACGCACACCACACCAACCCACCATTAATACCTTGCTGCTCAGGCAGCGACAGGTAGGTCCATCCTGCAGCTTGATATCGAGCCGAAAGGTGAAGGCCTGGTGCTGCAATAGCTGATATACATCAAATATGTCGACTATTGCAATAAAAGCCCTTTTCATTTGAAAATGGGCTTTTTTGCTTTTTAGAAAATAACGAAGAGGCTGACGTCAGCTTTTCTGTTTTGACGGACGATGCAATATTGCGCATGCATACATGCGGTATTCATTTATCCATTAAGAAATCCAGCTGCCATGTTCGTGAGATACACCATTCAAGCGCCTCGCGCACCATGAAGAACCAGCCCTTTTTCAAGCGCATGGGATTTGCCTTGAGCGGCATTGCCGCCGCCCTGCGTCTGGAATCGAGCTTTCGCTTGCAATGCATTGCCGCCCTCATGGTCGTGATCGTGCTCGCCTGGAGCAAGCCGGCAATGATCTGGTGGGCACTGCTGCTGCTCAACTGTGGCCTGGTGCTGGCAGCTGAACTGTTCAATACGGCGCTTGAACACTTGATTGATCACCTGCATCCTGGCCTGCACCCCAGCATCAAGATCGCGAAGGACTGTGCCGCAGGAGCCGTGTTCATTCTCAGTATCAGTGCCGCCTGCATTTTTGTTGCTTTTTTGCTGGAAACGTTTTCCAGTTGAGTAGCTATAGCTGCCAAGCAAATTACAATGCATGGCTCCCCAAGGCACCTCGCTGTCCACGTCAACATTCGAGGCGGCGAGAAGAAATACATAGATTCCTATAATTCATTAAAATAATGCCTTTTTGAAATATTTGATCTTTACCAATACTGATTTTCAGCACGCCTTGTGGCTTGCATGACAATTGCATAAAACAATAATCGCTTACTTTCGAGCGGCAAACGACTCAGTTTCCCTTTAGGCAACGCTGTTTTAATTTTGAATTGATGCGTAGATGAATACTCCCCTTGTACCAGTGATTCTTTGCGGTGGTTCCGGCACACGTTTGTGGCCCCTTTCGCGCGAAGGCTACCCTAAACAGTTCTTGCGTTTGTCCGGCGAGACCAGCATGTTGCAGCAGACGCTGCAACGGCTGGCCGGTATTGAGGCCATGGCGCCGGCTTTGCTGGTATGTAATGAATCGTCACGTTTCATTGTCGCGGAACAGTTGCGCGAGATAGGCCTGAACAACGCCCGCATGGTACTCGAACCGATGCGTCGCAATACGGCGCCGGCCATTGCCACAGCGGCGCTGCAAGCCATGGAAAAGGGCGACGACCCCATCCTGCTCGTATTGCCTTCCGACCATGTCATCCTGGATACCCCAGCGTTCCACCGCGCCATCAACCTGGCGCGCGATGCTGCAGAACAAGGCAACTTGCTCACCTTCGGCATTACCCCTACCGGACCGGAGACAGGTTACGGCTACATCCGCGCCGAGGGTGGCGCAGCTGGCCAGGTCCAGCGTATCGTCGAATTCGTCGAGAAGCCTGCCCTGGCGCTGGCAGAACAATACATTGCCAGCGGCGATTATTTCTGGAACAGTGGAATGTTTGTATTCCGCGCCAGCCGTTACCTGGAAGAACTTGAACGCTTTCAGCCTGCCGTCGTCGCGGCGTGCCGGGAAGCGTTCGCCAAGGCGAAAAGCGACCTCGATTTCATCCGCCTGGACCATGATGCCTATGCCGCCAGCCCGGATATCGCCGTCGATTACGCCGTCATGGAGCGCACCAGCCAGGCGGCCACCATTGCGCTCGACGCCGGCTGGAACGATATCGGTTCCTGGAAAGCCGTACTCGACGTGGCAAAAAAAGACGCCAACAATAATAGCGCCCACGGCGATGTATTGATGCAAGATTGCAATGATTGCCTGGTGCATGGGAATAGCCGCCTGGTGACCGCCATCGGCATGCGCAATACCGTCATCGTGGAAACGGCTGATGCCGTATTGGTCATGGATGCGGATCAGGCGCAACATACCAAGACCCTGGTGGCGCAGTTGATTGCCCAGGACCGTGCTGAAGCCACCATGCACCGCGAAGTGTTCCGACCGTGGGGATCGTACGATTCCATCGGCAACGGCGAGCGCTTCCAGGTCAAGCGGATCACCGTCAAGCCTGGCGCCAAACTGTCGCTGCAAATGCATCATCACCGCGCCGAACACTGGATCGTGGTATCCGGTACCGCCCAGATCACTAATGGCGACAAGGAATATCTGCTGACTGAAAACCAGTCCACCTATATCCCCCTGGGCGTCGTCCATTCTCTGGCCAACCCGGGCAAGCTGCCGCTGGAATTGATTGAAATTCAATCGGGCAGCTACCTTGGGGAAGACGATATCGTCCGCTTTGAAGACCGCTACGGCCGCGCCTGATCGAATAGATACACAATCTCCGCGCACGCGGCGTCGCAAGAATTCACACTGAAGTTTATAAGGTTTAGCCAGTCATCATGAAACCAATCGAAGGCATCTTTGTACAGGAAGTGAAATGGTATTGCAGCAGCAGGGCAGAAAAATACTTTCTCACCTTTGCCGATGCACTTGCCCTGTTCATGGCATTCTGGCTCGCTGGCAAATGGACCCTCGATACCAGCGACTTGAACAACTTCGGGCTGGATAGTTCGCGCCTGCTCAGCTATAGCCTGCTATCCCTGGTCACTCTGGCGATCTTCAAGCTGAAGGGGCATCATGCCAAACGTCGTCCGTACTCAAATGAAATCAAGGAACTGCTGAAGGTCACCATGGTCATGGGCCTGATCGACGCGGCCCTGGTCTTCCTCGACAAGCGCGACTCCTCACGCGAGGCACTATTGGCCACCTGGCTGCTGGTACCATGTTTTGTCTTGCTGCTGCGCGGCGTCGTCAAGTACCTGCTGATGAAAGCGGGCGGCTGGATACGCCCCATGGTCATCATCGGATGGGGCGACAATGCCTTGCAAACAGCGCGTGCCTTCGATGAGGAAGCGTTGATGGGCTATCGCCTGATTGCCTTCCTGATACCTGAAGGCCAGGAGCGCTTCGAACATCACTACCTCAACCGCAACAAACAGCCCGTTCCCTGTATTTCGCTCGGTGATGATCCGGAAAAAACACTCAAGATGCTGGGCGATCCGCATGCGGTCGTCGCGCTGGAGCAAGGTGGTATTGATGCCTATCAAGGCATGATTCAACAAGTCAGCCGCCGCGTCGTCAACATGCAAGTGGTACCAGCAGTACGTGGCCTGCCCCTGTATGGCATGGAGGTCAACCATTTCTTTACACATGAGGTGCTGCTGCTGACCATGCGCAACAACCTGGCGCGACCAGGTTTGCAACTGATCAAGCGCTGCTTTGACCTGACGATGTCGATCGCCGTGATGATCGTCGGCGCTCCCATCCTGCTGTGGATCGCCGCCAAGGTGATGGCCTCCGGCCGCCCCATCTTCTATGGCCACAAACGCGTCGGCCAGAATGGCAAGCATTTTCTCTGCTATAAATTTCGCACCATGGCAGTGAATGCCGATGTGCTGTTGAAAGAGTTACTGGAACGCGACCCGGTCGCCCGTGCCGAATGGGACCGGGATTTCAAACTGAAAAATGACCCGCGCATTACCTCGATCGGCCACTTCTTGCGCAAGACCAGCCTGGATGAACTACCACAGCTATGGAACGTGCTGAAAGGCGAAATGAGCCTGGTAGGCCCACGCCCTGTGGTCGATGCCGAACTGGAACGCTATGGCACACAGCTAGACTACTATCTGGAAGCGAAACCGGGGGTGACGGGACTCTGGCAAGTGAGCGGCAGGAACGATGTCAGCTACGATACGCGCGTCTATCTCGACGCGTGGTATGTCAAGAATTGGTCCTTGTTCAATGACATCGTCATTTTGCTGAAAACGGTCAAAGTCATCTTCAAGAAAGATGGCGCGTATTAACAAAAATACAGCCAAAAATCAAATAATTTGCAAGGCAAGAAAAGGATAAGAGCATGATTTTAGTGACCGGCGGCGCCGGCTTCATCGGTTCAAATTTTGTACGCGATTGGCTGGCGCTCAATGATGAGCCCGTCATCAACCTCGATAAACTGACTTACGCAGGCAATCTCAGTAATCTGGCCAGCCTGGAACAAGATCCACGGCATATCTTTGTACGCGGCGATATTTGCGATACAGCTCACGTCTCCCGCCTGTTGGCAGAGCACAAGCCGCGCGCCATCGTGCATTTTGCGGCGGAAAGCCATGTCGACCGCTCGATTCATAGCCCAGGTGAATTCATTTCGACCAACGTCAATGGCACTTTCAGCTTGCTCGAAGCCGCGCGCGCCTATTGGTCCGGCCTGACGGGCGAGGCCAAGGATGGTTTCCGCTTCCTGCACGTCTCGACCGATGAAGTCTATGGCACCCTGGGTCCGCAAGATCCGCCATTCACGGAAACGACGCCGTATGCGCCGAACAGCCCCTATTCGGCATCGAAAGCAGCCTCCGACCATCTGGTACGCGCCTATTTCCATACGTATGGCATGCCGGTGCTCACCACCAACTGCTCAAACAACTATGGCTCTTTCCATTTCCCGGAAAAACTGATTCCCCTCATCATCAGCAATGCCCGTGCCGGCAAGCCCTTGCCTATCTATGGCGACGGCATGCAAGTGCGCGACTGGCTGTATGTAGGCGACCATTGCTCGGCGATTCGTCGCGTGCTGGAAGCGGGACGTCTGGGCGAGGTCTACAACGTGGGCGGCTGGAATGAAATGGCCAATCTGGAAGTCGTGCATACCCTGTGCGACATCCTCGATACGCTCGATCCGAAGGCTTCTGGCAGCTATCGCGAACAAATCACGTATGTGCAGGATCGCCCCGGCCATGACCGCCGCTATGCCATCGACGCGCGCAAGATCGAGCGCGAACTGGGCTGGAAGCCGGCAGAAACCTTCGCCACGGGCATACGCAAGACCGTCCAGTGGTACCTGGACAACCAGGCCTGGGTACGCGACGTGCAGTCGGGTGACTACTTGAAGTGGGTAGAAAAAAACTATGCGGCACGCGATGCGGCAAAGGAAGCAATCTGATGAGCGCAGTGATCGAACGCAAAGGCATCGTCCTGGCCGGTGGTTCAGGCACGCGCTTGTATCCTGTCACCATGGCCGTATCGAAGCAGCTGCTGCCGGTGTATGACAAGCCAATGATTTACTATCCGCTGACCACCCTGATGCTGGCCGGCATACGCGACATCCTGATCATCTCCACGCCACAAGATACGCCGCGTTTCCAGGAGTTGCTCGGTGATGGCAGCCAATGGGGCATCAAGCTCAGCTACGCCGTGCAGCCCACGCCCGACGGCTTGGCGCAAGCCTTCATCATTGGCCGTGAATTCGTCGGCGACGCGCCATCGGCCCTGATCTTGGGTGACAACATTTATTACGGCCACGACTTCGAATCGCAATTGCGGGAAGCATCAGCACGTACCAGCGGTTCCACCGTGTTCGCCTATCATGTCACCGATCCGGAACGTTATGGCGTGGTCGACTTCGACGCACAGCGGCGCGCCGTGAGCATCGAAGAAAAACCGCTCAAGCCAAAATCGAACTACGCCGTCACCGGCCTGTATTTCTACGACAGCCAGGTGTGCGACATCGCCGCCGGCATCGCTCCGTCAGCACGTGGCGAGCTGGAAATCACCGACGTCAACCGCATTTATCTGGAGCGGGGCCAGTTGAACGTCGAACTGATGGGGCGTGGCATGGCCTGGCTCGATACCGGCACGCATGAATCGTTACTGGAAGCGGGACAATTCATCGCCACCATCGAGAACCGCCAGGGCTTGAAAGTCGCCTGCCCGGAGGAAATCGCCTACCGTAAAGGGTATATCGATGCCGCCAAACTGGAACAACTGGCCCAGCCATTGAAGAAAAACGCGTATGGCCAATACCTGCTGCGCCTGCTCGAAGAAAAAATATATTAAGGCCTGAACGGCTCATCCATACCATGCAAATTCAAACCACAGCAATTCCGGACGTCCTGATCATCGAGCCTACCGTCTTTGGCGATGATCGCGGCTTTTTCTATGAGAGTTTTAATCAGAAACGCTTTACCGAACTGACTGGCGTTACTCGCGACTTCGTGCAGGACAACCACTCCAAGTCCGCCAAGGGCGTGTTGCGCGGCCTGCATTATCAGATCCAGCAGCCGCAAGGCAAGCTGGTGCGTGTGACGGCCGGTGAAGTCTTCGACGTTGCCGTCGACCTGCGCAAAAGCTCGCCAACCTTCGGCCAGTGGGTTGGCGTAGTCCTGTCGGCCGCCAACAAACGCCAGTTATGGATACCTGAAGGTTTCGCCCACGGCTTCGTGGTAACCAGCGACAGCGCAGAGTTCCTGTACAAGACCACCGACTATTGGGCGCCGGAATTCGAGCGCAGCATCCTGTGGAATGACCCGGCGATCGGCATCGACTGGCCGCTGGACGGCGGACCGCTACTGTCGGGCAAGGACAAAGTCGGCACATTGCTGGCCAATGCCGACGTCTTCGCCTGAGCACTGTAATACAGCCACAGCACCATCCACGGGAACAAATATGAGCCGTATCTTAATTACAGGAAAAACCGGCCAGGTCGGCTACGAACTGGAACGTAGCCTGCAAGGTCTGGGAGAAATCATCGCGCTAGACCGCAGCCAGATGGACCTGGCCGATCTGGACCAGGTACGCGACGTAATCCGCCGCATCAAGCCGACCCTGATCGTCAATCCGGCCGCTTACACCGCTGTCGACAAGGCCGAGAGCGAACCTGAACTGGCACTGCGCATCAATGGCGAAGCACCGGGCGTGATGGCGGAAGAAGCGAAAAAACTGGGTGCCGCGATGATCCATTACAGCACCGACTACGTGTTTGATGGCTCGAAAGATGGGCCCTACGTCGAAACCGATGCTACCTGCCCGATCAATGTCTACGGCAGCAGCAAGCTGGCCGGCGAACAGGCGATCCAGGCCGCCGGCATCCCCCACCTGATCTTGCGCACCAGCTGGGTCTATAGCACGCATGGCAAGAACTTTCTGTTAACCATGCTGCGCCTGGCAAAGGAACGCGAAGAACTAAGTATCGTATCCGACCAGTTCGGCGCACCGACGTGGAGTCGTACCATAGCCGATACCACGGCGCATATTGTGGCGCAAAGCCTGGCGGCAAGCGACAAGCAAGCATGGTGGCAGGCACGCTCCGGTCTGTATCATTTGACGGCGCAAGGAAGGACCAGCTGGTTCGGTTTTACCGAAGCGATCATGGCCCACCCATCAATCGCGAAGAGGCCAATACTCAAACCCATCCTAGCTAAGAACTACCCAGTACCTGCCAAGCGTCCCGCTAATTCAGTGCTGTCTTCACAGCGTCTGATCGATACCTTTTGTAGCCTGCCGGAGTGGCGAGATACATTGAGGTTGTGCCAAGGTTGAAGTGACCTAAATAATTGAAAAGCCGCAGGAGTGCGCTTGGTACTGACGGGACGGCTTCGAGCGGAGGGATCAGCATCCGGGAATCATGTACCTGAGCCCCCAATATGCTCGCCACCAGCGGCAGTCCGCGTTGGTTGACGAGCAAATGGTACTTGCAACCGAGCTTGCTACGGTCCGTGGGGCTGGGCCGGTATGCTATCCGCTGAGGGGGATGGCACGCTGGCCGAGTCGACACTGGCGAGTTCCCATTAAATCTGGTCCTATTCCAGCAAGTGCTACAGCATGGCTTCATGGATGCGTTGCCACACACCGGCCTGTTGCCATGCATGCAGGCGCCGCCAGCAACTCATGCTGCTACCGCAGCCTAGTTCACGAGGAAGATACTCCCAAGGCAAACCGGTCTTGAGGACGAACAGAATGCCGGTCAAGGCAGCGCGGTCGTCAATGCGAGGGCGTCCTCCTTGGGGGGGGAGAATGATGTGCTGGAGGTAAAGGCTGGATCAGCGCCCACAGGTCATCAGGAGGAAGTACTTTGGCCATTGATCGGCTCCCGAAAACGATATCCAGTGGGTCTGACCAGGTTCGGGACCGTTTGTTTCTCTGGGCGACGTTTTGTTAAGCGCTCTAAATCTTACTTTCTCGTGAATATGTTAAAATAAAAGGTTATTTTATTGTTTTTCGCTACGAAATTTATTTGATAGCACTGTATTTTCTTGTAAGACCTGTTTTCCCTGTTGATTGTCTATACATTTCTTGTCGTGCTGCTGATAGGAAGCATCTGCCAGTATAGATATGATAGTAGGTAGATTATTGACTTGCTTGCAAATAACATATTACCCCCCCCCTGTAGTAGGGTTCTAAAAAATTCATCTGGTTGGATTTTCCCATACCATAAAATATAGATCATTCAGATAAAAATGAAATTAATTAAATGTGCTCTGGTAATTTTTATAGGCTTGATCGTGACTTCATGTGGAGGGGGGAATTCCAGTAATACAGGCAGACCTAATGAACCTGTTCTTATTCCTGTTGTTACTTACCCGTTGCCTGAGCTTCGTATTTTGGTGATAGGGCAGTCTATATCATCTAATTGCAATGAATATAAATACGGTGCTGTCGACAACGTATTTCAGATCGGTAGCAACGGGACTGTAAAATCTGCGGCAGATCCGTTTGAATGGGCAGATTGTGAAAAGGGGTCAATGTGGATACCACTTGGAAAAAAATTGATCGACGCTGGTATCGCACGTAAAGTGACTTTTATGCCGATTGGTGTTAGTGGATCCAAGGTTGAAGACTGGCAGGCAAATGGGGGCGCGTTTAAAAAATTGAATTCTGCAATTTCTTTAATTCAGGGAAAAGGGATTGATTTTGACTTCGCTTTTTGGCATCAAGGATCATCGAATGTTGGAATGGGGAAAAACATTTACATGAGTCATCTTGGATCGGTAATTGATTATATAGATGAACGAGTAAAAATTAATCGATGGCTGATAGGTATTCACTCGCGATGCTTCGGGGCCTATGATCGCAATATTGAATCTGCACAGATAGAAATAGGTAACATGGTCAAGCTTAAACGTTATGTCGGCGCCAATACCAACCTATTGGGTGATGAATACAGGACTGATGGCTGTCATCTTAAAAAAAGTGGTCAAGACGAAATGGCAGAGATGTGGCTGGAATCAATAAAGTCTGCACTTAAATAAATAGAATTGAGCAATAAATGAAACTGAATTTTAGGTATTTTTTGGATAATTTCAGAGGTATGGCGATACTTTTTGTCATTCTTTCTCATACACCATCCATTCAGGAGATGGAAGGTATAGGCAAGTATTTGAATTTTATTTTAACGGATGCTACAACTTGGTTTGTATTTATTTCTGGATATTTGTTTTGCTATTTGGAAACAAATAAATTTAATTACATGGACTATTTGTTAAAAAAGGCAAAATATGTAATATTGCCATATTTTTTCTTTGCATTTATAGCTTTGTCTTTGAAGCTTTATATGTCACAAAATGTTCTGTTTGATTTATCCCCAATAAACTATGTGGTGTGGTCGCTGCTTGTTGGATGGGCAATTGTTTTTCCGCTCTGGTTTATACCGATGATAGTGTTATTCTTTTTGATGACGCCAGTTTTTAATACTCTATCTAAAACAAAATTATTATATATTGTGACATTTTTTGCATTAATTTTTAGTGCTTTTTCTTCACGCCCAATAAATAATTCAAACCCTATTTTTGCATTTCTACACTTCCTGGGATTTTATTTATTTGGTGTACTTGCGGCAAGTAATGCATTAGCACTGGATAATCTAAGAAAGTCGACTAAGGCAATAATTATCACAATTTCCCTTTTCGTGTTTTTTATTTCAGCATCACTGTATTTTGAACAGCCAAAAATTTCTCCGGATTTTTTTAGTGGTATAGGTATCCCGAATTATATTTCAATTGGCAAGTTAGCATTGCTGATAGCTATATTTTTTCTCTTTGAGCGATTTATGAATTATAAAAATATAATATTGGGATATTTTGCAAAAATAAGCTTCGGGTTATTTTTTGTGCACGGTTTTGTTATTTATGCATTTTCCAAGTTGATTGCGGGAAATGTATTTTTCAGTGAGACTGAAAAAATATTTCTGGAGGTCGGCGTTGTTTTTTTGGGATCTATTGCTATAGTTTTAATAATGAAGAAAGTTTTGAAAAAACGGAGTCGTTATGTTGTCGGGTGTTAAGTTTTTTCTAGTAATACCGTTGCTTTTTTTTTCGTTATCAACAAACGCCCGCGATCTTCATATACTCGTAATGCAAGAAGGTGGTGCAGCGGATTGTAGAGAAGCCGCACATGAAAAAGTTCAGGGTGTGTATCTACTTGATTTGAATGGACAAGAGAGTCCTGCACGTCTCTCGACTGGAAGAGACGACTGTGCTGCTGGTAATATTTCTGTGCTTTTAGGTCAAAAAATAGTTCAGGCGGGTATGGCTGAACGTGTCTTTTTCATGACGCTTGGCGCATCGGGAGAGCGTATAGATAATTGGCTAACTGGTGGGTTTTTATATAAAGATCTGCAGTTAGCCATGAAAACGGTAAAATTAAGAAATATAAAATTTAATTACGCACTATGGCAAGGTTGGTTTACAGATACTCAATTGCTAGAGTCGAAATATGACGGCGAAGTCCGGCGAGTGGTTAAATCCGTGAGTCTTGGTATGGCTGTGGACAAATGGATCATTGGACGCAATGGTAAATGTAGTGAAAAAAATACTGCACATGCCACTTCGAGAAAATGGGAACCTTTATTGAATCGGTTTCCTGGGCCGGATGTTGCTCAGTTCGATACAAAGTATCGTTCTGGAAATTGTACGCTGAATGAGCTGGGGCAAAATGCATTGGCTCAGTTATGGCTCAGCAAGATACAAAGCGTAGATATTGTAAGTATAAAATATCAGAAGGAATCCTTGCTATATTATTTTAAGTAATATAAAAAATTTCATGTGTGCAATAATAGTACATGCTGATGGCTACTTGGAATAACGCGGTTTTGACAGTTTGAGATAGTGCACAAGCCGCATCTAAAGAATTTCAGTTTAGTCTTACTGATCGCCTCCGTCGTGGCGGGGAGGTAGAGAAAACGGCGTGCCGGGCCAAAGGCGGCGATGTATGGCCGCCCAGCGCGTTTTCCCGTTCAGAACGACGCCAGACGGTAATCCCCCACCAAATGATCGCGTTCAAAAGTAGAATTTTCCAAACTCAGATTTTTGAAAGTTCTGCATGAAGACGTCCCGTTTTGCCGATAGCCAGATCACGTCATCCTCAAGCAAGCCGAGGGCGGCTCACCAGTCCCAGAGCTGTGCCGCGAGCACGGCATCAGCAACGCCACGTTCTACAAATGGCGCTCCAAGT
>JAEAMG010000155.1_pt1 | contig 109915 bp, 84 predicted proteins | sample 8958741 | NCBI WGS metagenome assembly JAEAMG01 (sample SAMN16933256, study PRJNA681125) | bioreactor sludge metagenome | isolation source: anaerobic bioreactor treating anionic surfactant - SDBS | place: India: Bengaluru | collected 2019-02-28
GTCAAGTTTGTCATAACGTTAATTATTTTATTAAAAGATAAAACATAGAAGTAGCGATAAATTGAAAGCCAGCATCAAAATGATCTCCGGTTATTCGTTTGTAAGTAATGGCACAGCCCCTCTTTTTATACTCTCTGTATAGCAGATCGGAGCATTCCACCGGAATCAGGTTGTCCTGTGCCGAATGAATCAGGTATATCTCGGTGAGTGGTCCCGGCGTATAGTTGTATACAATGGAGTTCATCTCCAGAGGTCCCCTGAGTTTAAGAAATTCGTTGCTTAGCTCTGGATTGAAAAAATCGGGGTGCATGTAATTTCGCAGATCACTCCCCCAGCGTTGTATGATACTCGTAAGGCTTCGCTTGCCGCTAAACCACCATACATATCCGTCCCCTCCTTCTTCCGGGTCTGGAGAATTAACAGGGTTTTCCATCCCGTTGGTAAACACTCTGGAATAATCCAGGTGCAGGTTGTAGAATTTGTCCAGTCCAATAATTACCATGGGGATGGACTGATAATCGTTTCTTTCTGTCCGGGAATAGGCCCTGAAAGCTTCTATGCCATCGTACACTCCTCCCCCGGTGATTACCTTATCCACTTTAATGCCGGTGGGATGGTCCTGATAATACCATGCCATAGCCATGGAAGTACTGCCCCCCAGGGAATACCCCAAAATTATGCTGCGGTTATCCAGGCGGTAATTTTCTGTGAGCAAGAGGTATTCTTCAACCGCCTTACGCATATGGAAAGCAGCAACTCCGGCATTTTCCGCAATCAGGTAGGGACGAGGCCAATCTTCGGTATTACGGACACCTACAAAATCGGGGTTGATGGTAATATAACCCAGCATGCAAGGGACACTTTCAAACGAAAATTTTTTTTGTTCCAGGTACAGCGATGGCGCTTCACTATCGCGCATCAGGGCAATGGGAGGAACTTCCACAACGCCGTTGGGGGTCAGATCTTTAGGATAAAAGAATGCCCCGGTGGCAATAACAGAATTACCAAACGGGTCAATGGTTTTATAGGATATGGAAACGCCACGGATCTGCCGCTCCAATCCTTTCCGGAATAACTTCTCAATTTCCTCCTTTGTCTTTTCAGGAAACTCAAAGTTCAGGTCTTCAACAAGTCCCAAAACGGATTCAAAAGCAAAGCCTGCCGAAAAATCCCATACGGCTAGCTCTTCCACCAGATAGACCGGGGTAAATTCCCTGATGCTGTCCTGCGGGGTACAACCCCACCACGAAAGGCAACAAAAAATCACTAGACTTACAGGTGTATATTTTTTCCCCATGTGAATTCAATTTATGAAGAAGTAAACAATTATTTCAACAACAGGTAAAGCATGGCCGTGAGCATGAATTCACTCCCTGCCTGGTAATGGTCTCCTGTAGTCCGGATATACTGTATGGAACATCCCTTTTCCCTGTAAACCTTGTACAGCAGATCGGCGCAGTCAACCGGGATGAGGTTGTCTTCTGCGCTGTGAATCAGGCGTATATCAATTCTTGGACTGGGACTCCAGTTGTAAACAAGGGAGTTCAGCTCCATACATTCCTGCAACTTAAGAAATTCACCCCGGAGTTCCTGGTGGAAGAAATCCTCATGCATGTAATTGCGCAAATTACTTCCCCACCGCCCGTAGATGCTTCCCGAGCCATGAGTGCCGTCAAACCAGTAGGCATACCCGTCTCCGCCCAGGGCGGGATCAGGGGAGTTCACCGGATTTTCCATGCCGTTGGCAAATATCTTGCTGTAATCCAGGTTAAGATTATAAAATGTGTCCATGGCAATAATCACACTCGGGATTGCCAGGTAGTCACTTTTTTCTGTACGTACATAGGCCTTGAACGCTTCCAGCCCGTCGTAGACACCGCCGCCCGTGAACAGCTGGTCAACGTTGATCCCGGTTGGATTTGTGGTGTAATATTTAGCCACCGACATGGCAGAAGCCCCTCCCAGAGAATAACCCAGTACAGAACTTGTCTTCCCAAGTTTGTAATTTTCGGTTATCAGCAGGTATTCTTCAACGGCTTTGCGCATATGGTACGCTACCAGGCCGGAATTGGCATCGTGTAGGAAAGGACGCGGCAGATCCTGGGTGTAGAGTACCCCCAGCAGGTCTGGGTTGATGGCAATATAATTGAGCATGGCAGGGAAAGCTTCTTCAAAAAAACGTTTTTTCCCTACGTAAATGGCTGCGCTTGCCCCCCTGTCCAGATGCGCGATGGGAGGGACTTCCACTATTCCCCTGGGCTTCAGGTCCCTGGGGTAGAAGAAGGCCCCCGTTCCAAGAACAGGATTCCCAAAGGGATCAAAAGTCCTGTAGGATATAGCAACCCCGCGGATTTCCTTATTACGATAACCCTCAATGAGTTCCAGTATTTTATTGACCGTCGGATCACTTGTGTCTACCTCCAGGGCCTTGAGCAAAGCATTTAGTGCATCATTAACAGTAAAATCCCAAACGTTGAGTTCTTCCACGAAAAATTTGGGATTTACCTCATCCACAGTGTCGTGGGGGGTGCAACCTGTCCAGAGAAGTGAAAAAAACAGAACAAATGCTATTGATGAACGTTTCATTATATTATTATTAAGATTAAAAATTCAATTCCAGGTCCAATCTCCGGAAATGACCAGTTCTTCCTGCAACTGGTTGTCAATAAAATAGGTGCGTAACTGTTCCCGGCTCATGTGAGAGGCCGGAAGAGCCGGCCAGCTGGCCAATGCATAGACCATCATGGCAGAAGTCCTTATATTGCTGCTAAGCATTTCCGGAGTTATGTGCTGCGGACCGTCAGCACTGGTGTGGTATGTGTGGAATGTCTGGTAACGGCATAAGGGAGTGAAGGTGGAGATCCCTTCCATAAGGAAAGGGGCGTGGTCACTTCCCATATAGGTAAAATGCTCTATTGTGTTGGTAAAGGCCGAGTCTGTCCGGCCTATGAGCTCACCGGTCTGCCTGAAGAAATCTTCCGATTCGTAGTGGCCCATCAGGTTAAAACCGTATGTGTTGACCGTCATGTCGTGATTGAACATGTAGCGGATCCCGTCCAGAAGGTTTCTTTTCCGGGCTTCTCTTACATATAGTTCCGATCCGTAATGGCCCTGTTCCTCGGCCATGAACAGAACAAATTCTACAGACCGGCGCGTTCTCAGGTTCAGGACTTTGAAAGTTCTGGCCATTTCCAGGACCGAGACAGCACCCGAAGCATTGTCCAGTGCCCCGGGAGCAATATCCCAGGAATCCAGATGGGCCCCCACTACAATGGTCTCCTGCGGAAGCCCGTAACCTTCCATTCTGGCCACCACATTTCTGGCATGAGCCTGTTTGCAGGAATTTCTGGTATAAAGGCGCGCAGTGCATTTTCTATGTTTAAGACTTGCCCTTAATTTTTCTCCCTGCTCAAAAGAGATGCTTACTGCAGGGATCCTGATCATTTCCCCGTCCAGGGTAGCCGAACCGGTTGAGGGGAGGTCTCCGGGAATGGGGTTGACAGCTATGCAGCCGACAGCGCCCTGGGCAATGGCCAGTGACAATTTCTGGGCCCGGTGTGTGTTCCTTAGGTGAGAAGGTGTTCCCGCAAGCAATCCCAAATGGATGAGCACAATTTTCCCGTTAACATCCAACCCGTTGTAGTCATTGATAAGACCGTTACCGGCATCAACAATGGGTGCCTGAATATCTGAGGAAGGAGTAAAAGCCAGGGCAAGTGCCTGGAAATCGACATAAGTACCAGCTGTGTCAATCCTCAGCCTCACATCTTCTCTTTGCCATTGATTGAAAGTAAACGGTTGGAAGAACACATTCTCAAATCCATAGGAGCGGAACAACAGGGCGGCCAGTTCTTCTGCACGCCCTGCAGATTCTGTCCCGGCCATCCGCGAACCGTATCGATCACAAATATCCAGTAAAAGAGGATAAGCCTGGGAATGACTCCTGACTTCCAGGTCAATGCTTTTAAAAACATAATGAAGGTGCCGTTGCTGATTTTCACATCCGGAAAGGAATACCAAAATAAAAAAAATGAAAAACCACCTCCGATTCATGTCAACAAATATATAAATAATTCATAAATTTGAAATATGCGGGGTAGTGTGACGGGGTTGTGCTTTCCGGGAACCTGCAGGGTGTGCGGCCGGGTATTGATAGGGCAGGAAAAGATGTTGTGCCTGCGATGCCTTTATGACCTTCCAAGAACATACCACTGGATTTTTCCCTGTCATTTCATTACAGAGCCGCTTAGCAGCATGCCTTCCTGCACCGGGGCCATCTCTTTTCTTTTCTTCAGAGAGGAGAGTCCTTACAGGAAGTTACTGCACCGTTTCAAATATGGCGGAGAAAAGGAAATTGGGTTGTATATGGGTTTTCTTTACGGAAAAGAATTGTTGCGCTTCCATACAACAACAGAAAAACCGGTGATTATTCCTATCCCCATGTCTTCTTTCAAACGCAGAAAAAGAGGTTATAACCAGGCCGAATGGCTGGCCGCAGGAATAGCGCTTGCAACAGGCTGGAAACTAGATGTGTCGGCTGTCAAAAGGGTCCGGGAAAAAACAAGTCAGACAGTATACGACAGGGAAGGACGGCGGGAAAACATGAAAAACTCTTTTATCGCCCAAAGTATTCCCTACCGTGAAGTTCTTGTAGTGGATGATATTATAACAACCGGGGCAACCATGGAAAGTTGTGCCAAGGCCATACTGGACACCAATGCTGATATCCGGATTGGCTTTGCCTCCCTCGCATATGTTGAATAAAAACGTATATTTGTCAATTATGCCTGAATTTCTACGCCTGGGTATCGTTGATATCATAGATATAGTTCTGGTGGGCCTTTTGATCTACCAGGTATACAAAATCATACGGGGTACGGCCGCTGTCAGTATTTTTATCGGGATCATTTTCGTTTATTTCATCTGGATGGTGGTCAAGGCACTCCATATGGAATTGCTGACAACCATCCTGGACAAAATAATTAGCGTGGGTGTTCTGGCCCTGATTGTGGTGTTTCAGCAGGAGATCAGACGGTTCCTGCTGCGCCTGGGGACAAGGTATACAAAAGAAGGAAAAAGGCGCGGACTGGTGGAATCGTTATTCCGTCCCGGAAAAGAAACCTTGTCAAAAAATGATATCGAAGAGATTATCCAGGCATGCAGCCGGATGTCTGAGCGGAAAACGGGAGCCCTTATTGCCATGGAGCGTTTTGCCTCGCTTGGTTTTATCGCCGAGACAGGAGACAGGATTGATGCCAGGATTCACAGCCGGCTGATAGAAAATGTATTCATCAAAAACGGCCCGCTACACGACGGGGGCATGATCATTTCCAATGGCCGGATCCAGTCTGCCCGTTGCACTTTTCCCATGTCCGAAAGCCAGGGAATACCCCCTTATTTTGGCATGAGGCACCGGGCCGGAGTAGGCCTGAGCGAACAGACAGATGCCTTTATCATAGTCATATCGGAAGAAACCGGACATATCGCCACCATGCAGGATGGAGTAATCAAAACACTAAGCGGGGTGGCCGAGTTGCGCTTTGATCTGGAGACCGCCTTTCATAAGTAAGTACCACCATGATCTATCCGGACCAGTTTGAGCAAAAAATAGGGTTTGACAGGGTACGGGAAATGCTCACGCAGCTGTGCATAAGCCGCTGTGGCCGTGAACTGGTAGAGGAGGTGGGTTTTATGACCGACCGCGACACCCTGGAAACAGCCCAGGCCAGGACCGCTGAGATGCGTGAAATCTGCCTGTTTGAGCAGCAATTCCCAACAGACGGATATGAAGATACACTTGTGTTTCTAAAGCAAATGGAAGCACAACCCTCCTGGATACCCCAGGTTCAGGATCTGGTCCGCCTGCAGACAGCCATCCACACCGTAAGGGCCTTGTTGCATTTTTTTGAACACACCCGCCAGGAAAGCTACCCGGAGCTGAAAACCCTGTGCCGGCACGTTACTTTTTTCCCCGCCATTGTACAGCGGCTTGAACATATACTGGATAAATTCGGGGCAATCAGGGACAATGCCTCTCCGGAACTGGCAGAAATCCGCAAATCTCTGAAAAAGAAAGAACAGCAGGTGGTTCAGAAGATCCAGAGTATTCTGAAGGAATCCCGCGACCAGGGAATTACCGAGCCCGATGCCTCGGCCTCTGTAAGGGACGGAAGGATGCTGATTCCGGTACCTGCTGCGAACAAGAAGAAGCTTCAGGGGTATATCTGTGATGAATCTGCCAGCGGGAAAACAGTTTTCATTGAACCCATGGAAGTGGTCAACCTGAACAACCAGATCAGGGAGCTGGAATTTGCCCAACAACGCGAAATTACCAGGATTTTGCAGGAATTTGCGGGATTTCTGCGGCCATACCTTTCGGATCTGATAGAACAGGCGCGTTTTTTAGGAACTATTGATTTTTTACATGCCAAAGCCAGGTTGGCAATGAAGATGCAGGCAGGAAAGCCTGTGTTCAATGACGTATCGGGCCTGTATCTGGTGCGGGCGCGCCATCCACTGCTGGAAACGGCTTTGCAACGGGAAGGAAAACAGATTGTTCCGCTTACCTTAAAACTGGACACGACAAAACGTATTTTACTGATTTCCGGACCCAACGCCGGGGGCAAATCTGTCTGTCTGAAAACGGTGGGACTGCTGCAATACATGTTTCAATGCGGGTTGCTGGTCCCGGCTGCGGAAACCTCGGAGTTTTCCATATTCCGGTCCATCTTCCTTGACATCGGAGATGAACAGTCCCTGGATAACGATCTGAGCACCTACAGTTCACACTTGCTGAGCATGAAGGAGATACTGGAACAGGCAGATGAAAATTCTCTTATCCTGATAGATGAATTCGGGGCCGGAACAGAACCGGCAGCCGGGGGGGCTATTGCCGAGACATTGCTCCGTCAGTGGGAGCAGCGCGGAAGTTTTGGGGTTATCACTACGCATTACACCAATCTTAAATTTTATGCCACCACCAGCAAAGGAGTCCTGAACGGGGCCATGCAGTTTGATGTGCAGAACATACAGCCGCTCTTCAGACTGGAAACCGGAGTCCCGGGGAATTCCTTTGCATTTGAACTGGCCCGTAAAATGGGCCTGCCGGCAGATCTGATTCAGGCGGCACAGGAAAAAGCCGGTGCCGGCTTTGTAGAGACAGAACGGTACATCCGTAACATTGCGCGCAACCGCAGGAAATGGGAGGAAAAGGTGGCCCGCATCAGCCAGACCGACAAAACACTGGAAAACATTACCGATAAATATCAGGCAGAACTGACGGAGATCCGCCTGTTGCGAAAACATATGCTGGATGAAGCCCGCAAAGAGGCACTCAGGATCGTAGAGACGGCCAACCGTAAAGTTGAAAACACCATTAAGGAAATTAAGGAATCACAGGCAGAAAAAGAAAAAACAAAGAGTGTGCGGGATGACCTGCAGGAATTCAGGAAAACACTGTCTCAGGAAGCGCTGGATGCAGAAGATCTGAAGATCATGCATAAGATGGAACAACTCCGTAAGAGAAAAGAAGCAGGTGAAAAAAGGAAACAGCAACGCGAAAAGCGTTTGGGCCAGGAAGCGAAAACAAAGCCAAAGGGACAGGACGCCCCGAAGGAAACTGGACCTCTGGCGACTGGAGACAAGGTCCGTACCAAAGACGGAGCTATGGTGGGAGAAATACTCTTGATCAAAGGCAACAAGGCTCATCTTGGAATGGGGCAGATTGTTATCTGGACAGAAATTTCAGGACTGGAGAGAATTTCACAGAACGAATACCGCACCCATACCCGCATACAAAGAAACCCTCAGGCTGCAAGCCCTGATGACCTGCAGGCACGCCGTCTGCATTTTTACCCGCACCTGGATGTGCGCGGACTCAGGGCCGGTGAAGCCCTGGAGGAAGTGACCCGTTTTCTGGACGACGCCCTGGTACTGGGTATGGAGCAGGTGGACATTCTGCATGGAACAGGAACCGGCACATTGCGCACCCTGATCAGAGATTACCTGAAAACCGCCCTTGGAGTGGCTTCGTTCCAGGATGAACACGTAGAAAGGGGAGGATCCGGAATAACCGTAGTATATTTGAAATGAAAAATTTTTTATTGATCACACTGTGCCTTGCAACTTTGAGCGCCTGCAGTTGCCGCCAGAAGCCGGAACAGGTTGCACAGGCGTTTCTGGAATCTTTTTTTGCAGCTGATTATCAGCAGGCGCGTGTTTACGCTACCCCGGAAATCACCGGAATTATTGACAAAACCCAGTCAATTCTCGACTCGCTTTCTCAGGAAGAACATCGGGAGGTGATAAGCTACCTGTCTGCAATCAAAGTTACCGTTCAAGCACCTGAAAGGATTAAGGGAGACACCATCCGACTAGTTTACCGGGTGGATTTCTCCCGGTTGTCCGAGCCGGGTGAATCGGTTATTACTCTTCGCCGGGAAGGCAGGAACTGGAAAGTTTATGCCCTAGAATAGCCTTGATTTGAAAGTGTCTGCGTAATTGAGTTTTTCCCAGGCAAAGTATTCGATCCCATTTTTGGTAAAGGGATCCCGTCCAAAATGACCATAAACCGAGGTGGCTCTGTATATGGGGTTTTTCAGCCGAAGTTCTTCAATGATCCGGGCCGGACGCAGGTCATAAATCCCGGATATGATGTCTGCGATCTGGGCATCGGATTTTTTGGTAATGGCTGTTCCGAAAGTATTGACGCTCACACTGACCGGCTGTGCAACGCCAATGGCATAGGCCAGCTGAACCTGGATCTCACGGGCAGCTCCCGCTGCCACAAGGTTTTTGGCAATATGGCGTGCGGCATAACAGGCAGAACGATCCACCTTGCTTGGGTCCTTGCCGGAAAAAGCACCGCCGCCATGGGCCCCCCGTCCCCCGTAGGTGTCGACAATGATCTTCCGCCCTGTCAGTCCGGTGTCTCCGTGTGGTCCTCCAATCACAAATTTTCCGGTTGGATTGACCAGCAGCTTCATATCGTGGTCAAACAGGTGTTTGCGAGAGGGGTGAACCTTATCTATGACCCGGGGTAATAATATATTGAGCACATCTTCAGTAATCTGCCGGTGCATCATGTGATCTTCGGTAAAAGGATCGTGCTGTGTGGATAAAACCAGGGTGTCTATGCGCTGCGCTTTCTGGTTTTCATCGTACTCTATGGTGAACTGGCATTTTGAATCGGGCCTGAGGTAGGTCATCTGCCCGCCTTCCTTGCGGATGGCTGCCAGTTCCATCAGGGTGATGTGCGAAAGGACGATGGGAAGCGGCATGAGTTCTTCGGTTTCGGTACAGGCGTATCCAAACATCATTCCCTGGTCTCCGGCTCCCTGTTCGTCGGGGGTATCTCTTATCACGCCCTGAAAGATATCCGGAGACTGGCTCTCTATAAGAGATATGATTCCGCAGGATTCGGCATCAAATTTATACTCGGCCCTTGTGTACCCAATGTCAGTAATGACTTTGCGGGCTACCTCCCGGATGTCCACCCAGGCATTGGAGCGGACCTCGCCGCCTATGATTACCAGACCGGTTGTGACAAAGACCTCGCAGGCCACTTTTGATTCCGGGTCAAGCCTTATAAACTCATCCAGGATGGCATCGGCTATTTGGTCGGCGATTTTGTCGGGGTGTCCTTCAGACACAGATTCAGAAGTGAATAGTGTTCTCATTTTAGCATTTTTAAATGTGGTTGCAAGCAGGCAAATCTGTCCACATGTATGTCAATTGGGTGACAAAGGTAAAAAATCTTTTGAACGGGAAAATTTTTAATTTTTTTGTTTATAAAAACCGTGCCTTTGTTGATAATTTATAGGGCACATAAACAGCATGTTACGGTTTTTCGCCCTGTTTAAAATCTGGGTTCAGCCTGTTACGGCGGATAATTTTATAATTTTGCCGTTCAACAGACAGGATCCGTAACGACAAAAACCGGAATAATCAGAAAAGCTTATGCAGCTTAGAAAAATCAGCAGAGTGCTTATGGTTCTGGCATTCTTTATTGCCTCGTGTAGTGAGAAGCCTGAGCCACAGACGCTTTCCCTGGACAAGGCACAGGTCACCTTTAATGCTTCTGCAGCAGATCAGCTTATTCAGGTTACAGCCAATTGCAGCTGGTCTTTGGCTGTGACAGAAGGCAGCGACTGGCTTTCCGTTACACCTCTTCAGGGTCAGGGAAGCGGTACCCTTACACTAACTGCAAAAGCCAATACCGGGGCCGATCGCACGGCTGCCATAAAGATTTATTCAGCAGAAAAGGAAGTCCGCGTTACCGTTATCCAGAAAGAGCAGGAAATCCTTTACTGGACTGTTTCCCAGCTACGCGCCCTGTACAAGGGGGTCAATGTCACTGTGACTGAAAAAGTAGTGGTTAAGGCCACAGTCATCAGCAATTACCTGAAATCAGACAACGGGGGGTTGAACAACTATACGTCTCTCAAGGCCATGGTCGTAAGTGACGGAGTAGCGGGTATTCAGCTCTATTGTGCAGAGGACAACACCACCTTCAGACAGGGCGACAAGGTGGAAATTCAGCTCAAGGACCAAACCCTGTCTGTATACAACAACGGACCCCTTCAGGTGAATGGCATTCCCCTGGCCAATATTATAAAAACCGGCACGGAAACACTGGTGGCAAAGGAAATATCGGCGGCCGAACTCCTTACCGGCAATTATGAGTCTATGTACGTAGCCATTCCTTCCGTGCAGGTAGCGGATCAAGACCTTAACAAATCATTTGTTATAGAGTCCGCCCATACCTCTATTGCTATGGTGGCCAAGACCAAAGAGACATTTGATATCTTCTCCTCCAGATATTCCTCCTTCAAGGATATCACCGTGCCTTCCGGCAGCGGGGTGCTCAAAGGAATTGCCAGTGTTTATAACAGGCGTTACCAGATATCCATCGCCATGGTTTCCGATTGGGAAGGCCTTACAAACGAACGTTTTTATACAGAGCCCACGTTCACGTTGCCGTCTACAGAAAAAGAAGTCCCCGGTGAGGCAGGGCAATTCACTGTCTCCCTGGCTGCTAACGTTACATGGACCGTCGCTTCTTCAGACCCTGATAATTTTGCCGTCTCACCCGCCTCGGGAAGCGGATCTGCGCCGGTTACGGTTACCTATACGCAAAACCCCTCCTTATCCGGATCCCGCACCGCAGACATTGTTTTTTCCACAACCGATACCGATGTTTTACAGAAAACCGTAACACTACATATTACACAAAGCCCCTTTGAAGCACTGGTTTCGGATCCGGTGCATGCCTGGATGGAATTGCCCGTGGTCCGGGAGCAGGAAGCATTTGCCTATATATCACACATGACCTCGGTGAAGGGAAAAAGCGTACGCAATTACGCATTCTGGTATGATTCGCAAAACCGCCTTTCCCATTGGGTGGCTTACCCGCTTTACCGGGAGATTATGGGCAGCGGGAGCCGTACAGACTCGTGGAACTACAACCCTAAGGTTCCCAAACGCTACCAGCCGGTTTTATTTTATTCCTTTGGAAGTTCCAATTACGACAGGGGACACCAGTTACCCTCGGCAGATCGCCTCTACTCGGATGATGTCAATGCCAGCACCTTTTATTTTACCAACCTGACTGCGCAAAACGGATCTTTGAATCAAAACCTGTGGGGCAACCTGGAAGTCTACATCAGGGGATGGGCCCAGGCCTGTGACACAGTGTACGTGGTTACCGGGGCCATGATCAAAACCAAAGAAAATCAAAATGTAGATTACGTTGAAGATAACAATGGCAACAAGGTGGCTGTTCCCAAGATATATTATAAAGTTTTGTTGAAATATAAAGCCAGCCAGACAGAGAACGGGGGGTATTCCGCCATTGGTTTCTGGTACGAGAACCGTGCCTATACCGCAGCCTATCCAACCGCAGCCGACGCCAAAAGCGTTAAAGATATGGAAACGCTTACGGGTTTTGATTTTTTCCACAATTTGCCCGATAACACAGAAGAGGCGGTTGAGGCATCCTGCAAGCCCGGGGATTGGGGCCTGAATTGATAAATTGTAATATATTTGCACTGTTTTTTGAATCCTGTATAGTAACTTATAACAACCTAAATAAACATCTATGAAAAAAGCAATTCAATGTTTTCTCGCTTTTGTGGCGTTAATTTTTCTGAGTGTGGGTGCTTACGCGCAGGTAACCACCTCGTCTCTTGGTGGCAAAATCACCGACGAGGCCGGAGCAGCTGCAGCAGGAGTGACCCTGGTAGCTACCCACGTGCCTTCAGGGACTATGTACGCAGCCATCACCAATAATGATGGCCGCTATACAATTCAAGGGATGCGTCCCGGAGGCCCATATAAGGTAGAAATATCCTACATCGGATACCAGACTATTAATTTTACCGACATTACTCTTCAACTTGGAGATCAATACAATTTAAGTGCTGAACTCAAGGAAGAGACATTCCAGCTGGAAGATATTGTGATAGTGGCCTCTGCTTCATCTGCTTTTGCAGGAGAAAAATTTGGTTCTTCTACCAATATTACCAACCAGAACATCCAGAGTCTGCCTACCATAAGCAGGAGCATAACTGACGTTGCCAAACTTTCGCCCTACGGGGGCAGCGGCATGAGCTTTGCCGGCGGCGATGGCCGTTCCTCCAACTTCACAGTGGACGGGGCCAACTTCAACAACAACTTTGGTCTGAGTTCCAACCTTCCAGGTGGCGGCACCCCAATTTCAATTGATGCCATTGAAGAAGTTCAGGTGGTGATTGCACCTTTTGATGTCCGTCAGACCAACTTCATTGGCGGTGGAGTCAACGCCATCACCAAATCAGGTACCAACACTTTGAGAGGAAGCGCCTATATTTATCACCGCAATGAAAATATGCGGGGTAACACAGTTGACGGCGTAGAACTTGGCGAAAGGGGCATTGACCGCAATACCACCTATGGTGTTACGCTGGGTGGTCCCATTGTCAAAAACAAACTCTTTTTCTTTGTCAACTATGAATACACCCAGACACCCACCATTGTAAACCGCTGGAGGCCTTCAGTTGACGGAGTGGCCAATACAGACCTTTACATATCCCGCACCACCATGGCCGATATGAAGAGGGCTTCTGATTTTTTAATGAGCAAATACGGCTATGATACCGGTTCCTATACCGATTATCCGGCCAATGAAAGCAACATGAAGATACTGGCCCGCCTGGACTGGAATATCAGCCAGAACCACAACCTTGCCATTCGTTACAACTACACATTGAACAGGGGCTGGAATAACACCAACGCGTCTTCCTCCAACTGTATACAACGTACCACGGAAAGCCGCCTGGGACAGTATTCCATGGCTTTTGCCAATTCCATGTACTCTATGGACAACGTAGTGAATTCCGTCTCTGTGGACCTTAACAGCCGTTTTGGAGACAATATTTCCAACCAGTTGCTTATAACCTATTCGCAGCTTGATGATATCCGCGGATCCAATTCTGCTAAATTCCCCTTCATTGACATTCTGGAAGGGTACACGGTAGACAACGGAAAACTCACCCAGGCGATTGTTCCTTACATATCGGCCGGTTACGAGCTATTTACCTGGAACAACGGGGTTCACAACACCGTGATCAACGCCAAGGACGATATTACCTTGTATAAGGGTAACCACAAAATTACCGCCGGCCTGAGTTTCGAATACCAGATGGCCGACAACTCTTATATGAGAAACGGTACGGGTTACTACCGTTACCGTAGTTTGGACGACTTCCTGAGCGGCGCTGTTCCTGAAACGGTAGCCCTGACTTATGGCTATGACGGCGAACAAAACCCGGCTGCCCGCGTGCGCTTCAACCAATTCGGACTGTACGTGCAAGACGAATGGAGTATAGGACGCAACTTTAAACTCAATTACGGTGTCCGTCTTGATGAAATCATTTTCAACAATAAGGACCTGATGAGAAACAATGCCATTTATGCCATAGAATATGATGGCAAGAGTGTTGATACCGGTAAATGGCCCAAACCAAAACTCCAGGTTTCTCCGCGTATCGGATTCAACTGGGACGTATTCGGCAACCGCTCTTTGAAGATCCGCGGAGGTTCCGGATTATTCTCGGGACGCCTTCCGCTGGTGTTCTTCACCAATATGCCTACCAACTCGGGTATGGTACAGAACATCGTGGCAATTTCCACAAGATATTCGGGCGGCATAGCCAATCCAGATGCTCTTCTGGCTGCATTCCAGGGTGATATGATCACCGATGTGGACGCACTGATTGAGAAGCTCCACAGCCTTGATCCCAAGAAATTCCCAAAAACCATTTCTCCCGAAGACGGGGTAAAACCCTCCCAGATCAACGGTATTGATCCAAACTTCAGGATGCCCCAGGTATGGAAATCCTCCATTGCGCTGGATTACAATTTCCCCACCTCGTTCCCCTTCTCCATTAGCGGTGAATATATTTTCAACAAAACAATCAACGGAATACAGCTGATGAACTGGAACATAAAGGAAAACGCCGGATTTACACAGCTAAACGGCCCAGACAGGCGTCACATCTATCCCTCCGGTTACAAATACACCAGCACCGATGCCTTCGTCCTTACCAACACAAAGAAAGGTTACGGCTGGACAGGCAGCTTCACGTTGAACATGACCCCGGTAGAGAACCTTCATATCATGGCATCCTACACCCATACGGTCATGAAACAGATCACAGGCATGCCCGGTTCCAATGCAGAGTCTGCCTACCTGTATATTCCCTCAGTAGAAGGCCCCAACTTTGCCGGACTCAGCAATTCCCAATATGTAACTCCTGACCGTGTTATTGCTTCGGTCTCCTATAAAGACAAGAGCAACAACCACTTCTCCCTGTTCTATGAAGGCTATCGCGGAGGTTCCAACTATACCTATATGTATAACGGTGACTTTAACGGGGACAATATCGCTTACGATGTAATGTACATACCAAAAGACGATTCCGAGATCCTCTTCGCTTCCCAGAGCGACCGTGAACGTTACTGGGCTTATGCAGACCAGGATGCTTACCTGTCAAAGAATAAAGGAAAGTACGCAGAGGCATACAGTGTCTACTCACCCTGGGTCCACCGTTTTGACTTCCGTTATTCACATGATTTCGTGGTCAGAATCGGCAAATCCAAAAACACCCTTCAGCTCAACTGTGACTTTATGAACATTGGCAACATGTTCAACAGCACCTGGGGTGTCCACCAGATTCTCTCTACCGAGGCAATGAGCGGACGTATCCTCCAACTGGATAAGATCAACGACCAGGGGGTTCCGGTATTCAAGACAAGGGTAGGGGCAGATGCCAGAACCTGGGATTACAGTCATGCAATTGGCCAATGCTGGTCTCTGCAGGTTGGTATTAAGTATCTTTTTAACTAATAAGCTAAAACTTTCCTTATGAAACTTAAATATTTATTACTATCGTTTTTTGCTTTTGCAGCATTGCTTACAGGTTGTAAAGAGGTAATTGAGATACCTTCTCTGGACGAGGTAAAAGTAGACATGTCCTATATCGCTTTTGCTAAAGCCGGTGGGTCAAAAACAATCACCCTGACCGCTACTGAAAGCTGGAATATTACAAATATACCCGCTTGGCTAACGGTAAGCCCTGCCAGCGGAAGCGCTGCCCCGGAAGGCATTAAGGTAACCTTTTCTACTGCTGCAACTGATTCGGACTACTCTTCCGAAGTCTATGTTAACTGTGCCGGCAAAGTGCAGGTACTTACTGTAAAGCAGATTGCCGGCCCCGTAGAAATAGTGATTTCCACATGTAAAGATGTGATTGAAAAAGGGGTTGACGGCAAGATTTACTGGGTAGAAGGCCAGATTACTTCTATTGCCAGTACCATCTACGGCAACTGGTATCTGAACGATGGAACAGGGACCCTGTACATCTACGGGACCCTGGACGCCAAGGGCAATACGAAAAACTTCCTGAGCCTGGGTCTGTCAGTGGGAGACCGCGTAATGGTGCACGGACCACGCCTTACTTACGGTTCTACCGTAGAGCTGGTTGACGTGACCGTTGACAAGATTACCCCCTCGCTCATCAAGTCGGCTGTGGATGCCGTTCAAGTACCCAAGGAAGGCGGCGCTTTTGAAGTGGCTGTATTATACAAAGGCAACGGCCTGGAAATTGAGTACGACGCCGATTGGCTTTCTGTAAAATCCATGATCAAGGGAGCCGATGACTCTACCCGCGTAGCTTTTGTGGCACAACCCAATTCCGGAGGCGATCGCATCGCTACCATATCCATGACCTCTGCCAACAAAAGCAACTCTTCCACCATCCAGGTTGCTGTAACGCAAAAAGGTGCTATCATTGACGCTACTGTCGCCCAATTTATTGCAGCAGCAGAGGATGCCACCCAATACCGTATTTCCGGTATTATCAGCAAAGATACCGGAAGCGATTATGGCAACATATACATAAAAGACGCTACCGGTGAAGTCTACATTTACGGTGTAGTTGATGCAGCAGGCAAAACAAAACAATGGAAAACCATGGGCATTAAGGTAGGCGATATTGTTACGCTCATTACGCCCCGTGGTGCGTATAAAGGAACCCCGCAGGGTGTAAATGCCAAAGTAGAAGCACATATTCCGGTGGTAGAAGCCACTGTTGCCGCTTTCCTGGCTGCGGCTGAGGACGCCACCTATTATCGTCTGGTGGGCACTGCCGGAGATCTCTCAGGTGCAGGCAAATACGGGAATTTCAATGTTTCAGATGAAACCGGAGAAGTATACGTTTACGGCCTGCTTTCAGGCTGGGACGGCGCCAGGGGACAATTCCAGACGCTTGTTACAGAAACCGGACTCAAGGCCGGAGATCTTCTTACCATTGTGGGCAAGAGAACTTCCTACAAAGGAACTCCCCAGGTTGGCAGCGGTTTCTATGTTTCGCACCAGCCTGCAGATGCACAATAGACGCAGCTGAACCAGAAGTGATGTCTGACGCCCCCTGATTCCTATGACAGGATTTCCGGGGGCGTTTTTTTACTGATACCCTTTATGCAGGCTTCATTTTTTCTTATTTTTGTATTTATGAAATATATACGGACCATTGGCTGTGTTTTGCTTGTTCTGTGTATTTCCTGCACAAAGAAGCCCGTCTCTATGATTGTACTTCAGACAAGCGACCTGCACGGACATTTTAATGCATCCATAGCCGGACTGGCAGGTTATATAAAGGAACAACAAAATTCATGGGGTAAAAGCCTGTTGATTTTTGACACGGGAGATTACCTGCAGGGAACTCCCGGGCTATATTATTCCAGTAATGTGGATACCACGGAAAAACACCTGTCTTCTGCCTTTTATGACTGGGTGCCCTATTCGGCCGTTACGGCAGGGAATCACGATATAGAAGCGGGAATAAACGTTTTTTCACGGGTTTACCGGCAAATGGAAGTGCCGGTACTCTCTGCCAATATTGTCCATAAGTCTTCCGTAAAGCCTTTTTTTACTCCTTACCGCGTTTTCCGGAGGAAAGGCTACAAGATTGCTGTATTGGGAATGCTCACACCCTATGTGACTTCATGGGTGCCCGAAAGGCTGCGTCCCGGACTTGACTTTCATTCCATAACATCATCTGCTTTGAACCTTATTTTCAGAGGGCACGTGAATATGAGCAAAAACCCATAGCCGAATTGCTGCATACCCTGGAGAGCCGTGCAGTCATTGAGGGCCCGTCCCGCTGGCTTGATGAAGTCCACAGGGGACAGCTGGAGCTTGCCGGAGCAGATGCCGGTATCCGCCCCGATGTGTCCTTTGCCTCGGCTTTAACTTCCGACACGGTGATTGAAAAGGGCCAGCTTTACATGAAAGATTTCTTTACCTGGTTCCCTTACGAAAACTCCTTATGCATCTTGCATATGACAGGCCATGAAATAAAGCAATACCTTGAATATTCCTGTACCCGGACTATGGTCATCAATTTTGACACGGCGGCAGGGATCCTATACACCATACACCGGGACAGACCGGAGGGTGAGAGGATAGAAATCCACAGTATGGCAGACGGACAGGCTTTTGTTCCCCAAAAGAGATACCGGGTAGTGATGAACTCCTACCGGGCGCAGGGCGGAGGAGGCCATTTATTTGAGGGATTGGGCTGGGATGATGCCACAGCTTCCAGCAGGATCATCTGGGAAAGCCAGGAAGAAATGAGAACACTTTTCATGCAGTGGGAAGCTTCCCGCAGCCCATTCTCTGCCGATCTGCTGAATCACTGGAAGTACGAATAATAAAAATTGCCTACATTTGTCCACAGGGAAGAGAACATGGAGGGAAAGAGAAGAGACACACTAAAGACGGGAAGAAGAGGAGAGAAACTGGCCGTGGATTACTTGGCAAGTAAGGGATTCCGGATCTTTCACACCAATTGGAGGACAGGCCACAAAGAACTGGATATTGTTGCCGGAAAAGACGAAACAATCCATTTTGTTGAAGTACGATCCCGTTCCCGGGGTAGTATTGTATCTCCGGAACAGACCGTTAACCGGTCTAAACAACGCATGGTGATGGCAGCTGCACGGATCTATATGGCCAGGTACCACATCTGGGCCGAAGCACGGTTTGATGTTATAGCCATTGTGCTTGGACCCGAAAGGAGAGAAGACACGGATTATGAATTAAAATACATTCCTGACGCTTTTACACTTCTTTTATGATAAAAAACCAATATTGCATCATCATGGCCGGCGGGATCGGATCGAGATTCTGGCCACTGAGCCGGAATGCCATGCCCAAACAGTTTCTGGACATTCTGGGTCTTGGCAGGAGTTTCCTGCAGCTTACCTATGAACGGTTTCTAAAAATCATCCCGTCCGAGAGGATCCTGGTTGTAACATCGGAGCAATACAAAGATTTGGTAAATAAACAGTTACCATCAATACCGGAAGGCAATATCCTGAGCGAGCCAACCAGGCGTAATACAGCACCCTGCATTGCCTACGCTACCTATAAACTGCTCAAGACAGATCCCCAGGCCATTGTAGTGGTGGCCCCTTCTGATCATTTAATAACCGGCGAGGAGGATTTTTTGGGAACCATCCGGTGTGCCCTGCAACTGGCTGCAGAAAAGGATGTGCTAATTACCCTGGGTATTCAGCCAACCCGCCCCGAAACAGGCTACGGTTATATACAGGCGGTTAAGAATGAGCCTATTACAATAGGAAACCACCTGGCATACCCCGTCAAAACATTTACAGAAAAACCGAATTCCGATCTTGCAGGCATTCTGGTTGACAGTGGTGAATTTTACTGGAATTCCGGGATCTTTGTCTGGAGCCTGGCTTCTATCGCACACCAGATGGAACACTGGCTGCCGGAAGTGAGCCTCCCTTTCCGGAACGGTTTGTCTTTATACAATACCCCCCACGAAGAAAAATTCATTGAAAAAGTGTATGAAGAAATACGAAACGTCTCCATTGACTACGGAGTGATGGAGAAAGCAAAAAACACCTATGTCTTTTCGGCCACATTCGGGTGGTCCGATCTGGGAAGCTGGGAAAGCATCTATATGCACCAGGAGAAGGATGCACGGGGCAACGCCGTCTCTGCGACCAGTGCCCTGCTGGAAAACGTCAGGGACAGCCTGGTGTATTCCGGCAACAAAGAGAAGCTTATAGTTGTCAAAGGGCTGGATAATTTTATTGTGGTTGACACACCCGATGCTTTGCTGATCTGTCCCAAGGACGAAACGCAATTCCGTCAGCTGTTCAACGATATAGCACATAACCATGAAGCATTTGTATGAATGAAACAAGATTTCAAACTAAGATCAATTCCGAGATAGGGGAATTGGAAGCCGTAATCCTGCATACCCCCGGGCCGGAAGTGGAAAATATGACGCCAAGGTCTGTAGAGCGGGCCCTGTACAGTGACATCCTGAATCTTTCGGTTGCACTGCAGGAATACGAACAACTCTCCCTGTTCCTGGAAAAGATTACCAAGGTTTACCAGGTCAAGGACCTGCTGGTAAAAGTTCTGGACAACACGGCACACCGGAATTCTCTGATAGGAAAGATATGCCTTACAGAAAACGTGAACGATTACTATGACGAGTTGATGGAAATGTCTTCCCGGACCCTGGCTAACAAGCTCATTGAAGGACTCCCTGCCCGGATAGACAGCCTTACCTCGTTTCTAAATGATGAATATTACGCCTTGCTGCCCCTGTATAATTTCTACTTCACAAGGGACGCCTCTGCAGTGGTAGGGAACAATGCCGTTATATGCCGGATGGCCAACAAGATACGGGTGAGGGAATCCCTTATCATGGAGGCAATTTTCAACTACAATCAGTTTTTCACAAGCAATGTGATCAATACATTTGAGCAGCAACCCCATGACCGTTCCATCCTTATTGAAGGAGGGGACATTCTGGTCATAAGGGATGATATCCTGGTGGTCGGCAACGGTATGCGGACCACATCACAGGGTGTTGACCTGCTCCTGAACCGCTTATCCGGATCTGCTCCGGAAGGCAAGAGTTATATTTTTGTTCAGCAGTTGCCTTCTTCTCCGGAGAGTTTTATCCACCTGGACATGGTCTTTACCATGCTTGATGTGGACAAGTGCGTGGTTTTCGATCCCCTGATCCAGGGAGACACCCGGTACAGTACCGTACAGATCACCCTGGATAACGGCAAAGTAGAAAAGATACGGCGTGTGCCCGGCCTGCTTACCTCGTTGCGCCGCCTGGGCGTGGACCTGGAGCCCATATCGTGCGGGGGCAGTGACGAATGGGATCAGGAGCGGGAGCAGTGGCATTCGGGGGCCAATTTCTTTGCCTTTGCTCCGGGCAAAGTGCTTTCTTATGCCCGCAATGAACACACCCTGAATGAAATGTCAAAACACGGCTTTGAAATTGTAACAGCTGAAAATGTGGCATCAGGGAAAGTGGATATCAACAAATTGAAAAAATGCGTAGTGACCTTAGTGGGAGCAGAATTGGCAAGGGGCGGGGGAGGAACACGCTGCATGACACTGCCTCTGCGACGTAAACCGGTAAAATGGGAATAATTTTATTTACTGATAATTCTAAAAACCAATGAAAATACTTATAGGTGGAGATATAGAGGGTATTGCCACAGCTTGTGACTGGGATTCCATTACCCCTGGCCATCCGGATTATGAACGGAACCGTCTCCAGTATACCAATGAAATGAACGCGGCCATTGAAGGGGCGTTTAATGCAGGTGCCACTCAAGTGTATGTCCGTGACGGGCACGGGGGGAACAAGTCCCTGATTCCGGAACTTCTGGACAAAAGGGCCATGCACATTAAAGGCCGTTGCTCGGAAGACTACCGTGCCATGATCCTGACCATAGAAACCGGTTATGATGCCCTGCTGTTCATTGGCTATCATGCCAAGGCAGGTACACCGGATGGTGTGATGTGCCATACTATGGCCCGCGCGGTAGATGAATTTACACTCAACGGGCTTTCCCTTCCCGAGATGGGATACAATGCCCTGGTGGCCGGCATGTACAACGTTCCGGTGGCCTACCTCTCCGGTGACCAGGCCGCATGCCGCCAGGCAAAGGAATTGTTCGGAGGGATCGTAACCACGGCCGTAAAGAAAGGCCTGTCCCGTTGCTCGGCCATTTGTCTGCACCCGCTGGAAGCCTGTGACCGCATCCGTACCGACGTGGAAAAAGCCCTCAGAAGCGGGGAACGGTGCGTATACCGCATGGAAGGCCCTTATACCATGTATTGTTCCATCCGCAGGAATTACGATGCCCCCAACATTGAAAAAACACTGCATACAGCTTCTCTGGAAGAAGCCCTGCACCTTTTCTGGACATTGACATAATTAACAGATAATGCGGGATATCATAGATAATTTGATCAAAGAATTGGAAGGGTTTCAGGCAAAAACCCAGGCCGAGGTCGAAGCTTTTCGCGTACGCATGCTGGGCAGGAAAGGGATCCTTACCGGCCTCTTTGAAGATTTCAGGAACGTTGAGCCGCAGGGAAAAAAGGAACTGGGGAAAAAACTAAACCTTTTAAAGAACCAGGTTCAGCAGGTCATTAATGAGCAAAAAGAACGTCTTGCCGGAACCGCGCCCTTACAATCCCCGGCCGATGATCTGACAAAACCGGCCGATCTTCTGAATATGGGGTCACGGCATCCCATAGCTATTGCCCAGCGCGAGATCCTCGATATTTTCAGAAAAATGGGTTTTTCAGTGGAAGAAGGGCCAGAAATTGAAGATGACTGGCATGTTTTCAGTGCCCTGAATTTCCCCCCGGACCACCCGGCAAGGGATATGCAGGATACCTTCTTTATCAATGGCCAGAGTGACAATCCGGTGCTGCTGCGCACCCAAACCAGTTCGGTTCAGGTGCGGACCATGGAAAAACAAAAACCACCCATCCGGGTAGTCTGCCCCGGCAGGGTCTTCCGCAACGAGGCCATATCGGCCCGGGCACACTGCATTTTTCACCAGGTAGAAGGGTTGTATATAGATGAAAACGTGTCTTTTGCAGACCTGAAACAATCTATACTGGTTTTTGCCGGCGAAATGTTCGGCTCTTCCGCCAGGATCCGTCTGAGGCCGTCGTATTTTCCCTTTACCGAACCCTCTGCAGAAGTTGATGTGAATTGCAATATTTGCGGCGGAACGGGGTGCAATATATGCAAAAATACAGGGTGGCTGGAGATCATGGGTGCAGGGATGGTAGATCCCAACGTATTGAAAGCATCGGGTATAGACCCGGAAAAATATACTGGCTTTGCGTTTGGCATGGGGGTGGAACGCATAGCCATGCTTAAGTGGCAGGTCAGGGACCTGCGACTGTATTTTGAGAATGATGTAAGATTCCTGGAACAGTTCCAGGGCGGACTGCTCTAAAGACTCGTATTTTTTTTGTCAGGAGAAAAAAAACGCTAACTTTGCATTCCTATTTGCATTTAATGCGGAAATAGCTCAGTTGGTAGAGCATAACCTTGCCAAGGTTAGGGTCGCGAGTTCGAATCTCGTTTTCCGCTCAGAACCTCTCCCGGCGAGAGGTTTTTTTAAAGGTACCGCTTGATACAGGCTGCTCGGGTGGTGGAATAGGTAGACACGCAGGACTTAAAATCCTGTGGACAGTAATGTCCGTACGGGTTCGATTCCCGTCCCGAGCACAAATTGGCTCCCAAGTATTATCTCAAAAGCCCTCCGCATGAAAAAAGCGATCTCCCGCCACCTTACCTTAACGCTTCTCACTGTATTTTTTGCCGCCTGTACTCCAAAAGACCAGGTGGACATTGACAATCTGCCCGATTACCAGGCTTATGGCGTGTATAATAAAACCGCCACCCTGTTCTCATACAGGCAGTATCAAGATCAGTGGAGTATACTTTCCTATGAAACACATTACAGTTTCAGGATCCAGAATTACGATCAGAAACAGGTGCTGACCATTGCATCCATTCCTCGCTCTGTTCAAAAAGGGGCAACTTTCACCATTGATGTCGCCGTGTATGGCATTGACAACATCACCCCGGGTATTAAAACGGTCACAGCCGTCCGCAAAAAGGACAACCGGTTGCTGTTGCTGGACCAGGAAAATGAGATCAGTTACTATGTTTACTATTAATGCGTTATGAAAAAGATTTTTTCCATAGTGTTGCTGTTCTCGTGCCTGCTGGCCGGTTTCTTCCAGCATGCCTATGCCGTGAAGGCTTATCCTTACCCCATACAAGTTACTCAACCCGACGGTTCTGTCATTACCCTGCAGAAACACGGCGATGAATTCCTGAACTGGACTACCAGCGGCGGACGTCTGGTAAAACAGGGAGCCGATGGTTTTTATTATCTGGCTCAATTCTCCTCTGTGGGAGCGGTTCAGGCCACCACAAACCGGGTGCGGCCGGCAACAGCTCCTCAAGGCTTTTCCACCATAACCCCGCCTGCAGCCGCCTTTGAACGGGCCAGGCCACGAAGGGAGGATTTTTCCAGGATATTTGCCGGCAGGAGCCATTTCTCAAGGTTGAATATGGCAGCTCCAGCTGCCCAGGGTTCCTTGCGGTCGATGTCTTCGGGGAACAAGAAGTTCCTGGTAATTTTGGTACAGTTCAGCGATAATACCTTTACCAATGCAAGTCCCCGGAGTGATTTTTTCAACCTGCTGAACCTGGACGGCTATGCCGAGAACGGGGCCACAGGTTCTGCCTGGAATTATTTCCGCGAAAATTCTTCAGAAACGTTTAATCCTCAGTTTGATGTGGTGGGCCCCGTCACTTTATCCCGTAATATGGCATATTACGGAGCCAATGTTGACGATGATGATGTACGGCCCAGGGAAATGGTGACCGAAGCGGTTGATCTGGCAGACCAGCAGCTGGGAGTTGATTTTTCTCAATACGACAACGACGGGGACGGATATATAGATAATATTTTTATCTATTATGCAGGATACAACGAAGCAGAAGGCGGTCCGGATAATACCATCTGGCCCCATGCCTGGTCAATATACAATCAAAGAACGGTAGACGGTGTAAAAACCGGGAGTTATGCCTGCTCTTCAGAACTAAGGGGATCTTCAGGAAGCACCATGGCCGGCATAGGTACCTTTTGCCATGAATTCGGGCACGTAATAGGGTTGCCCGATTTTTACGACACGGACTATGAAGATAATGGAGAAGCAAGGGGCCTTGGATCCTTTTCCCTGATGTCTAACGGCAATTATAACAACAACGGCAGAACACCGCCTTACCTGAACTCCATTGAACGGGACCTGCTGGGCTGGTTTGACAATGAACCCGGGGTAATTGAACAGGAAGGGGATTATACGCTGGAACCTGTCTTTGAAAACTCCTGTTACGTAAGCGAAACAACCAATGAGGGAGAAACTTTTCTTTATGAATACAGGAAGAATGCAGGGTGGGACGCCTTCATTCCTTCCGGGCTGCTTATTTATCATATAGACAAATCGGATAATTTGGTGGGAGGGAAAACGGCAGCAGCCAGGTGGAACGACTGGGACGGCATCAATGCGTATGCATCCCACCAGTGCTGTGACCTGGTTGAAGCGGTATATCCCGAATCTACAGTGCAGAATGACAGTCAGGTGCCTTTCCCGGGCAGCACAAACAACACATCTTTTACCGGGGCTTCCTCCCCTGCAGCCGTTGATCACGCCGGGAACCCTACCGGAACAGATCTGACAAACATTGTCAATACCGGGGACAGGGCAACTTTTACCATTTTTAACAGCAATCAGCTGGTAATCAATGGCGTGGTTTCTGATCCGGAGGGAAATCCGGTGGCAGGAGCCACGGTAATTCTTTCGTATGGAGCGCCTGACGGTATTTCCCCGGCTGCCGCTACGCAGGGAAACCCTGCAGGAGCAGGTAGTATCAAAGCCTCGCCTAAACGGGCTTTGGAACAGATAACGGAAGTGACAACCAATGCCCAGGGGGCCTATACTTTCACAGCAGAGACCGCTACAGGCCGGTATATTGTAACAGTAAGCAAACAGGATTATCATACGGCAGAAAAGGAAGTCAGTGGAATAAATCCCGGCACTGTTCAAGTGAATTTCACCCTGTATCCGGTGGTGCAGATCACAGGTGATGTCCTCAGGAAACACAACGCATGGGAAGGAAGTAGCATAGGTTTTGGGCAGCCCGGAGGAACCATTTACGGGGCAGTAGGATTTTCGGCAGAAGAACTGGTGCAATGCCAGGGGAAAAGGATTAAAACCGTATCCTTCCAGCTGAGCGGCAACACGGCTGCCGAAGCGGGTATTTTTGTAACCATGGGAACAGATGTGGTGCTGAACCATAAGGTGAATACCCCGGTTTTTGGAACCATGATGACCGTGGATGTGAGTGAAGACGAACTGATTATCCCCGAGGGGAAACTGGTGAAAATCGGATGTTATGTCAAAGACAGCGATAGTGGCTATCCCATTGCCATAGACGAAGGCCCCATGGTTCCGATGGGTGGATATGCTTCTGATGCTATTGCCAAACTGACTGAACCCTGGTCACTGGACTATAATATTCTGGTATCGGCAACGGTAGAAGAGGTTCCCATCCTGGAAACAGCGTTCAGCGGAAGGGTGACCGATGAGCAGGGTGCGGCTGTAGCCGGGGTTACCATGTCCCTGTTCTATGATGAGGCAGCTACCACCAGCCCGGTCAATTCATCAGGGTTGGTTAAGCAGGAGGGACCGTTCAGGACCTCTCCCCTTAAGACGGGGTCATTGATCACTACGGTGGTGACAAATCAGGAGGGAGAATATACCTTCAGCACAGTGAGCAGGAAGACGGGAACTTTTATTATACAGGCCTCTAAAACAGGGTATTATCAGGCAGTGCGACAGTTTCCGGCAAACCAGTCCGGAGCGGTCACAGCCCTTTTTACCATAATTCCTGTGGTGAATCCCGGAAACGGGGTTCTCAAAAAGCACGGGCTCTGGACCACGAATATCGGATCAGGAAATCCCGGAGAGACCATATATGGAGCGGTCGGTTTCTCGGCTCAGGACATGGCCCCCTACGCCGGTTATGTGGTTAATACCATATCCTGCCTGGTTAACGGATCGTCGGCCCTCGAAGTGGGTGTTTTTGCATGCATAGACCAGGAATATGTTTTAACCCAGGTAGTGAGCAACCCGTCTTTCGGGACCCTGATGAATGTAGATGTGAGCGGTCAGGAACTGGTTATTCCAGACGGGAAACAGGTACTATTCGGGTATTATGTTAAAGGGAGCGATTCTGCGTACCCTCTGGCGGCAGATGACGGACCCATGGTTCCGATGGGCGGTTATGCGCGCTTTACAATAGGCGCATTTTCCACCGACTGGAAAGAACAGTATGACCTGGACCACAACATCATGGTTTCCGCAACACTAGGGCCAAGGGATAACCAGCTGTTTTCCTCGGGATATTATATGATCAAGCATCCAGATAAAGCATATAAAGAGGGGGATATCTTCCGATTTGAACTGAATGACTCCCCGCTGGTTGAAGGAGTGACAAGGCCCTCTGCCGTGCAATGGTATTTCAATGGCCAGGCACACAGTGCCACAGATGTCATTACCCTGACCGCAGGCAGTCATACCATCATGGTGGTTCTTACCTTTGCAACACACTCACAGACGATTGTTAAGGAAATCCTTGTAGGCAAATAATCGTCACTGTTTCTGCATATAGCGGATTTTTGAATTTTTTGGAAAAACCATAGTGATATGAAAACAGATATTGAAATTTCCCATCAATACCAGATGCTGGATATCAGAGACGTGGCATCCGGTGCCGGGATTTCCTGTGATGATTTGAGTCTGTACGGAAATCACATGGCAAAAGTTCCTGCCGGCCATATAGATGAAGAAAAGGTAAAAGACAGCAATCTGATCCTGGTCACAGCCATTACACCGACTAAGGCCGGCGTGGGAAAAACAACGGTTTCCATTGGCCTGTCCATGGGGCTGAACCATATAGGCAAAAAAGCGATTGTTGCATTGCGCGAGCCTTCACTGGGGCCCTGTTTCGGAATGAAGGGCGGGGCGGCCGGAGGCGGTTATGCGCAGGTGGTCCCCATGGAAGACATCAACCTGCACTTTACAGGGGATTTCCATGCCGTAACAGCGGCAAACAACATGATCTCGGCTTTGCTGGAGAACTATCTGTTCCACAACCAGAAAAACGGTTTATGCCTGAGGGAGATTGCCTGGAAGAGGGTGCTGGATGTGAACGACCGTACCCTGCGGGCCATTATCTCGGGGGTGGGAGGCATAAGCAACGGCATAACCCGTGCTACGGGATTTGACATAACGGCCGCATCTGAAATCATGGCCATCCTTTGCCTGTCCAGAGATCTGGAGGACCTGAAACAAAAGGTCGGACGCATTATTCTGGGGTATGCCCACGACGGATCCCCTTTTTATGTAGACAACCTGGGTGTGGCCGGTGCCATAACCATTCTGCTCAAAGATGCTATTCACCCCAACCTGGTGCAGACCCTGGAGGGCACTCCGGCTTTTGTGCACGGGGGCCCGTTCGCAAACATTGCCCACGGGTGCAATTCAATGGTGGCCACCAAGATGGCCATGACATATGCAGATTATGTGGTGACCGAGGCCGGGTTTGGAGCCGATCTTGGGGCTGAGAAATTTTTTAACATCAAATGCCGCAAAGCTGGCTTGCAACCCAAACTGACTGTTTTGGTAGCAACGCTGCAGGGACTGAAAATGCACGGAGGACAGGACCTTTCCAGTTTGATTGAAAAGAACCCGGAAAGCGTGGTGAAGGGTTTGGCCAATCTGGACAAACATGTTGCCAACCTCCGGTCCTTTGGTCAGAATATTGTAGTAACTTTAAACCGGTACGGATCCGATACAGAAGAAGAAATCACCCTGGTGCGGAAACGTTGTAAGGAACTGGGTGTGGCTTTTGCGGTGAACGATGCCTATGCACTAGGAGCACGGGGAGCAGCAACGCTGGCCGAGACTGTAGTGCAGACCATAGAGGAAAAACCATCCGAACCGCTTGCGTTCACTTACCGGGATAGCGATACCGTGGAGCAGAAGATCTGGAGTATTGCTCACAATATTTACGGGGCACACAATGTGTTTTATTATGAAAAGGCCAGGGAAAGCATGGAAAAGATCCGGGAACTGGGACTGGGTTATTATCCGGTCTGCATTGCCAAGACACAATATTCTTTTTCTACCGATCCCAAGGCATACGGGGTTGCCCGCGATTTTGAAATGAATATCCACGATCTGGTTATAAACAACGGAGCCGGTATGATTGTAGCCATTGCCGGGGATATATTACGAATGCCCGGCCTTCCCAAACGACCGCAGGCCGTGTTTATGGATATCAACGGCGGTGTGATTACGGGCCTTAGCTAGAACGACCTCATTTAAACTCCGGGTCCCGGTAGTATTTTGCAGCCTCGTCAAGGCTTTCGGATATAGCGGCAATCCGTTTAACGTCTGACGGGTGTGTGCTCAGAAAATCGAAGGAGGATGATTTCTCATCTCCCATCATTTTTTCCCAGAACAAAGGGGTCTGATAAATGTCGTAACCAGCCAGTGCCATGATATAGAGGCCTATGCGGTCTGCCTCGTATTCATGCTTGCGGGAGAAGGGCAAAACTACTCCCACGTTACTGCCAAAGGCAAACGCCTTCGCAAACAAATCCACCGTCTGGGCGTTTTGTCCGTATTTGGTCTGGCTGAATACCTGTGTGGCGATTTGTCCCGCAGTCTGAAGCAACGCCTGCTGGCTCATGCGTTCGTTCCCGTGCCGTGCCACAGCATGCCCCATCTCGTGACCTATGACTATGGCCAGGTGATTCGGGTTGTTCGCAAATTGGAGGAGCCCTTCATAGAGTACAATCTTTCCGTTGGGCAGGCAGAAAGCGTTAACCGAAGGATCCTTTACCAGCTGGAACTCCCAGTCCAACCCGCTAAGATAGTCCTCTTGCCCAACCCCGACAAGGTACGATGTAAGGGCCGAAACCATTTTTTCTCCCACCGAGCGAGTCATTTCTTTGTGTTGTTTATCGCCCGAGATCACCGCTGTTTGGAGGAACTCGGCGTACGACTCGTCAGAAAGGGCCGAAACCGATTGGTCTGAATAGACCAGCAATTGTTGCCGGCCTGTAAAAGCTGCCGTGCCGCATGAATTGAGCACGATCATGACAAATAATGAAAGTATTACAAGCTTTTTCATTTGTACAATAATTTGAGTACAAAAAAAGGGATCTGTATATGTCTCAAATATAATGAATTTTTACCTTTGTAGGTACATCAATAATTCAAGCATGAAGCATTTCTTCTTATTGTTTATCGCCTCTGTTTCTTTTTTATCAGTGCCAACAAGCACCCGGGCCCAAAGTCCCGGGGCAATAGGTGCCGGAAAAAGTTCCGGTATGAGCGTTTCTGGCAGCCGTCCCCGCATGCGGGATTACGGGATCCGGACTGGCGTCATGCAACCAGGGCCACTCAATGCCATAACCGATGTAAAAGGGGTGTTTGTGGGGCATGTTACCCTAGTGGAGGGGGACAGTATCCGCACCGGGGTAACAGCCATAATTCCGCATCCGGGCAATGTGTTCAGAGAAAAAGTGCCTGCCGCTTTCTGGGCTGGGAACGGATTCGGCAAACTGGCAGGATCCACTCAGATAAAGGAGCTGGGCAATATCGAAACTCCGGTGATCCTCACCAATACCCTGTCGGTGTCTGCCGGTATTGAAGGTTTGGTCACCTATACGCTGGAGCAACCCGGTAATGGTGATGTACAGTCGGTCAATGCAGTAGTGGGAGAAACCAATGACGGGGAACTGAATGATATCCGGGGGCGCCATATAAAATCGGCACATGTGCTGGATGCTTTGAAAAATGCTGTTTTGGGACCTGTGGCCGAGGGGAATGTGGGTGCCGGAACAGGGACAGTCTGCTTTGGGTTTAAAGGGGGCATCGGTACAGCAAGCCGGGTTTTGCCTCAAAGTCTGGGCGGTTATACTGTGGGGGTATTGGTACAGACCAATTTCGGAGGTGTGCTGCAGATTGCCGGAGTGAATGTGGGAGAGCGTCTCGGCCGGTATTCATACAAAAACCAGATTGAAGAACAAACCCGGGGAAAAAAATCAGGCAAAAACGCAGCGGAACAGAAAGCCCCAGGCAGGCAAGGCCACAGTGCAGGGGAAAATCAAGCAACACTTCAAGACACAGACAACACACCTGCCCCGGAACCGGACGGTTCCTGCATGATAGTCATTATCACGGATGCTCCTGTGAACGAGCGGACCCTGGAGCGCATAGCCAAGCGGGGGATGATGGGACTTGCCCGTACCGGAGGCATTGCCTCTAACGGCAGCGGGGATTATGTGCTTGCGCTGTCCGTCGCTCCGGGGAACCTGATACGGGAATATGCATCTGCAACGGGACCTTATTCACCCACCTATACACCCACATACCTGCACAACAATGAATGCTCGGCGCTGTTCATGGCGGCCATGGAAGCGGTGGAAGAAGCCATCCTCAATTCACTCTTTGCGGCTCAGACCATGACCGGCAAAGACGGCCGTACGGTTGAAGCCCTACCGGTGGAAAAAGTAATTAAGTTGTTCCCCCTTATAACGGATGTGGAATAAGAGTGGCTGACACCACAAGTGGCCAACAGAACTACAAATAAATTATCGGCACCAGTATTAACACTTAATAATCAAGAAATAATGAAAACACGAATAACCTTGTTGCTGCTGTTTTCCCTGCTGACAGTAATGAGTTTTGCCACAGACAGGAATGCACAACAGAAAAAACAGAACCCTGAGGAAGAACAATCCATGAAAGAAGTCTATGATTTTTTAAAAACATGTGGGGTATATTATCTGGCAACGGTTGACAATGACCAGCCCCGGGTACGTCCTTTTGGAACAGCCGTCATCTTTGAGCAGAAACTATACATCCAGACCGGCCGGAAAAAGAATGTGGCCAGGCAGATGATAGCCAATCCCAAGGTGGAGATCTGCGCCTATGACCCCGGCAAGGGAGCATGGCTGCGCATAGAAGCCACAGTAGTCCCGGATGAACGCCTCGAGGCAAAGCAATATATCCTGGACCAGTATCCGCAATTGAAAAGCATGTATCAGGCCGAAGACAACAACACCCTGGTCCTATACCTGAAAAATGCGACAGCCACCTTCAACAGCTTTTCAAGCCCTGTACGGACTGTGCAGTTCTAAGTTGGCCCTTATTGTTTCTGCGCTCAAACTCCCACCAGGATGAGAGAGTACAACCTGTGTACCGGCCTCGGAACCATCGGGTGGTCATTTGGGCAGTCGGTTTTGAGCCTGGTAGTTACGGTGGCCGGTAGCTAAGAAGAACTCAAATTAAGCTTGCGGGCTAAAGTTTCACAAATTCCACCCGGCGGTTTTTGGCGCGACCTTCGTCGGTGGAGTTGTCGGCTATGGGGGTATTCTGGCCGAAGCCTCTGGCGCTCAGGCGGCTGCGGTCAATGCCCATTTCCACCAGGCGGGCTACGACGGCCTCGGCCCGGGCCTCGGAAAGCTTCTGGTTAACAGGGGCCGAACCGGTGGCATCGGTGTGGCCTTCCACACTGAAGCGCAGGGACGGGTTTTCCTGCATCAATTGCACAATACGGTTCAGTTCTCCGGCCGATTCGGGCTTGATGATGCTTTTTGCCACATCAAAGGTGATCCCGTAACTGATGAATTTTCCGTCCTGCATCATGCGGTCGTACAGGGGCACGGCTCCTTTGGCGAGTCGGATGTTCCGGATATACCAGGTGTTTTCTATTCCCCAGCCCTGGCCAATCTCGAACCGTAGCGGAGCCGCCACGTTGGGCAGGTTGATGACCCGTACACCATCCAGGTATACTTTCAATGCCCGTTTATTAAAAGAAAGCGCAAAATGGACCCACCCGCCATAATGGTAGTCTATATGATCCAGGCTGGCATCACGGTGGTCGTAACTTCCGGAATGGTAGAAGAATAAAAGGTTTTGTGCGCGGGGATCCATGGCCATTTCCACAACCTGCATGGTAACCGTGTCCCATTCTCCGCCATAATCGCTGAACATATTGAGGATGTAGTCACTAAAGGGATATTCCCCTGTTTCCTCAAACGCCTCTTCCCAGGGTGCCAGGTAGAAATCGAATTCCAGTGTAAAGTCTTCGGGAAGGTATCTTTGCTGGTCGCTCATAAAAGGAGCAATGCGGGCATCGTTCAGCAGCATGATGGCGTTTTCCCCGTCAACGCGAACGATCTCGGCATTTCCCTCAATAACGTCCCACCGGGAAGGGTATTCACCCAGTTTTTCGCCTGCCAGGTTGTCTTCGAAGAAGATAACATCGCCCGCCACAAAGTCAGATTTTGCCCATTCCATCGCAGCCCGCCTGCTTTGGGGACTTGCCGAAGCCGGAGCCTGGCCTGAAGTTACCATTTCTTTATCCTGATCTTCCAGGTCCCAGTCGTCGAATTCCAGGTTCTGGTTATCGGCTGCCCTGCGCGATGAAGAGCGGTCAGGTTTGTCCTTGTCTGATTTTCCGGTTGTTACTGCCTTGTTTTCCTCTTCATTCTCTTTCTCTTCAATAGCCTTTTCTACGGCTTTGGAAACGCCTTCTTCCACTTTTTCCTCTACTTTGCGTTCCACTGTTCTTTCAGCTGCTGTCCTGGCTGTTCTTTCAAGCCTGTGGAGGATGGATTGCGCCTGGCTTGTTGCAGGTACCAGGCCCAGGATCGTTACTATCATCAGTACTTGCTTCATGGTCAGTCGATATTAATTAGTAATTGAGAACTTGTCCTATTGCCTTTATCGTCATAGGTTTCCGATTTAACACTGCCTATGCCCCTGGAATACCATTGCCTGGTACTGGTAACGGATTGCTGCATCAAGACATTGGTCCGTGTGACCATTTCCACGATATAGCATTTAAAAGTTCCGGCAGGGGTTGTGAGTTCCTCCCGGTCAATGACTTTGTGTGAGAGGACTTCGGATGTGAAATTCAAACCCATAGCACTGATTTTCATTAATCCGCCGTCCAGTTCCTGTCCCACTGCAAGACGTGAGGGGATCAGCGGAACTTCTCCGCTGACTTCCATAAGCGACACAGAACCAAACATCGCAGACATGGCCCCGTCCTTTATGGCCACGGTCATTTCCACAGGATCAAAGGAGGGAGTATGGTCCGGATTGAAGGGATACATCATGTAGGTAACTGTGTAATTACCATCTGTCCCGTTAACTTCCCGGATATGCATCCGGAAATATCCGTCAACATTTTCTGTTTGCCCGTAGTTTTCATATTCCAGGGTAGCCCCTTCTGTTATGCAGAAATAAGGTCGCTGCGCCAGCAGGGATAATGTAGAAAAAAGTAAGAATGTTAAAGTGCAGACACGTTTCATTTTATATGGATTGGGTGTGAGATAACAAAGATAAAAAAATTGTTTTTTAGAATGATTATATTTGTGTTATGAAAAAAATACTGGTCATAACGGGCATTTGCATGCTGGCAGCCTGCAGTGCTGATACTGAAAAACAAATCCGGGATATGACGGCGCAAATGACACTTGAAGAAAAAGTGGATATGCTGCACGGCCAGACTATGTTTACTTCTGCCGGCGTGGAACGCCTGGGTATATCTTCCATAAAATATGCAGACGGACCGTTTGGTATACGGGAAGAACTGGAGCCCCGTTCCTGGACACCGCTGGGCCTGACCACCGACTCGGCCACTTTCTTTCCCACGGGATCGGCCCTGGCCGCGACCTGGAGCGAAGAGATGGCTTACCTTTACGGAAAAGGGATGGCAGAAGAAGCCAGAACCCGGGGCAAGGACATGATCCTGGGGCCTGCCATCAATATACAGCGCATTCCAACTGGTGGCAGGACGTATGAATATCTTAGCGAAGACCCGCTTCTGAGTTCCCGCCTGGCCGTGGGTTACGTGCGTGGAGTCCAGGATAACGGTGCAGCCGCCTGTATAAAGCATTATGCACTGAACAACCAGGAAAACAACCGGGGCATGGTGGATGTGATTGTCAGCGACCGGGCCATGCGCGAGATATACCTGCCTCCTTTCCGCGCAGCCGTTGAAGAAGCAGGGGCACTTGGGGTCATGGCCGCGTACAACAAGGTGGGCGGTATCTGGTGTGCCGAAAATGACATCCTCCTGGACAAAATATTGCGGCAGGAATGGGGTTTCCGCGGTATGGTTATTTCAGACTGGTACGGGACACACAGTACTGTACAGTCAGCCCTGGCGGGACTGGACGTGGAAATGCCGGGAGACTGGTTCTTTGGCAGAGCCCTGCTGGATTCTGTACGCTGCGGTGCGGTTCCTGAAGAAATCATAGATCAGAAAGTGGGTAATATTCTGCGGGTACGCCTGGCCATTGACCCGGTTGAGGAAACATCGCATCTTCAGGCTGTGAGCACTCCCGAACACAGCCGTATGGTTTACCGGATTGCATCGCAGTCCATTGTATTGCTCAAGAACGAAGGATCCCTGCTGCCTCTGAACCTGGAAAAGAAACCGGTTATTGCAGTTATAGGGGACAATGCCACGCAGAAAAATGCGACCGGCGGGATAGGGGCCGGGGTAAAGGCCCGCCACGAAGTAACTCCCCTGGAAGCGCTGGAGCAGAAGATTGGTGACCGCGCCACGTTGGTTTTTGCACGCGGCTACAAAGGATATTCCCGACAGGACAGGGAGCGGGGGGGCATTCTGGGTGGTGTAATGCTTACCGGCACCGGAGGCATGCTAGAAGGCAGTGCAGTTGCAGGTAACGGGTTGGATCAGGAAATGCTCGCCCAGGCGCTGGAAGCGGCAACCGGCGCAGATATTGTATTGTTTTTTGCAGGAAATAACCGGGAGGTGGAAACCGAAGGAGCCGACAGGATGAACATCATTCTGCCTTCCCTGCAGGACGAGTTGGTCCGGGAGGTTGCCCGTGTCAATCCAAACATAGTGACCGTAGTGGTAACGGGGGCACCTGTTGATCTTTCCACTGTGGCTTCCTGTTCCGGGGCAGTGCTTGTGTCATGGTTCAACGGATCCGAGGCCGGCAATGCCCTGGCCGATGTGCTTCTGGGTACGGTCGTCCCATCTGGGAAACTTCCGTTTACATTCCCGGTGCGCCTGGAAGATTCTCCGGCCTACGCCCTGCAGACATATCCGAATTTTGACAAGGCACATTATACAGAAGATATTTATGTAGGTTACCGCTGGTTTGATGCCCGGAAAATTGATCCCCTGTTTCCTTTCGGACATGGACTCTCCTATACGACATTTGAATATGATTCACCAAGAACGGGAAAAGAAACATACCATAGCTCAGATGTGGTGACGGTAACCTTCAATCTGGTCAATGCCGGAAAATACCCAGCCCGCGAGGTAGTACAGCTATATGTGCACCGTCCCGGATCTAACGTGGAATTCCCTGAAAACGAACTGAAAGCATTTAAGGACGTGGAACTGAAACCCGGGAAATCTGCCCAAATTACCCTGAAGCTGCCGGTAAGCCAGCTAATGTACTGGAATGAAGCCGCGGGGGATTGGGCACTGGAGCCGGGTGAAGTGGAAATGCGCATAGGATCCTCTTCGCGTGATATAAGACTCAAAAAAAACATAACAATCCTCCTTTAATGGATGCATTTTTCTAACTTTGCCCGATTTTGAACACGGCATGATGAGCAAAGCACGAATTATCCTGGAAGACGGATCTGTTTTTGAAGGACGGTCATTTGGCTGTAAAAAATCCGTTTCAGGAGAAGTGGTTTTTAATACAGCCATGACGGGATATCCCGAATCTTTGACCGATCCATCCTATGTTGGACAAATCCTGGTAATGACCTATCCCCTGGTGGGAAATTACGGGGTTCCGGAAAGGACAACAGACAGTCAGGGTCTTTCCCTATACATGGAAAGCGAAAAGATTCAGATCCGGGGGCTTGTCGTGTTTGATTACAGTCGGCTTTTCAGCCATTGGAATGCCAGGGAAAGCCTTGAACAATGGCTGATTGAAGAGCAGGTTCCCGGGATTTACGATGTAGATACGCGAGCCCTGGTCAAATTGCTCAGGGACAAGGGTTCCATCAATGGAAAGATCGTTGTCCAGGGAGATGATCCCGGGACGGTTCCCTTGTCCGATCCTACCCATGCTAACATGGCAGGTTATGTTTCATGCAGGGAAGTGATTACCTACCAGGGCAATCCGGGAATAAAAAAAGTGGTTTTGATTGACTGTGGCGTCAAACACAACATAATCAGATGCCTGCTGAACCGGGGTGTCACCGTAATCAGGGTTCCCTGGGATTATGATTTCAGGAGGCTTGAATACGACGGTATCTTCATAAGCAACGGACCGGGCGATCCCAATATGTGCAAGACCACCATCGCCCACTTAAAGTATGCTCTGGAAGGAGACAAGCCCATCTGTGGGGTGTGCCTGGGCAATCAATTGCTGGGACTGGCCGCGGGAGGCAAAATATCCAAAATGAAACACGGCCACCGGGGCCACAACCTGCCGGTACAGGATCTGATAACAGGAAGGTGTTACATTACTTCCCAGAATCACGGATATGTGGTGGATCCGGAAAGTCTGGGCAAAGACTGGAACCCGTTGTACATTAACCTGAACGACGGGACAAACGAGGGCATACACCACAGGAGCAAACCCTTCTTTGCCCTGCAATTCCATCCGGAAGCTGCCAGCGGGCCTACCGATACAGTGCCCGTTTTTGACCAATTCACAGAAATCCTTTAAGCATGAAGATTGAAAAGATATTGGTCCTGGGGTCGGGAGCCCTCAAAATCGGTGAAGCCGGTGAATTTGATTATTCCGGATCCCAGGCCCTCAAAGCGATTAGTGAAGAAGGTATCCGTACCGTTTTGATCAATCCCAATATAGCGACCGTACAGACATCGGAAGGCGTGGCAGACACCGTATATTTTCTGCCGGTTACCCCGTTTTTTGTAGAGCAGGTCATTAAAAAGGAAAAACCCGATGGCATATTGCTGGCTTTCGGAGGCCAGACAGCGCTCAATTGCGGGGTGGAGCTTTACCGCCAGGGTGTCTTTGAAAAATACGGAGTGCAGGTACTGGGGACTCCCATACAGGCTATAATGGAAACAGAAGACAGGGAACTGTTTGTGCGCAAGCTGGACCAAATCAGCATCAAAACCATTCAGAGCGAGGCGGTCAGTTCCATTGAAGAAGCCTTAGGTGCTGCCAGGAAACTGGGTTATCCCGTGATCCTGCGGGCTGCCTATGCCCTGGGCGGACTCGGCTCGGGTTTTTGTGACAACGAGGAAGAGCTGGTGGTCCTGGCCGAGAAATCTTTTTCATTTGCCCCCCAGGTGCTGGTGGAAAAAAGCCTCAAAGGTTGGAAGGAGATTGAATATGAGGTGGTGCGCGACAAGTACGACAATTGCATTACCGTATGCAATATGGAGAACTTTGATCCGCTGGGAATTCATACCGGGGAAAGCATTGTGGTGGCACCCACCCAGACACTCAACAACAGGGAATGCCAGTACCTGAGGGAAATGGCCATCATGATCATCCGTCATATAGGGATTGTTGGAGAATGTAATATTCAGTATGCCTTAGATGTGGCCAGTGAAGAGTACCGGGTCATTGAGGTCAATGCCCGTTTAAGCCGCTCATCGGCTCTGGCATCCAAGGCTACGGGATATCCGCTGGCCTTTGTGGCTGCCAAGCTGGCGCTGGGTTACGGATTGCACGAGCTCAAAAATTCGATAACAAAGACAACTCCCGCTTTTTTTGAACCGGCACTGGATTATGTGGTCTGCAAGATCCCGCGCTGGGACCTGGGCAAATTCCGTGGCATAGCCCGGGAGATTGGCAGCAGCATGAAATCTGTAGGAGAAGTTATGGCCATAGGGCGCACCTTTGAAGAAACCATTCAGAAGGGTTTGCGCATGATAGGACAGGGAATGCACGGGTTTGTAGAAAACCGCGATCTGGTAATCGAAGATATAGACAAAGCGCTGCGCGAACCTACCGACATGCGCATCTTTGTGATAAGCATAGCCATGCAGGCCGGCTACACGGTGGATCAGATATACGATCTGACCCGGATAGACCGTTGGTTTTTGTACAAACTCATGGAGATTGTTCATACCGGCAAGAAGCTGGAAAAGATAAGACCGCCGGAAGATCCCAACGGCAGCGACTGGGGTGGGGACGAGCGGGAATTGTTGTACCAGGCTAAAAGACAGGGATTTTCCGACTTCCAGATAGCACGGGCCTTGTGGAAAAAGAAAATGACCCAGGATAGCCCGTTGCAGATCCGCCGGTTACGGAAAGCCCTGGGCCTAACTCCCGTGGTGAGGCAAATAGATACCCTCGCAGGCGTTTATCCAGCCAAGGCTAATTACCTGTACCTGACCTACGGGGGCAGGGAGCATGATATTGAGTATGAACAGGACGGTCGCTCCATAGTGGTGCTGGGCTCGGGAGCCTATCGCATAGGCAGTTCTGTGGAATTTGACTGGTGCGGAGTGCAGGCCCTGATGACCATCCGCAAAGAAGGCTGGCGTTCTGTGATGATCAACTACAATCCAGAGACTGTTTCTACCGATTACGACATATGCGACCGGCTGTATTTTGACGAGCTCACCAATGAGCGGGTCATGGATATTGTGGAACTTGAAACGCCCAAAGGGGTCATTCTTTCCACGGGGGGACAGATCCCCAACAACCTGGCCGTGATTCTGGACAAACAGCAGGTGCCTATTCTGGGAACGCCTGCACGGTATATTGATATGGCCGAGGACCGGCACAAGTTCTCGGCCATGCTCGATTGCATTGGGGTTGACCAGCCCCGCTGGAAAGAACTTTCTTCTCTGAAGGATATCACAGCTTTTGTAAGGGAGGTGGGCTTCCCTGTCCTGGTAAGGCCAAGTTACGTGCTCAGCGGGGCAGCCATGAATGTGTGTTCCAACTTTGAGGAAATGGAGCGCTTTTTAAAGCTGGCGGCCAACGTGAGCAAGCAGCACCCGGTTGTGGTAAGCCAGTTTATTGAAAACGCCAAGGAAGTGGAAATAGATGCCGTGGCCCGTGATGGTGAAATCTTGGCCTACGCCATAAGCGAACATGTGGAATTTGCAGGGGTGCACAGCGGCGATGCTACCATCCAGTTTCCCCCACAGAAGCTTTATGTGGAGACCGTTCGCCGTATCAAAAAAATCAGCAGGCACATAGCGCGGGAATTGCATATTTCGGGTCCTTTCAATATCCAGTATCTGGCCAAGGGAAACGAGATCAAGGTCATTGAATGCAACCTCAGGGCATCGCGTAGCTTTCCCTTTGTCAGCAAAGTGCTCAAGATCAACTTCATTGGAATGGCTACCCGTATCATGCTGGGGCTTCCGGTGGAACTTCCCGGCCAGAACGAATTTGATCTGGATTATGTAGGGATCAAAGCGTCCCAGTTCTCATTCAGCCGCCTGCAAAAGGCAGACCCTGTTCTGGGTGTGGATATGGCCTCCACAGGCGAGGTGGGATGCATTGCGGAAGACACCCTGGAAGCTGTTCTGATAAGCATGTTGGCCGTAGGTTACAGGATTCCTGCACGGAACATCTTGCTCTCCACAGGGACACCGCGCCAGAAGGTGGATATGCTCAATGCAGCACTGCTTATGCATCAGAAGGGATACCAGCTCTTTGCCACCGGGGGAACATACCGTTTCCTGAAAGAAAACGGAATTCCCAGCCACCGCGTATATTGGCCCAGCGAGAAGGAAAAGCAGCCGCAGGCACTGGATATGCTGCACAGCAGGAAGATTGATCTGGTAGTGAATATTCCCCGGGATCTGACTTCGGGCGAACTGGATAACGGCTACAAAATCCGTCGCGCAGCCATTGACCTGAATATCCCGTTACTGACCAACGCCCGGCTGGCCGATGCCTTTATCACTGCTTTCTGCTCGCTTTCTGTTGAAGATATTCAAATAAAGAGCTGGCAGGAGTATTGATTTTTTTGCTTTTTCCAAAATTACGCCTAACTTTGCAGCCCGCAATTTTCTGCGGAATTCGTTCATTTTATTGATAAACACCAAATTAACAACCAATGCCTGGATTAATTGGAAAGAAAATCGGAATGACTTCGATTTTCGACAGTAACGGGAAGAATATTCCCTGCACTGTTATTGAGGCTGGTCCGTGTGTAGTTACGCAGGTGCGTACGGAAGAGAAAGATGGTTATGCCGCCGTACAACTTGCCTATGACGAGAAAAAAGAAAAGCACACCAGCGCGGCCCTTAAGGGCCATTTCAAAAAGGCAAATACCACACCCAAGCGTAAATTGGCGGAATTCCCCAATGATTACGACAAAGAATTGCGCCTGGGCGACACCGTGACCGTTAACGACATTTTTGACCCCAGCCTAATTGACTGGGTAGACGTGACCGGCATTACAAAAGGAAAAGGATTTCAGGGGGTCGTCAGACGCTATGGCTTTTCCGGAGTAGGAGGTCAGACACACGGTCAGCACAACCGTCTCCGCGCCCTGGGTTCTCTGGGAGCATCTTCGTGGCCATCCCGCGTTTTTAAAGGCAAAAGCATGGCCGGACGTATGGGCGGGGATAAAGTTAAAATTATAAATCTCAGGGTAATGAAGATCGTTCCCGAGAACAACCTGGTCATAGTGAAAGGTTCGGTTCCCGGCGCCAACGGTTCTTACGTAATTATGGAGGTATAGCCGTATGGAAATTGCAGTTTATAAAATTGACGGTCAGGATTCCGGAAAGAAAGTAATCCTTGACGATACCGTTTTTGGAATAGAACCGAACAACCACGCGCTTTACCTGGACATCAAGCAGTATCTGGCAAATCAGCGGCAGGGTACCCACAAAACAAAGGAACGTTGGGAGATCGCACACAGTACCAAGAAGATTGTGCGCCAGAAAGGCTCCGGAGGAGCACGTCACGGCAGCCTGAAAGCCGGGATATTCGTAGGGGGCGGCAGGATTTTTGGCCCGCAACCAAGGGATTACCGCTTCAAGCTCAATAAGAAGCTCAAACAACTGGCACGACGTTCTGCTTTGACTTACAAAGCACAGGAACAAGCCATCATCGTTCTAGAGCCCTTTAGCATGGACGCACCCAAAACCAAAGATTTTCTTGCCATTTGCAGGAACCTGAAAGTGGATGGGAAAAAAATCCTGATGGTGCTTCCCGATAACAACAACACTATTTACCTCTCGTCCCGTAACGTAGAAAGGGCTAAAGTGGTTACAGTCAACGAACTGAACACCTATGACATTGTCAATGCCCAGAACCTCATTCTCATTGAAGGAGTAGAGGCTATGATCAACCAACAATTAGGGACAACTCAATCTGCCTGACGATGAATATTCTGATAAAGCCTTTAATTACCGAAAAGATGACGATTCAGGGCGAAAAATTGAATCGTTACGGATTTCTTGTTGACCGCAGAGCCAACAAATTGCAGATTAAGCAAGCGGTTGAAAGCATGTACGGGGTTACCGTGGTGGATGTCAATACCATCAATTACCATGGAAAACGTAAAAGCCGTTATACAAGGGCAGGGGTCCTGAGCGGACGTGCCAATCACTTCAAAAAAGCTTATATTACGCTTGGGGGTGAAGACAAAATTGATTTCTACAGCAATATTTAAGTTATGGCAGTACGTAAATTTAAACCGGTAACGCCCGGTCAAAGACATAAACTGATCAGCGCATTTGACGACATCACCTGTTTAGTTCCGGAAAAATCCCTCCTGGCTCCCAAGAAGAGTTCGGGCGGAAGGAACAACCAGGGAAGGATGACTATGCGCTACCTTGGTGGCGGTCATAAGCGCCAGTACCGTATCATTGATTTCTTACGGGACAAAGACAGCTTTTCCGCCACGGTAAAGACTATTGAATACGACCCCAACCGCAGTGCCCGCATAGCCCTGGTGGCTTATGCAGACGGTGAAAAACGCTACATCATTGCTCCAAGCGGTCTGCAGGTAGGACAGAAAATTGAATCCGGTCCCGGTGTTCCTCCCGAAATCGGGAATACGTTGCTTTTATCCGAGATTCCGCTCGGAACACTGGTTCACAATGTGGAGTTACATCCTGGCCGGGGTGCCGCCATGGCACGCAGTGCCGGTTCCTATGCACAACTTACCGCAAGGGAAGGCAACCATGCCATTCTGCGTTTGCCTTCGGGTGAAACACGCATGGTCCTGGTTACCTGCCGCGCTACCATAGGAACCGTTTCCAACCCCGACCACAGTCTTGAAAAACATGGCAAAGCCGGAAGAAAAAGATGGCTCGGCCGCCGTCCCCGCAACCGCGGGGTATCTATGAACCCCGTTGACCACCCCATGGGTGGTGGGGAAGGCCGCGCTTCCGGCGGACATCCGCGCTCACGCAAAGGGGTACCTGCCAAAGGTTACAAGACACGTAATCCAAAAAAGAATTCCAAGAAATTCATTATTGAAGACAGAAGGAAAAAATAACCGGATAAAATTTGCATTATGAGTCGTTCATTAAAAAAAGGTCCTTTCATTGAATCAAGCCTCGAAAAAAGAGTGATTGATATGAATGAAGGCAAAATAAAGAAAGAAGTCCTGAAGACCTGGTCTCGTGCCAGTGTGATTTCTCCCGACTTTGTAGGCCATACGGTTGCCGTGCATAACGGAAACAAATTCATTCCGGTATATGTAACCGAGAATATGGTCGGTCATAAATTTGGTGAATTTGCGCCCACCCGTACATTTAAGGGTCACTCGGGCAATCGTTAACAGCTAAAAAGAGAACACTAATGGGAGCTCGAAAAAGAAAAATGGCCGAACGCCAGAAAGAAATAAGGAAACAGACAGCTTATGCCAAGCTGAATAATGTTCCTTCATCCCCCCGTAAGATGCGTCTTGTCGCTGACCTGGTCCGGGGAGTGGAAGTAAACCGTGCTTTGGATATTTTAAAATATACAAAAAACGAACCCTCGATCCATCTTGAAAAACTTCTCAAATCGGCTATTGCCAACTGGGAGGTGAAGAACGAAGGAGAAAGGAAAGAGCTTGAAAGCGGTAACGTAATTGTAAAGAGCATCACCGTTGACGGTGGTCGGATTTTGAAAAGGATCCGCACAGCTCCCCAGGGACGTGCCGCAAGGATACGCAAGCGCTCAAACCACGTGACTATAGTATTGGATAAAAAACAACAAACAGTAAAAGAAGCATAATATGGGACAAAAAACTAATCCTATCAGTAACCGTGTAGGTATCATCCGTGGTTGGGATTCAAGCTGGTGCGGTAATTATGCAGAAAGGCTTGCAGAAGATTCTCGTATAAGGGAATACCTGACCGCCCGTCTGGCAAAAGCCAGTCTGTCCCGCATAGTGATAGAACGAACCCTTAAGCTTATTACTGTTACCATCCACACCGCCCGTCCCGGTATTATCATTGGTAAAGGCGGCCAAGAGGTTGACAAGCTGAAAGAGGAGCTGAAGAAAATTTCCAATAAAGAAGTCCAGATCAACATCTTTGAAGTGAAACGCCCGGAACTGGATGCCACCATTGTTGCCAACAACATTGCCAGGCAGATAGAAGGCCGTGTGTCCTACCGCCGTGCCATTAAAATGGCTATGGCTTCTACCATCCGGATGGGAGCAGAAGGTATAAAGGTGTTGATAGGAGGCCGTTTGGGTGGTGCCGAAATGGCCCGCCGGGAGATGTTCAAGGAAGGCCGTACGCCCTTACATACATTTCGCGCCGATATAGATTACTCATTGGCCGAGGCCCATACCAAGGTAGGCGTTCTTGGCATCAAGGTGTGGATTTGCAACGGTGAAGTCTATGGCAAACGTGACCTTTCCCCCAACGTGGGAACGGCAGCAACAGCCGCAGGAGCCGCCAAAATGCCCGGTGAAAACCGCGGCGGAAGGGGCGTAAGAGACCGCCGTGGAGGTGATCGCCGCGATGGAAGAGGTGGAGACCGCCGTGATGGAAGGGGCGGAGACCGCAGGGAAGGAGATCGCCGCGACGGAGGCAGAAGGGATCGCGCACCCCGTCGCTAAACAACTGAACAAAACCAGAATCAGGCCCTCCGGTTGCGGAGGGCCTTTTTTGTTGTTTATACTCCAAATTTGCTAATTTTGCAATGTATGAAAATCGCTTATTTATCTGTCTTTTATCCTTACCGGGGCGGGATAGCACAATTCAACGCCAACCTGTTCAGAGAACTGGATAAAAACCACAGTGTAAAAGCGTATAATTTCACAAGGCAATACCCATCGTTGCTGTTCCCCGGGAAAACACAATATGTGCCGGCAGAAGATCGGGCGGCCTCTGTCCCGTCAAAAGCTCTTCTGGATTCTGTAAATCCTTTTTCTTACCAAAAGACGGCCGGCATCATTGCCCGGGAAAAACCTGACCTGCTGCTGATGAGGTACTGGATGCCTTTTTTTGCACCTTCCCTGGGGTGGGTAGCCCGCCAACTGAAAAAAAAGGGCTGCACGGTTGTTTCTGTGATAGACAATCTGATCCCCCATGAGAGAATGTTTATGGACAAGCCGCTTTCCCGCTGGTTCCTTGCGCAGAACCATGGTTGTGTGGCCATGAGCAGCGCCGTAAGGGATGATATTCTGTCCCTGAATCCGGGAATGCCCTTTATCCTTAAGAGCCACCCGTTGTATGACCATTTCGGGCAACCGGAAGATCCCGCCGGTGCCAAAGCCAGGCTGGGGCTTGCCCCCAACCGTAAAACATTGCTATTTTTCGGTTTTATCAGGGATTATAAAGGACTGGACCTGTTGCTGGATGCTTTCCGGGATCTGGGAGACACCTACCAGCTGGTGATTGCAGGTGAAAGTTATGGTAGTTTTGACAAGTACGAACAGATTATACAAACTTTGCCGGATCGTTCCGCTGTGAAGGTTTTCAATCGGTATATTGCCGATGCAGAGGTCCCGGCTTTCTTTTCCTGTGCCGATGTCTGCATACTGCCCTACCGTACGGCCACCCAAAGCGGCATCTCGGCCATGGCTTATCATTTTGAGGTTCCGGTAATAGTCACCCCTGCCGGAGGGCTCGCAGAAGCGGTGGAAGGGCCCGGGACCGGACTGGTTGCTTCGGGGACCGACGCCAACTCCCTGAACAGGGCCATCCGGAAATTCTATACCATGGACAGGGATATATTTGTGGCCAATATACGGAAAGAGAAAGTGGCTCTTACCTGGGAACGGTTTGCAAACGATTTGGGTGATTTTGCAGACCATCTAAAAAATTTGTCACATACCTAAAACACAATATATTATGCAAAAAACACTGTTGTTATTATTAATGGGCTTACTTATAGCCTGTACATCTGATCCCATGAAAAACAATCCTTTATTACAGGAGTACGATACTCCTTTCCAGACACCTCCCTTTGACAAGATCAAGACAGAGCATTACATGCCTGCTATAAGGGAGGCTATGGCACAACACCGGGCCGAAATTGATGCCATTGTAAATAATCAGGAAGAGCCCACTTTCGATAATACCGTTGCCGCCTATGACCGAGCAGGGGAACTCCTAAGCAGGGTAAATGCCGCATTTTACACAAAAAACAGCGCCGACACCGATGAGCAGTTACAGGCCCTGGCCCGTGAAATAACCCCTGAACTGACCAGCCACCGCAATGAAATCCAGCTGAATCCCGTTCTCTTTGAAAGGATCAGTACCCTGTACCAGAAACGCAGTGAACTGAACCTGAATCCGCAACAGATGCGGACACTGGAAAAGTATTACGATGATTTTATCCGGAGTGGGGCCGCTTTATCAGAACAGGATAAGGAAATACTCAAAGACATCAACACGCAGTTGTCTAACCTGAGCCTTCAGTTCAGTCAGAATCTGCTGGCCGAGACCAATGCGTTTAAGATGGTAGTGGATAACGAAGAAGACCTGGCCGGACTTCCCGAAAGCAATATTCGCGCTGCCGCAAGCCTTGCAACATCGCTTGGCATGGACGGGAAGTACGTTTTTACACCCAACAAACCCTCCTGGATTCCGTTCCTGCAATACGTTCAAAACCGGGACCTGAGGGAAAAACTGTACAAGGGGTATATCATGCGGGGAGATAACAACAACACAAACGACAACAAAGAGATCGTCGGCCAGATTGTCAACCTGAGGGTACGCAGGGCCAAAATCCTTGGATTCGACACCTATGCCGATTTTGTGCTGGTAAACAATATGGCCAAAACACCGGAAACAGTGGTTTCCTTCCTGCAGAGGGTCTGGGAACCTGCCTTGAAAGTGGCCAAAGAGGAACTGGCTGCCATGCAGAAAATTGCCGATGCAGAAGGTGCCGGATTCAAGCTGGAAAGCTGGGATTGGTGGTATTATGCCGAAAAATTGCGCAAGGAAAAATACGACCTCGACGAACAACAGATCAAACCGTATTTGAAGTTGGAAAACGTAAGGGACGGACTGTTTTATGTTGCCAACAAGTTGTATGGACTAACCTTTGAAAAGCAGACCGACATTCCCGTGTACAACACAGCAGTGGAAACTTATCAGGTAAAGGACAGGGACAGCAGCCACCTGGCCATTCTGTACCTGGATTACCCCACTCGTGAAGGCAAAAATGCCGGGGCATGGTGTTCCGGTTTGCGCGGTTACAAAAAACTGCCCGATGGCAGCGAACAATTCCCGCTGGTAACGGTAACAACCAATTTCCCCGAACCGGTTGACGATCAGCCGGTCTTACTGAGCTGGGACGAAGCCGAGACCCTGTTCCATGAATTCGGACATGCCCTGGACGGATTCTTTGGCCGGGGCGATTATGACCGGATATGCGGGGCCCTGCCGCGCGATATGGTGGAATTGCCTTCCCAGATTAATGAGCATTGGGCCATACAGCCCGAAGTACTCCAGGTGTATGCCCGCCATTACCAAACCGGTGAACCCATGCCGGAAGATATGATTCAAAAGCTGGTGAACAGCAGCCATTTCAACCAGGGCTTCATGACCGTTGAATTCATAGCCGCTGCCCTGCTCGATATGCAATGGCATGCTGCAGCAGAGGAACAGGCATACGACGTAAATGAATTTGAGAAGAATGCCATGCAGAAATACGGACTCATGGACGAGATCATACCCAGGTACCGTTCCACGTATTTCTCCCATATTTTCAGCGGAGGATATGCTGTGGGGTATTATGTTTATCTGTGGGCCGAGATCCTGGATGCAGATGCCTTTGATACCTTTGAGGAGGCGGGGGATATCTTTGATCAGGAAACCGCTGGTAAGTTCCGCAAACACATCCTTACCGAAGGCGGATGGGGTGAGCCCATGGATCAGTACCTGCTTTTCCGAGGGAAACAACCGACCGAGATCCCGTTGCTGCGCAACCGGGGTTTACTGAAATAAAGCCATGAAATTTAAAATCATTTTTTTGGTGCTGGGGGTGTGGGCTGTTGCAGCCTGCACCCAAACAGCAACCCATACGGACATACCGGCTGCAACGCCCCGGTCCGTAGGGCTTGACCCGGAACGTCTGGCGCTTGTTGACGGGGTGATATGGGATGCCATAAAAGCAGAAGACATTCCCGGGGCTGTTCTTGCCGTTGTACGGCATGACAGGATCGCCTACCTGAAAGCCTATGGCAACCGGCAGCTGATCCCCGATACGCTTCCCATGACACTGGAGACGGTCTTTGACCTGGCTTCTGTCAGCAAATGCGTGGGTACGACCTTAAGCATTATGCAACTGGTTGAAACCGGCCGGTTGCGTCTCATGGACCAGGTAGATCAGTACCTGCCGGGTTTTCAACCCTGGACAGATCCTGAAACAGGCTCCCGTGTGGCCATAACCATAGAAGACCTGATGACCCATACCTCGGGACTGCCACCGTATGGACCTACGCAGGAATTGATAGAGCGTTACGGATCTCCCAATCCTCAAGGGCTTATGGAATATATTTGCCAATGCCCCAGGGATTTCAAACCAAAAACAGGGTATCAGTACAGTTGTTTGAATTTCATCACATTACAAAATGTACTGGAAAAGATCACCGGAGAGACGCTGGCCGGTTATGCCCAGGAAAATGTTTTTGACCGACTCGGCTTAGAGCATACCACCTACATGCCCAAGGGAGAGACGCTGGCTTTATGCGCTCCCACAGAGTTGCAGGAAGACGGGCTGCCTTTGGTGGGAAAGGTGCATGATCCGCTGGCGCGGTTACTCAACGGGGGGAATTCCGGTAACGCCGGGGTATTCTCCAATGCAGAGGATCTGGCGGTCATTGCCGTGGCCCTGCTCAACGGCGGACAAGTGAACGGCAAACGCATCCTGGGACCCATGACGGTGAAAGCCATGGAACGGGTTCCTGAGGCAGTGGCTGCTTATGGGCGTACGCTGGGCTGGGGACGGGCAGGCTCCTGGAACGGGAATCTTTTTAATCCCCAAACGGTTTACGGACACACCGGTTACACAGGAACCTGTATGGTAATTGATCCCGAGTCCGATACGGCTGTCATTTTGCTGGCCAACAGGGTTCATCCCTACGATGACGGGGCCGCAGTAAGCATGCGTACCCGTGTGGCCAATATTATTGCCGGGGCAATCATGGAATGAAATGAAAGCGTTTTCTGCTTTATTGGGATTGCTGTTGGGGACCTTTACTGCGGTTCAGGCCCAGGGAGTGTTCCTGGTCATAGATCACACCAGGCCATATACCGAGCTTTATATGTTTCCGGCCTATATGTCCGGTACCATCCAGTTTGTAGACGGTACAACCTATAAAGGACAGTTAAACATCCTGCTGGCTTCTTCTACGCTTTGTTTCCTGGATGAAGAAGGGCAGCCCGATCTGTTCACAGATAAAAGCCAGATATCTGCTGTACTTATTGGCAGGAATTATTTCATTCCGCTGCTGGGCCATTACATTCAGATACTAGATACAGACGGCCACGTGATGTTTGGCGTAGAACAATATCTGGAGCTGGAAGCAGAAAAACGTTATGGAGCATTCGGCCGGGAAGAAAAATCCCCGAATGTGCCTATCGAGAAACGAAATCTCAGGAGTGAGGGTTTCAATGTGGAGACAGGAGGACGAATGCTGGCTGTTGAATCCACGCCCTATACGGTACATCAGAATGCTTACCTGATCAGGAACAAGAAAGCGTATGCTTTGAACCATAAAAATTTCAAACGTTTCTTTCCTGCAAAAAAAGCATTGATTGAACAATATGTAGCCGAGAACACCGTTGATTACTCCGATCCTGACAAATCACTGTTGTTGTTCAAATTCCTTACATCCGGACAATAACACGGAGCTGCTGCACAGCCTATTATAAGCGCCTATGAAGCTGAAGGGTCTTGTTTAACAATGACAGCCGGGAATTAGCAGTTTTCAGAAGCAAACAGATTGAACATCGGTGCGCTGCATGTAAAAAGACCGGCTAAATTGATTTAGCCGGTCTTTTTTTGTTGGGATATTAAGCTTTATTCAGCTTTGTCCCACCATACGGGATCGCTCCATATTGGTCCGTTTTCAAAAGTCAGGGCCAGAGGATTGGATGCAGCCGTGTTGTCTTTGTTGTAATTGGTCTCATGAGAGCATTGGCTGTAACGGCGGAACCAGTAATTCTCCTGTGTGGGGGATGTGCCGGGGATTTTATTGGTGGCTTTGAATTCTGCAGGTCTTACATAATTCAGGTAAACCTGTCCGAAATTGCCGATGTTGCCTGCACCATAATTGAACCGTCGCATATCATTCCATGTTTCCAGATTGACACCCATGGCAATGACTTTTTGGAGCATAATATCGGCCATGGTAAGCTGGGCTGCATTCTGAACAACAGCAGCGCTGGCTAAATAGGCGTTAATTTCTGCCTGGATCATGGGTTTCTGGTCCGGATTGGCGGTGCCTGATGAAGCCCAGTCCTGGAGCTTGATCTGCATACGGTTGAAACTGGCTTTTATACCATCCATGTAAGCTGTATATGCAGCGGCAGCATTTCCCATGCGCATGTTAACTTCTGCTTTAATAAAGCACATTTCATAGTAGGTAAGAATATCCGAGTCGGAATCGGGACGAGTCCAGAAAGATCCTGTGCCCGCAACAGCATTGGAGGTGGTAGCGGGGTAGAAATAGGAATCATTTTCTGCCCGTCCGCCCGTCTGTGAAACGGCCAAAGCCCTCAAATTTACGTAATTAAGGTCCATAATCTGGTTATAGTCGTTGGTGTTGATATACAAACAACCTTTAGGATAAGTAACTTTAACAACATCACCTTCTACCGTGTACGGAAATCCTTCCTTGTCAAAAAATCCCAGGATGGCAGTTTTATGAGAGGAATTGGTTATAGTGTAGCTTTTTGCCACGTTGGCAGTAGCCACGGTGGCATTTAGCAGGGCTCCATATATTCTGCGCGTTCCGTACATTACATCCACTCCCTGATCACGGGACCATTGGTAATCGACAATGGCTCCTGCATCATTGATTTTTATGTTGCTCATTCGGGCAGGGAACACCTTATCCAGCCGGGGATCAATTATACCCGAGCCTCTGAGGTTTGTGTGAAGGTCAACATACCATTTGTTATAACGCTGTGTGGCACCCCAGGCTGCACAGTCCCAGATAACACTGGTTTGGTAGGGGTCACCCACAGTGAAGTTGGTATCCTGGTCACCTGCGTTGCTGTGCTTCATAATGGTGTTGTCGTTATTGGACTGCGGGGCTTTGGCCAGCGCATCCAGTACGGCCTGAGGATCGTACAGTGCAGATTTTTTAGAAAGCTTGTTCAGCCACCGGGCTTTAAGTCCGTAGCATAATTTCAGCCATTTCTGCACATCACCCTGGTTCCAGCTGTCACCAGCGGCCAGCGGTGTAGCGCCATCTTCCTGGGCCTTGTTGAATAAATCAATAGCCAGGTCAAGGCGCTCCATACAGCCATTAAATATAGTCTTGCCATCATCATAAATTGGCGTCGGATTACTTCCCAGGGGTTCAGAGTAAGGCATTTCACCATACAAATCGGCCATGAGCATAAAACCCATGGCATGAATGGCATGGGCAGCAGCTATGTAATGATAGGCTCCTTCTTTTTCTGCGGCAGCTATCATATCGTCAATATTACAGGCTGCGCCAATAAACCAGTTCTGATAGGATGTCGTAGTGGAAGATTGCAAAGGATCCCAGGCAGAGAGTTTCCCATTGCCAGAAGTAGGAGATGTCTGAGTCATCAGACCTGCTATTGTAACGCCACGCATAGAGGCACTACCCCATGCATACATATAATAGTGCTGAATCCAGGGAAGACGGCTTTCCACCGTAGCGCTGGAGTTGTTGGGATTATCAGGGTCTACGTTCACATCCAGCCAGTCATTACAACCGGAAATTCCAAGGATAAGCAACAGACTTAAAGCTATATAAAGTATTTTTTTCATAATCTGAGTTTTTAAATCCGTTAGTTATTAAAAAGATATATTTAGACCAAAAGACAAGCCTGCTGTGGCAGGAACACCGCAATAGTCTATACCGGATGATCCGGATCCGCCCGTTCCAGAACCGGAAACACTGACTTCAGGATCCATCCCCTTATAATTACTCCACAAGAAGAGGTTTGTACCTGTTACCGATGCGGTAAGGCCTTTAATAAAGCTTTGTTTTTTGAACAAGCCCTTGAAATCATAAGAGAGCGATATTGCACGTAAACGCAGCCAGTTTGTATCTGTTAGCAGGTTATAGGCATTGGTGGCATAATTGCTCCAGTAGCTTTGGATCATATAGTCACCGCTCTTTTGGGCATTGTTCACCATGTACATTTGTCCGGCTTTGTATGTATAGGCAACAGGTTCACCTGTGACGCTCGATACACCTTCAACGGTAACGGATTCGCGATCCAGCGTCTTAGGTGACAAACCGTTGTTGAGCAGCAGGTATTCAGTCCCATTGTAAATCAGACCGCCTTTACGAATATCCAGAAGAATGGAGAAGCTCAGGTTTTTGTAGGTAAAGGTGTTCCCAAATCCCCCGATTAGCTTGGGTTCACGATTGCCGAGTAAGTTGGTGGCCACACCAGTGGTTTTGTACAAACCGGTGGTTTCGTCAATTACATAACGGCCATCGGGTTTTTCAACCTCTTTTCCGGTATCGTCTTTTACAACATTGCCATCTCCATCTTTCATGGTTTCACGTTTCCAGTAGTCCCCTGTAATACCAAGGAAATAACCTCCGTTAGGAACAGCTGCTGCTTTAACGCCGCCAATCTGAACATCGGTCACATAGAACAGGTCCACTCCCTTCATAAACTCACCCAGGGTACCCCGGTTTCCTGAAAGGTTCAGAGTCAGGTCCCAGCTGAAGTTTTTGGTCTCAATGGGGGTGGCGGTGATCATCAGCTCCATACCCTTATTGGATACAGAACCCGAGTTTATGGACATGAAAATATAACCAGTGGACTGTCCCAGGCGGGGAGCTGCGATCTGGTTGGTTGTTAAGCTATTGTAATAAGTATAATCAATGCCGAGGCGTCCTCCGAAGAAGCGGAATTCGCCACCCACTTCCCAGGAAGTCTGGATTTCGGGTTTAAGGAAGGGATTTCCCCGTGTCCAGTTGTTCCCGATACCAACAAATCCGGGACTTACTGCACCCGGAGACCACATATAGGTGTTGGTGGCATAAGCTTCAGCATCTTTCCCCACTTGTGCCCATGAGGCACGGATCTTTCCAAAAGAAAGGATGTCATTCTTGGGTATCAGCTCGGTGAAAACCAGACTACCACTCACGGACGGGTAAAAATAAGAACGGTTTTCTACAGGAAGTGTGGAAGACCAGTCATTACGCCCGGTAACAGTCAGGTAAGCAATGTTCTTATAGGCGGCGCGAAACTCACCATACACCCCGATCAGACGTCTCCGGATGGTTGATTCGGTGAAGAATTTGTTTTCATTGGCGATATTGGCAAAGCTGATGGTCCCGGCTGTTACGAAATCGTATCCCCAGTGGTTTTGCCTGATATTTTTTGTGTCTTCAGAAGTTTGTCCCAAAAGCAGGTTAAAGTCAAAGTCTCCGAATGTCTTGTGGAAATTCAGCATAAGATTCGAAGAAAGGTATTGGTAGGACCTGTCGCTTTTAGACAAACGGCCGTTCTGGTATCTTTCAGAAACAGCCCCTCCGGGAGCTATGTAGGTGTATTCATCATAAGTATACGTATCAAGACCAACACGGTAGACAATGTTGAACCAGTCGGTAACTGTAATGGTCTAAAAAATTTGGACAGGAATTAATAACCAATTAAATTTCTGTCACTATGAAAAGATCAAGAAGAAAATTCACAGCTGAATTCAAGGCCAAGGTAGTCTTGGAGGCAATAAAAGAGCAAAAGTCATTGAGCGAACTTGCCGAACAATTTGAATTACATCCTAATCTGATTTCCATATGGAAGAGAGAGTTTCTGGACAATGCAGCCAAAGTTTTCAGTAAAGGAGATGAAATTAAAAATACCATTGAAGAGGTTGAAAAGGAGAAAGAAGAACTTTTCAAGCAAATCGGACGGTTAAAGGTAGAGAATGACTGGCTCAAAAAAAAAGTACTATGATACCATTGGATCAACGCAGAGCTATGTTGGATAGAGAAGATAAAGGATTGAGTATGTGCAGTCAATGCGATTTATTAAGTATCAACAGAAGTTCTCTTTACTATACACCGTCAACGGCAGATCCTGTTGAACTTGATATTATGAGACAAATAGATTCACTCTATACAGAAGATCCTTCAAGAGGTACCAGACGAATATCCAAAGCACTTAGTGGTAAGGGATACAAGATTGGTCGTTACAAGGTCCGTACTATGATGCGCTTAATGCGTATTAAAACGGTTTACTGCAAACCCAGAACCACAGTATCTGACCCGGCAAAATACAAATACCCGTATTTATTGAGAAACCTACCGATCTTGAGAGCAAATCATGTATGGGCGATTGACATCTCATACATACCGGTAAAAAAGGGATATATGTACCTGTTTGCAATTATTGATCTCTACAGCAGATACATTGTCGGGTGGAGCTTGTCCAACACAATGACTGCTGAATGGGTTGTTAAAGCGATTAAAGCAGCCATTGAAAAGAACGGATCGCCGGAAATAATCAACTCCGACCAGGGAAGTCAGTTTACATCCGACGAATACATTGATTACCTCAAGGAAACAGGTATTAAAATATCAATGGACGGTAAGGGTCGGGCGACTGATAATGCTTTTATAGAGAGGTTTTTCAGGACACTTAAGTATGATAAAATATACCTTGAGATTCCCGAAGATGGCCTTGCACTTCATAACTGCTGCGATGAGTTCATATGCTATTACAATAACAGAAGGGAACATTCAAGTATCAATTATTCTGTTCCTGCCGAATTATACAAAACTGCTGCCTGATAATTTTATTTTAATTTATATATTTGTCAAAGAACTATTTAGAAAAATAAATTAAGAAAACTAAAAAAACTGTCCTAAAGGATTAGACCACCTCACATAAACGCCCATCAAAGGTGCCCCGTTATTGTCGGAAACCTTTCCGGTAACATTTACGTTTTGAGCCCGTAAAGGTCCTGCAATCATTGCAGCGACCAAGGTCACCAGACAAAATAAGGTCAGGCGACCGCTTTTTTTGTAAACATCCATAAGTAATTATTTTAGGTTTGATTAAAAAGTTTCTGTTCGTTATTTATGACGGGCAATAGTTGACAAATGTAACTAAAATATACTGTCGGTATTCATTTATGAAAGATATTTTCTTATATTTGCAAATGGGATAACTCACGTTCCATCACATTGCCCTTTAGATTTTTCCACTTTTTGTGTTTGCTCTTTGCTCCTGTGACTTTTAGAACCCTGCTGCCGCGGACGGAGTATTATCCGTCGTTCCTGTTTCCTGTTAATGAATTTCTAACCTAAAAACTTAACCTATGCTTTTACGAAAAACTAGCCTCATGGTTTGCGTATTGCTGGTTTCGGCTTATGCAAGCGCTCAGAACATTACCATTACCGGTAATGTTTCGGACAACACCGGCCCCGTTGTGGGAGTAACCGTTGTTGTGCGGGGAACGGTGTCAATTGCCACTACAGATCTGGATGGAAATTATTCCATCACGGCACCTTCTACTGCGACACTTACTTTTTCCTCTCTTGGTTATAAAACCGTTGAAGTACCTGTCAACGGAAGGACCAGACTTGATGTTTCTATGGAGGAAGAAGCTTTTATTTTGGAAGATTTAGTAGTTGTCGGATTCGGCACCCAGAAAAAAGTGAATCTGACAGGAGCTGTATCTTCTGTAAACGTTCAGGAAGCACTGACATCACGTCCCATTGCAGACGTGGGGCGTGCACTACAGGGGTCTACTCCCGGACTTACCATCCAGGTAGGTAGCGGTGAAGTCGGCTCCGAGGCCATAATGAAGATCCGTGGTCATGTTGGGTCTGCTGCTGGCTCCGTATCGCCTCTGATCCTGCTGGACAACGTGGAAATCCCCAGTATACAGCTGGTCAATCCCGATGATATTGAATCTATCTCTGTATTGAAAGACGCTGCTTCTGCCTCGATCTACGGCTCCAAGGCTGCTTTCGGGGTTATTTTGATCACCACCAAAAAGGGAGCCAAAACGGAAAGCGTCTCGGTGAACTATTCGGGGAATGTCTCCTTTCAGAATATGTCCAAGAAATTTGAGATGGCCGGTGTAGATGCCCTGCATTATACGGTTGAAGCTGCAGAGCGTATTGGTACAACCACCCCGGTTGGGGCCTTTTGGCTTATTGACAGGGCTGGTTACAATGCTGCTGTCGCCTGGGACAAAAAGTACGGTAACTCAATGGATCCGTACGAACCCATGGTCTATGGCCGTGACTGGTATGTAGATGCCAGCAACCGGAAGATTGGGGTCAGGACGTACGACCCGTACAATTACCTGATCCGGGAATGGGCTCCTACACAAAACCACAATTTATCGGTCACCGGCAAATCAGGAAAGACCAATTTCAATATCGGGGTGGGATACCTTGATCAGAACGGCATGATGAAAACTGCCAAACAAGATGACTTCCAACGCTGGAATGCTTCGGCAAGGGTCAGCTCACAGATCAATAAATTCCTTTCTGTACACGCCGGCCTAATGTATTCAAAAACCCAGAAACGTTGGGCTTATGCCACTTCCTCTACCACTGCGGATATCTGGTACTATATGTACAGATGGGGGCCAACTTTCCCTATGGCAGCATCCGATGAAAGCGGCAATCCGCTTCGCAATGCCACTTATGAGACTGCTGTGGCCAATACAGCTTCTATTACCAACAACTACACCAGTGCTAATGCAGGCCTGACGATAACTCCGGTGAAAGATTGGAACATCAATCTGGACTATACCTATTCCAATCAGGAAAGCATTGAACTTAATCCCGGTACAAGTTTCATGGCCGGTGACACCTGGGTTTCTGCTGTTCCTTTGAATAATCAGGACGGAACGCGAATTTACAGGGACAACGAATGGAACCAGCATAATTCATTGGGAGCTTCCATTCCGGCCTATATGCTCAATTATTCCAGGTATACGGCTCCAGGTTCGAATCCGGACCACATTTACAGGTCTGCAGCCAACCGTACCCGCAGCACACTGAACCTGACCACCACCTATGATCTGAACATCAACGATGCCCACATCTTCAATTTCATGTTGGGGATGAACGCTGTGGCGTATGATTATAATTATTCGTGGTCCCAGAAGCTACAGTTATTGGATTACACTAATCCGCAATTTGATCTGGCTTCCGGAACACAAACCTCTGGTGGTAATTCGCTCTGGGATTCGCAGCTTGGTTTCTTTGGGCGTATCAACTATAATTTTAAGGAAAGATACCTTTTCGAAGCCAATCTTCGTTACGATGGCACATCCAAGTTCCCCAAAGACTTACAATGGCGGTGGTATCCTTCTTTCTCGTTTGGATGGCGTGTGATGGAAGAACCCTGGATGGCTTTTGCCAAACCTGCTCTGACAAGCCTGAAGTTACGCGGATCGTGGGGTTCTATTGGTGACCAGTCGGTTAGCAACACCCTGTATGTGCCCACCATGAGCGGAGCCAACTCGTACTGGTTACACGGAGGGGCAAGAGATACTTATTTTGGCACTCCTGCTGCTGTATCCTCCATCATTACATGGCAGGATATTGTTACACTCAACGTGGGGATTGATGTCAGTTTATTTAACGGCGCATTGAGTGCTTCGTTTGACTGGTATCAAAGAGATACTAAAAACATGATCGTTCCCGGGGAGGGATTTTCCTACACATTCGGAACAACCGCTCCTCAGGGCAACTTTGGTTCTTTACGGACAAACGGCTGGGAAGTATCCCTGAATTTCGGGCATCAGTTTGCCAGCGGATTCCGGATCACTGCCAGTGCCGCATTATCAGACGCCGTTACTCATATTACAAAATACGGAAGCACCACCAGCATAAATGCCTGGTACGAAGGGAAAGAGTATGGAGAGATCTGGGGTTACCAGGTTGACAGGCTATATCAGAACGATGATTTTGTGTATGAAAATGGTAAACTGGTAACCATGAAAACCTCTGATGGATATACAGTCAACCAATTGTCAGATCCCAACGCCCCCACACAGGGTAAGTTGCAGACAAGCTCCAACTTCAAATTTGGTCCTGGAGACGTCAAATTCAAGGACCTTAACGGTGACGGCGTGATCAACAACGGGAGCCAGCTGATTGACGACTACGGAGATTTATCGGTGATTGGGAACACAACTCCCCGTTATGAATACAGTTTCCGTATTGGCATGGAATACAAGGGCGTTGACTTCTCGGTATTCTTCCAGGGTGTTGGCAAACGTGATATGTGGGGAGCCAGCCCTCTGGCCATTCCCGGTTTCAACTCTTCAGACGGAGCAATGTCCAAAGTCATAGCCCAGGACTTCTGGTACGAAACGTATGATGGCAGCGGTAATGTGATCGACAGCAATTACGATGCGTTCTATCCCCGTGCATACAACCTGGGGGCCAGCAGTACCGGGAACAACATGCAGGTATCTGACAGGTATCTGCTGAATATGGCCTATCTCAGAATGAAGAACCTGACCATAGGCTATACCATGCCCAGGCAATTAACCCGAAAGGCTATGATAAACAATGTTCGTATTTATGTTTCCCTGGAAAATTTCCTAACATTTGACAAACTTCGCGGACTTCCCATAGATCCGGAGGAAATTGCCGGGTATTCCTTACTAAATAGGGATAATTACAATTCCTCCCGCACAGGTGTTGGTGTTCCAACCTTTAAGAGCGCATCTGTCGGCCTTCAGTTAACTTTCTAAAATCAGACACTATGAATAAAATAATACTAGCCTTAGGCTTATTAGTGGCTTTAACCCTGGCGGGGTGCGGCGATTTTCTGGATCGTCCCCAGAAAACAGCTATGGACGATTCAAACTACTGGACCAACGAATCCAATGTACGTCTGTTTGTAAATGGAGGTTATCCCAATTATTTCAACGGATATGACAGAACATGGGGAACCGCCTACGTTCCATACAGGGGCGCAAATTTCAACGACGATATGACTTCGGCCGGCAAACAATCATCATTTCTTGCTGCCGTTCCTGCCGATAACTGGTACCGCTCGGAATCGGCAACGACCATTTACTGGCTAACTCAAAGCGGAGCATCTGCCTGGAACTTTGGATGGGTCCGGAAATGGAATACACTCATCCAACGTCTGGCCACGATGAAAGAGAACGGTTATCTGTCAGATGAACAATTCAACCACTGGAACGGTGTTGCCAGGCTTTTCAGGGGCATGGAATACAGCCGCCTGGTACAATCATTCGGGGATGTCCCATACTACGATAAACCCGTAAGTGACACCGACATGGACGAACAATACAAGGACAGAGACCCCAGGACTTTGGTCATGGATAAAGTCTATGAAGATTTTGTCTATGCCATAGCCAATATCAGAGCAAACGACGGAGTAAACTATGTCAACAAATATGTTGCAGCGGCACTGGCTTCGCGTTATATGCTCTTTGAAGGCACCTGGTACAAGTATCATCCCGGCTCGGGTACTAACGACCTGGCAAAAAAATTCCTTCAATTGGTGGTATCCGCAGGTGATTTGGTCATTAATTCGGGGCAATATGCGTTTAACACGGATTTCCGTTCGCTTTTCGGCTCAGACACAAAGCAAGGCAAAGAAATTCTATTGTATAGGGAATACAGCGCAGAACTATCTTCGACTCACTGTATAGCCTCGTATTCCAACCTTACAGAATCACAGGCTCCGGCTGCCAACCTGGCCCTTGCCAAATCGTTCATATGTAACGACGGGAAACCCTGGCAGAGTTCAACGGTAGCGGATGCCGATAACTTTGATCTTAAAAAAATGGCTCTTACACGAGATCCGCGTTTTGAGGCCACATTCTGGGGAGCCCCGTTGCAATCTTCATCAACGCTTCTCTATGTATGCAAGTTTATTGATCGTGTGGGGGTAACGTACTCTTTTGATAACACTACGGCCTCCCGGCCCCCAAAATACGGATCCAGTACCAATACAAACGGATATCCGGTTGTTCGTCTTGCAGAAGTAGTGCTGAACTGGATCGAGGCCAAACAGGAACTGGCCCTTTCCTATGGAGGGGCTGCCGTTACACAGGCCGATCTTGACAAATCCATCAATGCCATACGCAATCGGCCTTTGGACGAACATGCCATTGCCGAGGGAGTAAAGAAGACAGCACCCCTGATGCTTGCTGCCATACCGGATGACCCGGTCCGTATATCTTCCGCAGAAGCCAACACCCTTGCAGGTGTTGTCAACAGCCCCCTTCTTTGGGAAATCCGTCGTGAACGCCGCATGGAATTTGTGTTTGAGAACAACCGTATCCTGGATCTTCGCAGATGGGGAAAATTGGAATTAATGAATGGCGCCAGCAATCCCGACCTGTTATTAGGAACATGGTGTGATTTCAACACCACCCAATCAGGAAATGACATCAATTTCGATTACCTGATCCCGGGAAAACAGATAGATAAGGGTGATGCCAAAGCACTGAAAGTCATGAAGCCTAATGGCACTGTTGTGGCTTATACCGGAGCCAACAAAGCCGATATGGTAGGCTTCTATGTCCCTCAGGGTATTCAGAACCGCGATGCTTTTACCCAGAGAAGTTACCTGATGCCAATCTGTACAGACGTTATTGAGATGTACAAGGATAAAGGATACACCATTACCCAAAATCCGGGCTGGTAATATGTAGCCGTTAACCGAGGAAAAAAAAGGCTGGCCAATCATTTTGGCCAGCCTTTTTAGTGTAACGGCGTGCTAGTCATTCAGGGAATAGCGCGAAAATGCGGTTACCCTGACTTGGGAATCCACTGTTTTCAGGTATTCCTTCACAGTGATCTTTCCGTCTTTAACAAAAATCTGGTCTTCCAGGGTATATTCCTTAAAGAATTTGTTGAGTTTACCCAGGGCTATCTTCTCTACCATCTCTTCCGGCTTGCCTTCCATACGGATCTGCTCACGGTAAATGTGCAGTTCCTTTTCTATAATCTCTTTGGGGCAGTTTTCGCGGTTAACCGAAACAGGAACCATGGCAGTGATCTGCATGGCGATTTCTTTGGCGGCTTCTGCCGGGATGGGTTTGGTGAAACCTACAATGGTGGCCACTTTGTTGTTCATATGAATGTATGAACCCATATACGGAGCTTCCAGTCTGCTATAAAAAGTCACCACATGCTTTTCTCCACTTTTGCCGGCTTGTTGGGTTACGGCATCGGCAATAGTGCCCTCTTCATAAGAAAGGTTGAGCAGGGCTTCAAGGTTCTCAGGAAAATGTTCCAGGGCCTTATGAGCGATGCCCATGGCCAGTTGCTGAAAACCAGAGTTCTTGGCCACAAAATCGGTTTCGCAACCCAGGCACACCAGGATTCCGCGGTCTTTCTTTTCATTGGTGATGGCTATAACCGATCCTTCGGTTGCTTCACGATCGGCCCGCTTTGCGGCAACCAGTTTCCCTTTTTCTCTTATGATTTCCTGTGCCCGTTCAAAATCTCCGTTGGATTCAACAAGAGCGTTCTTGCAATCCATCATACCGGCACCGGTCATTTTACGTAGTTTTGCTACATCGGCTGCTTTGATTTCCATATAGAATTGTTTCTTATTCGGGTTTGTTTTCTTCAGTTTTCTCTTCGGGAGCAGCTTCTTCCTTAATAGGAGCGGCTTCTTCCTTTACGGGAGCAGCTTCTTCCTTTAAGGGAGCAGCTTCGTGCTTCACGGGTTCCATCTCCTTAACTTTTACAGGAGTCTCTTCTTTCCTGCTTTCATCAATACGCTGCCTGCGGCTGCGGATGCGTTTTGCAGGGGCATCCGAGTCTTCTTCTTCCGACAGATCGAAGCTAACTTCCTTGTCCTTTTCCAATTTGCGTTCGTCAAGGCCTTCACTTATAGCCTGTCGGAAAAGATTGACAATCAGGGAAATGGATTTGGCTGCATCGTCGTTTGCCGGGATCACAAAATCAATGGGTGTGGGATCGCAGCAAGTATCAACCATGGCGATAATCGGTATATTCAAACGGGATGCCTCTTTTACGGCGTTGATCTCTTTCTGGATATCAACCACAAAAAGGGCAGCAGGCAAACGGTTCAGGTCGGCGATAGACCCCAGGTTTTTCTCCAGCTTGGCACGCTGGCGGGTAACCTGCAGGCGCTCGCGCTTTGCAAGGGTTTCAAAGGTGCCGTCTGTCATCATTTTATCAATGGTGTTCATTTTTTTGACGGCTTTGCGAATGGTGGGAAAGTTGGTGAGCATTCCGCCCGGCCAGCGTTCCGTGACATAAGGCATGTTCACTTCTTTAGCGGCTTCTGCCACAATGTCTTTGGCTTGTTTCTTGGTGGCGACAAACAGGATTTTCCGGCCGGCTTTGGCCAGCTGTTTTGCTACAGTGCTGGCTTCTTCTATCTTAACAATGGTTTTGTGCAGGTCAATGATATGGATCCCGTTTTTCTCCATGAATATATAAGGAGCCATCTTAGGATTCCACTTACGTTTGAGGTGGCCAAAATGTACTCCTGCATCAAGAAGTTCCTGGAAATTTGTTCTTGGCATTTTTTTGTGTTTTTAATATTTGTTTTTACTCTTTTTAGCAATTAAAGGGTAGTGTCTCTGACAGTCCGCTTTAATTTTCCGCGGCAACCGAAACATCTGGCAGCAAATAATTGATCACAGTTGTTTTGACAATTGCCGTGCATTGGTTATCAGCGGTTAACGTTTGCTGAACTGGAAGCGTCTGCGTGCGCCGGGTTGTCCGGGTTTTTTGCGCTCTACCTCGCGGGCATCGCGGGTAAGCATCCCGTTGGTTTTGAGGACACCACGATAAGCTTCGGAATCGATCTTGCATAAGGCGCGGGCAATGGCCAGACGCAAAGCTTCTGCCTGTCCCTTGACACCGCCTCCGTCCAGGTTGACCTTGATGTCAAACTGGGAGGAGGTCCCTGTCAGTTCCAGGGCCTGCCTGGCAATGTACTGGAGGGTGCCTTCCTTAAAATAGTCTTCCAAAGAACGATCATTGATAGTGATGTTTCCTTTTCCGGTTTGAACGTAAACGCGAGCAACAGCTGATTTTCTTCTTCCAAGGGCGTTGATGACTTCCATGCTCTGTTTAGTTTTCGTTTAAAGTGATTTGTTTGGGTTGCTGCGCCTGGTGAGGATGTTCCGGACCCTGATATACATACAGGTTACGGAAAAGCTCAGAGCCGAGGCGAGTTTTGGGGAGCATGCCTTTAATGGCGTGTTCCACAAGGGCAAGCGGTTTACGTTTGAGCAGCTCTTTGGCTGTTTCGCTGCGTTGACCGCCAGGGTATCCGGAGTGCCGGACATACGTTTTTTCGTCCAGTTTATTCCCGGTCAGGCGGACTTTGTCTGCATTGATGATAATGACGTTATCACCACAGTCCACGTGAGGGGTATAATTGGGTTTGTGCTTGCCTCTGAGCATAGTAGCAGCTTTTACGGCAAGACGTCCCAACACCTGATCGGTAGCATCCAGCAACACCCACTCTTTGGTAACGGTGGCTTTGTTGGCGCTTACGGTCTTGTAGGATAATGTGTTCACCTGGTTGATTTTTAGAATAATTATGTAATTAAATTGCGATCCCCCAATTTAAAGGGGCTGCAAAGATACTACTTTTTTCCAGAAATCAAAGCGAAAGGATGTAGGCGATATCCACCCAGCGTTTGTTTATTTCACTATGCCGGGAGCAGGCTTCATGGAATGGTGTGAATACCGTCTGGTTGTTCACCTGCCCTGCCATCATCCCTGTCTTGCCCTCCAATAGTGCCACTACCGCATCGTGTCCCAGTATACTGGCCAGAATACGGTCGTTGGCGGTAGGAGCACCGCCACGCTGAATGTGCCCCAGTGTGGTGACGCGGGTCTCGTAGCCGGGCAGCCGTTCTTTGACTTTGGCGGCCACTGTAGTTGCGTTTCCCTGTTCCTGCCCCTCGGCCACAATGATTATGCCCGAAGTTTTGTTTTTGCGCCGCTCCAGTTCCAGATATTCACAAAGTTTGCCGATATCGGTCTGGGTCTCGGGGATAAGGGTTGCCTCGGCCCCGGTCGAAATGGAAGTGTTTAGCGCTATGAATCCTGCATCGCGGCCCATGACCTCTACAAAGAACACCATGTTGTGGGAATCGGCCGTGTCGCGCAATTTATCCACTGCCTGTACGGCTGTGTTGACTGCGGTATCGAATCCTATGGTGTAATCTGTGCCATATATGTCGTTGTCTATGGTGCCGGGGATACCTATGACCTGAAGTTCGAATTCCTTTACCAGCAGGTCGGCAGCCCGGAAGGATCCGTCACCGCCTATGACTACCAGGGCATCGATTCCCTGTTGCTGCATATTCTGCCAGGCGGCAGAACGGGCCTCCCTGGTCTTGAACTCGGGACAGCGCGAAGATTTGAGGAACGTGCCCCCCAGTGATATCTTCTGTGCAACCGAATGATTCTGCAAGGGTATGAACAGGTTTTGTATAAGGCCGGTGAACCCCCGCTGTATCCCAACAACACTGCACCCGTGATATGTGGATGTCCTGACAACAGCCCGGATTGCGGCATTCATTCCGGGAGCATCTCCACCTGAAGTGAGAACTCCGATTGTTTTGATCTTTTTCATACGACTGCAAAAGTAGAAAAAATTATCTTTGTCGTATGAAGATTGCGACTATTGACCTGGGAAAAGAACCGTTGTTCCTTGCCCCCATGGAAGATGTGACAGATGCCTCGTTCCGTTTTATCTGTAAGGAATACGGAGCAGACATGATGTATACAGAATTTGTGTCGGCAGACGGCCTGATACGTGACGCATACAAAAGCCGGGACAAGCTATTAATTTCTGACAGTGAAAGACCAATAGGGATTCAGATTTACGGGCATATTCCGGAGGTATTGCTCCAGGCAGCGCGCATAGCGGAAGAAGTGGCCCCGGATGTGATAGATATCAATTTTGGCTGCCCCAAGCACAAGATTGCCAGGCGGGGGGCGGGTTGCGGCTGGTTGCGCGATCCTCAGGGGATGGTGGAGATCACAAGGCGCCTGGTGCAGTCGGTACGTGTTCCCGTCACAGTAAAGACCCGCCTGGGGTGGGACTATGAATCTGTGATTATCGGGGACCTTGCCCTGGCATTGCAGGATACGGGGATCGCCGCCCTGACCATTCATGGCAGAACCGGGACACAGATGTACAAGGGGGTGGCCGACTGGGCACCCATTGCAGCCGTTAAGGCCAATCCGCGCATTCATATACCCATAATCGGGAACGGGGATATCTGCACACCGCAGCAGGCGCGGGAAGCCTTTGACAGGTATGGTGTGGATGGCATTATGATTGGCAGGGCAAGTTTTGGTCATCCATGGCTGTTCCGCGAGATACGCCATTATCTGCAGACCGGGGAACTGCTTCTGCCCATGGGTGTGGCAGAACGCGTGGAACTGGCCAAAAGGCATCTTGCCAGGTCGCTGGAAGTGAAGGGAGAAAGGGTTGGTATCCTGGAGATGCGGCGGCATCTGAGTTGTTACTTCAAGGGACTTGCAGACTTTAAATCCGTCCGGTTAAAACTGGTAACGGAAAATGACCCGCAGGTGTTGTATGGCATTCTTGATTTGATTGCAGAAAAATGGGGATGAAAACGTCTTTCCTTCAATGGCTTTCGCCATATACATGGGCATTGACCCTAAGGCGCCTGCTATACGACCGGGGATTCTTCAGATCGTATGATTTTAAGGTCCCGGTGATCTGTGTGGGAAATATCACCGTTGGAGGGACCGGAAAAACACCCATGACGGAATACCTCGCAGGCCGTTTGTTGGAATCGGGTAAAAACCCCATGGTACTATCCAGGGGTTATGGCCGTATAACCAGGGGTTTCAGGTATGTAGCCCTTACCGATACCGCCTCTGATTCGGGCGATGAGCCGCTCCAGATCAAAAGACATTTTCCCGAAACGGTAGTGGCCGTATGTGAAGACCGGGTAAGGGGGGTACGCCGCCTGATTGAAGATTACCCACAGGACCCCTGGATTATCCTGGATGATGCCTTCCAGCACAGGCAGGTACGGGCCGGAAAAAACATCCTTATGGCAGATCATAACAGGCCTTTTACCAAAGATACCCTGCTGCCTTTTGGCCGGTTACGGGACCTGCCTTCTGCAGCACGCAGGGCTGACTGCATAGTCTATACACGCTGTCCCGAATCTATGACCGATTGCAAAATAGCAGGGGAACGATATACAGATATTCCTGTTTTTTACACCTTTATGTCCTATGGCCCATTGCTTCCCCTGCATGATCCTGCCGCACTGCCCGGCACGGGAGCCCCTGTCTTGCTGGTAACAGGCATAGCCAATGCCCGGCCCCTTAAAGAGTATTTACAGAAGCACTATCTTGTGGAATACCATATGGAATTTCCGGATCACCACCGCTTTACCGACAAGGACTTTGCCCGTATGCGGGGGTTGCTGGAAAAGAATCCTGACTGGCAATTGATCACCACGGCCAAGGATGCCGTCCGTCTGACCGGGAGCGGCATTCCGGGATGGATTATTCCTGTACAGATATCTTTTTTTCCCGGGGAAAGCGAAGACGCTTTTTTTCACCTGGTGACAGGGTTACCGTAAAGTGCCGGTCATTGGCCTGTACCAGATAAGTCCCACCCGGGGATGATTCGAGTATCACTTTTTTCACTTTTCCGTTTTTCCACCAGCACGATACCAGTGTATTTCCCTGTACTTTCATACCCCGGAAAAAACCTCCGGACCAGGCTCCGGGCAGCGCCGGCAAAAGGGTAATACTTCCATCTTGGCTTTGCAGCAGCATTTCTGTGATCCCCGACGCTCCGCCAAAATTGCCATCGATCTGGAAGGGTGGATGGGCACAGAAAAGATTGGGATAGGTACTTTCAGGAGCCAGCAGGTTCCTGAGAAGTCGATGGGCCCGGTCTCCGTCACCAAGGCGGGCCCAGAAATTGATTTTCCAGGCACGTGACCAGCCCGTTCCCCCGTCCCCGCGCCGCTCCAGGGTTGCCCTGCAGGCATCGGCCAGATCAGGAGTGCTCTCAGGGGTGATCTGGTTTCCAGGATGCAGTCCGTATAGGTGCGATACGTGACGGTGTTGCGGCTCGGCTTCCCTGTAATCTTCCAGCCATTCCTGCAGGTATCCCTCCGGGCTGATCCTGTGAGGGGGCAGGTCTTCCACGGCTTCCCGGAGCTTTTCCCGGAATTCCTTGTCAAGATCCAGCACTTCCGAAGCCTTGATGGTGTTGGTGTACAGCTCCCTTACCAGCTGGTTGTCCATAGTGGAGCCCATGCAAACGCTTGCCCTGGTGATCCCGTCGGGCATGAAAAATTCATTCTCGGGCGAGGTGGTGGGGGCAGTGACCAGCCATCCGTGCGAAGGTTCGCGGATCATGGAAGAGAGAAAAAATTCGCAGGCTCCCTTCATTACCGGATAGACCTGCTTAAGATATTCTGGATCGGGATTGTATAAGTAATGTGTCCACAGGTGCTGGCATAACCAGGCCCCGCCGGTATTTGTTGCTCCCCAGGAAGGATGTTCCCCCGGGGCGGTGAAATGCCAGGGATTGCAGATCACATGCGCCGTCCAGCCATTGGCCCCATAAAACGACCGTGCGGTGGTCTGACCCGAAGGCACCAGGGCTTTGGTAAAGGCTATCAGCGGCAGGTGGAGTTCGGCAAGGTTCCCCGGCTCGGCCAGCCAGTGGTTCATTTGAAGGTTGATGTTCAGGTGGTAGTCCCCGTTCCAGGGAGTCTGTATGGAATTGGCCCAGAGGCCTTGCAGGTTTGGGGGAAGCTGTCCCGCACGGGTAGAAGATATGAGCAGGTAACGGCCATATTGGTAATAGAGGGCATCCAGGCTCGGATCGGGATTGTTCTGATAGGCGGCTAATCTCAGATCTGTGGGCAGGGCAGAGGCGTTTTTCTGCGGCCCTAGATGCAGGTTCACGCGTTTAAAAAGAGACTGGTAAGCACTTATGTGGTCTTTACGTAAATGCTTGTATTTGATTTTCAGGGCTTTTTTCAGCAGGGTGTCGCAGTGTATTTCCGGATCAGAATGAAAATAACTGGTGGCTGCAGACAGAATCAGGGTGGCTTTACGTACGCCATCCAAAACAATACTATCCCCGGCATAGATCACACGCCCCCCCGAATGGTTCACGCCCACTTTGACCAGGTAACGCATGCCATCCTGGCCTTCCACCCCGCTACTGAGGGTGCCCCGCATGACCAGGCGGTCGTTTTCGACGGTGGTGGCAAATCGTTCGGGACGGTCCAGGCGGATGACTGTATGTGATTTTTTCCCGGGTTTGAGCCGAATCACACCCACGTCATGGGTAAAAGAAGTGAAATATTCCCGCTTGTGTTCTTTATACCGGGTGTAGGCAACGGCTTTTTCCAGGTCCAGATTTCTGCGGTAATTCTTCTCCGGTTTGCTTTGATCATTATATTCCAGCCGGAGGTTTCCCAGCACCTGGTAACAGCCAAAAGGCACACCCGCTCCCCCTAAGCGTCCGGATCCTGCCCCGCCGCATATAAATGTTTCATACATCAGTTCCTGTGCCAGGTTGTTTTTCCCTTCCAGGAGCAATGCGCGAATGCGCGGCAGGCTTTCAACTGCTGCCGGATTGGTGGCGTCCTGCTCTGAACCGGACCACAAAGTGATTTCGTTGAGCACAATGTTTTCCTGTAAGGGGTTGCCGTCCGGCATCATGCCTAGGCGCCCGTTGCCCAGAGGCAGGGTGGCTTCCCAGATCCCGGCCGGACTGTCATACCATAACTGCAGACGGGATTTACCGTTGCAGCCTGTAAGAATCACAAGCCATAAAAGCAGCGACGCTTTATTCGTCATAATTGAATCCCGACAGTGCTACACAAGGTTTTTCACCCCTTGTGTCCTGGTTTTTTAATGTCATGGTAATGGTTCTGGTTTGGCCGGGCATCAGTGATATATAATTGTCGCTGAAGAACACGGGAAGGATCCTTTCCCCGCTCTTGTTCCCCGTCACCTTCAGGCGAACCATAAGGCAGGGGGTCTCAGATTCGTTGACAAGGGTGGTGGTCAGTTTCCACTGGTCACCGTCTTTTTGACTTTTTGTTTTAGTGGTCAGACTGACTTTGGGAAGGTTTTTCAGGGCTCGCAGGTTCCCCTCTTCCAGTCCCCTCCAGTAAAAGTTTTCTGAAAGGATGCGGTCATTCTCAGACAGGGTAAGCTTTATGAAATGTACATCGCTCAGGGTCTCTGGAAATTCCAGACGGAAACATTTTACGGTGCTGTCCTCATTGCTGTTCACCAGAGTGTCTTTTTCCCATTGAACGGAACCATCGGTGTTGATGATTTGTGCGTGCGCCCGGAGTCCTTCACAAGAACCCGAGTGCAGGTTAACCACTTCTATGTCGTGGTAAACGGGATTCCACTGTATGTGAAGAGATTCGTTCGCTTTCTTACAGCCAAAATAGGCTGCCGTGGGGTCAAAGAAATAATCGTAAGTCTGCCATACCATGGAAGGCCATGCCGGATGGCTCATCCACAATAACATCCCGTGTCTGAATTCACTTCTTCCCTCAAAGATTCCCCGGTACCCGTCGTAATTGATCCACTGGGCGTATTGGCTGAACTGTTCTGCATTTTCTGCCGGGCCAAATGCTTTTTCCACCATTTCCAGGAAAGATGCGGCTCCCTGGGCGCCTTCCAGGCAAAAATCGTGAAGTCCCCACATATCGTTGTGAGGCCACAGGTGTTCCTGTGGGATGGTCTGCAGGATGCTTTCGTAGTTCATCACATTGGGCATTCCCCGCTCGCTGTGCATGCGGTCTTTTCCGTATAACAGGTAATAATCCCTTACCGGAAGCGCCCGGTAGGGCCCTCCTCCGCTGACCACTCCTGCTGCAGAATGGGATATGTAATGGATCCCTGGATGCAGGCGCGGGATCATTTCTCGAAGGGCATCATCCAGTTCTTTGGGAGGAAATCCTTCGTTCCGGCCCACATATATGGCAATGCAGGGATGGTTGCGGATGCGGCATACCATATCGTTGGCATTCTGCATGAACATTCTTGTGTTGACAGGGTCGGGTCCGTCCCAGGGATTGGCCAGCCAGAAATCCTGCCAGACCATGATGCCGTGACGGTCACAGGCTTCATAGAATTCATTGTCTCCTATCTGTCCCACCCAGTTGCGGATCATCGTGAAATTCATATCGGCATGGTAAGCCACGGCAATATCGTATTCCCTGCCCCTGTAATTGAGGTTTGATTCGGAAAAACCCCAGTTGCCCCCACGTCCTATAAAACGGCGCCCGTTGATGTACAGGGAGAGGATCCCGTTGTTTTCATCAAAGTCTACCTGTCTGACTCCGGAAAGGAATGAAAGGCTGTCTGATACCATATCCCGGATATTGAAAGTCATAGTAACAGGGTACAGGTTTGGGGCTCCGTACCCTTTGGGCCACCACAACAGGGGGTTTTCAAGGTTAATTTCTGTAGATACTGTGCGGATTTCTCCTGGTTCCAGGCCTACTTCCAGCTTGAAGGGCACATCTCCATATGATCCTTCCAGATTGCCGAGGATAAACTCGTCCCGGTGGTTTGTTAGTGTGGCTTCCATACGGATGGTAGCCCGGGTTGTGTCGGGCAGGGGCAGGAACGTTTGGACAAAGGGGTCTTCAAGGCTTACCGCTCCTGTTGTAGTCAGGAACACATCGTTCCAGATTCCCATGTTTCTTCCGCGGATGGTCGGAATCCAGTCCCAGCCCACAGAGGCATGGAATGTGGGATTGTCAGCTCCCAGGATGCCGCCGTTCTGGTCCGGGCTCACGGCGTTCTGTTCCTTGACCGCTCCAAAGTTTCTGTTTTCTATTATTCTCACAGCCAGCACGTTGTGTACTCCCGGAATGATCGCTTTTGTGACATTGAATTTTGCCCGTGTAAAGGCACCGCTTATCCTTCCAATGCGTACCCCGTTCAAAAAGACTACTGCTACCCAGTTAATCCCGTCAAAATTCAGGAAAAGCTCTCCCCTGTTGAAATTCTCAGGAATAAAAAACTGGGTCCTGTACCAGAAGCCGGAACGGAAAAAAGACTCGGAAATCTGAAGCTGGTTGTCACCAAAGTTTGGATCTGGCAGGGCCCCCATGTTCAGGTAGCTTGAAAGCACTGTCCCCGGTACGGTGGCAATGGGCCACGTTTCCATTCCCTGGTAATCTTGCCGTGAAATGACGTAACCTTTTTCCGGAACAAGGGACAGGCGCTGCAACCTCCAGTCACCTCCATTGAGGGTGATGCGGTTTGCGGTGGGGAGTTCCCTGGGTTTGGGCACTGCTTTGAGAGCCCCCGTTCCAAAAGCTTCCAATTCGCTCATTATGTATCGTTTCCCTTTTGCAGATGCCTCCATGTTCACTTTCAGATACCGGCCCCGGGCAGAAGGATCCAGAGTGATGATATCCACGGGATCGTCTGTACCCGGCAATTGGGCAACCACATTCCAGTTTGCGGCATCATCGGACACCTCAACAGTCCCGGCAATAGCTTTATTGATCCAATGCAGGGCTACGCTGTCTATGGTGGAAGTGGCTCCAAAATCCACCATTAGCCATTCCTTGCCGGTTCCGGCACTCATCCAGACGCTTTTAAAGTCAGCAGAAGGGGTGATGGTTACCAGATTATCATTAAAATAAAAATTCCAGTCCGATAAAGCCCATTGCTCTGCTCCCGGCACATGGAATGCCACCTTATAGAACCGGTATTGCACCGGCTCCTTAAATTGACAAGACTGCATGATGATGCGTTCCGGTTTGGGTGGAGCAAAAGTAAAGGAGAATGAGGGCTGTGGACCCTGGGGCACAGGCGGTTTGGGCATATTGGCCCATTGGGCATAGGGATTGGGCTTTTCAGTTCCGGGGAAACCCCGTCCCTGTTCTTTTTTAATCAGCTCCCATTGTTCCCCGTCCATTGAAGCATAACAGGTTACCTGGTAACTTGAAGCCTTTGTCCGGTCGTATGTCAGGGATCCTAACAGTTCTATAGAGGTGACAACCGGTACACGCCCCGATAGTTCCAGTTGAATGTACACATCTTCTCCCGTCATCCTGTATTTGGAATCTGGCTTGCCGTCAAAGAACCACTCCTTTTCCCGCTTTTCCAGATCACCCATGTGACTGCTCACGTTGATCAGGGAAGGTACGGAATCCGATGGTATGCCGTCGGTGACAAGCTGTCCGGTAAGGTTGTAGTCGTAGCTGGAGGAATGGATTGTAATACGGTTAAGGGCAATGTTCCGGTGGTTTTCAGCATCAACTCTCAGAATAGGAGCAAAGTCCTGTGCGGGATCTCCCGGATAATTGCCGGGCTTTTTTGTAAAGATGGTATTTGAATCACATCCGGCCATAACAAAAACTAAAAAACCCATGAGGGAGGAAATGCATTTCTTCATGATTTATGAAAAATTAATGAAAAATAGTCATGTAAAGTTATTTAAAAATGAAGAAAGACAAAATTCTTACCTTAGAGGAAATATTATTACTATGAGAAAGGCACTTCTTCTGGCAGCCACCGTCCTGGCCGGCGCCATTGTTTTTACCTGCTCCTGCACCACATCCTTCACGCAATATGTCAATCCACTGATTGGAAGCGGCGGACATGGCCACGTGTTTGTGGGCGCCAGCGTTCCTTTTGGCATGGTCCAGGCCGGCCCTGTGCAGTTCAACACAGGATGGGACTGGTGTTCCGGTTACCACTATTCAGATTCCACCATCATTGGATTTGCACAGATGCATCTGAGCGGCACTGGCATAGGGGATCTTGGGGACATTTCCCTGATGCCCGTGGCAGGAGAGGTGGAAACAACTCGCAACGGTTTGGTTTCCAAATTTATACATGAACGCGAAACAGTTCGTCCGGGGTATTATTCCGTCGTGCTGGACGAAAGCGGTATCCTGGCCGAGATGACATCAACCCCAAGAGTCGCCTTTCACCGCTATACCTATCCTGACAGCACCCTGCGCAAAGGCGTGGTAATAGACCTGGAACACGGCATAGGCTGGGACAGCCCTGTGGAAGGGTATCTGGAGTGGGACGGGGACCGTGTGGTAAAGGGGTACAGAATATCAACAGGCTGGGCGCGCCACCAGGAAATCTTTTTCCAGACAGAGTTTTCTGTGCCGATACTGGAAGTGGAGCTCTTTAACGGGGTGGAACCTTCCGGCGGGAACAGCCTTACAGCACGCAAAGCGTATGCAAAGATATGGCTGGATGTGCCACCCAAAGACCAGGTAATGGTAAAAGTTGCCCTGTCACCGGTTTCCATGGAAAAAGCGTCTGAAAACATGGACCATGAACTGCCGGGGTGGCATTTTAACGCTGTTGTAAAGACAGCCGATCAAGCCTGGAACCGGGAGTTGTCCAAAATAGATTACCAAACCGGCAATCCGGAGGAGAAAGTGATTTTTTATACAGCCCTGTACCATACCATGATGGCCCCGTCATTGTTCTGTGATGCCGGACTGCCCAAGGGCTATACAAAGTATACGACATTCTCGCTCTGGGACACCTACCGGGCGACCCATCCGCTGGCCACAATCATTCATCCGGAAAAAATGGAGGATTACGTGCAGACCATGCTGGATATCTACCATAAGCAGGGGAAATTGCCGGTCTGGCATCTGGTAGGCAACGAAACAGATTGCATGGTGGGAAATCCAGGGATCCCAGTCCTGGCAGACATGGTATTGAAAGGATACGGGACCGACCCCCTGCAGGCCCTTGAAGCCATGAAACAATCTGCCATGAGGGACGAACGCGGTATGGATCTTTACAGGGAATTCGGGTATATTCCCTATGACATGGATCCGGATCACGAAACGGTTGCAAAAACCCTGGAATATGCCCTGGCAGACTGGTGTGTGGCGCAGGTAGCGGAGATGGCTGGAGACACCCTGTCAGAGAAAGAGTTTACCCAACGCAGCAAAGCCTACGGATTTCTGTTTGATCCGCTCACTGGTTTTATGCGCGCCCGCTCGGCAGCCGGAGTGTTGCGGGAGCCCTTTTCGCCCTTCCGCTCTTCCCACCGGGAAGATGATTATACCGAGGGCAACGCCTGGCAGTACACCTGGCTGGTGCCTCACGACATTCCGGGATTGATCAGCCTTATGTCGGGTCCGGAAGCGTTTGTCAACAAACTTGACTCACTGTTCGTGGCCGAAGGCGACCTGGGAGAAGACGCTTCTCCCGATATCTCGGGACTGATAGGGCAATATGCCCACGGTAATGAGCCGGGGCACCACATTGCCTATATGTATGCCTTTGCCGGAAAGGGAGATAAGACGGCCGCCCGGGTCCGTCAAATCCTCAAAACGATGTACCGCAATGCACCGGACGGTCTTTGCGGCAACGAGGATGCAGGACAAATGTCGGCCTGGTATGTTCTCTCGGCCCTGGGCTTTTATCAGGTGGAACCAGCCGGGGGCCGCTATGTTTTTGGCTCTCCCCTGATGGATAAGGCGGTAATCCTGGTTGGAGGGGGTAAAACCTTTACCGTAGTGGCACATAACAACAGCCCGGATAATTACCTGATCAAAAGCATACGTCTAAACGGACAGCCATACGATAAATTTTATATAGACTATAAAGACATTATGGCCGGCGGCCTCCTAGAATTCGGGATGTGAGATAACCGCCTGCCAGGTCCCGGCCTGAAAGTGGTATGGCAGCGGTCTGAAAAAAGACCGGCTTTGTGCTCTTATGGATCAGCAGCAAAGCCAGTCTTGAGAATATAGCTCCTATAGAAAATTATCTGCGGTGCTCTCCGCCCCGGCCACGCGAGTTGCCGCGGTCATTGCCACGGGAGAAACCCCTGTTGTTGCGGTCCCGGTCACCTCCCGCAGGACGGGGTTTGCGTTCCGGTTCAACATAGCCCTCGGGTTTTTCAATCAGGGCTTTACGTGAAAGGCGCATTTTGCCGGACCTTTCGTCTACCTCTAAAAGTTTGACGGTAACTTCTTCACCCACTTTCACAACATCTTCTACCTTCTCTACTTTTTTCCAATCCAGTTCAGAAATGTGCAACAGACCTTCCTTGCCCGGAAGGATCTCTATGAAAGCACCGAATTCCAGGATTGAGACTACTTTTCCGGTGTACACCTCTCCAACTTCGGGAACGGTAGTAATGGCTTTAATAGTGGCAAGGGCGGCATCCATGCCTTCCTTGTTTTCTCCAAAGATATCCACAATGCCAAATTCGCCTTCTTCTGTTATGGTAATGGTGGTTCCGGTGGTTTTCTGAATTTCCTGGATCACCTTGCCGCCGGTCCCGATGACCGCTCCAATAAATGTATTTGGGATGGTTATCTGGACAATGCGCGGGACGTGGGGCTTGTATTCGGCACGGGGTTCGGAAATGGTCTTCATCATCTCGTTCATGATGTGTAACCTTCCCTGGCGGGCTTGTTCCAGGGCCTGCTCCAGCACCTTGTAAGGCAGACCATCCACTTTGATGTCCATCTGGGTGGCGGTGATGCCGTCACGTGTGCCGGTTACTTTGAAGTCCATGTCTCCCAGATGGTCTTCATCTCCCAGGATATCGGACAGGACCGCAAATTTCTTATTGCCCTGGTCGGTGATCAGACCCATGGCAATCCCGGATACCGGCTTTTTAATTTTAATCCCGGCATCCATCAGGGCCAGTGTCCCTGCACAAACGGTTGCCATGGATGAGGAACCGTTTGATTCCAGGATATCGGACACTACCCTTATGGCATAAGGATTTTCCTGCCCTACAGGGACCATGGATTTTAGGGCGCGGTGTGCCAGGTTGCCGTGGCCGATCTCGCGGCGTCCTATGCCGCGACTGGGCCTGGCTTCCCCGGTAGAGAAGGGGGGAAAGTTATAATGCAGGACAAATTGTTCGGTGCCCTGGATGAGCACTTCGTCCATTTCTTTCATATCGAGTTTGGTGCCCATTGTTACCGTGGTAAGAGACTGGGTCTCGCCCCGTGTAAAGATGGCAGAACCATGGGCCATAGGCAGGTAGTCGATTTCGCACCAGATGGGGCGGATATCGCTTGTGGAACGGCCATCCAGACGAATCCCCTCGTCCAGGATCATGCGGCGCATGGCGCGTTTTTCCACGTCGTGGTAATACCGGGATACCATCATGGCTTTTTCCTCGCGCTCCGTTTCCGGTATGGTCTGCATGAATTCTTCTTTCAGCGCTTCAAAAGCGTCTGAACGGGTGTGTTTGTCTTCACCGGAACGGGCAATGGCGTAGCAACGTTCGTAGCAGAAGGATTCAACGGCTTTGCGGATTTCTTCGTCGTTTTCTTCGTGGCTGTATTCGCGTTTTACGGTTTTTCCGGATTCTTCCATCAGTTCCATTTGCACTTTGCAATGCTTTTTGATTTCCTTGTGGGCGAACTTGATGGCATCGAGCATGACTGTTTCGCTGACTTCCTTCATTTCTCCTTCCACCATCATGATATTGTCGTAAGTTGCTCCGACCATGATATCAAGGTCGGCTTCTTCCAGCTGGCTGAACGAAGGATTGATGACAAATTCTCCATTTACCCGGCCCACGCGTACTTCCGATATGGGACCGTTGAAGGGAATGTCGCTCACGGCCAGTGCTGCCGAAGCTGCCAGTCCGGCCAGGGCATCGGGCATGATGTCTTTCTCGGCCGAGATAAGAAATACATTTACAAATACTTCTGCGTGAAAATCGTCGGGGAACAGGGGACGAAGAGCGCGGTCAATGAGACGTGAAACAAGGATCTCGTAATCGGAAGGACGTCCTTCGCGTTTTAGAAAACCTCCGGGATACCTTCCGGCAGCGGCAAATTTTTCTTTGTAGTCTACCGACAGGGGCATAAAGTCCGCTTCGGGCTTGGCTTCTTTTGCACAGGTGACAGCTGCCAGCAGCATGGTGCCACCCATTTTTACTACCACGGAACCATCGGCCTGCTTGGCCAGCTTCCCGGTTTCGATCTCAATCGTACGGCCATCGTTTAAAGAAATGACCTTGTTAATAATATTCATGAATTTTTTCTTCTGCAATCCGCCCCTTCCTGTAAGGGGTTGTTAAACTTATCCATTCCGCTTATCCCGGTTCCCGGATTGCTTTAATTTGAACCGGAATAATCAAGAAATTCTAAAAAAAAAGGCTGTTCTCCATTCAGAGAGTGCAGCCTTCGTTGGGTTTGCGAGGGATACAAAGTGTTTCCATCGACTTGTAAGCTATTTCCGGAGATTGAGCGTTTTAAGGATATTACGGTACCGCTCAATGTCGTTAGCCTTAAGGTAATCCAGCAGGCGGCGACGTTTACCTACCAAACGGAGCAAGGCACGCTGTGTGCCGTAGTCCTTCCTGTTGGACTTCATGTGTTCGGTAAGATGGGCGATACGGTAAGAAAATAAGGCAATCTGGCTTTCGGCAGATCCTGTATCCTTATTAGACGTTCCGTACTGTCCGAAAATCTCTTGCTTTTTAAGGGCATCTAAATAAGTGGCCATGCGTTAGCAATTGATTTTTAGTGGTTAATAATAATAGTATTCCCAAATGGGGCAGCAAAGATATGCAAATTTTCCAATAATTTCTTTATTTTAACTATTATTCTTTGACAAGCAGCTTATTCCCCGCAGAGAAGCCCCCGTATTGCGGGGCAAACAGACTCTGCACCTTCATGCTGCCCTGATTGAAAGTTCCTTCCCGGGTCACGTAAAAGAGTTCTTCTATTACATGCAACCCGGCCGGCAGGTTTTGGAAAAAGTATTGAGTAGAGGCCTGTTTCACTTCCCGGAACCAGGAGCTGTTAATGCTCCAATGATATCCCGAAGTTTCCGACTCCGGCATCAGGCAGGAAGCCCTGGAAGCCTTCAGGTGTACGAAACTGCGGTCTTTATCGTTGCCCAGGTGGTATCGCGCCAGGATTCGTTCTCCCGGGCGGAGGGTATCTCCCTCGTAGATGGGGGAATTGTCCGTTGCACGGTGCCATGTACGGGTAATTCCAAGGCCGTTGGCATAAGGAGCTACTGCCGAAAGGTCTTCTGTGGTATGCTCATAAAGACTTACGTACAGCAGAGCCTCTGTTCGGTTCCTTACGGTGTAGGTAGTTCCGTGCTGCCGGATTTCGTATTGGGCGTGGCTTTGGGCAACCTGGCCTCCGTAATGAAGCAGGGCATGGATCACGTCTGTGGTGCCCGGCCGGGAAGTCCAGATGTTGTTTTGTTTCCTGTCGAGGATCCAGCGGGTGATTCCTTCGCGAAGTAAGGGATCCTGGCTAAAGACCCTGAGCAACAGGGCATGAGCCTTCATCTGGGAGCTCATGGGTCCATCGTATGGTATGGCATTAGGAAAATAACAACCCGCCTCTTTGTCACAGACGGCAAACTCCCTTAAGGAAGCGAGCAGTGGTTTAAGTGCCTGCTTTTCTCCCCATCTTTCCAAAGTCACAGCCAGATATGCTTTTTCCATAACCGATGCTCCTTTCCAGGCCTTGCCGGAATTCAGGGCCAGTAGGGCTGCAATGTTAGCTATTTCCTGTCCATAGGGGATCTGCGTGAAAGCAGACCGGACATAGAAGTACATTTTCACCCCCGATCCCAGGTCGCCGAGCTCTTCCTTTGCTGTGTTTTTCAAAAACAGACTATCTGCATACCGGATTGCTTTGCTGAGCAGGGGATATAAACGTTCATTGTCGTATGACAGAACGTTTTTTTCTATCATGTCCCCGATTTTTTCCAGGAAATAAAGTGTCAGCTGGTAGGAACTCTCCATTCCCGGGAACCACGAAAAGCCACCGTCCTGTTTCTGCAATTTCCTGAACTGTTCCAGCGCTTTTTCATTGAATGAGCGGACATAGGCGGGATCTGCCAGACGCAGCAATCGCTGTATCCTTTGAGCTTCTTGTTCCGGATAACCAAACCAGGGTGTTTCTTCCAGGAGCAGCGCTCCGGTACGGTCATTTTTTTCAAAGTTAGCTGCTTGTCCCAAACTGTCTGCACGGAGGGTGTCTGCAATATATGGAAACTGTTCCAGGATCCGGGCTCCCGTGTTGTTAGCAAAATAAGCGGCTACCCAGCTTGTCAGGTTATTACTTTCCGGTTCGCAAAGAACGGGGAGTGCTTTTAAAGCCGAGGATAGCGGGGTGCTTACTTCCAGATGCGCCTGTGATGACTTATCTTTTTTCAATAGCGTTACCACGCCGTTGCCATGTAATGTTTTTGTCTGAGCACGGGTAACCTGTTCCCTGAGAGAAAGAACAGGGATGGTGTGAGTTTCGGCATCGCTGTGGGAAGGGCTTTCAAAACCGGCTGTCAGGGTAAGCAGGGGTACTTGCGCAGTATCTGAGACGGGGACCGGGTAGTTCCAGCGGAACAGCACCCTGACCGAGGGGAGCAGCGTGGCCGGCTGGTATACCGGCCGGTTGTTTCCTATAGTCAGGAAGGCCTTGCCATGAATTGTGCCCGGTGTGAGGTTGACCACACTGCAGGTCAGGGAAGTACTGTCTCCTGACCGTAAAAAGGCCGGGAAATAAGGCAATGCCATCACCTCTTTTCTGACCGTAATGGTTTCTTCTGCAGTGGCGCTCTTCCCATCTGTTGTATGGGCCAGGGCCAGCATGCGGAAAGTGCTTAGCAGCCCGTTTGTACGGAAGCTGACCGGGACATACCCGGTACTGTCCGGTACAAGGTGTGGCAGGAAAGCCAGGGTTTCTTCAAAATCACTTCGGACCAAAGGTGCTTCTTCCTGTTGCAACGCAGAAATGGTTTCGGTCAGGGTGCTTTCCTGATTACCATCCGTTTGGACAACTGCTGTTTCTTTGCCTGCGGCCATATCACTGCCTGCCGCCATGTTCCGGCTTTCCGCCATGTACATAACAGTTCCTTTTGTACGCCCGGCGTATCCGGTGGTTGTCTGCATAAAATGTTGCCGGACGTAGGGAATGGGAGTATAAGGGGCACGAGCCGGCTGATAAAAGAAGCTGTTGGGCAAGAATCGGTCGGTACTCTTGTTGAAAATACCTACCAGCACCTCGGCTTTTTCCTTTACAGGCAATTTCAGTCCAAAAGTTTCGCGGGAATACGGTCCGACCACCTTGCGCAGGGATACAAATTGCATGACAAGTTCCAGCCCTGGCGGTTCTTCCCAGCGGTGTCTGAATTCATAAAAAATCCCGTCCCGGATAGCGATAAGCCTTAATTCCAGGGGATAAACATTACGGGAAGCATCTCCATAAGAGAAGGTGCGCATTCCGGGCTGCAGGACAAGATGGTCCTTTTTGAGAAGCGAATCGGCAATATACCATTCGGCCAGGGCGTAAAGCGGCTGGTCAATAGTGCCCAGCAGGAAGGAAGGATCGGTTGAATCAAGGGGGCAGAAAAAGGCCGTGGTATCTGCCGGACTGAGCGTGTCCCGCACACTTACCAGCCAAAAAGATTCTTTGTGGGGTGCGGCTCCGGGCAGGTCCCAGGAGAGTTCCCACTGGCCCGATTCCAGCGCAGACCAGGGCGGTTGCAAAGTTTCTTTTCCGGTAAAGGAACCGGAGAATTTGTTTATCCCGTTCCTGGACAGGGAGTAGGTGCCAGACACTTCCTGGTCAAAACCCGTACCGTTCTTCACTTCAAATGCAAGAGACGGCCTGTTTTCCTTTACCAGGATCCGGTCCGATACCGTTGACACTTTGTAACCAAGGCGGGAATGGATGGTATAGCGGTAATCGCTCACAGGAAGAAAGGTTTGCTGCTGGCGGGTTTCTCCCGTAGGGTCCACTGCAGAAAAGCATACCTTGAAGACCGATCCCAGGGGAGTGTCGTCACTGCTTTTGTTTGCAGGGATAGCCGCGCGAAACCAGCCATCGCTGCCGGTGTACAAAGTGTCTGTCCAAAAGGGTTGTCCCTCTGCCGGGAATAATCGCCGGTCCCTGTAATAGGGGCGGTATACGGATTCCCTGTATATCTGGCATATCAGGGCCACCCCGGCCAGGGGAAAATCGGCGTAATTACTCACAATGCCTTCCTGGATGATGGTATCGCCAAAAGCATAAGCCTGTTTGACCGGCTGCAGGTCAATAGAGAAGGAGGGCCTGGTATATTCTTCAATCCGGATCTGGGCCGAAGCTCCCGCAATGGTGATGCTGTGTTCTCCGTTGACCCTGACTATGCCGGGAGGAATAAACCCGCTGAAAGATCCGTACTGGTTTGTCACTACATCTGCGGAATAGAGGGTGTCGCGGTAACTGACATTGTTGCGCAAGACGACCGTATAACTTTTTCCTTTCTCCGGTTCACACTTTTTGTTGCTGTAACGGGTTACAATGCCCTTGAAAAAGAGGGTGTCTTCTTTCCTGTATAGCTTCCGGTCAGTAAAAATGGCCGCCGATGTAGTGATATCGGAAGGGCTCCCGTAACTCAAATCCCAGGGATGTATGGTGAGCGGGACCGAAAAAGTATCCGGTACCGCTTTCAGGGCGGTAGGAGGGGATAAGCGGAAAGATTCGCCGGTACGGACATCCACGGGAGTGAATCCATCCATGTCTAAGGAAAAGGATGGTCTGAGGTCCTTGACAAACCTGACCTCTGTCTTGTCCAGAGGTTTCCCGGTTTTCAGATCGGTCGCATACACGTATCCCGTATTGCGTAACGCGCGGAACATAGCGGCCACCGTGCCACTGTAAAAGAAGGTTTCAATTTTTGTCCTGCCCTTTTTAACACGCAGATGATATGACCCCGGAGCAGGTGCCTGCCATAGGGTCAGTGTGTCGGTAACCGGTTCAAAAACAGGAGCAGCCATCCCGCTCTTTCTTACACCCGGGATGCGTTTCCCTCGCTCTTCCCTGATTTCCAGTCTGTAACCGGAAATGTTCCTGCGGGTAATCATGACCTGCATTGGGGCATATGGGTAAACTTGTTTATTTACCACGATCAGAAGGGAGGGTTCTGTAAGATAATCAACATGTTCTTTCAGGGATTGCCTTGCCGGGCTTTTTGGAAACTGCCGGATAGTTTGGCGGCTTAGCAGCAGGGCTTCCCCGTACTGTTGCTTTTCTGTCAGAAGCCGGACCTTCTCCAGGTAAACGTACGGGATGGGTTCTGACAGGGGAAATTCCAGGATCAGGCTGTCCAGCCCCGCCATTTTTTCTTCCGGTTGTAAAGGCTTTGACAATGTGCGCAAAAAACGGGCGGCTATCAAATTATGCGGCAGGTTGCCCCGGCCACCTTCCAGCAGGCTGACCAATGCATCGTAATCCTCCAGGACAAATAGCGCCAGCTCATAAAGATCATTGCAGGGATATACGATACCCCGGTCCAGCAACAATTCCTGGTAAGGTGCTGCCGGCACTCCCGTCATAACCCGGCCTGAGTAAGGGAGGATTGTACCGTAAGTATCCCGGCTTTCGGGAAACCGGGTGTACATGTACAAGTGATGTACAACCTGCCCTTCCGGGTTCTTTCCAAAGAGCGGGGCATAATCTGTATATGTCTTGAGCAGGCGGGGACGGGCTTTGCGGTCTATGGCTGTTTCCATAGTGATCATGCTGTCCATCAGGGAGATCATCTGCTTATAATCCGTCTTTGAGGCTTCCACGCGGAAAGCCTCTTGCATGCGGGCCAGCGATGTGGCAGGATGGTCTGTATCCTGTCCCGTAGCCTGGAACGGGATGAACAGAATAAGCCAGAAAAACCGTTTTATCATACCAGTCAGGTAATAAGATCTGCGGGGTGATTCAAGTAATGTTCAGCAGGAATGTCTTTTCCGTTGCGACTCCCCCAGGTAGCCAGTGCAAAAGAAGTGCCGGCTGTGTGAGCGCATTGCTGATCGTAATACGTATCGCCCACGAATAATACACCGCAGGGGTCGGCTCCCGTCCGGGAAATGAATGCCAGCATGGGATCGGGAGCAGGCTTGTGTGCGGGGGTATCTTCTGCACAGACGGTCACTGTGAAGAAGTGTTTCCAACGGGCCAGATAACGGTCAGATTCAAATTCTGCGCGATTTCGCGAAGTGACCACCCCCAGGACGATGCCCTTTTTGTGCAGCCTTTCCAGTGTCTGCTCAATACCGGGGAAAGGAACCGTCAGATGTACCAGCTCCTGGAAATGATCCTCCCAGACTATTGCCGCGTTGTGGGGATCCTCAAATCCAAGCTTAATCACGGCTTCCCAGCTGGGGATGCCAAAATAGGGATATAATTCCTCCAGCGACATTTCCCGGCCCAGTAACTGCCGCACAGTTTGCTGCAGGGATATCATCCCTGTCTTTTCTGTATCCAGCAGGGTGCCGTCTACATCAAATACAATATGAGTATAGTTCACTACAGGTCTTCTATGGTTTTAAGCAGGTAATTGTAATGAGCGCGGGAGCGGTCGTCTCCCCGGCCGCGTTTGAGTTTTTTTGCAATGGTTTCCAGCTCGGCCGAGACCAGGGCTTTCACATCGTTGTTTTCTATGGAAACAGTCATTCTACGCATGGCCGGGAGCAAGTCACTGCCCGTTTCTTCATCCGGTTTGATGATCTTGCACAGTGTATTGACATAGATGTTCTGCAGGCTCCTTCGGTAGATGTCTGTCTGCCCGTAATCGCCAAAAACATACCCGTTCATGTCCTCAAAGAACTCTGTTGCACTGTAGGTGGAGGTGCCCAGCTGTTCTTCAGCCCGGAGCATGCGTACCAGCACATTGACGTTGAGCAGGCCGTTAATGGCACCTTTCTGTATGTTCTCCATAACGGTCAGACGGCTTGAGGGAAGAAGTTCCGAGAGGTAGTCCGGAAGCAGCCATAGCGGGGTTGTGAAAATATGGCGGTTCAGAAACGCCATGGCCTCTTTCTGCCTGTTTTTGGGAACAGGTACATAAACGGGGCCTTCCTGTTCCACCGTTTTGGCGTCTGTATAGACACCGGCCACCCAACTGGAAACATGGCCTAAATAGCGGCTGAACTGTGAAGTTATCTGGGGGTATAATGTGGAGAGTCCCCGGTAATTCTCATTGGGGACTTTGGTCCATTCAGGCAGGTTCTGCACAATGACCTTCAGGTTCCTGATCCCCAGTTCGCATGTTTCCATCTGGTTCTCTCCCAGATCTTCCGCCTGGGCGCGTGGATCGTTAAGGCCCGATTCGGCACCGCCGTTGAACCTAAGGTAGGGATCCCCGGTTTTTTCAATAACCCACTGGTTCAGATAGGGGATTTCCTGCTGTGCCTGGGCAAACTGGTAAAAACGCCTGTAACCCCATTCAATGGCCCAGTAGTCGTAATGGCTTAAGCGGGGATACAACAGATCGGTCGGAATATTGTCCCCGGGCTGAACAACAAAATTGAACCGGGAATAATCCATGATGGAGGTGGTATGCCCGTTGGCGCGCAGGAATTCGGGGTTTCTGAGTTGTTCTGTGGAATAATAGGATGTTGCCCCAAAATTGTGACGCAATCCCAGCGTGTGTCCCACCTCGTGTGAAGATACAAACCGAATGAGTTGTCCCATCAATTCGGAGGGGAAGGTCATGGAACGTGCCTGCGGATCCACAGCGGAACACTGCACAAAATACCAGTTGTGCACCAGGCTCATTACGTTGTGGTACCAGTTGATGTGGCTTTCGATGATCTCTCCCGAGCGGGGATCGCTCACGTGGGGCCCGCTGGCATTGGCAATGGTGGATGGTTTGTAGACAATGGCCGAGTTGCGGGCATCTTCCAGGCTCCATGAAGGATCTTCTTCCGGGGAGGGTGCTTCCAGTGCATAGATGGCATTCTTGAAGCCTGCTTTTTCAAAGACGGGCTGCCAGTCGTTCACGCCCTGGATCAGATAAGGTACCCATTCTTTTGGCGTGGTGGGATCTATGTAGAACACGATAGGTTTTGCGGGTTCCACCAATTCCCCCTTTTTATATTTTTCCAGGTCTTCCGGTTTTGGTTCCAGGCGCCAGCGGGCTATCATGCGCACTGGTTTTATTCCCTGCGGATTTTTATCAAAATCGGTATAATTGGAAGTAAAATAGCCTACACGTTCATCAAAATACCGGGGCTGCATAGGTTCTTTGGGCAACAGTACCAGGGAACAGTTGAGCTCGAAAGTGAGCGGATCGTCGTTGTCCTGATGGGTAAATGATTTAATACTGCGCAATTCGGTATTGATGGGAAAAGTTTTGACACTTTTTACATAGGATTTATCGTTCTGAAGGTTGGTCATTTTGGAAGATTTCTTCTGCCTTTTGCTGAAATATAGGCTTTCGTTGTCGCCTTTCACCAGATCTGTAACATCAATAAGGGAAAGGGTGCTGTCTGCATTCAGGGCTTTGATGTCAAAGGAAGCAATGATGGCGGGCCTGTTGGAGCGTACCACGTTATAATACATGGCCTGGGTGGAGTCCATGGATTGTTCGCGGGCAAGTACTTTGGTAAGAAAAATATTGTTATTGGGGCCCATTTCAAAACGCAACATGCCGCTGTTGATCTGGTCACCGGCATATCCGAAGAAATTAGCACGGAATCCGGCAGGTGTTTCTGCCATGCGGGTTACCATAAGGATATCCCTGCCTATAAGAGAGTCGGGAATCCCGATGAAATATTTATTATCCTGAATATAAACCGGGGTCATTCCTTCCATTACAGCAGTTTCTGCCTTAATGAATTCTTCCAGCCTGGCGGGGTCTTTGGACTCTGTCTTTGAGTCGGATTTGTTCTCGGTCTGGTTGTTGTTCTGTTCCTGGGGACGGCGCTGTGCCGTTACCGGTTGCAGGGAAAAGGCCAGAATGGCCAGCATAAGGAGGGTCTTGGGGGATTTCATAATTTACAGGTTATTTAGAAAGTATTGATTTTTTCATCGAGTGTCTGGATGCGTTCAATCAGTATATTGCGCATGCGTTCCACGGCCGAGGAATAGGATAAATATTCGTCACCGTTTATAAGTTGCCCCCCGTTCATATTCCGGGATTCGGCAGGGTCCCACATTTTGAAGTTCAATTCTGCCGAAAGGGCAAGGCGCTCGTATTCACTATCCAGGAATGCCGGGATCTGGTCAAATTTTCCTTTGAGTGCATTCCAGCGTTCTTTAGCCAGGGCACGGAATTCAGGGTCTTTGAAAAGCTGTTTGTACCAGATAGCTTCTGTCATGAAGAGTTTGCCTTTGGCCTGGGGAGAAGCCTGGAAAGAGAAGGTTCCCCAGTCAAAATCCCAGGTGGGACCTGCAAATAGCTTGGTATCCCCGTCTTTGTACATATAGACACTGCCAGGGTTGGCCAGTTCATGGTTGATACACAATTCAAAGACCAGCCAGTAATCCACAAAAGACTGCGTGTCCAGGAATTTGCGGTAACCGTTCTGGGGATCGGTAAAGCCGGGCCCGTAAATGGCCTGTCCGGCCTGGTCTATGTAGTTTTTTATCCAGTCCACCTGTGCCGGCGTTATTTCCTCTTCATCGGGGAATTTGACCGCAAAGGGGATTCCGCCCTGCTGTATGCTCTCCCCGTGCGGGGATATCCACTGAACCAGATTGTCAAAATGAAAATCCAGCTCCAGGATGTATCCGTCATCTCCAATGTCCACCCGGTTCTTGTCTTCCTTGATTTGTTCAATCAGCATGTAATTGCCCTGGTGGCGGCCGTTGAATATAAGTTCCACTATTTCGTTGCGGGGAGTCCAGGCCAGAGAAGTAGACTGGGCTATCCTGTAAGCAATGCGGTTGCGCAGCATGGTACGGTCCATGAAATTGGCCAGCAAGACCCACCGTTTGTGTTTAGGCATGCCCAGTAGCGATGTTTTACTCTCAAGTTTCAGGGCGTAGGGTTTTTTTGGCCAGTACCAGGTGGTGTTTCCGCGACCCCTGATTTCGGTCACCATTTCGGGAAGGTCTTCAAACAGCTGTATCCCCTGGATACGTATGGTTGCATTCATCCAGTCCTCTTTGGAAGTCACAGGCTGTCCACCCTCTGTGTTTATAATCACTACAGGCAGCCCGGTAAAAAGGTCCACTTCCACCGTATAGGTAAGCAGGATACCTTCATTGGTCAGCAACGAATATTCCACCGGTTTGGAAAAATCATTGACCGTCTTCCCGCTTTCCTGAACAACCCCGTTTACCTTGACAGGATTTCCGCTGGTAAAGGTTGCAGTCAGATTCAGATTATCCAGCCAGCAGGGAATATTGCCTTCGATTTTGTTAACATACACTTTTTCAGTAGAAATGATCTTCAGCTCCACATCTGCATCCAGAGCGGGATTCTGTGATTTTGTAAAGGAAAAGGCCGAGATCCCAGCCTGGCTAAGGGAACTGATCACTTCAAAGGCCCTTGTTGTAATCATGGTCTTTCCATAACCGGCCCGGGAGGTAATCAGGCACAGGACCACCTGTTCTTTGTAGGTCAGGCGAATCCCCTTATCCTTCAGATGGATTTGGTAAGAGCCTATATTTTGCCCCGGCACAATGCTTTGAATGGCGTAGCACTCGGGCTGACTGGTTGTGCCCTGGACACGCAATTCTACCTGACATTGCGTAGATGTGATATCATAATTGAAAACAAAACCGGGTTCATCTACCTGCAAAAGGAGGATGGCAGTACCTTGTGCCGGTATGATAACCTGCTGTTTGTCAACAGATATGCCCAGGAGTTCAGGATCTTTTTCTTCTTCGGGAGGATCAGGGATCCTGGTGCAGGCAGATACCAGTAGGGTAGCGGCTAAAAACAGGCACTGGAGGGGTGTTTGAAAATTCTTCATATACTTTGGCTTGCAAGATATAAAATTTTACCTTTACCAATAGATAAAAAGCTAGCACAAATATGATTAAAAGGTTTTTCCTGTATGGATTGGCGCTGTTGATGTTCAGCTGCAACGCCCCAAAAAAGTATGTTTCTTATGAGGATTTTATAAAAATTGACGGTCCCGACCTGCTGCTGCACGGGGAGCGTTTTTTTATAAAGGGCACCAACCTGGGAAACTGGCTCAATCCGGAGGGATATATGTTCGGTTTCAGGAAAACCAACTCGGCAGGATGGATAGACAGGATGTTCTGTGAGCTGGCAGGCCCGGATTTTACTGCTGAATTCTGGAAGACCTTCAAGGACCGGTACATAACACATGCAGACATTGCACACATAGCTTCCACCGGGGCCAACACAATTCGACTGCCCTTTCATTACAAATTGTTTACAGATGAAGATTATATGGGGCTTACCTCTGCACAGGACGGGTTTGACCGCATTGACAGCGTTGTGGCCTGGTGCCGCAGGGAAGGATTGCATGTGATCCTGGATATGCATGATGCCCCTGGAGGACAAACCGGAGACAATATTGACGACAGCCACGGGTATCCCTGGCTTTTTGGAAGTGAAACCAGTCAGCAACTTTTTTGTGAAATCTGGGTCAGGATAGCCGAAAAATACAAAAACGAACCGGTCATCCTGGGTTATGACCTGCTGAACGAGCCCATAGCCCCGTACTTCGACAACAAGGATTCTTTAAACACCATGTTGGAACCTTTGTACAAAAGGGCAGTGGCCGAAATCCGCAAAGCAGATACCAACCACATTGTGATCCTGGGGGCCCCGCAATGGAACAGCAACTTTGATCCGTTTACCGACTGGACATTCGATAAAAAGATCATGTACTCCTGCCACCGTTATGGCGGTGATGCTACAGCAGAAGCTATAACGCATTTTATTGATTTCAGAGACAAAACAGGCCTGCCCATGTACATGGGCGAAATTGGCCACAACACTCTGGAGTGGATGGAAGAGTTATGCAAAGTAATGGAAGACAACAATATCGGATATACCTTCTGGCCCTATAAAAAAATGGAAGGATCCTGTTTCGTCTCTATTGGCACACCCGAAAACTGGGACCAGATTGTTGCCTTTTCTGAAGCCCCCAGGGATACGTATGCCGCAATACGGGAAGCCAGACCACACCAGGAACTGAGCCGCCTTGCCATGACCCGGTTTCTGGAGCTATGTTTATTTGAGAATTGCAACAGCCAGGAAGATTACACAGGGGCACTGCGCCTGGATAAAGAAAGGACAGACAACTAGAAGCGTTATCTGTCCTGACCCATTTAACCTAAAACCTAATAGATGAAAAAAACTATCTGTCCTATAAGATTGCAAACAGTGTGCCAAACTTAATTATAAAAAGTAAACAATATTTTTGTTTATTTCAAAGTTTTAATATCTTTGTGATATCAAAATAATATCAATAAAAAATTTTGGAAAATGAAAAACATTCAGGAAAAATACATTCAGCCGGGGAATGGATGGCTGATGCTTGTACTGTCAATTCTCGGTTTTGCAGCAGGGATCGCCCTGCCCATTATATTTACAGAGTCACTGGGGTGGACCCCGGCCTGGTATCTTCTGTTGACCATAACACTGGCTTCTTTTATTTCCATGTTTGGTCTTATGGTTATCAATCCCAATGAAAGCAAGGTACTCACGTTTTTCGGGAAATACATAGGGACTGTGGTGGATAACGGCTTTTTTATGATCAATCCTTTCATAGTAAGAAAAAACATATCCCTCAAAGCCCGCAACCTGAACAGCGACCCCATAAAGGTCAACGACAAAATGGGCAATCCCATCATGATTGGGGTTGTTTTAGTATGGCGGGTCAAAGACACCTTCAAGGCCTGTTTTGCTGTAGACAATTATGAAAAGTTTGTGGACATACAATCGGAAGCAGCCATCAGGAGTCTGGCCGGTTCATACCCTTATGATGACCTGGAGGATGAGAGTGCAGATATAACCCTTCGTTCCGGAGGGGAAGAGGTAAATGATCTTCTTGAGGTGTCACTTTCCGACAGATTGAATATCGCCGGCATTGAAATAATAGAGGCAAGAATTAGTTACCTGGCCTATGCACCCGAAATCGCCAGCGCCATGCTGCAACGTCAGCAGGCAACGGCCATTGTTGCTGCCCGCCACAAGATCGTGGAAGGAGCCGTAAGTATGGTGGAAATGGCCCTGCAGCAGTTGTCAGAAAAAGATATCATAGAACTGGACGAGGACAAAAAAGCAGCCATGGTCAGCAACCTGATGGTTGTGTTGACTTCTGACCGGGCGGCCAGTCCGGTCATCAATACAGGAAGCCTTTACCAGTAAATGAAAAAATCGTTTGTGTTACGCATTGATGCAGAGACATGGGCCGCACTTGAAAAATGGGCGGCAGATGATTTCCGTAGCATTAACGGCCAACTGGAATATATTATCAGCGAGGCATTGAGGAAAAATAAAAGATTACCAGAGAAAGAAAACAAGTAAATGGATTTTTTGCTGGAATGGGGCTACCTGGGGTTGTTTATCGGGTCATTTCTGGCCTCGACCATCATCCCGTTCAGTTCTGAATTTCTTTTGATAGCAATGCTCCTGGCCGGAGGCAATCCCTGGATTTGTTTTGCTCTGGCAACCACCAGCAACAGTCTGGGGAGTTTTACCTGTTATGGTCTGGGGTATCTGGGTAAATGGGAATGGATAGAAAAATGGCTTCGTATAAAAAGAGAAAAACTGGAAAAACAGCAACGGATGATCCTCAAATGGAGCAACCTGGTGGCCCTGTTGTGCTGGCTGCCTGTAGTTGGAGATGTCTTTGCCGTTGGATTGAGCTTTTACAAAATCCCGTTCTGGAGAACGGCCATTCTCATGTTTATTGGTAAAGCGCTCAGGTTCCTCTTCTGGATAGGACTCTGGTTTCTGATGCCTGAAAAACTGCTTTAGTCCTGACGTTCTCCCTCACATAGTGTTTTTTTGGCTCAAAGTCGCTTCCGCCACATGGAAAGGAGCGCTTTTTCTTTTTACCGAGGCTCTCAGTTCCATGTGGCTTTAGCAGCACGCACGAGGCTCCACCTCTTCCTATTTCATCAGTTCTTCAAAGGCAATATCCCTGAGCGGATAGGAACGTGCATTGGTAAAATTGTAATGCCACCATTCCGGTTCATAGATATGGAACCCGTAGGCTTCCATGATTCCCCGCAACAGGGCCCTGTTTTCCAGAACATTTTCCGGAAGGTCCGTGAATGTGTGGGATGCCGTATCCGAAAACGAATCGAACAAAGTAGGCATTTCCAGTTCCTGACCGGTATCCAGCCGTATAAGTGTCAGATCTACGGCAGCTCCGCGGTTGTGAATGGAACCGCTGAGGGGACTGGCAACAAAAGTGGTGTCGGGATAGACCTTATAGAAATAAAGAGTGCCCGCATAAGGACGGTAGGCATCCAGGACCTTGAAACCCATACCGATACTTTTCAGGGAATCCTGTGCTGCAGCTAGTGCCATGGCCACCGGGCGACAAAGAAAGGCCTTGGGTGAGGTATAGATAGGTACTCCGGTAAAGTTATTTTCAGTTGCATAAGCTATATACAAGGCAATCCCTGGTATGATCTCTTCCAGGTCTACCAATTGGGTGTCCGGATTTTCAGCTACCTGTTCCAGGTACATTTCCATTGTGTTGGCAATAGGAAGGTTGTAGGGATTACGAGAATGTCTCTGGTTCCGGCAGCAGCCAACAACCAGGAAAAATGCCAGTAAAACGGGAAAAAGACGCTTCATAAATCAAAGATAGGAAATTAAATATTTTATTTACCTTTGCAGCCTTGATGATTCGGGGTGTAGCGCAGTTGGCTAGCGCGCCACGTTCGGGACGTGGAGGCCGAAGGTTCGAGTCCTTTCACCCCGACAAATTGTTTTTGTCCAGAGCTTCCATTAGGCTCTGTTTTTTTGTTTTAAGGAGTGCAGATTCCAACTCCCTTGTTCCGGACGGCTCTTCAATAGCCATATGGGTTAAAACCCGGGCCGGAGCCTGACTCAGAACTACTACCCGGTCTCCGAGCAGCAGCGCTTCCTCTACATCGTGGGTTACAAATATGACCGTTCGTCTGTCTGCTTTCCAGATATCCAGAAACCATTTGATCAGGTTTTTTTTCAGGGAAACATCCAGCCCCTTGAGGGGTTCGTCCATAAGTATGATGTCCGAGGGAATGGCAAAGGCCCGGGCAATGGAAACCCTTTGACGCATGCCTCCGCTCAGCTGGGAGGGATAATAACCGGCAAAACCGTGCAACTCCACTTGCCGAATCAGGTCTTCGGCCTGTTTTTGCCGCTCTCGGGCATGCAATTCTCGCTTGAGCACAAACTCAATGTTTTCGGTCACCGTTTTCCAGGGCAGTAGGCGGGGCTCCTGGAACACGTAGGAAAACGCTTTATTGTCAAAGCCTTCAAGCGAGCCACTATCGGGTGGGATGATCCCCCCAATGATGTTGAGCAGGGTGGTTTTTCCGCAACCCGACGGTCCCAGCAGGCAGGTGATGGTGTCTTCCGGAAATGAAATGGAAAAATCCCGGAAGACAGGCTGTTTATAACTCTTGCTCAGATTATTTATATACAGGCTCATGATCCGGTTTGCCAAGCAGTAATATGATGTTCTCCCCAGCGTATCAGTTTTTCAAATATAAAACTGATTACCACGGCAATCAATGTCCAGGCAATAACCGCCTCGACGTTCAGAAATGACTGGGCGGTCTGAAGTCTGGTTCCTATGCCGTACTGCGGCTGGCTCAGGACTTCGCCAATGATAATGGCGCGCCAGCCGATCCCCATGGCACTCGACGCCCCGGAAATGATAAAAGGAATAACCGCAGGAATATACACCCCGGTAAGGATCCTTCCTTTGTCCACTCTATAGAACCGGGCCATTTCCACCAGTCCGGGATCCACGCTTCTGATACCGTCAGAAACATTGGTGCAGATGAACGGGAACATGGTCAGGAAAGCGATGAAAACCGGGACCGCACCAGCGCTGAACCAGATCAAAGCAAGCAGGATAAGTGAGATAACGGGGATGGAACGTACAGAGACCAGCATAGGGGTTATGAAGGTGTTGAATCCGGGGCTGATCCCTGCCAGAATTCCGGCCAGGATGCCCAGGATACCCGAGATGACAAAGCCGGTTAGCCCCCGGAGCACGGTGCTCCCTGCAACGGCCAGAAAGCCCGGCTCGGCAAAAATCCTGATAACGGCCAGAAAGGTAGTTTCCGGGTGGGGAATTATGGAAGGAGCGTTGAAAGCAAGTGCCAGCACTTTCCATGCAACCAGCATCATGGCGATTGAAGCTACGGTCAGAATCTTTTTTTTAGTAATAAAAGCCTTCATCCGGCATTTTTCCTCCTGTGATCTGGGGGTTCATTTGATAAAAAATCCAGAGATAATCCGTTATCTGAGAACTTATGGCGGCCGCCCTGACCAGCTTAAGTCCCGATCTGGGGATGGCCTGATACGCAATCCGGGGATCGTCCAGTATCCGGTGTCTGGCTATTAGCACAGCGGCGCTGTCGGGGTGACCGTTTACCCATTCCACAGACCTTTCATAGGCATCCAGAACCTCTTCCACCAGAGCGGGATTGTTCCGGATAACAGAAGCTTTGACCATCAGGGCTGTCTGTGGGATGGGGAACCCTTGTGCTGAAAGCCATTCCTGGTTGAGGTCGAACAGCATCTTTACCTTGTTATTGCGGTGCATCACCTGGCTAACCATGGGTTCCGAGATCACGCCCAGGGAGGCCTGGTCCGAGGCTACGGCGTTGGCCAGATCGATATGGGTGGGAAACCGGTAATCCAGTATAATGTCCTTCAGGGGATCTATCCCGTTTTTTTGCAGCAGGTAGCGGAACAGCACATCGGGAGTCATTCCGCGCGCCATCACGTACACTGTCTTATGCCTGAGATCTTCCCAGGATGTTATGGATGTGTCCCGGCCAAAGAGATAGAGCGTTCCCCAGACAGGGATGGCTGACAGTTTGTAATCAAGCCCCTTATTATAGACTATGGCCGCCATGGTTGTGGGCAGCAGGGCAAAGTCTGCTGTGCCGTCAAGCATCATTTTCCTCACCTGCAGGGGCTCGTTTACGATCCTGACCTTGATTCCGGCGTCTGCAAGAAGATCCAGGCTGTCTATGAGCCGTATCATGCCCATGGAAGAAGGTCCCTTAAGCGTGGCGATGGTGAAAGGGGCAGCCTTTTTTTCCCCGCCGGAAGGATTTCCACAACCTCCTATAAGTAAAAAACATATGCATATAATTGCCGGCAATCGCATGATGTAAAATTTTAACAAAAATACAACATTTTAAGGCAGATGGAAAAATTGTCTTATCTTTGTGGCACAAATAGTGAAAATCGTGCGCGTACTGAGAACAGGATGTTCCTTTTCAAGGACGGCACAAAACTCAAATAATAACCAATCTGATTCGGAGGTATTCTGATGGAAAAGAGAGTAGGTACAGTAATCATTCAAATCAACTGCCACGAGGAGGTCGCCCATCTAAACGACATCCTTTCGCAACATGGAGGCATCATTCTGGGAAGGCAAGGCCTTCCGCGGAGTAATGGCATAAATCTCATATCCCTGATTCTTGAAGGTACCACAGATCAGATAGGTGCACTGACCGGCCAGCTGGGCCGGTTGAGCGGCATTCAGGTCAAGTCGGTATTATTGAAGAATTAATTAAATGAAAAAAATTGCACTCCCTTTTGCTGCAGCCCTTTTAATGGCTGCCTTATTCCCGGTGGCTGCCTTTGGGCAGGAACAGAAAGACACCATGCCGGTTCCACTGGGTGAGATTGTGGTGACCAGCCTGCGGTTTGACAGACAAATCAGGAACCTGCCAACATCCATGGTTGTGGTGGATTCTTCGTTATATCAAAAACGTTCGGCATTTACAATAGCCAATGTCCTGGAGGAAGAACCGGGTGTTTCCCGGGGAGGAGATGGGGTCTGGGCCACGAACATCAATGTCCGCGGTTTTAATGAAGAACGGCTGGTTATCCTCATTGACGGGAACCGGGTAGAGACGGCCACCGATCTGACCGCCTCGCTAAGCATGGTAGACGTTAATGACATAGAGCGGGTGGAGGTCATCAAGGGGGGCCAATCGTCCCTTTACGGAACGGGAGCCATGGGCGGCATAGTGAATATCATAACCAAACAGGGGTATTTTGGAAGGAAGCCTTATGTTACGGCCGATGTTATCTCGGGGTATGCCTCAGTAAACAATTTGTTTTCAAATCATGCTTCGGTCAGCGCGGGTTCACGCAAATGGTATCTGAACCTGGGCGGCACCTATGCAAAGGCAGGAAATCTGCGCACCCCGGACGGCATATTGCCAAACAGCCAGTATAACACAAGCAACATCTCGGCAAAACTGGGTGTCAAGCCTCTTGCTAACCATATGTTTAAAATCCAGTACCAGCGCAACTGGTCCTGGGATGTGGGCGTTCCCGGAGGGGATGCCTTTCCGGGGCCTGCAAAAGCCACCTATACCGACATAGGCCGTCATTTATTGTCGGCCAGTTACAGGATATCCAACATTACCGAAAAATGGACCGCCCTGGAGTTGAAGTATTTCACCCAATACATTGCCCGCGAGGTAATGATGGAACCAAACACGGTAACTCAGGCCAGCCTGCCCAACGGGAATGTCCAGCGTACCACTCCGGAAGTGTTTTACCCTACGGGATATCACCTGACCAACGGGGTTCAGCTGCAGGGGATCTGGGATCTGTCTGAGCGCAATACGCTCATTGCCGGTGTGGATGTATGGGGCCGCAAGCTGCGTACCGGAAGGGAAAAGCACATCCGGATTGACATCCTGAATCCGGCCGGCAATATTATTAAGACCAACAATGTGGTTCGTGGTGAAACGCCCATACCTGAATCAAGCTTCAGCAGTGCCGGGTTGTTTTTCCAGAATGAGACACGCTTGATGGACAACCGGCTGACTATGATCCTGGGCGGCCGTTTTGACGGGATCCGGATTAAAAACCAGGAGGGATATGATGTGGATTACATCATCATGAACGGAGAAAGGAATGACAATCCCCCCACCCAGCGAATTACATTTGAAAAAGGGACAGAATACAATTTATCCTGGAGCGCCAATGCTGGTTTTCTCTATAAATTGTCCGGGAACACAGATTTGTCACTCAACCTTGCCCGGGCTTTCAGGGCGCCTTCTCTGGAAGAGAGGTTCAAATATATAGACCTGGGTAATTTTGTCCGCCTGGGAGATCCAACCCTCAAACCGGAAAAATCCTATTCGGCAGACCTGGGGATCAGGGTGTGGAAATCAAAATTCAACCTGCAGGCAGGAATTTTCATCAACCACCTTAACAATATGATAGTGGAGACACCGGGTGAGTTTGTCTTCAGGCTTACGGCCGATTCAAAGCCCGATACCATTCCTGCGCTTGTCAATGCCAACGTAAGAAAGGCCCTTCTTTACGGTGTGGACTTAAAATTTGCCTACAATTTCAGCCATGATTTTGTGTTTTTCGGATCCGGGGCTTACGTACGCGGGATGGCACTCGAAACAGAAGGCAACCTTCCTCTCATACCCCCTTTAAACGGAAGGGCCGGACTCCGCTATACTTATTCCGGGTTGGGTTCTGTTGAATTTTCCGTATTTGGCGCAGCAACACAGAATAAGATCGCAGAAGGAGAAAAAGAAACGGCAGGATACTACCGGCTGGATTTTGCTTTAAACACAAAATTCTTTGATCTGGGTTTTATGAAAATACAAGGCTTTGCCGGTATTGACAATATCACCAATAACCGTTACACCAACCACCTTTCTACCAACCGGGGAGACGTTAGCGTGGAACCGGGGCGTAATATTTTTATTAGACTCAAACTCTCTTTCTGATCCAGGGAGAATGGAAGCATACCGGGATCAGGTGAAACAGTTGTTAACACCTGAACAGAAAAGGGTATATGAAACATTGCCTTACAGAGGCAACGAAGGCCGATATCCTGTAAACCATTCCCGCAACAACGACAGAATTTACCGTTGTAGATAAAAATTTTGCCATAACCGTAAAAACTTATATCTTTGCGGACCTTTTCTCGGGAAGATAAGGAAGTTAACACAATTCATTAACTTAAAAACAAATTTATGGCAGTAAAAATTCGTCTTGCACGCCATGGCAAAAAGAACTACGCTTATTATCACATTGTAGTTGCCGATTCAAGGGCTCCCCGTAACGGCCGGTTGATAGAAACCCTGGGAACCTATGATCCCAACACTAACCCGGCAAAGATCCAGCTGGATGCCGAAAAGGCCCTTACCTGGCTCAATAATGGGGCACAACCCACACTTACAGCCCGCAGGCTTCTTTCCTATAAAGGAGTATTGTTGAAAAAACATTTGAAGGAAGGTGTGACCAAAGGAGCTTTGACACAGGAGCAGGCAGATACAAAATGGGATGCCTGGATGCAGGAAAAAGAAGCCAAGGTTGCCGCAAAGAAAGGCAAACTTGAACAAGAGACACGCACGGAAATGAAAAAACGCCTGGAAGCAGAAGCCGGCGTTAATAAGGAACGTGCCGCTGCATTATTGGCAAAGCGTGAAGAAGCAGCCGCCAGGCTGGCTGCCGCAGCAGCTGCAGCCGCTGCCAAAGCAGAAGTAACTATTGCTGAAATTGAAGGAACAGCAGTTCCTGAAGCAGAGGAAGATAAAGACCAGGCTGCAACCGAATAATGACATGGGAAAAAAAGAAAGGTTTCTGCCACTGGCAACAGTGAGGAAAACCTTCGGCAGGGGAGGAGAACTTATAATAAAATTCCGACCTGATGTTCCCCAAAACATTATTGACCAATTGAACAAAGAAGAACCGGTATTCATCCATCTGGATGGGATACCGGTTCCTTTTTATTTTACATCCATTGCTTATCGCGGAAACGATCAGGCAATGGTCTGTTTTGAGAATTTTCTGTCCGAAAACCTGGCAGCTGAATGGGTGGGGAAGACCATCCTGTACAAGACACGTGAGGAAGAGCCCCTGAGCGGAGGATCCGTGCTGGTCGGGTATGCATTCCAGGCAATAACCACAGGAGAGGAAAAACGCAGGGGAACCGTTTCCGGATTCTTTGATTATCCGGGGAATCCCTGCCTGGAGCTGGAATTCGAAGACGGAACGCGTACCTTATTGCCTTTTCATGAAGATTTCATTCAGAAGATCGATACAAAAAGAAAGGTTGTTAACCTGACTTTTCCAGAAGGACTCTGATCAAAAGGCTCCCCGTCTGCCTAGAGCAGGTTCTTGAACATTATATCTGTGTAACCCGATGTCCCGCTAGCTGAAAAAGAGATATGAGCGTAGTAGTTGCCGTATTTTGGACCCCAGTATACTATGTTCCCGCTGCTGCTATGATCCTCAAACCCGTAATCACCAATTATGGCCCTGTATTTTTCTGCATCGGATGTTTTTGCTTTGATGGTTACGGCCATATAAAACATATTATCGCTATATCCCACAAAAGTACAAGCTCCGGAAAATGCAGGGTAGCTTTTTAAGAAGGCATACTGGGCAGTGATTTTATTCCAGTCTGTGTAATCGGCGGGCTGTTCCTCCTCCTCGTCAGAAGCCGGCGGTGTAGTGCTCAGGGTGACATAAATCACTTCACCGGCGGGGACCTCTACAGACTGAGTTTCTTTGTTCCCGTTCTTATCTATGGCTGTCAGCAACCATTTACCCTTGTTGAGGATGGTATAGGCGAACTTCACTCCTTCATCAATGATATTACCAATGGCAACAGAGATAGAAGCCTTGGAGGTAGGGGAAGATGCCTGATTCTGGGCAATGACAATGTCTGCCTGGTCCTGGCTGTCGGTGTCTTCAACCACCACAAAAGATTTTTTGGTTTCGGCAGTATTCTGGGCATCTGTTTTGGCAACATCTACCGTCTCTTTCAATGTTTCAGCAATCAGGTCAACTCCTGCGTCTCCCCCGATAATGCCCAGAATGGGGTCTTTCCATTTCATACCGGCGAGGTTGGAGGTGATGGCGGCGGCTATCTTGGCTCTGTCGGCATTGGATTTAGCGTTATACAGATCGATGGTAAGCTTTCCCACCTGTGCGGCTGCTATTCCGTTACCCAGCGGAGTGGCTGTAGAGATCACGTCTGTCATAAGCTCGGCCCCGGCTTTCACACCCTCAGCTCCTTCCAGGACTACTATCCGCTGTACGGTAAGTCCTTTGTCCACGGAAGTCAGGGCAAATTCCTCATTATCCTGCTGGAAGTCGTTGAACATCTGGGGTGCCTGGGTATCGAAATCGCCGTTCTCCACTTTTTTCCAGAAATCGCTTTCATTGGAAGTCTTTCCTTTCCATTCGGGACGGAGTTTATTGTAGAGTTCGTTGCGGTCTGTGGAACTCAGGTTTGAGGCCACTGTAAGCATCCGCTCACGGCTTCTTTTGCCGCTTCCGGTCATCCAGGAAAGAAAGGCTTTCCCCGATGAAACAAGTCCTTTCGTATTAACGGAAGTGAGGATTCCCGATTCTTCGAGGGTTTTGAATGCTTTTTCGTAATCCTCTATATATGGTACCATATCTGCGACGGATTTAAAGAAATCGTCGTATTCACTGGCCGATACCGTTCCCTGGAGGATATCTTTAGAAAAACCGTCAGATGTATATTCCAGGTATTTAAGTACAATCAACTGTTTTCGTACGGCATAATCCGCAAAAACCGCAACATCATCCCGGAATTGTTCCGATCCTTCATAATTTTTCCAGCCGGAAAGGCCGGAACAACCACTGGCGAAGATTCCCAAAACGACCAGCAGGAGCATGGTGTAGATTCTTTTCATAGTCAGATTGATATTAATACTACACTAAGGTAGAAGAAAATTGCATTTCTGCAACACTTCAACCCAGACTTTCTTTGATCAGGTGAGCTGCCAGCCGGGCACAATTGTTAATTCCCAGAAGGCCTGCGTCCAGGGAAAAATGGTACGAATCGGCCTTTCCCCATTCCTTGTTGGTAAAATAATTGTAATAAGCAGCCCTTTTCTTTTCCTCTTTTATGATGAATGCTTCTGCCTGTTCCGGAGAAATGCCCCTGCGTTCAGCCACATTGGCTATGCGTAAGGGAAGTGATGCGTGTATGAAGACACTCCGCATGCGGGGATGATCCCTGAGGATATAATCGGCACAGCGTCCAATGATAAGGCAGGACTGTTGATTAACGATTTTGCGGATCACCGCGGACTGAATACTGAATATCCTGTCTCTGGAGAGGGTTGCGTTCAGAGGGTCAAAAAAAGCTCCCCCCAGAAAATCATGGGCATTCAGAACACGAGAAAGGCCCCGGGTAACTTTTTCATCGGCATTTTCAAAAATCTCTTCACAAATGCCACTCTCTTTAGCTGCATAGTAAAGAAGTTCCTTATCATAAAAGATAAGGCCCAGGGCCGAGGCGATCATCTTTCCTGCCAGATAACCGCCACTTCCAATCTGGCGGCCAAGAGAAACAACTATGTTATCCGTTGAGTTCATAATCTTTCCTGAATTCTTTCAATTGTTTTGCTATGAGTATTGCAGCCACTATAAACGAGGCTGTATCAGATACGGGCATACTGGCCCATACACCGGTTACACCAAAAAATCGTGGAAGAATGAGCAGGGAGGGGATCAGGAATATAACCTGACGTGTGAGTGAAAGGAAAATGGCCTTACCGGGCTTACGGATGGACTGGAAAAAAGTGGATGTGACCATGGGAAGTGATACCAAAGGAAAAACAGCCAGATCAATGCGCAGTCCTTCCACCGTAAGACGGGCCAGTGTCGGATCATTCGTAAACAGGCTCACGGCCACAACCGGGAAGAATTGCGCTATGATAAATGCCAGAACACTCACACAAAAAGAACAGAGCAGTGTGAGTTTAAAAATTTCGCTCACCCGTTTGTATTGGCGTGCCCCGTAGTTGAACCCCACCAGAGGTTGCATTCCCTGGTTAAAACCAAACATGATCATGATAAAGAAGGATATCATGCGGTTGGCAATTCCATAGGCCCCAACCGCATAATCACCCCCGAAACGAAAAAATGAACGGTTTATGATAATGATTACCAGGCTGCTGACAACGTTCATCAAAAAAGGGGCAAGCCCAACGGAAATGATATTGCGCGGCATACCTTTTCGTATGATGAAAATGCCTTTTTTAAAATGAAGCAGGGATTGTTTCCTGGTATAATGGTTCAGCAGAATGCCAAGAGCAACGATCTGCGCCAGTACAGTAGCCACGGCAGCTCCACGGATTCCCCATCCGAATCCGAATATAAAGAGCGGGTCCAGGATGATATTGATGGCCACAGCGGTAAGGGTCGCAACCATGGCTTTTTTGGGATATCCGCTGGCCCTCAGGTTATCGTTCAGACCATAATATATATGAGTGATCACATTGCCCGCCAGGATAATCTGCATGTATTCCCTGGCAAAAGGTACAGTCTGTTCGCTGGCTCCGAAAAAATACAACACGGGGTCCAGGAAAATGAGCGCGACGATAGTGTAAATGATTCCAATAATAGAATTAAGTGTTACAGCATTACCCAAAGCTATCTCTGCTGTTTGAACGTCTTTCTGACCAAGTTTGACAGAGATCAGGGTCGAGGCGCCCACACCAATTAACGAACCAAAGGCCGCTGAAATATTCATCAGGGGGAGTGTCAGAGAAAGACCTGCAATAGCCATGGCATTGACTCCCCGTCCTATGAAGATGACGTCTGCCAGGTTGAAAAGGCTGGCAGCGGTCATTGAAATGATGGCCGGGGCGGCATAACGGAAAAGGAGCTTAGGGATGCGTTCCTTATCCAGGGAAAGTGTTTTTATCTGCTCAGGCACGCCAGTAAATCCTTTTTTTAGAGACCAGGGAAACCAGCCACATAGTAAAGAGCACCAGCAGAAACGCACTCAGGGTGCCAATCCATGGGTAATCTGCAGGTCTTGCCCAACGATACAATACTTCTATATACGTAATCCTCATAAGAGGTGTAACAAACATGCCGTGTGCTACATAGCTCATGAGCGGATTGGCTCCTGCTCCCGAAAATATTCCGGAAAGGAATCCGCGGGGGAGGAATTCCGACAGGTAATGTAGCCACATAAGCATAAGGATAGCAACGCCGCCGCTCACAAAACAATAGGAAAAAGAGCAGGGAACTTTTGTAAGCCCCGGTTCAAAACGTTCTATCCACAGACCGAAAAAAATAAGCAAACCCGACAGATAGAGCAGGGGAAGGTATCGGGGTGCCTTTTTTTTCATCAGCCAGACGAGTAATAGCAGGGTAAAAAAAGAAAACCATTTGCCATCTGAAAGCCACCGGTTATAGCTGTTTATGCATATCCACACAACCAAAAGGAACATACCCCAGAATAGAAGGTGGGTAAGAAGGCCTCCCCGGGGGATTTCCGTTGTTTGTTCTTCCTGCATGTGAAGCAACCGGTCCCCGACCCAGGTGGCCGGCAGCAGTATCATCAAAAAATTGATCTCCTCCATGTTCAGCAGCCATGAAAGGTTTTTGTTGTCATAAAGAACATGGTCAAATCCCAGCAAACGCGATACAAGACTTACGGCTACAACACCCAGGAAAGCAACAAACCGCCACTTTTCAGAATCACGGGTGACATACCAAATAAGGGCCCCGAACAAGTATAAGAAGGCCAGCAGCAAAATAATGATATTCCGGCTGAAAAGCGTCATCTGCACATCAAACACAAAAGCATAGAGCGCCAGCAGACCAAGGGCTACTGCCCATCCGGCAAGACGTAATTTGAATGATGAGCCTTTCACGTAAATGAACCACAATGCCGCAAAACCTGCAAGGATCAGGACTTTTGACCAGTATCCCGGCAAAGAGGGTTGCAACAGGTTACATAAATATGAAAAAGCCAGCAGCATAAGAAACCGTTCCGCGATGTCTTTCATGTCACGGTGCACATCCAGGCCCGAACGTTTCCATTTTGCCCTGAAAGCAAACGGTATTGCAGCTCCCATACAAAAGATAAAAATGGGAAAAACAAGATCTACCCATCCCAGGCCGTAACTGGCCGTATCCAGGAAATGATCCGGGGGTGGTGTCTGAATGTGATACATCCAGGCCGGAAGGACGCCATAGGGAATGATGGCCGAAAATACCATTCCGAAAATGGACAATCCGCGCAAAATATCCAGAGTAACAAACCTTTTCATTGCAATTTACAAATAAGGTTTCAGGATCGATTGCATTTCGCCGAGTTTTTTTTGCAACAGCTCCCCGTTTGTCGCTTCTGCGATAAAACGCAGGTAAGGTTCGGTGTTGGAAGGCCTGACATTAAACCACCATTGGGGAAATTCAATGCGATACCCGTCAAAATCAAAAAAAGCTGTGGGGATTTCCTGCGCCGTAAAATGTGTTTTGAGTGCATCCATGGCTTCCTGTTTGTGTGCTATGCGGAAGTTGAGCTCACCGGAATTCTCGTATTTTCTGATGCTACGGATGATCTCCGAAATTGGTTTTCCCAGTTTCACCAGAACGTCCAATACCAGTAGCGCAGCCAGCAGTCCGCTGTCAGAGTAAAAGAAGTCCCTGAAATAGTAATGACCGGCCAATTCCCCGCCGTACAACCCGTCAATCTCTTTGAGCCTTGGCGCAGCAAAAGCCCTTCCCACACGCCAGGTGTGCATCTGGGCACCCATAGGGGAAAGGTATTCTCCAACAGCCTTGGAGGAACGAATGTCCTGCAGTACCCTGGCCGGTTTGCCGTCCAGGAAATGATGGCCCAGCAGGGCTATGATCAGATCGGGAGAAATGAATGCTCCGTTCTCATCGGTGAACATTACCCTGTCTGCATCTCCGTCAAAGATGACACCCACGTCGCATTGTTTGTTCCTGACCAGTTCCTGCAACTGCTTTATGTTTTCCGGAACTAGCGGGTTGGGGGCATGGTTGGGAAACCGCCCGTCCAGTTCCTGGTTGATATAAAATACGTTGTCTGTTCCCAGGAGCCTTTTTACAAACAGGCCGGCCATCCCGTTGGAAACATCAATACCCGCGCGTAATCCCTTCAGTTGCGGCACATAAGAGGAGAGAAATGTGAAATACTCCTCTTTAAGATCCAGCGGCGTAACGAGTCCCTTTTTTTCAGCCTTCACGGGTTTTTTATGAAGGACAAACTCTTCCAGCACGTTCAGCCCGTTATCATATCCCACCGGCATGGCCCCGCGTCCCGATACCTTAAGTCCGTTGTATTCTGCCCCGTTGTGGGATGCCGTAATCTGAACGGACCCGTCAAAATGATGTCTGGCCGTGGCATAATACACCATGGGGGTAGTGGCCAGACCCAGGTCAGAAACGTGGGCTCCTGCATCGCACAACCCGCGGACCAGGAACTGAAAAGCTTCAGGAGAAGACTCCCTGCAGTCTTGCCCTACCGCAATTCTTTTTGTGTTCAGGACAGTGGGCAGGAAGAAGCCCATTTTGTAGATATCTTCAGGGAGCAGGTCTTTGCCGTAAACACCCCGGATGTCATAAGCGTGGAATACCCCCATATTATTTTACTATTTTGGTTTTGTAAAATGTTTTGACTTCGCCCCTTGCTATAGCCTGCAATTTGCTTTGGAGCATTTTTTTGCGGATGGCAGGGGCCAGATCTGTAAAGAGTTCTCCTTCCAGATGCGAGTATTCGTGTTGAACCATCCGGGAAGCCATCCCGTGAAACCACTCTTCCACCGGTTTAAAATCCAGCCCCACATAAGCCAGTTTTACACTTTGAGGACGTTCAATGTCTGCCCATAGTTTGGGCAAGCTAAGGCAACCTTCCTGGTGGACAACCGTCTGTTCGCTTACTTCCAGAATGCGGGGATTGATGATCAGTCGTTTAAAATCCTTTAATTCGGGCCGTTCTTCCGATAATTCACTTCCATCTACCATGAATAACCGTATGGAAAGACCTGTCTGGGGAGCGGCCAGGCCCACACCGTCTGCATAATACAAAGTTTCCCACATATCCTCTATCAGTTTGTCCAGATTTGGATAATCTGGGGTAATGTCCTGTGCTTTTTGTCTTAGAACGGAGGACCCGTATATATATATGGGCAATATCATGGTTTATTGTTTTGAAGGTATTCCTGCAATATGATGACTGCGCTTACTTTATCAATAGTGGCCTTATCCCTGCGGTCTTTCTTTTTCAACCCCCCGTCAATCATAGCCTGAAATGCCATTTTTGATGTGAAACGCTCATCGGCCAACTTTACGGGAATTTGTGGAAAGGTCCTTTTTAAATGGGTTACAAAGGCCGTTACGCGGGAGGCGTTTTGAGCCGGTGTATTGTCCAGGTGTCTGGGATAACCAACCACAAACAAATCAATAGGCTGGTCCTCATAGTATTTTTTAAGGAAATCGGTCACTTTGTCTACGGTAACTGTTTCCAGGGGGATGGCAAAGATTCTGAGCGGATCACTTACTGCCAGACCTACCCGTTTCTGACCATAGTCAATACCCATAATCCTTCCCATGATGCAAAGGTAACACAAATTGGAAAATGATTCTTACATTTGCCCGACAAAGCGAATCTATGACATCTGGTCATCCCAAGAAGAAAGTCCTCAGGGACAGGTATGTTTTCGGAGTTTTTGATATTGAATCCCACAAACAGGTTCTTAATCTAAAATTTTCGATCCTGCAGTTGCTTCTGGGCCTGTTCGGGATCATTGCTATCCTGGTGACGAGCGTAGTACTGCTGATTATCTATACCCCGCTGAGGGAGGTCGTTCCCGGTTACCCCAACGCCCAAACCCGTGAAGTCATGATGCACAATGCCCTCAGGGCCGATTCCCTTGAAAAAGTGATTCATTTATGGGAAATACACCTGACCAACCTGCAGCGTATCCTTGCAAACGAAGATCCTATGGCTCCCGGCCAGATTCTTCCCAAGGGGCAGGCGGCCGATATCCCTGAATTTGCAGTGGGAGGAAGATCCCAGGAAGATTCCCTGCTCAGGGCCGGGGCCGAATTGAAAGAGCAGCAAAACAGGAGCAGTATCAGTGGGGGGAATCTGCAAATAGAGGGATTGCATTTTTTCCCGCCGGTCAAAGGCCTGATTTCTTCAGGCTTTAGTCCGGTCAACAACCATTTTGCTGTTGATTTAGTGGCCCCCGAGAACTCGGTAATCTATGCCGTGCTCGACGGCACCGTCAACTTCGCCTCCTGGACGGATGAGTTTGGGTATGTATTGCAGATACAACACGAAAACAACCTGTTGTCAATATATAAACACTGTTCGCAATTGTTCAGCAAAGTAGGGGATCCTGTAACGGCAGGTTCGGTGGTTGCCATAATTGGCAGTCATGGGACGTACTCCACCGGGTTCCACCTGCATTTTGAACTCTGGCATAAAGGGGTCCCGCTGAATCCGGCAGATTACATCAATTTCTGATATGGCTTACCAAAAACGCATAGCTGTTCTGGGTTCAACGGGTTCGATCGGAATTCAGGCCCTGGACGTGATTCGCAGGTATCCCGGACTTTTTAAGGCACAGGTACTAACCGCCCGCAGGTCTTCTGATTTGTTGATCCGGCAGGCCCTGGAGTTCCTGCCGGAGGCCGTGGTGGTTACCTGCAGGGATGCCTGGCAGACGGCCAGGGATGCCTTGAAGGAAACTCCTGTACAGGTTTTGTATGGAAACGACTCCATAGCCGAGGTGCTGGCCTGGGATTCTATAGACCTTGTTTTAAATGCGCTGGTCGGGTTCGTGGGGCTCGAGCCTTCCCTTGCCGCTCTAAAAAACAACAAGACATTAGCCCTGGCAAATAAGGAAAGCCTGGTGGCAGGAGGTCACCTGGTTATGCGGGAAGCGGCAGCGGGTAAGGGATCCATTTTACCGGTGGATAGTGAACATTCCGCAATTTTCCAATGTTTACGGGGAGAACAGGGCCCCATAGAAAAAATTATTCTAACAGCCTCGGGAGGTCCTTTCTTCAGGCACAGTTCTCAGGAGTTGGAATCCATAACTAAAGCAGAGGCACTGGACCATCCCACCTGGAATATGGGGGAAAAGGTCACTGTAGACTCGGCCACCCTGATGAACAAAGGCCTGGAGGTGATAGAGGCTTTCTGGCTTTTTGGACAACCCCTGTCCAGGATAGAGGTAATGATCCATCCCCAGTCCCTGATTCATTCCATGGTTCAGTTTTCGGACGGTACAATCAAAGCCCAGATGAGCTGCCCCGATATGCACCTGCCGATTCTCTACGCGTTGTCTTATCCGCGTCGTCTGGATTACCCCGAGGCACGCAGAATGGACCTTTCTCATTTCCGCTCCATGGAATTTCACAAACCGCCGGAAGAGAGGTTCCCTTGCCTTGGAATGGCCTATCAGGCCATGAAAAAAGGCGGCAACATTCCCTGTGCCCTTAATGCGGCAAACGAAGTAGCCGTAGATGCTTTTTTAAATGAAAGCCTGAAATTCAATTCTATACCAAAACTGATCTCGCGAACCCTGGAAAAAGTCTCTTTTATGGCTGATCCCACATTATCTGAATTGAAGGACACGCACCAGGAAGCTCAGAGGGTGGCACAAATTTTGTTGGCAAGTTGTTGATTATATGGAAGTATTGATAAAAATCGTCCAGGTGATCCTGGCTTTGTCTTTTTTGGTTCTTGTACACGAATCGGGGCATTTTCTTTTTGCCCGGCTTTTCAAGATACGGGTGGATAAGTTTTACCTTTTTTTTGATCCGTGGTTTAGCCTGGTGAAATTCAAACCAAAGAATTCCCATACCGAATACGGGATTGGATGGCTGCCTCTTGGAGGGTATTGCAAAATATCCGGAATGATTGATGAGTCCATGGACAAAAACCAGATGAAAGAGGACCCCAAACCATGGGAATTCCGCAGCAAACCGGCCTGGCAACGTTTCTTTGTTATGTTTGGAGGTGTACTCTTTAACATGATACTGGCCATTATCCTCTACGGGCTCATTCTCTTTACCTGGGGGGAGGAATATATCCGCACCGAAGATGCGGCCTATGGTATACAATGCAGCTCCCTGGCCCGCGAGATAGGATTTCAAGACGGAGACAGGATCCTTGCTTTTGATGACCGTGTAGTGGACGATGTACCCTTTCATACGTTACAGGTTGACCTTATAAGGACAAGGCCCGCCGTGATCACGGTACTCAGAGGCGCCGATACTGTCCGTTTTAACTTTGATCAGAACTTGATTGCCCAAATGCTGAGTGCAAGGGATATGTTTGCGTTGCGCTATCCTTTTGTGGTTTCTTCTGTACCGGACACTTCGCTCAATGTGGCCTCGGGATTGATGGCCGGTGACAGGATAGTGAGCTTGAACGACATTCCAACCCCTGCCATCCAGGATGCCCGGCAAATCCTGGCACAACACAGCGAAGGGATTGTATATGCCGGTGTGCAAAGAAACCTCACGGTCATGCAAATCCCCCTGAAGGTGAACAAACAGGGCATGCTCGTGGTGGGGGTGACCAACCCCCTGGAATTCATACCGGCCACTGTAAAAGAGTATTCTTTTTTCAGTGCCTTTCCCGCTGGGATTAAGAAAGCATATCAAACGGGTGCCAATTACATACAAGAGCTGGGATTGATATTCACACCCAAAACCAAGGCGTATAAATCTGTGGGAAGTTTCATTGCTATAGGGAGTATCTTCCCCGGATCATGGAACTGGGAAATCTTCTGGAACATTACCGCCTGGCTCTCCATCATGCTTGCCATCCTGAATTTGCTGCCCATACCCGCACTGGACGGTGGTCACTTGGTTATCGTGCTGTACGAGATGATTACCAGGAGAAAGCCCTCCGACAAATTCCTGGAATATTCCCAGATCGTGGGCATGATACTGCTGCTTGGGCTTGTGTTCCTGGCTTTCGGCAATGACATTTTTAGATTATTTACCTGACACAATCAAGGAAAACAGATATGAAGATTAAATCATTACTTATTACCGGATGCATTGCTATAATGGCAACAGCCTGTACAGACGGTCCGCAGATGAAACAGAATGTCAGCGGAAAAGCAGGAGAAATTCTGGTGGTTATGAATAAAAACATATGGGAGTCCGGCCCCGGACAGTCTTTGCGCTCCATACTGGCTGTTGATTTTCCTTTCCTGCCCCAGCAAGAACCCCTTTTCTCCCTGTTCACCATTAATGAAAACGCCTTTTCCACCATCTTTCAGGTACATCGCAACATAATTATATGCAACACCAATCCCGAACTTACTGAGTCCACAATGGTCATTCAAAAAGACATCTGGGCAGCTCCGCAGATTGTGGTCACGCTGTCAGGTCCCAATGCGGAAAGCATCCGGGAGTGCATTGACAGCAACAGCGATCTGCTCCTCAATGCCATGGAACAGGCAGAAAGAAACAGGGTGATACAAAATTCCAAAAAATTTGAAGAAAAAAACATCCGGGATTATGTGACAAAAATGCTTGGAGGATCTCCTTTTTTCCCTACCGGTTACAGAATTAAGAAACGTACCGACAATTTTACATGGATAGCTTACGAGACGACCTATACAACGCAAGGGATTTTTATATATACATATCCCTACAGGAACGAAGAAGACCTTACCTTGTCCCGGATCCTTGCAGAACGAAATCTGAAACTTGAAAAAGAAGTGCCCGGACCTCTGGACAATACCTATATGACAACCAACAGCCTTATAGAACCATCTTACCGGTGGGTCAATTACAACAACCGCCAATTTGTGGAAATCCGCGGATTATGGGATGTGAAAAACGATTTTATGGGAGGGCCTTTTGTCTCTCATTGCTTCTACGATAAAGCAAATCAGAATATTATTGTTCTGGAAGCTTTCGTTTATGCACCAAAGTATCCCAAGCGCAATTATTTACGACAAGTAGAGTCTATCATCTACTCCTTCCAATGGCAAAATGAATAAAATAATTTGTGGGAAAGAAAATTCGTTATACCTTTGCGCTCCCAAATTGGCCAGTTCGTCTAACGGTTAGGACTCAAGATTTTCATTCTTGCAATAGGGGTTC
>JAEAMG010000156.1_pt1 | contig 108816 bp, 101 predicted proteins | sample 8958741 | NCBI WGS metagenome assembly JAEAMG01 (sample SAMN16933256, study PRJNA681125) | bioreactor sludge metagenome | isolation source: anaerobic bioreactor treating anionic surfactant - SDBS | place: India: Bengaluru | collected 2019-02-28
CTGCGACCAACGGATTAAAAGTCCGCTGCTCTACCAGCTGAGCTAACGACCCGAAGAAGGAAGATTATAGGGGGTGCCCGGGATTCTGTCAAACCTAACGGGCAACTTTTTCCCCGCCTTTTACTTTTTGCCGCCCCGTTCCTTGGCCGCTTGTGCCGCGCTGGAGTCCGGGTAGCGCGAGATCAGGGCGTTCAGGGTCTTGGTCGCGTTCGGCTTGTCTTTCAGCTCCGTGTAGCAGCTGGCGATGTTGAGCATGGCGTCGGGCGCTTTCGGGCTGTCCGGGTAGTGTTTCAGCACTGCCTGCTGGGCCGTGATGGCGCTCTTGCAGTCGCGCTGGGCGTAATAGGCGTTGCCCAGCCAGTATTGCGCGTTGGCCGCGTAGGCCGATTCCGGATAGCGTTTCACGAAGGCATCCAGGGCCGTGACGGCACCCTTGTAGTCGCCCGACTTGAACAGGCCGAATGCCGACTCGTACGCGCTTTGCTCGGAGACGCCGACGGCCGCTTCCTGGCCATCGATGGTGACCTGGCGCGGCTCGAGCTTGCGCAGGCGCGCGTCGATGTCGGTGTAGAAATCCTTCTGGCGTTTTTGCACATTCGTCAGGTCGTTGCCCAGCACTTCGATCTGGCCGCGCAGGCGGGCGATCTCTTGCATGGTCTGGTCGTGCTGGTTGAGCAGGCTCAAGGTGCTGGTCTTGTCAGCCTTGGTGTCGATGCGGCTGTTCAGGTCGCGTGCCATGGCGTCCACCTTGGCGCGCAGCTCCAGGATGGCCTTGCGCGCTTCGTCGTCGTCGAACAGGGCGGCGTTGGCGTGCAGGGGCAGGTAGGCAAACGCGGCCATCAAGGCGGCGGCGACGCCGGCTTTCGAGAATGTCATCATGGGTCGGGCTTTCAAAGGTTACGCAAAACATGCAAACGGGGCGCCGGGCGGTGAATCACCGCGCTGCGCCCCATTATTATGCCTATGACTGGCCAGTTAGGTAAGCGTCAATGCTGCAGCGCTCACCCTTGAACATCAATAAACGATGTCAGCGCGGCGGTTTTCTGCCCATGCTGCTTCGTTGCTGCCTTGAGCTTTAGGCTTTTCTTTGCCCAGCGACACGGCTTCCATTTGGCCTTCTGGCACGCCCAGGGCGGCCATCGACTTGCGCACGGCTTCAGCACGTTTCTGGCCCAGGGCCAGGTTGTACTCAGCGCCACCGCGTTCATCGGTGTTACCTTGGATCAGGATCTTGCGGCTAGGCGTTTTCACCAGGTAGCCAGCGTGGTTTTGCACGACTGCGGTGTCTGCTTCGCGTACGACGTATTTGTCGAAGTCGAAGTAGATGCTGCGGTTAGCCAGCACGCCTTTTGGATCGTCCAGTGGATCGACCGATGCGGTCGTTACTGGCTGAACTTGACGGGTGTCAACTGGAGCGACGACTTTTTCAGGAGCGCGCTCAACCACTGGGGTTTCTGCGACTTTGACTGGGGTGCTGCAGGCGGACAGCAGGGCTGCGGTAGCGGCGATGAAAGCCAAGCTTTTAAAGTTACTCATTTTTATTCTCCGGGTCATGGTTAAAGGTGAAACTGTACAGCATTTACTTCATGAAAGGACCCCAGGTGGGCTCCTTGATATTGCCAGCTTGCGTAGTCAAACGCTGTTTGACGCGGCCATCCACCGATACCACTGCCAGCGACTTGCGTCGTCCGGATTCGGTCGCGTACATGATATATTTCCCGTTGGGCGAAAAGCTCGGTGATTCGTCGTTGGCGGTGTCCGACAGGCGCAGTTCCTGGCCACTAGCCAGGTCGAGCGCGTAGAGCTGGAAATTGCCGTCGCGACGGGAAATATAAGCGAGAGTCTTCCCGTCGGACGAAATCCGCGGGCTGATGTTGTAGGAGCCGCCAAACGTCACGCGCTTGGCGTCGCCACCGCCAACCGACATGCGGTAGATTTGTGGTCCGCCGCTGCGATCGCTGGTGAAGTAAATGCTTTGGCCATCGGCCGAGAATTGTGGTTCCGTATCGATGCCGCTGCTGTTGCTGACGCGGCGCAAGCCGCTGCCGTCGGCATTGACGGTATAGACCTGGGTATGGCCATCGCGCGACAGGGCCACGGCCAGGCGTGCGCCGTCCGGGCTCCAGCTCGGCGCCGAATTGCTGCCTTTTTCATTCGATACGATGGTGCGCTGGCGCGTCACCAGGTTTTGCACGTAGACGATGGGTTTTTTCTTTTCGAACGAGACATACGCCACCTTGGTGCCATCCGGCGACCACGACGGCGAAATGATCGGCTCGTTCGAGCGCAGGGCGACCTGGATGCCTTCGCCATCGGCGTCGGCGATTTCCAGGCGGTATTCGCGGCCCGATTGCGTGACGTAAGCGATGCGCGTGGCGAACGCGCCTTTCGTGCCGGTCAGCTTCTCATAGATGTCATCGGCGATCTTGTGCGCCAGCAGGCGGTTGAACTGCGGCGCGGCCGCATTGTTCATGCTGGAAATCTGCGCGCCCTTGATGGTGTCGAACAGCTTGTAGCGCACGTCCAGGCGGCCATCGGCCATGCTTTGCACGCTGCCGGCCGCCAGCGCGTCGGCGCCGCGCGACTTCCATTGGTCGTAGCTGACGGGCGCCGTTTCCGACACGGGCGCATCGGCGTCGATCAGCTTGAACACGCCGCTGCGCGCCAGGTCGGCCTTGATGATGCCGGACAGCGATTGCGGCGCCGCCGATTCATTGACAAAGCTGGCGACAGCCACCGGGATCTGGTTGCTGCCGATCCCTGTAATTTCCACGCGCAGCTGCGCCTGGGCGCCGGCGGCTCCCAGCATCAGGCCGGCACAGAGCACGACATAGCTCATTTTTTTCATGATCATCATTTAGGCAAATCCTTCATCTCGAATATGAGTTCAATCTCGCGTTCCACGGTGCCGTCTTTTTTCTTCGGCAGTGGCGACGATTTATTAATGGCGTTTTCCACCGAGCTGTCATACGCCGGCAGACCGCTGCTTTTAATCTTTCGGACCGAAATAATTTCCCCAGTTGGCAGTTGCTCGATCTTGAACACGGCGCGCGGGTTGCCCGGCACGTCCGTGCTACCGCTGTACGCGATATTGCTCTTGATCTTGCTCGTCAGGGCAGCGACATAGCCGCTGTCCTTGCGTGGCGCGGTCGCTTTCGCGGCCGTGCCCGTTGTGCCATTGCCTGCCTGCGCCATCAGCCGCTTCATGTCATCGGCGCGCATTTTGTCGGCAGCGGCTTTTTCCGCTGCCGCTTTCTTGGCCTTGGCGGCTTTTTCGGCCGCTGCTTTTTTATCGGCCAGTTCTTTCTCGGCTTTTTCTTCCGCCGCTTTCTCTTTGGCTTCCTTGGCTTTCTCCAGCTTGTCGGCCTTTTCTGCTTTTTCTTTCTCCAGCTTGGCAGCCTTGTCTTTTTCTTTCTGCTTCTGTTTTTCCAGTTCGCGCTTTTCTTCTTCGCGTTCCTTCAATTCCTGCTTGCGGCGTTCTTCCGCTGCCGCCTTGTCTTTTTCTTCCTTCAGCTTGGCCTTCTTGCGTTCCAGGGCGATCTCCGCCTCGCGCAGGTCAACCTTCGGCTCGGGTGCTGCCACCGGCGGCGGTGGCGGCGGGGCCGGCTGTTCCACTTGCGGTTGCGGCGGCGGCGCCGGTGTGGGCTCCGGTTCGGTCGCCACCTCGGGCGGCGGCGCGGCCGTCTGCACTTTCAGGTCCCACACTTCCGCTTCGACGGCGACAGGTTCCGTATTTTGCCAGTGTACGCCCACCCACAGGAAAAACAGCAGGCCAAGGTGCATCGCCAGCGCCAGGCCCAGCGAGGGCCAGCGGCTGCGTTCGCGCGGCACGCTGTAAGGCTTGCCGAGTACATGGTCGATTTGTTTGGTCTGCAAAGTCTAGTCTATCTAAAAACGGTCAAGTCTGGAAACAGGGTAATGCGCTTACTTGGTGGCCAGGCCGACTCTGGTAATGCCCATCTTTTTCGCTTCCGAAATGAGCTGGATCACATCGTCGTACTTGCTTTCCTTGTCGCCCGCGATCATCACGGGATAGTCGGGATTGCTCTCGTGCAAGCCGCGCAGTTTGCGCAGCAGGGCGTCGCGGTTCGGTTCCGTTTCCGGCGACAGCTGTTCCTTGCCGATGACGCCGATCGACAGCGAACCATTTGGTTTCAGCACGATCTGAATATAGTCATCGGGTGGTTTCGCCGACTTTTCCGCGTTGGGCAGGTTCACCACGCTGGGATTGTTCGACGATGGCATCACCATGAAAATGATCAGCAGCACCAGCATCACGTCGATATACGGCACGACGTTGATTTCGGACTTGAACTTGCGGCCACGGCCGCCGCGCATGCCGCCGCTATTGAATGAGGAACCCATGGACGCTGCTCCCTCTTAGCGCGACTGGCGCTGCAAGATGTTGGAAAATTCCTCGACGAAGCTTTCGAAGCGGATCGCCAGGCGGTCGATGTCATGCGAAAAGCGGTTGTAGGCGACGACGGCGGGAATGGCCGCGAACAGGCCGATGGCGGTGGCGATGAGCGCTTCGGCAATGCCGGGCGCGACGGCGGCCAGGGTGGCTTGCTGCACGTTGGCCAGGCCGCGGAAGGCGTTCATGATGCCCCAGACGGTGCCCAGCAGACCGATGTAGGGCGAAACGGAGCCGACGGAGGCGAGGAAGGCCAGGTGCGATTCGAGCACGTCCATTTCACGCTGGAAGGCGGCGCGCATGGCGCGGCGTGCGCCGTCGAGCACGGCGCCCACGTCCAGCGCTTCGCGCGAACCGTAGGAAGCCTTGCCCTTGATGAATTCGCCCATGCCGGCGTCAAAAATGCGGGCCAGCGCGCCGCTCTGGTCGCGGTTGCCGCTGGCGCTTTGATGCAGCGCATGCAGGTTGCCGCCAGCCCAGAAGCTGCGCTCAAATTCGATGGTCTGCTTGCGCGCCTGGCGCACGGCAAACATCTTGCGGAAAATATAAGTCCAGCTGGTCAGGGAAATCAGCAGCAGCAGGGCCATGATCAGTTGCACGATCAAATGGGCATTGGAGATGAGCGCGAGGAAAGAAAGATCTTGTGTAACGTTCATTGGCTGGCAGTCTGTTGGGTGAATTGTCCGGGGGGTGGCGGTAGGGCTCAGGCGGCGCGCATGCGGGCCGCCACTGCATCAGGCACGGCGCGCGGGCGCAATGCCGAGTCGACGCAGCCGATCTTGACGCGGGCCGTGTTCAGCAGGCGGTCGCCGCACCAGGCTTGTTGCAGGAAAACGATGGAGGCGCGCCCCATTTTTTCTATGCTTAAGGTTAATCTTACCGTGTCATCGAGCCTGGCTGGCGCATGATAGTCGGCGTTGACGCTTTTGACAACGAACATCGCATCGTGTTGTTCCAGCAATTCCTGCTGGCCCACGTCGATGGCGCGCAGCCATTCGGTACGTGCGCGTTCGAAGAATTTCAGGTAATTTGCGTAATAGACGATGCCGCCGGCGTCGGTGTCTTCATAGTAGACACGTACGTTCCAGGTAAAGACTGAAGGCATGTTTATTGCGCCAGTAGTGAGATTGAGCAACATTTTACGCGATTTTTCTTCTTGTGACTGTGGGCGCTTGCTGGAAAGCCATGCAAAAGCTGCATATAAGTTGCACCGCAGCATTGTAAATCCGGGGGGCGCAATGGCAAGCTTCGTAACATACGCTTACATGCCGCAGCCAGGTTTACGTTCAGCTTAAGAGCCGCAGTCACGCTGCGGGGCGGCCTTGGCCCATGCCCGGGCTGCGATGGCGCGCCGCGATTATAGCTGCACGGTTGCATTCCTTGCTCAATTTGGGCACTTAACTTACAATTTGATTTCCATTACGTCTCACGTGACTGGCGAAAAGTCGGGCGATCTCCCTGGATGGCGATCGGCAAACCGGCGAAAGGTGGGCACCCACCGGGAAACGTGAGATTTTTCATCAGCCGTTCGCCTGGGTAGCCACTATGGAAAAGCACGAAGAGGCTGCCTGTCCAATGTTGTTATTCACTTAACGCCGGCTCCCCTCATTCGATCCAACCTGCCAGTACAAGCACCCTCATACTTGGAGTTTTTACATGTTTGCAAAAGATCACACCCTCGCCAACGTCGATCCTGAATTGTTCGCCGTCATTCAAAAAGAGAACACGCGCCAGCACGATCACATCGAACTGATCGCGTCGGAGAACTATACGTCGCCAGCCGTAATGGAAGCGCAAGGCTCGCAGCTGACGAATAAATATGCCGAAGGTTATCCAGGCAAGCGTTACTACGGTGGCTGCGAATACGTCGATGTGGCCGAGCAACTGGCCATCGACCGTGTGAAACAGCTGTTCGGCGCCGAATGCGCGAACGTGCAGCCGAACTCCGGCTCGCAGGCGAACCAGGGCGTGTTCTTTGCCGTGCTGAAACCAGGCGACCTGATCATGGGTATGTCGCTGGCCGAAGGCGGCCACCTGACTCACGGCATGCCGCTGAACATGTCCGGCAAGTGGTTTGACGTCGTGTCGTATGGCTTGACGGCGGAAGAAGACATCGACTACGAGGCAATGGAACGTCTGGCCCGTGAACGCAAGCCGAAGCTGATCATCGCCGGCGCGTCGGCCTTCTCGAAAAAGATCGACTTCGAGCGTTTCGGCAAGATCGCCAAGGAAGTGGGCGCCTACTTCATGGTCGACATGGCCCACTACGCCGGCCTGATCGCCGCCGGCCTGTACCCGAACCCGGTGCCGTTCGCCGACTTCGTCACCTCGACCACGCACAAATCCTTGCGCGGCCCGCGCGGCGGCATCATCCTGATGAAGGCTGAGCACGAAAAAGCCATCAACTCGGCCATCTTCCCTGGTATCCAGGGCGGCCCGCTGATGCACGTGATCGCCGGCAAGGCCGTCGCCTTCAAGGAAGCGCTGAGCCCTGAATTCGTCGAATACCAGAAGCAAGTGGTCAAGAACGCCGACGTGCTGGCGAAAACCCTGATCAAGCGCGGCCTGCGCATCGTTTCCGGTGGCACCGAATCGCACGTCATGCTGGTCGACCTGCGTGCCAAGAACCTGACGGGCAAGGAAGCCGAAGCCATCCTCGGTTCCGCGCACATCACCTGCAACAAGAACGGCATCCCGAACGACCCGCAAAAGCCTTTCGTTACCTCGGGCATCCGCCTGGGCAGCCCGGCGATGACGACGCGCGGTTTCAAGGAAGCGCAAGCGGAAGAAGTGGGCAACCTGATCGCCGACGTGCTGGACAATCCGCATGACGCCGCCACCATCGAGCGCGTGAAAGCGGCCGTGAAAGTGCTGGCCGACGCGCATCCAGTGTACGCATAATTATTTGTCCAGAATGTGTCATACAGAGTAAGATTCTGTATGACACATTCCTTCGTGCCCAAGGGCGCCCGGAGTGATTCGGGCGCCCTTTGTACAAGGGCGGCGATTTCCCGTAATTATTACTATAAAGTTGTAGCCAGCCCATGAAATGTCCATTTTGCCAGCACGGCGACACCCAGGTTCTCGATACGCGCGTATCGGAGGAAGGGGATGCCATTCGGCGCCGCCGCCGCTGCGGCAAATGCGACAAGCGTTTTACCACGTACGAGCGCATTGAACTTATCATGCCGGCCGTCGTCAAAAAGAATGGCAGCCGGACGGAGTTCGCTGCGGATAAGTTGCGCGGCAGTTTGATGCTGGCCTTGCGCAAGCGTCCCGTCGCGGCCGCCTCCGTGGATACGGCCATCGCCTCCATCCAGGAAAAACTGCTGACCAGCGGCTTGCGCGAAGTCGATTCCGGCTATATCGGCGAGCTCGTCATGCAAGAATTGAAGCGCCTCGACAAGATCGCCTACATCCGCTTCGCCTCCGTCTACAAGAATTTCGAAGACCTGGCCGAGTTTCAGGATGCGATCGCCGAAGTGGGCCAGGCGCGCAGCAAGCCCTGACGTTCACCTTCTTGCTCAGCTTCTTGCTCACCTGATTGAAAACGGGGCCGGTTCTGTGCCCCCGTGTGCACCACGCCAGCGCTCGCCTGGCAAGCGGTCTGATCAATCCCTACGCTGTTCTTCTCAGCTTATCGCCGTGCTGTTTGCGCTAGCGCAGACCCGGTTTTTTGCGCGCGCCTATCGTGTAGCTGGGCCGCCTGTTCTTGCGACTCTGTCTGCGGAAGGGAGTAGCGCATGCGCAATAGCGGTCGCACTATGTTTCCTGCGGGTGGCAGCAGCTTCGTCGAGGTGCTGGTGTCGCTGCTGCTGTTGGCGCTGGGCGTGCTGGGCGCCAGCATCCTGCAACTGCATTCCCTGCGCGCGCGCCACGAGTCGGCGCTGTTGTCGGCAGGCGTGCAACTGGCCGCCGGCATGGCCGAGCGCATGCGCGCGAACAGCGTGCTCATGAATGGCCCCGATACGGGCAATCCCTACCTGAACGTGGCCTACGCGGCGGCGGACGACGCCGAAGCAGGCGGCGGCACACCTGATTGCTTCGGCGTTGCCGCCTGCAGCGCAGCCGAACTGGCGCAATTCGATATCGCCGAATGGAAACAGCAGCTGCATGCGGCCTTGCCCGGCGCGCGCCTGCATATCTGTCGCGACACTTCCGCGTGGGATGCCGCCGCCCAAGGCTTGCACTGGGCGTGCAGCGGCGGCAAGGGCGCGCCCATCGTCATCAAGCTGGGCTGGCGCGGCCGACCGCCCGATGGCTCGCCCGCCGTGAATGCGGCAGGCGAGTCGCTGCCCAGGCTGGCATTCCAGCTGGGAGGCGGCGCATGAACGGCATGCCCGTCCGCTTGCGCCAGCATCGCGGCATGAGCCTGCTCGAATTGCTGGTGGCCCTGTCGCTGGGCGCGCTGTTGATGCTGGCGGCCAGTAGCGTGCTGCTGGCGGCCAGCGGCAGTTATGGCGACCAGTCCGCCAGTGCGCGCCTGGATGATAACGGCCGCTATGCGCTCGACACCATCGCCCGCGCCGTGCGCCAGACGGCGTATGTGAACTGGGATAGCAGCGCCGCGCCCGTCGCCCATGCCGCGCACGACAGCGCGAATATCGCCGGGCTCGACGCGCACAGCCTGGGCAAGAACAGCGAGGGCATCAGCGGCGCGTTGCCCGGCGCCCTGCATGGCAGCGATGTGCTGGCCCTGCGCTATTACGGCGCCGGCAAGGAAGAGGGTGGCGACGGTTCCGTGCTCAATTGCGCCGGCTTCGGCGTGGGCGCCGCGCAAACGCAGGCGCAGCGGGGCTGGAGCATTTTCTATGTGGCCCAGGGCGCCGATGGCGAAGGCGAACTGCGCTGCAAATACCGTGGCGCGAACGGCTGGGGCGCGGACGCCATCATCCGCGGCGTCGACGGCTTCCAGGTGCTGTATGGCCTCGATACGGATACGCCGCCCGACGGCGTGGCGAACCGCTATCTCAACGCCAGCGCGCTCGACGCCTACGATGCGGCGCTGGTGCTGGTGGGTGCGGATGCGGCCGCGCGCCAGCGCGATTTGCACAGCCGCACGCACTGGAAGCGCGTGGCCGGCGTGCGCGTGGCGCTGCTGTTGCATGGCGAAGCGGGCCAGGCGGACAAGATGGCGGAACTGGGACCGGCGCAGTTCGACCTGTTCGGCAAGGCATATGCCGAGGCGCACGGCGCTGGCGACATGGGCGTGCGCATCGCGCGCACGGCCTTGCCCATAGCAACGCGCTCCCGGCTGCGACAATTGGTGCAGACAAGCATCATGCTGCGCAACGGGCCGGTCTAGGCGGGCGCCATGATGGCTGGCGCGGGCGGGCGCTGTTGTGAACCTTGGTGCGCAGCTCGTGTACGTCATGGTGGCGCCACCCTCGTGTATGTGCTGTGCCTGCTGGTGATCATCTTGCTGCTGGGTGTATCGGCGGCGCAGATGGCCTTGCAGGGTGAAAAGGCGGCACGCGGCGAGCGTGACCGGCAGATCGCGTTTCAGGCGGCGGAGGAGGCATTGGTGGATGCGCAGAACGATATCGAAGGCTTGCCCGGGGCGTCGGGACGCAGCAGCCTCTTCGCACCAGGCAGCGCGGCCGGGTTCGCGGACGGCTGTGGCGAGGCAGGCGCACTGGGCCTGTGCCTGCCCGCAGCCCCGGAGGCGCCGGCGCTCTGGTTAAGTACGGATCTCGATGGCGCAGAAGGGAGCAGCCGCGCCGTGCCATACGGCCAGTTTACGGGCGCCGTCATGCAGACGGGGCAGGGTTTCCTGCCGTCGCGCCGGCCCCGCTACCTGATCGAACTGCTGCCGTTCCACCCGCCCGGCGCACAGGCGGCGGCAGTGACTGGCGGCCTGGCCACGGAAAGCTATGTGTACCGCATCACGGCCATCGGTTTTGGCGCGCAGGAAAGCACGCAAGTCGTGCTGCAAAGCTACTATCGCAAAGAGGCGGCGGGAGCGGGGCCATGAGGGCCTTGTCGTTTGCTTTGCTGTCCGCTTTGTGGTCTGCCTGGCTGCTGCTGATCGGCTTGGTTTGCTTGGTTTGCCTGGTTTGCGGCGTCGCCGTCGCGGCCGCACCTCCCGTGGCGCTGGCACGGGCCGACGCGGGCTTGCACGGCGCCAGAGTGCCGCCGAATCTGCTGCTCAACCTGTCCCTCACGCATGCGGCAGCCGCTGCCGCACATGGCGGCGACTATGCACCGCAGCGCGAGTACCTGGGGTACTTCCATGCGCGCATGTGCTACAGCTATCCGTACCGCAGCAAGGATGGCGTCATGCAGCCCGATTTGCGCGCGGCGACTGCTTACTTCTCCGTGTTGAAACGGGCCGATGCGCTGCACGGCTGCGGCGGCGATAGTTTCAGTGGCAACTTTCTGAACTGGGCCAGCGCCAGCATGCTCGATATCGTGCGCTATGCCTTGACAGGCGGCGACCGCGTCATCGACGAGGTGCGCAAGACGGTGCTGCAGCGTGCCTGGCTGCCCGATGGCGACGGCACCATCGACTTCTTTGCCCACCCTGTCTTTTTCCCGCGCAAGGTCTTGCAGGCCGGCGTGGCGGCGGCGACGCCGTTTGCGCTGGCGCAACTGGCCATCGTTTCCTGCCGCAACCGCCTGCTGTTCGGCGACGCCAGCTTGCCGCCGGGCGGCAGTTGCGACGCGCCCGGCACTGCCGCCACGCACGGCGTGTTTCTCGCGCGCGTGCGCGTTTGCGACATGGAAGAAGGGCCGCTGCGCGACGACTTGTGCCTGGCATATGGCAAGAATTACAAGCCGGTGGGTGCCGTGCAGCGCCATGGCGGCCGGGTGCGCGTGGGCGTGTTTGGCCATTTGAACGGCCTGCCCGCCAGTGCCGGTCCGGTGTATGGCGGCGTGCTGCGCGCGCCGCTGGCCCACGTGGGCCAGCAACGCTGGACGGCGCCCGACTATCTGCCGCAAGACAATGCCGGCGCCGAGTGGCATCCCGCCACTGGCGTATCCGTAGCCCCAGCTGTGGCCCAAGCTGCCAGCGCTGGCGGCGGGGTGACCGCTTACATCAATGGCCTGGGCCGCAGCAACGCCGCGCATCCGGGTGCGTACGCCAGTGCGGCGCCGCTGGCCGAATTGCTGTACGAATCGCTGCGTTACCTGCAGGGGCGGCAAGCGAGCGCAGTGGTGCCGCCTGTCACGGCGCCGCCTGCCATCGACGACGGCTTGCCGGTCGTGATTGCGTGGAGCGACCCGCAAACGGCCAGTTGCCAGCGCCACAGCATCGTCAGCCTCGGCGATGCGGGCATGGCGGGCGACCGCTACGTGCCCGGCAATGTCCCGCTAACTCCCGCATCAAACGGCGACCGCGCACGCGCCGCCGATGGCTTTGCGTCGCCACCATTTGATGCGATGGCCTGGACGCACGCGGTGGGCAGCCTGGAAAGCGGCGGCGTGCAGGGCAATCCCGCGCCACGGCCCGACCTGGCGGCGCTGGAGCTGCTGGCCGAGGGGGCGGGCGGCGCCAGCTACCACGCGGCAGGGCTGGCCTACTGGTCGCATGTGCAGGCCCTGCGCCCCGGCGGCAAGAACGACGGCATGGCAAAGGTCGAGCACTATGCGGGCGACTTGCGCCAGGGCGACCCGGCGGGCGTGCCCGGCTCTACGCCCTTGTTATTGGCGGCCAAATATGGCGGCTTTCTCGATGCGAACGGCGACGCCAACCCCTTCAAGAGCGCAACGGGCAGCGCGTTCGATGAATGGAGCGTGGATGGCCGCTGGCCCGCCCATTACTTGTCCGGCAGCGACCCGGCCGCCCTGATCGCGGGACTGCGCTCAGCCTTTGCGGCCGTCGACAAGGCCACCTTGCCGGCGACGCTTGCCGGACCGGCCCTGATGGCGCTGGCCAGCGGAACGGAAGAGGCATACTGGTTCCGGACGCAGCTGCGCCTGGCCGATGGTAGCATGAGCTTGTCGCGCGCCGCGTTTGCCGTGGGCGCCGATGGCGCACTGCTTCCCGGCAAGCCATGGTGGCGCGCCGGCGGGCTGGACAAGGTGGCACAGGATGGAACGCCAGCGGTCTTGCGTCCCGTCTACACGCTCGACGCCAAGGGCGCTCTGATGCCGCTGGCCTGGACGCGGCTCGATGCGGAGCAGCGCAGCGCATTCGACGCCGGCGATGGGCAAGGGGAGGTGCGCCTGGCGTATCTGCTGGGCCAGCGCACGCACGAGGTGGGCCAGCCGGGCGGCTTCCTGCGGCGCAGGTCAGGCAGCCTGGGTGCGGCACCATACGCCAATCTGCTGTACGTGGGCGCGCCGGGGCTGGGCATGCCGGGCGCCGGTTATGGCTTGCATCGCCAGGCGCTGCTGCAGCGGCGCAAAATGCTGTACCTGGGCGCCAACGATGGCTTGCTGCATGCCTTCGATGCGCGCACGGGCAGCGAAGTGTTTGCCTATCTGCCGCAGGCGCTGTTGCACGCGGCAGCAGCCGCTGCGAGCACTCACTATAGCCCTGGCCCGCTGCTCGACGGCGCGGCAGCTACGGCGGAAGTGCTGGCGCTGGGACGCTGGAAGACGGTGCTGGTGTCGTCCATGGGCGGCGGGGCGCAGGGCGTGTTTGCGCTCAACATCACCGACCCGGCGCGCTTCGCGCAGGACGGAGCGTTGTGGGAGTTTACCGACCGCGACGACAAGCTGATGGGCAACGTGCGCGCCCCGCCATCCTTTGCCCGCATCAACATGGGCGGCAAGGAGGGCGCGCCGGTCTACCGCGATGTTGCCATCGTTGCCAGCGGCTACAACAACCATGTTAATGACGGCAAGGACACGACGGCGCCGGCATCGGCTGCCGCCATGTTCCTGTTGGCGCTGGACAAGGCACCCGGCACGCCCTGGCTGTTGGGAAGTAATTACTTCCGGCTCAAGGTGCCCGTGGCCAGCGGCGGCGGTGGCGGCCATGATACTGATGCGGGCGCCGAAGCCATGTCCCACGCGCTGGGCCCGCCCGCCGTGGTACCGGGCGGCGATGGCGCACTGGCGTATATCTATGCGGGCGATTTGCAGGGCAATATCTGGCGCCTCGACATGGCTGGCGGGCCGCCGTGGAAGGAGGGCCAGGGGCGCAAGCTGGTCTTTGTCGCGCGCGACGCGCAGGGCCGGCGCCAGCCCGTGACGCAGCAGTTGAACGTGGCCTACGCGCCCGGTGGCGGCTATGTGCTGCTGTTCGGCACGGGCAAGCTGCTCGAAGCGGCCGATACCTGGCCTGCCGCCTTTCTGTCGCAGTCGTTTTATGCCGTGCACGACGATTTGCTCGATGCTTCCCCCACGCGCAGCCGGGCCGAGCTGGAGCCGCGCAGCCTGGGCGAGGCGGTGGGCGGCGTGCGCGTCGACGGCGCGGAGCTGCGCTATACGGGCAGCGAGGCCATGCGCGGCTGGTACCTCGATTTTCTCCATACGGCGCAGACGGGCGAACGCAGCATCAATAGTCCCGTGCTGGCCGCCGGCAAGGTGCTGTTCAATACCGTCCTGCCCGGGCGCGACCCTTGCGCCAAGCCGGCCACGCGGCTGTACGTGCTCGATGTGCTGAGCGGCTTTGCCGCCGATGGCGCCGGCGTCGTGCAGGCGGGCGCGCAGACGGGGCGCTTGTTCGATGGCCTGGCGCGCGCGCCGCCGCTGGCGCTGGAGTTGAACAGCACGGTGGGCGCCGCGACGGCAGCAGGGCGGGCCGAGGGGCGCAAGGAATTGGCCGTGCTGCAACCGGGGTTGCCTGGCGCGGCCAGCGGGACGGTGCTCAAGGTCGTCAGCGCGCCGCTGCCATCGCGGCGCCTGAGCTGGCGCGAAGTGGCGAACTGGCGCGAATTGCACGAGGCGGCCAAGAAAAAATAAGCCCAGCAAGGGTGGCGCATCGTATCGGCTGGCGATTTTTGGAAAGGGGAGTTCGCATGGGGACGTTGGCAAGGCGGCACTGGCCCGCTGCACACGGTGGCGTCCCCGCCGCCGCCTTGGGCTTCAGCCTGATCGAACTGCTGTCCGTGCTGGCGATCATGAGCCTGCTGCTGGCGCTGGCCGTACCCGCTTATCATGGCCATGTCGTGCGCGCCAAGCGGGTGCAGGGACAGGCGGCCTTGCTGCGGTTGATGCAGCAGCAGGAACGTTATTATTCGCAAAACAATCATTACCTGGTTTTTTCCTCGGCTTCGCCGGCACCGCAGGTGCAAGCGTTTCCGTGGTGGTCCGGCGACGGGCCGGCTGCCAGCGCGTATGAAATCGAGGCGCTGGCCTGTCCCGGCTCGACGATCGGACAATGCGTGCTGTTGCGGGCCATGCCGGGCACATCCAAGGTTGATGCGCAGTTCCAGGATGCCGATTGTGGTGTCCTGTCCTTGCGCAGCACGGGGCAGCGCGGCAGCAGCGGCCCCGCCAGCCATTGCTGGCCTTAGTTCATGGTCAAGCCCAAGCGGCCACCGCGGACCGGGCACACCTTCGGGCACACCCTGCTCGAATTGCTGGCCGTGCTGGCGATTGCGGCGCTGCTGGCGGCCGCGGCCATGCCCGGCTTGCAGCAGGTGCTGGCACGCCAGCAAGTGCGCGCGGCGGCCACGGACTTGTTCTCGGCCATCGAACTGACGCGGGCGCAGGCGATGGCGCGGGGACAGCGCGTGCTGCTGATGCCGGCCGGGCCCGGTGGCACGGACTGGGGCACGGGCTGGCTGGCATTCATCGACCGCAATGCCAACCTGGCGTTCGATGACGGCGACGAATTGCTGTTCCGTCAGGGACCGCTGTCGGCCGGCATTGCGGCCCAGTTTGCTTTTTCCTCGGCCACGGCGCCGTTTTATATCGCCTACAATGGCGCAGGACGCAGTTGCAGCGCGACCAATAGTCTGGCGGCGCGCTGGGGTACCTTGTCCCTGACTTTGGGAAAGCAGGTGCGCCATATTAAAATCAATATGCTGGGCCGGGTGCGCGTGTGCGATCCGCAGCAGCAGGCGGCCAATTGCAGCGGCGTGGCCGACAGTTCGTAACCCGACTTATCTATTACTCACTATCAAAGAAGCCCGTGGAAATACTCAACGATATCGATGGCATGCGCCTGGCGCTGGAATGGGCTGCGCGCGGTTTATACACGACCTCGCCCAATCCCCGCATCGGCTGCGTGATCGTCAGGGATGGCCAGGTGATCGGCGCCGGCGTGACGCAGGCGGCGGGGCAGGATCATGCCGAGGTGCAAGCCTTGGCGAATGCGGCGGCGCGCGGCAACGACGTGCGCGGCGCCACGGCTTACGTCACCCTGGAACCGTGCAACCACCATGGCCGCACGCCGCCCTGTTCCGATGCGCTCGTGCGCGCGGGGCTGGGGCGCGTCGTGGCCGCCATGACGGACCCGAACCCGCTGGTGGCGGGGCAGGGGCTGGCCAAGCTGGAAGCGGCCGGCATCGCCGTCACCACGGGCGTGCTGGCCGACGAGGCATATGAAATGAATATCGGCTTTTTTTCGCGCATGCAGCGCGGCAAGCCGTGGGTGCGCATGAAAACGGCGGCCAGCCTGGACGGCATGACGGCCTTGCACAATGGACAAAGCCAGTGGATCACGGGACCGGAGGCGCGTGCCGACGGCCATGCGTGGCGCGCGCGCGCCTGCGCCATCCTGACGGGCATCGGCACGGTCAAGGCGGATGATCCGCAATTGAACGTGCGCGCCATCGAGACGCCGCGCCAGCCGCGCCGCATCGTCGTCGATAGCCGCCTCGACATCAGCCTCGATGCGCGCATCTTGCAGGGCGGCGGCACGTGGATCGTGGCCGCCGTGGCCAACCCCGAGAAAGAGGCGCAGTTGCGCGCCCTGGGCGCGGAAGTCATTCTGTTGCCGAACGCGGCCGGCAAGGTCGACCTGGCCGCGCTGATGCTGGAACTGGGACGCCGGCAATGCAATGAAGTCCACGTCGAGGCCGGCACCAGGCTGAACGGCTCGCTGATCCGCGAAGGCTGCGTCGACGAGCTGCTGGTTTACCTGGCGCCCACCTTGCTGGGCGATGCGCAAGGCATGTTTGCCTTGCCCGCCTTGACGGATCTCAAACAGCAGCGCACTTTGCAGTTTCACCAGGTTCAGCAAGTGGGCGAGGATTTGCGTATCCTTGCAAGATTCGCGCAGCGCAATTAATACACTCACACTTTTTATAAGGTTAGCTCCATGTTTACAGGAATTGTTGCCGCCATCGGCAAGATTGAAACCGTGCAAGCACTCGACGGCGGCCTCGATGCCGGCGTGCGCCTGACCATCCATGCGGGCGGCTTGCCGCTGGCCGATGTGGCCCTGGGCGATTCGATCGCCATCAATGGCGCTTGCATGACGGTGGTGGAAAAGTCGGACACGGGCTTTGCCGTCGATGTCTCGCGCGAAAGCCTCAATTGTACCGTGGGCCTCGATACGACCACGGAAGTGAACCTGGAAAAAGCTCTGACCCTGGCCGAGCGCCTGGGTGGCCATCTGGTGTCCGGCCACGTCGACGGCCTGGGTATCGTGCGCAAGTTCGAAGCCGTGGGCGAATCGTGGGAGCTGGTCATCGAAGCGCCGCATGAACTGGCGAAATACCTGGCCTTCAAAGGTTCCGTTGTCGTCAACGGCGTGTCCCTGACTGTCAACCGAGTGGAAGACCTGGGCGCGGGTGCCGTCAATGGCTGCCGCTTCTCGATCAACCTGATTCCGCACACCATCGCCATGACGACCCTGAAGCACCTGACGGTCGATGGCAAGGTCAACCTGGAAATCGACCTGATCGCCCGCTATGTCGAGCGCATGCTGTCGCTGGACAAGGCCGCCGCCTGAAATAAGAACTGAATACAGGAACTGAACACAGCAACTGAACACAGCAACACATCCGCCGGCCTTCGCATCTTGCCAAGCGTGTGTTGCTTTTCTTGCAGACGCGCATACTATGAAGCTTTCCGCAGTGGAGGCTAGCCATGGACCCGATTTCGCGTGCAACCGTGCCCAATGTCATACCGGCCACGCCCCGCGTGGGCGCAACGGCACCTCTGGTGCCGGCGCTGCCAGTGCCGTCGTCCAGTGCGGCGGCGGCCCTTGCCGCTCTGTCATCGACCCAGGTCGACCTCTCGCCGCTGGGGCAGTTCCTGTCCGGCGTGGCCTTGTCGCGCCGGCAACTGCTGGCCTTGCAGGGCGTCGCAGAGCAGGCTGGCACGGCAAATACCCCCGTGAATGTCAATGAGGACTTGCTGGCGCTGGCGCGGCAGCTGACGGAATCGTTCGCCCAGCTGCAAACGAGCGGCATCGATGCCAGCCAGCTGGCGACGGCGGGCGACACGCCGGGCAGCCTGGCGCAGCGCTACGATTTGCTGTCGGGCGACGGCACGACGGATGCGGCCGCCGCGCTGGCGCAGGACGGCGGCCTGCTCACGCAAGCGCAACTGGCCCGCATCGGCATCGATTTGCGCAATGAAGATGTCGACGCAGCAACTTTACAGGCAGCGTATGCGGCCGACAGTAACGCCACTCTGAATGCCTTGCAACAGGGAACGGACGTGCTGGCGCAGGTGGGCGCCGTGCTGGTCCGGCAGCAGGGCGCGCCGCTGGCGGCCGTGGTCGAAGCGGATTTGACGGGCGCAGCACTGCTGTCGGGCGCCGTGCAGGCGGCGCAGCCGCAGGCCGTCGATGCGGCACCGGCGCAAACGGCTGCCATTGCACAACGACAACTGGAACTGCAGCAGCAACTGGAAACGGAAGAGCTGAACCTGGACTTGCAGGAATTGCGGCCGCCGTCGCCGGCAGCCGTTACCATCGATGAGCAGGATTTGCTGCAGGCGCAGCGGGCAGACAGCCTGCGCATGGATGCCCGGCGCATCGACAGCGAACGCATGAATACCGATCAGCAGGTGCAGCAGCAGGAGGCCGCGGGGGCGATACAGGCGGCGTCCGACCGGGCTCAGTCGCTGGCAGGCGAAGCACAAGTGCAAGCCGAAGCGGGACTGGCGACGGCGCAAGCCCAACTGGCCCAGCAAAATGCGCAGGCGCAAGCGCTGGCCGCGCAAAACGCGGGCATGGCCGAGCCGCCGCCCTCGTCGCAAGATCCGTCCGTGGCGGCGGCCATCGCCGCGTATAACCTGAACAATGCAGCGCTGAATCCGGGCTTGATGAACCGGCCATTGCCGGCCAGCGACTCGCGCCTGCCGCTGGTGGCGCCCGTCGCTGCCGTGGAGCCGGTCAAGCCCGTGACGAAAATCTAGGGCAGCAGGGTAGCGTCCAGGCTAATGTTGGCTTTAAGTAACTTCGACACGGGGCAGCCGGCCTTGGCCTTGCCCGTCAATGCCTCGAGTGTTGCCTGGTCGGCGCCCGGTATCTTTGCTTTCAGGATCAGGTGGACGGCCGTGATGGCAAAGCCGTCGTCGACCTTGTCGAGGGTCACTTCGGCCGTCGTTTCCATCTTTTCCGCCGTCAGGCCCGCTTCGCCGAGGATCAGCGACAGGGCCATGGTGAAGCAGCCCGCGTGGGCGGCCCCGATCAGTTCTTCGGGATTGGTGCCGGGCTTGCCTTCGAAGCGGCTGGCAAAGCCGTAGGGATATTCCTGCAAGGCGCCGCTGCGCGTGCTGATGGCGCCCTTACCGTCCTTGATGCCGCCTGACCAGATGGCCGATCCGTTGGTTTTCATGTTGCCGCTCCTGTGTGAGGTGTCGCTGCGAGAGGGGTGTCAGCACCGTGGCGATGACCGGCTGATCTTATGCTCTTCGCAAGGCCGGCGGCGCGCGTCTTGCCGCCTCCGCGTGCGGCGGAGCGGGGAATGGGCGCTTTGCGGAACAGGCTGCGGCGCGCATGCCGCAAAGCTGTCTTATTTCAGGTCTGCAAGCGCTAAATCCTTTAAAATAGCAGGTTATAAGAAAATTCCCGGAAATTCGCGGAATATTCGCACGCGATGTTTCAGTTTTTAGTCTCACTAAGAGGATCAATGATGTCTATATCAAGCACCGAGGAGATCGTCGCTGAATTGCGCGCCGGCCGCATGGTGATACTGGTCGATGAAGAAGACCGGGAAAATGAAGGCGATCTGGTGCTTGCCGCCGATTTCGTGACGCCTGAAGCTATCAATTTCATGATCACGCATGCGCGTGGCCTGGTCTGCCTGACCCTGACGGAAGAACGTTGCGACGAGCTGAACCTGTCGATGATGACGTCGCGCAACGGCACCGCCTATGGCACCAATTTTACTGTTTCCATCGAAGCGGCCGAAGGCGTGACGACGGGCATTTCCGCCGCCGACCGCGCCAAGACCATCCAGGTGGCTGTGGCCAAGGGCACGCAGCCCAGCGATATCGTCCAGCCTGGCCATATCTTCCCCCTGAAAGCGCAAAAGGGCGGCGTGCTGATGCGCGCAGGCCATACAGAAGCCGGTTGCGACCTGACGGCCATGGCCGGCCTGACGCCCGCTTCCGTGATTTGCGAAATCATGAAGGACGACGGCACCATGGCGCGCCTGCCGGACTTGCTGGTGTTTGCCGAGCAGCATGGCCTGAAAATCGGCACGATTGCCGATCTGATCCATTACCGCAGCCAGACGGAGTCCCTGGTCGAGCGCGTTGCCGAGCGCACCCTGCACACGGCGCACGGCGAATTCCGCTTGATCGCGTTCCGCGACAAGCCCAGCGCGTCGGCCCACCTGGCCCTCGTGCACGGCGACCTGGCCCCTGGCCTGGAAGCGCTGGTGCGCGTGCACCAGCCCGTTTCCCTGCTGGACGTGCTGGAAAGCGAAGCGACCACCCACTCGTGGACGGTGGCCGCCTCGATGGCGGCCATCAAGCAGTCCGAACGGGGCGTGATGGTCTTGCTGAACTGTGGCGAGACCTCCAGCGAGCTGTTTGCCCAGTTCGCCGCGCTGGACACGCCGCAAGCCAAGCCGAAAGGCCGTGCCGCCAGCATGGACTTGCGCAGCTATGGCATCGGCGCGCAAATTCTGCGCGACCTGGGCGTGAGCAAGATGCAATTGCTGGCCAGTCCCCGCAAGATGCCGTCGATGGTCGGTTTCGACCTGGAAGTGACCGGTTTTCAGTGCCATCCTGGCCAGACGTCGACGTGATAGTAAATGATGGCGGCATGTGCGTGCCGCCCTGAACCACCAGATTAAAGAGGCATATGATGAGCGTAGGAACTTATGAAACCAATTTTGCCGGCGAAGGTTTGCGCGTCGGTATCGTCCAGGCACGATTCAATGAAATCGTCGGTGGTGGCTTGCTGTCGGCATGCCTGGAAGAGTTGAGCAAGCTGGGCGTGGCCGATGAAGATATCCTGCACGTGACCGTGCCGGGCGCCCTGGAAATCCCACTGATTCTGCAAAAAATGGCAGAAACCGAGCAATTCGACGCCCTGATCGCACTGGGCGCCGTGATTCGCGGTGAAACCTACCACTTCGAGCTGGTATCGAACGAATCGGGCGCAGGCATCACGCGCATCGGTCTCGATTACGGCATCCCCATCGCCAACGCAGTGTTGACGACCGAAAACGACGAGCAGGCGGAAGTGCGCATGCTGGTCAAGGGAGCAGAAGCGGCACGCGTGGCAGTGGAAATGGCTAATTTAGCGCAAGCGCTAGAAGAGTTGCAAGAATCCGAGGAGGACTAGCCGTGTAGTGAACGTCCGATAAAACGCCCATAGCTGCGTTGCAAGCCCTCGGCGTACATTCGTACTGTCTTCGGGCTCGCGCCTTGCTCTGAGCATTTTCCCGAACGTTCTGACACGCGGTTGGCTGCGGCGCGTTGAAAAGCGCGCCGTGCTGTCTCGCCGGAATTTGTAGTGAACACGTACTTAAGAACAGGTAACAATCATGACTGAGAAAAATTTGCTCGCCAATCCCAGCAAAAACCGCACGCCGCGTCACCGCGCGCGCGAGTTTGCGCTGCAGGGCTTGTACCAGTGGCTGCTGAACAATGAAGACGCGACCACCGTCGTGAACAATATTCGCGCCGCGCATGGTTTCGACAAGGCCGATGGCGATCATTTCACGGTGCTGCTGTACGGCGCCATCAAGGATTCGCTGGCGCTGCGCGACAGCATGGCTCCCTTGATCGACCGCAACATCGCGGAACTGTCGCCCATCGAACACGGCATCCTGCTGATCGGTGCGTTCGAGCTGAAGAACAACATGGAAATCCCGTACCGCGTCGTCATCAACGAAGCGGTCGAGCTGGCCAAGTCGTTTGGCGGTATCGACGGCCACAAGTATGTGAACGGCGTGCTCGACAAGCTGGCAGTGAAATTCCGCGAGGAAGAAGTGGGCGCCAACAAGCGCAAGTAATAAGCTGGCAGTGAAATTCCGCGAGGAAGAAGTGGGCGCCAACAAGCGCAAGTAATATAGAGCGTAGTTCCTGCGGCTGCCGCCGCAGGGCAACAAAAAAGCCACCGGCACTTGCGTGCGGTGGCTTTTTCATTGGGTGCTGCTTTTTGGATGCCCCTGTGAGGGCGTTTAAAGGGTCACAGGCCGGCGATCTCGTTATGTGGTGCAATCTTGATGGAGATGCTGCCGCTTTCCGCTGCCGGGGCCTTGGCTGGCGCTGGCGTGTTCGATGCCATCACCGGCGTGCTGGTCGGCACGCGCTGGCCAGCCGATACTTGCTTCAGGCGGCGGTATTCGGCCAGCACGCGCGAGCCGTAGCCCGAGTCGGTGGCGAAGTTGGCGGCGCCCACATAGGTTTTCAAGCCCGCTTCGACGGAACCGCCGCGCGTGACGTAGTCTTTCAGGATCAGCGAGCCGACACGGATGTTGGCAACCGGGTTCAGGGCCGCTTGCACGCCGCCCATTTCTTGGAAGCGCTCATGGTGCACTTTCGACATGACTTGCATCAAGCCTTGTGCACCGACCGGGCTTTCGGCGAACGGGTTCAAGCCCGATTCGATGGCCATCACGGCCAGGATCAGCAGCGGGTCCAGCTTGATTTCGCGGGCCGTCAGGTACGCCGTCGAGACGAGCATATTGGTCGCATCGTTGGCCACGCGATAGCGCTTGGAGAGCCAGTTGGTGACCCATTGCTGCTGCTTTTGCGTGCCCAGCAAGGCTTTTTCTTCCTTGGTCAACGGTGCCTCGTTGCCGGCGGCCATTTGCACGGAAGCAGGCGCTTCCATCAGTGCCGACAGGGCCGGCGCTTCAACGGCTTGCGCCTCTGCCATCGGCAGCGGAAACAGGCTGTGCGTCAGTTGCTTGCCCAGGTCGGGGCGGAACATCAGCAGGGCGATCAGTGCCAGGGCGGAAATGCCGAAGACTGTCAGTGTGTGTTGTGCAGTGGTTAAAACGCCACGTGCCGAAATGGCTTGTGCGCGGGCGCGCAAACGCGCCAACGCTGGCTGGCCAGCCACGGTTGAAGCAGGCAATGCTGCTTCAGTGCTACGATGAGTCATAGAGTTCCCCGAAATGTCGCGTCAACAGGCAGTCCCTCCGCGGTCTCGCGGTGTTGTGGGTACTGCCAATGCCGTGCATCAGAAATATCATCGTTTCCGCCGCGTATGGATGCGTGCGAGAAACGCCGTCATTGCTTGCTTGAGCTGATCGGTCCCATGCTGGTATTGGATCAGTCGCAATACAACTTTTACCGGGGGTAAGGCAGACGCCTTTTGAAAACACTCCTTAAAATGTCATGTGGAGCCCCGACTCCGTGAATGAAAGAGAAACGCTAAAATCAAGCCCTGGGCCGGCGTGCTCTTTCAAGTTGGGCGAATTGTAGAAGCCGTTTTATATCAAGTCAATACTAACGAATCGATTCTTTATTACTTTTATGTCTTACTTTTTGTCTTGCATTGTGCCAAAAGCCAATAAAATCAATTACTTGGCATAGATCCTTCAGCAACGGCGTCCGACGTCAAAAAAAATTAAAAACACATGAAATATTCAGATTTGCGAGATTTTATTTCTCAGCTGCAACAAATGGGTGAACTTAAGCCTATTTCGACCCCTATTTCGCCGATTTTGGAGATGACGGAGGTGTGCGACCGCACCTTGCGCGCAGGCGGACCGGCCTTGCTGTTCAACAATCCGACGGGATACGACATGCCGGTACTGGGCAATCTGTTCGGCACCACGCGCCGCGTGGCGCTGGGCATGGGCGCGGAAGACGTCAGCGAGTTGCGCAAGATCGGCCATGTGCTGGCGCGCCTGAAAGAGCCGGAACCGCCGAAGGATTTCAAGGATCTGCTGGGTCTCGGTTCGCTGGTGAAATCCGTGTGGGACATGTCGCCGAAAGAGTTGCGCGGCGCGAAGTGCCAGGAAATCGTCTGGGAAGGCAATGACGTGGATCTGGCGCGCCTGCCCATCCAGCATTGCTGGCCCGGCGATATCGCGCCCCTGATCACCTGGGGCCTGGTGATCACCAAGGGGCCCAACAAGAAGCGGCAAAACCTGGGCATCTATCGCCAGCAAGTGCTGGGACGCAACAAGGTCATCATGCGCTGGCTGGCGCACCGGGGCGGGGCGCTGGACTTCCGCGAGCATGCGATTCAAAGCAAGGGCAAGCCGTATCCGATCGCCGTCGCGCTCGGTGCCGATCCCGCTACTATATTAGGGGCCGTCACGCCGGTGCCGGACAGCCTGTCCGAGTACCAGTTCGCCGGCTTGCTGCGCGGCAGCCGCACCGAATTGGTAAAAGCGATTGGCAGCGAGCTGCGCGTGCCCGCGTCGGCCGAAATCGTGCTTGAAGGCCATATCTACCCGGATGAAAACCATCCGAGCGGCTATGAACACGCGCTGGAAGGGCCGTATGGCGACCACACGGGCTACTATAATGAGCAGGACAGTTTCCCTGTGTTTACCATCGACCGCATCACCATGCGCCGCGATCCGATTTACCACTCCACGTACACGGGCAAGCCGCCCGACGAGCCGGCCGTGCTGGGCCTGGCGCTGAATGAAGTGTTCGTGCCCTTGCTGCAAAAGCAGTTCAGCGAAATCACGGATTTCTATCTGCCGCCCGAAGGCTGCAGTTACCGCATGGCCGTGGTGCAGATCAAGAAACAGTACGCGGGCCATGCCAAGCGCGTGATGTTCGGCGTGTGGAGCTTCCTGCGCCAGTTCATGTATACCAAGTTCATCGTGGTGGTCGACGAAGACGTGAATATCCGCGACTGGAAAGAGGTCATCTGGGCCATCACCACGCGCGTCGACCCCATCCGCGACACCACCCTGGTCGACAACACGCCCATCGATTACCTGGACTTCGCTTCGCCGGTCAGCGGCCTGGGCAGCAAGATGGGCATCGACGCGACGAATAAATGGCCGGGCGAAACGACGCGCGAGTGGGGCACGACGATTGCCATGACGCCGGAAGTGAAGGCCAAGGTGGATGGGATCTGGCAAGAGCTGGGGCTGTAGGTCGGGTTAGCGCTTGCGCGTAACCCGACGTTGCTTGCATGTTCACGATCTGCATACTCAGCAGTGTCGGCTTACGGCCTGCGGCCTAAGCCGACCTACGCCGACCTACGCAGCATTGATACGGCAATTTCCCAATCTTGCGCAGGTCGGTTATAATTGTCCCTGGCGGGCCCCTGCGCATCGTGGCATGGCTAACCTGGTCAGGTCGGGAACGAAGCAGCCACGGCTATTAACCATGAGTGCCGCAGATCAGGCTCGCCTCCTTCGGGAAACAAACAGTAAAGCTGCCGTTGGCGGCTTTTTTGTTTTGCGGCGCTGTGTTTTGCCAGTCCGCATGCTTGCCTGATTTTCCAGAAATGCCACCCTCCATGTTATACAATTGCTGCTTTGCCGCGTTTGCCATAGTGAATGGCCCGGCCATGAGGCTTGCGCCCGCCGCGCAGGATCACCCGCAAAATCGCATGGTAAAATCTCAGCATGTCCTATCAAGTCCTCGCCCGTAAATACCGCCCCAAGAATTTCGAGACGCTCGTCGGCCAGGAGCACGTCGTGCGCGCGCTCACGCATGCCTTGCACAGTGGCCGATTGCATCACGCCTACCTGTTCACGGGCACGCGCGGCGTCGGCAAGACGACCCTGTCGCGCATCCTGGCCAAGTCGCTCAATTGCATCGGCCCCGATGGCACGGGCGGTATCACGGCCCAGCCTTGCGGCGTGTGCGAAGCGTGCACGGCGATCGATGCGGGACGCTTTGTCGACTATATAGAGATGGATGCGGCGTCGAACCGCGGCGTCGATGAAATGGCGCAGCTGCTGGAACAGGCGGTCTACGCGCCAAGCAATGCGCGCTTCAAGGTCTATATGATCGATGAGGTGCACATGCTGACGAACCACGCGTTCAATTCCATGCTGAAGACGCTGGAAGAACCGCCCGAGCACGTCAAGTTCATCCTGGCCACGACGGACCCGCAAAAGATTCCCGTCACCGTGCTGTCGCGCTGCCTGCAGTTCAACCTCAAGCAGATGCCGCCCGGCCACATCATCAGCCACCTGGACAACATCCTGGGACAAGAGGGCATCGATTTCGAACAGCCGGCCTTGCGCCTGCTGGCCCAGGGCGCCCACGGTTCCATGCGCGATGCGCTGTCGCTGACGGACCAGGCCATCGCGTACGCGGCCGGCGCAGTGACGCTCGACGCCGTGCAAGGCATGCTCGGTGCGCTCGACCAGTCGTATCTGGTGCGCCTGCTCGACGCGCTGGCGCAGCAGGACGGTGCCGATCTGCTGGCCGTGGCCGACGAGATGGCTTCGCGCAGCCTGTCGTATAACGGCGCGCTGCAAGACCTGGGCACCTTGTTGCACCGCATTGCGCTGGCGCAAACCGTGCCGGCCGCCTTGCCGCAGGACTTGCCGGAATACGCGGATATCGTGCGCCTGTCTGCCGCGTTTGACGCGGAAGAGGTGCAGCTGTTTTACCAGATCGCCGTGCATGGCCGCAATGAGCTGGGCCTGGCGCCCGACGAGTACGCCGGCTTTACCATGACCTTGCTGCGCATGCTGGCCTTTCGGCCTGGCATAGGCGGCGCCGATGGCATGCCGGCGGCGGCACCAGCCGCTGCAACGGGCAACCGTCCCGCTGCTGTCGCCGCCGCGCGCGCCGCCGCTGGCGCGTCCGCACCAGCCTCCCGCGCCGCCACCAACAGCGTGGCCAGCCATGCAACCGTGACCCCGCCCGCCGTCGTGGCCGCCGCTGCCGCCAGCATGGCGCGCAGCGAAGCGCCGCCGCCACGTGTGGCTGCACCTGCGCCAGCACCTGTCCCAGCCCCGGCACCGGCAGCGCCGCCGCCTGCTGCTGCGGCTGCCCCGGCAGCCTCGGGCGCTCCCATCAGTTCCGCCCGCGCCGCCATCAATGCGGCGCTGGAAGCGGCCCGCGCCGCTTCGAAAGGCCGTCCGGGCAGCGCGCCATCGGCGCCATCGTCGGCGCCCAAGCCAGCCGCCCCGGCACCAGTAGCAGTACCGGAACCTGTTGCCGCAGCGCCAGCCCCGGCCGCGTCCGTCCAGGCTGCACCGCCACCGCCCGCCGCCGCGAAAGCGCCGGCGCCGTGGGACGATGCGCCACCCGTGGCCGTGATGGAAGCTCCCGTGGCCGCACCCGCGCCCGTGCAGCCGGCACGCCAGGCAGCGCCACAGCAGGCGCCCGCCGACGACGACTTGCCGCCGTGGGTCACCGAATTTTCCGACGACAGCGCGTCCGCCGCCGTGTCGGCGCCCGCTGCGCAAAGTTCCGAGCAGCCTGCCGTCGTCATGCCGCAGCGTGCCGCCAAGCAAGCCGCGCCCAGCGGGCCGTATGTGATCACGCCCGTGCCGGGACTGGACTGGGACGGCAACTGGCCGGCCGTCGCCGCCGTACTGCCCCTGCGCGGCGTGGCGCAGCAGCTGGCCGTGCAGGCCGAGCTGATCGAATGCCTGCACGATGGCCACAGCACCACGTTCCGCCTGCGCGTACCGATCGATACGTGGCGCAGCCCGGCCAACGTGGAAAAACTGGCGGCCGCGCTGACCGAGCGCTTCGGCCGCAAGGTCGCGGTCGACACGGAACTGGGCGCCGTCTGGTACACGGCCAGCGCGGAAGCGCAGGCGCACCGCGAGGCGTGCCAGCTGCAGGCGGAAGCGACCATCGCCAGCGATCCCTTCGTGCTCGACATGAAGCGTGCATTCGACGCTTTTGTCGTGCCGGGCACGATTACCCCTGCACCGGCCGGCTCTGCCGCGCCGACCCTGCATTGATGATTAACACACTCACAAACTGAATTAACGGAGCATTCTCATGATGAAAAATCAACTGGCTGGCCTGATGAAGCAGGCGCAAACAATGCAAGACAACATGAAAAAGGCCCAGGAACAACTGGCGCTGGTGGAAGTGGAAGGCCAGTCCGGCGCCGGCCTGGTGAAAATCGTCATGACGTGCAAGAACGACGTCAAGCGCGTCTCCATCGACCCGTCGCTGCTGGCCGACGACAAGGACATGCTGGAAGACCTGGTGGCTGCCGCCTTCAACGACGCCGTGCGCAAGGCGGAAGCGACGTCCGCGGAAAAAATGGCAGGCTTGACCGGCGGCATGAACTTGCCAGCCGGCTTCAAAATGCCATTCTGATGCAATCCCGCATGCGCTCGATCTGTGGCACGGGGCAGGGTTGATCCATGTCCAAGTCGCTTGAATTTTTGACCGAGGCGCTGCGGCGCCTGCCCGGCGTCGGCCCCAAGTCGGCGCAGCGGATGGCATTTCATTTGTTGCAGCACGATAGGGAAGGCGCGGCCATGCTGTCGCGCGCCCTGTTCCAGGCCGTCGATGCCGTGCATCACTGCGGCCTGTGCAATACCTTTACCGAACACGAAGTGTGCGAGACCTGTCTCGACGAAGAGCGCGACAAGCGCCTGCTGTGCGTGGTGGAAACGCCCGCCGACCAGCTGATGATCGAGCAGACGCTCACCTACAAGGGCCTGTATTTCGTGCTCATGGGGCGGCTCTCTCCGCTCGACGGCATCGGCCCGAAAGATATCCACCTCGAAAAATTACTCGGCCGCGCCAACGATGGCGTGGTCGGTGAAGTGGTACTGGCCACCAATTTCACGAATGAAGGCGAAGCGACGGCCCATTACATCAGCGAAATGCTGAAGGCGCGGGGCTTGCGCGTGAGCCGTTTGGCCCGCGGCGTACCCGTGGGTGGCGAACTGGAATACGTCGACGCGGGCACGATTGCCCGCGCGATGCTCGACCGCAGGGCAACCTAAATCATGCAAGAGAAAACGTCGGCTGGTCCTTTGGCGGGTATTAAAGTGCTGGAACTGGGCACCCTGATCGCGGGGCCGTTCTGCGCCCGCATGCTGGCCGAATTCGGCGCCGACGTGATCAAGATCGAGTCGCCCGATGGTGGCGACCCCATCCGTACCTGGCGCGTGCTGAAAGATGGCACCTCGCTGTGGTGGTCGGTGCAGGCGCGCAACAAGAAAAGTCTGACCCTGAACCTGAAGTCGCCCGAGGGCCGCGCCATCGCGCGCCAGCTGGCCCTGGAAGCGGACATCATCATCGAGAATTACCGCCCCGGCGTGCTGGAAAAGTGGGATCTGGGCTACGAACAGCTGAAAAAGGAAAAGCCGTCCCTGATCATGGTGCGCCTGTCCGGCTTTGGCCAGACGGGGCCGATGAAGGATTTGCCCGGCTTTGGCGCGATCGGAGAATCGATGGGCGGCCTGCGCTATGTGTCCGGCTTTGCCGACCGCCCGCCCGTGCGCGTGGGCGTGTCGATTGGCGACTCGGTGGCGGCCCTGCATGGCGTGATCGGCGCCATGATGGCCTTGCGCCACCGCGACGTGACCGGTGGGGTGGCTTCCGGGGAAGGGCAGATGGTCGACGTGGCCTTGTATGAATCCGTGTTCAACCTGATGGAGTCCCTGGTGCCTGAATACGACCAGGCGGGCGTGGTGCGCGAGCGCACGGGCGGCTCCCTGCCCGGTATCGTGCCCTCGAATACCTACACGACGGGTGATGGCGAAAACATCGTGATTGCCGGCAATGGCGACGCCATCTTCAAGCGGCTGATGCTGGCCATGGGCCGCATCGACATGGCGGGCGACCCGCAGCTGGCGCGCAACGACGGCAGGGTGGCGCGCACGCAGGAAATCGACGACGCCATCGGCGCCTGGTGCGCCACGCACACGATAGACAGCGCGCTGGCCGTGCTGAAGGCGGCCGATGTGCCGTCTGGCAAAATTTACTCCGTGCGCGATATGCTGAGCGACCCGCAATTTCTCGCCCGCGACATGTTCGAACAACACCATTTCGCCGACGGCACGCCCGTCAAATTGCCCGCCATCAGTCCGAAACTGTCCGCCACGCCGGGCAAGACGCAGTGGCTGGGGCCGACCCTGGGCCAGCACAACGATGAAGTGCTGGCGTCGCTCGGCTATGACGCGGCCGCCATCGCGCGGCTCAAGGCCGATGGGGTGGTGTAGGCAGGAGCAGATAGATGAATGTCGGGTAGGTCGGATTAGCGGCGTAGCCGCGTAATCCGACAACCACCACGCCACGTTACCGACACCACCACCACCACCAGCCAAGCCAACAATGTTGTCGGCTTACGCGCTTCGCGCTAAGCCGACCTACGCAACTCACTGATACCTGTCATGCATCGAATTTTCCGTACAGCGCTTGTCCTGGCATCCAGCACTATCTTCCTCTCCGCCTGTGCCAGCTTCCCGCACGATGCGCCGATTGCCGGCCTGCGCCTGATCGGCGAGCAGCGCATCGCCTTGAAACAGGCGTTCGAAGGCACCACGGTGGGCGGCTTGTCCGGCATCGACTACGATGCCGCCAACAAGAGCTGGGTGATGGAAAGCGATGACCGCTCGGAAATCAATCCGGCCCGCTTCTACCGCGCCACGCTCAGCTACGACAGTCATGCATTTAGGGGCGTGACATTAAACAGCGTGCATTTCTTCACGCAGCCCGACGGCAGCCGCTACCCGAACCTGGCACATGCCAAGCTCGATCGTGGCGAGCAGGTGCCCGACATCGAAACCATCCGCGTCGATCCGCAGGACGGCAGCCTGTGGTACGGCAGCGAAGGCAACCGCAAGGTGGGTCTGCACCCGTTCGTGCGCCACGCCGATAGCGGCGGCCACTACCTGGCCACTTTGCCCACGCCGGCCATGTTCAAGGTCTCGCAGGAAGAAATTGGCTCGCGCAACAACATGAGCTTCGAGGCACTGTCGTTTTCCTCGGATGGCAAGAGCCTGTGGCTGGGCATGGAAGCGGCGCTGTACCAGGATGGCCCGCTGGCCACGCCCGACAACGGCTCCGTGGTGCGCATCACGCGCCTGGACCGCGCCGGCACCGTGCTGGGCCAGTACGCGTATCCGATTGAAGCCGTGGCGTCGCGGCCCGCGCCGGGGCGCGAGGCGGACAATGGCGTGTCGGAAATCCTTGCCGTCAACGATCACCAGGTGCTGGTGGTGGAGCGGGCCGGCGTTGAGCACGCGGACGGCTTGTATTCGAACCATGTGCGCATCTACGCGATGGACACCGATGGCGCCAGTGACATCCAGGCCATGCCGGCGCTGGCGGGCGCGAGGTACGTGCCGGCGCGCAAGCGATTGCTGCTGGACCTGGAAAAGATCGGCCTGCCCAAGGTAGACAATATCGAAGGCATCAGCTGGGGCCCGCGCCTGGAAAACGGCCGCCGCAGCCTGGTGATGATTTCCGACGATAATTTCAACGCCCAGCAAGTCACGCAAATCCTTGCCTTCGAAGTGCTCTAGTTTCCAGGCTGGCCAGCTTGCCCGCCTGCATGGCCAGCATGGCCGTGATCGTGTCGTGCGGCGACGGGTGGCCCAGGAAATAGCCTTGTGCCATGTCGCAGCCGTATTCTTCCAGCATCAGCAACTGCTCGTCCGTCTCCACGCCCTCGGCCACCACCACCATTTTCAAGCCATGTGCCATGGCGATGATGGCACGCGTGATGGCCGCGTTTTCCGTATCCTGCGGCAAGCCGGCGATAAAGCTCTTGTCGATCTTCAAGGCCCGCACGTCGAAGCGCTTCAGATAATTCATTGAAGAATATCCTGTGCCGAAGTCGTCGATCGACAGGTACACGCCGATGCCGCGCAATTGTTCCAGCGTCACCATGGTGGCGCGCGCATCGTCCATCAGGGTGCCTTCCGTCAATTCCAGTTCCAGCAGGCGCGCATCAAGGCCCGTGTCGGCCAGTGCCGAGAGCACGATCTGCATCAGGTTTTCATCCTTGAATTGCTTGGCCGACAGGTTCACGGCCATGCGGATGGCGCGCCCGCTGTCGCTTTGCCAGGCCTTGGCCTGGTTGCACGCCGTGCGCAGCACCCATTCGCCGATGGGCACGATCAGCCCCGTCTCTTCGGCCAGCGGGATGAATTCCGTGGGCGAAATGATGCCCCGCTCGGGATGGCGCCAGCGCACCAGCGCTTCCACGCCGACGATCTGCGTGCTGGGCACGTCGATCTGCGGCTGGTACAGCAGGTACAGCTCGTTGTTCTGCAAGGCTTTGCGCAAGCCCACTTCCATCTTGACGTGGCTCATGATTTCCATCGTCAGCGATGAGCTGTACAGCTTGGCGTTGTTCTTGCCGCAGTTCTTCGCGTGGTACATGGCCGTGTCCGCATATTTCAATAGAGAATTGCAATCCTCGCCATCTTCCGGATACAGCGAAATGCCGATGCTGGCCGTGACGAAAATCTCGTGCCCCTCGATCATGAACGGGCGTCGCATGGCTTCCTTGACCCGGTGCGCCACGTTCAGCGCGTCTTCCACCCGCTCCAGGTCGGGTATCAAAATCGTGAATTCGTCGCCGCCCAGGCGCGCCAGGTTGCTGCCGCCGAAGCTGGCCTCAAACTCGTGTTCGGCGCGCAGTACCAGGTCGCTGGGGCGGATGGTTTCGCGCAGGCGCTCGGACACCACCTTGAGCAGATGGTCGCCCACGTCGTGGCCCAGGGTGTCGTTGATGCGCTTGAAGGCATCGAGGTCCATGAACAGCACGGCGAATTTCTTGTCGTGTTCTTTCGAGCGCAGCAGTTCGCGTTCCAGGGTTTCCAGGAAGGCTTGGCGGTTGGGGATGCCCGTCAGGCTGTCGCAATAGGCGAGGCGGCGGATCTGCTCTTCCGTGCGCTTGCGCTCGCTGATATCGCGTACCAGGCCCAGCACCTCGTCGGCCCCTGTCGCCACCAGGCGCGCCTCGAAATGGCGCGTGCTGTCTTCGTGCGTGAGCGTGTAGTCGACCGAGCCGATATGCTGCGTGGCCAGCACGGCGTGGGCCTGCTCCAGCAGGCGCGCGGCGATTTCGGGCGGCAGCACAGCGCCGATATGGCTGCCCACGCAGTCGCTGAGGGAAAAGCCGGCGCTGGCGTCGTGCCCCTGTTCATAGTCGAGATAAAAGCCTTCGCGATTCAGGCGAAAGAAGGTGTCGGGGATGGCGGCCAGCACGGCACGGTTGTGCGCGTCGGCGATGCGCAGGCGGGCGATGGCGTCGCTGGCGCGCAGCACGTACAGCACGCGGTGGCCGAGGATGGGCCAGTTGATGGGCTTGGAAATGAAGTCGGTGGCGCCCACCTCGTAGGCGTGCGTGACCGCTTCCAGCTCGTCGCCGCCCGTGACCATGATGATGGGCACGGTGCCGCCCACTTCCTGGCGGCGGATTTCGCGACACACGGCAAAGCCGTCCAGGGCCGGCATGTCGACGTCGAGCATGACCAGATCCGGCCCGCTGTGCTTGTAGCTGGCCAGCGCCTGCACGCCGTCTTCGGCCTCGATCACGTCCAGGCCTACCTGGGTGAGCATTTGCCGCATCAGCAAGCGCATCACGGGATCGTCGTCGGCGACCAGCACCAGGCCGCGTGGGGGAGGGAGGGGCGCTGTCATGTCAGTGTTCCTTCACGAGGATGGCGCTCAGCGATTCGCGTACGGCCAGGAAGGCTTGCTGCATCTGCTGCAGCAGGGGAGCCGCGCCCTCGGTACTGCCGGCGCGGCCCAGTTTTTCCATCTCCTTGCACAGCTGCGCCAGGCCATCGGCGCCCACGTTGGCGCTGCCCGACTTGAGGCTGTGCGCCACCTTGCGCAGCGCTTGCGCATCCGCGCCGGCAATCGCTGCGCGCATGGCGCTCAATTGGCGCGGCGTCTCGCTGGTAAAAGCCAGGATGACGCGTTCCAGCAGCGCATCGCCATCGGCGCGCGACAGGGCGCGGATGTTTTCCAGCGCCTGCCGGTTCAGCAGCTGGCCGGAAGGCGGCGCGGCGGACACCGGCGGCGGCACCTCCGGCAATGTCTGCGGCTCCGGCTCCGGCGCCACGCTGTGGTGCACGGTGGCCGCGCGCGGCAGGGCGATCCAGCGCGCACGGCGCCACGCTGTGGTGCACGGTGGCCGCGCGCGGCAGGGCGATCCAGCGCGCAATCGTGTGGCCCAGGTCCTGCTGCGTAAAAGGCTTACTCAGGTAATCGTCCATGCCGGCCGCCAGGCACGCTTCGCGGTCACCCTGCAGCGCATTGGCCGTGATGGCGACGATGGGCAGCACGCGCGCGTGGCCGCACTGCTGTTCATGGCGGCGGATTTCCGCCGTGGCGGCAAAGCCGTCCATCACGGGCATCTGGCAATCCATCAATATCAGATCGAAATCCTCGGCCTGCGCCGCCTGCAAGGCTTCTTCGCCGTTGTGCGCGCACACCACGTCCAGGCCCAGGCTGTCGAGCATGGCCAGCGCCACTTCCACGTTGACTGGATTGTCCTCGGCCAGCAGCACGCGGCGGCGCTGGCGCCGGCCCACCTGACGCGCCGCGTGCGGCGGATGGATGCGCATGCCTTCGCTGGCGCGCGGCGGCGTGACGATGCAGTCGAACAGGTCGCATTCGCGGGCCGGCTTGATCAGCTGGAAGGCCACGCCCGCCTCGCGCCGCTGCACGGGATCGGCCGCCGCCTGTTCCGTGCTCAGCAGCAGTAATTTGAGGTCGGCCAGCAACGGGTCGCTCTTGATAGTGGCGGCCAGGGCCAGGCCGCTGGTGCGCGGCAATTCCATGTCGAGCAGGGCCACGGCATACGGCGTGCCTGCCTGTGCGGCCGCGCGCAGCTTGCCCAGGCAGTCGCTGGCCGTGCCGGCGCTGTCGCAGCCGATGTGCCAGCTGGCCAGCTGCCGCTCCAGCACGGCGCGCGTGGCGGGGGTGTGGTCGACGATCAAGGCGCGTAACCCTCGTGTGGTTTTCAGGTTGAAGGACGGGTCATCGTTGTCGACCCGCCGCTTATCGAAATTTACTTCGAACCAGAAGATCGATCCTTGCGTTAAAGCATTATCGACGCCGATAGTGCCGCCCATCAGCTCCACCAGCTGTTTCGAGATCGTCAAGCCCAGGCCCGTGCCGCCGTGCTTGCGCGTGGTCGAACCATCGGCCTGCGAGAACGATTCGAAGATGCGCGTCTGCGCCTCGCTCGACACGCCGATGCCCGTGTCGTGCACTTCGAAGCGCAAGCCCACGCTGGGCGCATCTTCGCTGCACACGGTCACTTTCACGGTGACCTTGCCCGTTTCCGTGAACTTGATGGCATTGCCCAGCAGATTGACGATGATCTGGCGCAAACGGTTCGGGTCGCCGCAGATGGCGATGGGAATGTCAAACGCGATATCGAATTCCAGGCTGATGTTTTTCGCTTGCGCTTGCGGCGCGAACACGTGTTCTATGTCGTCGAGCAATTCGCGGAAATTGAAGCGGATGTATTCCACGCTCAGCTTGCCCGCCTCGATCTTGGAAAAGTCGAGGATGTCGTTGATGATCACCAGCAAATTCTGCCCCGAGCGCTGCACCATGCTCGTGTAGTGGCGCTGCTGCGGGCTCAAAGGGCTGGCCAGCAGCAGTTCCGTCATGCCCAGCACGCCATTCATCGGTGTGCGGATTTCATGGCTCATGGTGGCGAGAAACGCGCTCTTCGCCTGGCTGGCCGCCTCGGCCGCATCCTTGGCCTTTTCCAGCTGCGCCGTGCGCACGCCCACCTGGCGCTCGAGCTGGTCGCGGTAATTGGCCAGGGTACTGTCGCGGCTGTCGATCTGCGCCAGCATGTCGTTGAAGCTGTCGATCAGCACGCCCAGCTCGTCGCTGCGCTGGTGCGCGATGCGGTGGCTGTAGGTCTGGCTGCTCGACACTTTTTGCGCTGTATCAATCAGCTTGGTGATCGGCTCGGCAATCACGCTCTTGAAGCGCCGCGCCAGGAACACGGCGATCAGGAAGGACAGCACGGTAGCGCCGCCGATGGCGCCCACGTGGCGGCCGATGTCGCGCCACATGTGGTTCAGGTCTGCCTCGATCAGCACGGCGCCAATGATCTGTTGCCCCTCGCCGGGCCGGTAGACGGGACGGTACAGGCGCATGGCGGGCGCCAGGGTCGTGCCCGCACCTTGCGTGACGGGCTGCACGGCCATGTCGGCCAGCAGGGCCGGGTCCAGGTCTTCCGGCGCTGCCAGGCTGTCCGCATGCTGCGGCGCGCGGTACAGGGCGAACAGGCGCCCCCCCCGGTCGAACAGGGCCGCCTGGGCCACTTCGTCGCGCGCGGCCAGCGCGGCCAGCACCTGCTCCGCCTGCGGCTGTGCCGATTTGCCCACCAGCAAGGGCACCGCGCCGGCCGCACCGATCACGCCCGCCAGCGACAACAGTTGCTTGCCTTCATCGTTCTTGTGGTTGAGCACGGACGTCAGTGCAAACGCCACGAATACCAGCAGCAGCGCGCAGCCTGACGACAGTACCGAGATCATGGTCAGCTTCTGGCTGATGCTGGAGCGTTGGAAATTGAACATGGTGGCGGCGCTTCTCCTGGCTATCCCTTGACTGTTTTTTAATTCCTATTGGAAAAATATAGACTTGAAGACACACCCAGATATTGATGTGGGTCTAAGGGAGGAGAGGGGAGGGGAACTTATACGAGATGAAACAAAAAGGGCGGTCCCGCAGAACCGCCCTCAAATTATTGCTGAGCAACAACACAGGACTTAACAACACCCTCCGCGTTTTCCTGCGCCGCCATAGCGCGCTTCCTGCCGTTCGCGGAAGAACTCTTCATACGTCATCATCGGCTCGCCGGGATGGGTCACTTCCCGGTGCGCCACATAGGTGTCGTACTCGGGCAAGCCGCACATGAGCCGCATGCTTTGCCCCAGATACCGTCCAGCCTTGATGATTTCATCGATCATCATTGCACCGTGGGCATGGCCTGGAACGGCGTTTCCTTGGTGCTCGGCTGGCTGTCGGCGCGCGCCTTCATGATGGTGCGGATACCGAAGAACAGCACGCTGATCACGACGATGACGAAGAAGGCGGCCAGGCCGGCGTCCAGGTAATCGTTGAAGATGATCTGCTGCATCTGTGCCACCGACTTGGCTGGCGCCAGCAAGGTGCCTTCATCGAGCGCCGCCGAGTATTTCTTCGCATGCGCCAGGAAACCGACGCGCGGATTGGCGTCGAAGATCTTTTGCCAGCCCGCCGTCAGGGTGCACAGCAGCAGCCAGATGGTCGGCGTGATGGTGACCCACGCATAGCGGCCTTTTTTCATCTTGAACAGCACGCAGGTGCCGAGGATCAGCGCGATGGCTGCCAGCATCTGGTTGGCGATGCCGAACAGCGGCCACAGGGTGTTGATGCCGCCCAATGGATCGACCACGCCCTGGTACAGGAAGTAGCCCCAGGCCGCCACGCACAGGCCCGTGGCCAGCAGGTTGGCGATGACGTTTTCCGTCTGTTTCAGCGCTGGCACGAAGCTGCCCAGCAAGTCTTGCAGCATGAAGCGGCCCGCACGCGTGCCCGCATCGACGGCCGTCAGGATGAACAGCGCCTCGAACAGGATAGCGAAGTGATACCAGAAGGCCATCATGGCCTTGCCGCCGATGGCGCCCGAGAGAATCTGCGCCATGCCGACCGCCAGGGTCGGTGCGCCGCCCGCGCGCGAGATGATGCTGTGCTCGCCAACATCCTTGGCCGTTTGCGTCAGCATTTCCGGCGTCACATAGAAGCCCCATTGCGAGATCGCCTGTGCGGCGGACTCGGCTGTCGTGCCGATCAGGGCGGCCGGGCTGTTCATGGCGAAATAGATGCCCGGCTCGATGGTCGAGGCGGCCACCAGGGCCATGATGGCAACAAACGATTCCATCAGCATGGCGCCATAGCCGATGAAGCGGGCGTGGCTTTCGTTTTCAATCATCTTCGGCGTGGTGCCCGAGGAAATCAGCGCGTGGAAGCCGGAAACGGCGCCGCAGGCAATCGTGATGAACAGGAAGGGGAACAGATTGCCCGACCAGACCGGGCCGGAGCCGTCGATGAACTTGGTCATGGCCGGCATTTTCAGGTAAGGCGCGACGACGATGATGCCGATGGCCAGGCCCAGGATGGTGCCGATTTTCAGGAAAGTCGACAGGTAGTCGCGCGGTGCCAGCAGCAGCCACACGGGCAGGACGGAAGCGATGAAGCCGTAGCCGATCAGCATCCACGTCAGTTCCGTGCCCGTGAACGTGAACATCGGGCCCAGTACGGCCGATTCCTGCACATACTGGCCGCCGATGATGGCCAGCATCAGCAGCACAAAACCGATGATGGAAATTTCGCCGATGCGGCCCACGCGGATGAAGCGCGAGTACACGCCCATGAACAGGGCGATGGGAATCGTCGCCATCACGGTGAAGCTGCCCCATGGCGAACCGGTCAGCGCCTTGACGACGATCAATGCCAGTACGGCCAGGATGATGACCATGATCATGAAGCAGCCGAGCAGGGCGATCATGCCGGGAATTTCGCCCAGTTCAGCCTTGATCAGGTCGCCCAAGGAGCGGCCGTCGCGGCGCATGGAAATGAACAGCACGATGAAATCCTGCACGGCGCCGGCAAACACGACGCCCGCCAAGATCCACAGCATGCCGGGCAAATAGCCCATTTGCGCGGCCAGCACGGGGCCGACCAGGGGGCCGGCGCCGGCAATCGCGGCGAAATGGTGGCCGAACAGCACATATTTGTTGGTCGGCACGTGGTCGAGGCCATCGTTGTGCTTGAAGGCCGGCGTCATGCGGCGCGCGTCCAGGCCCAGTACCTTGTCGGCGATGAACAGGCTGTAGAAACGGTAGGCGATCAGGTAGACGCAGACGGCGGCGATGACGATCCAGATTGCGCTGATCGGTTCGCCACGTTGCAGGGCGACGACGCCCAGGGATCCGGCGCCGGCAAGCGCAAGCGCTGCCCAGCCGAGCTGTTTGAAAATGCGGTTCATGCTTTCTCCAGAGATTGACGGATGCTGCGCCGTGCGTTTATCGTGTGCTGTTTGTCCTGATCGTCGCCAGGTTGGGGTGTGTGCGCAGCTTATGGCAAGTATTCAGGAATCGTATAATTGCCGCAAGCGCACGACTACGCAGTAACGCTCAGTATTACTACGCAGACCGATCACCGTGCCGCGACGTAAAATCACGCATTCCCACCAGCATCGACGCCGCCGGAGCGCGCCAGGCCATGAAACTCAGACAGAAAGTCATCTTCCTGGCCATCACGCCGCTCATCCTTGCCCTGTGCGCCATCGCGTTTGCCGTGCGGCACCAGGCGATTACCCTGGCCGAGCAGCAGCGCGCCACCATCCAGCAAGCCTACCTGGCCAGCAAGGAAGCCGAACTCAAGCATTACGTGACCCTGGCCAGCCATTCCATCGCCTCGTTATATGGTTCGGGCCGCAAGGATGCCGCCACGCAAGAGGAAGCCAAGCGCATCCTGTCCGCCCTCAGCTATGGCGATGATGGCTATTTCTTCATCTATGATTTGCAGGGCAAGTCGCTGATGCATCCGCGCCAGCCCGAGCTGGTGGGGCAGAATCTGTGGGAGTTGCGCGACGCGGACGGCAACCTGACCATCCAGCGCCTGATGCAGCGCGCCAGGAGCGGCGGCGGCTTCGAGCGCTACAACTGGATCAAGCCCTCGAGCAACAAGTCGGCGCCCAAGCTCGGCTATGTGATCCTGATGCCGGAATGGGGCTGGATGATGGGTACCGGTATTTACATGGATGACGTGGACCAGGCGCTGGCCAAGGTCGACGCCCAGCAGTCGCGCAATATCCGCTCGACCATGGAGCTGATCGCCGCCATCGCCATCCTCGGTTCCCTGCTGGTGGCCGCCTGCGGCCTGGTGCTGAACCTGCGCGAATTGCGCGTGGCCGACGCCAAGCTGAAAGTACTGGCGCAGCGCGTGGTGGAATCGCAGGAAGAGGAGCGGGCGCGGCTGTCGCGCGACTTGCATGACGGCATCAGCCAGTGGCTGGTGTCGATCAAGCTGCAAATCGAGGCGGGCATCGCGCGCCTGGCCGGTAATGCCGAGCAGAAAGAAAAGGCGCCGGCCACGTTCGAGCGGGCCGCCGAGCAGCTGAACAAGGTGCTGGGCGAGGTGCGGCGCATTTCGCACAACCTGCGCCCGGCCATCCTCGACGACCTGGGTCTGGCCGCCGCGCTCGACCATCTGGTGCATGAGTTTAACGACAGCAGCAGCGCGCAAGCCAGTTTCACGGCCAGCCCGGCGGCGGCGGGCGAGGGCTTGCCCGACATGGTCAATACCGTCTTGTTCCGCATCGCCCAGGAAGCGCTGACCAATTGCGAGCGCCATGCCCACGCCCGCGGCGTGGAAGTGAGCCTGCGCGAGGCGGGCAAGGCGGTGGAATTGCGCATCCAGGATAATGGCGGCGGCTTCGACTTCGACGGCATCGCCCTGCATCCGCAGCGCGGCATCGGCCTGCGCAACATGACGGAACGCATGGAAGCCATCGGCGGCAGCCTGCACATCACCTCGTCGCCGGCCGGCACCCTGGTGCTGGCGCGGCTCGCCCTTCCACCCACACACTGATTGACAGATACCGAGACATGACCAAGACGATCAACATCCTGCTGGTGGACGACCATCCCCTTGTGCGCGACGGCTTGCGCGCGCGCCTGGAGGCGGTGGCGCATTTCGACGTGGTCGCCGAGGCGGGCGGCGCCGACGAAGCCCTGGCCCAGGCGCGTGCGCACCAGGTGGACCTCGTGTTGATGGATATCAATATGCGCGGCATCAACGGCATCGAAGCGACGGCCCTGTTCAAGCAGGCGTTTCCGCAGATTGCGGTGCTGATCCTGTCCATGCACGACAAGCTTGAATATGTGTCGCAAGCCATCGCCGCCGGCGCGCGCGGCTATGTGCTCAAAGATGCTCCAGGGAAAGATATCGTCTTCGCCATCGAGACGGTGATGTCCGGCGGCATTTATTACAGCGCGGCCCTGGCGCGGCAGTTATCGCGCCCGCAAGTGCACGATTCCTTCCTCACCACGCGCGAGCAGCAAGTGCTGCAACACATCGCGGCGGGCCAGTCGAACAAGCAGATCGCCCGCGACCTGGACCTGAGCGTGCGCACGGTCGAGACGCATCGCCTGAACATCAAGCGCAAGCTGGGCATCGAAGGGCAGGCTGAATTGATCAAATATGCGGTCGAACATGCGCATGGCGGCGGCGCCTGAACGGCGCTGGCGTCACAGTGTTTTTTTTCAAACCCGCATGACAGGCGGGTCTCCCGGGGGGAGTGTTTTTTTTGAATATTTATTGCCAAAATTAAACTGTTTCACGGGTGAGATTCGGATAGAATGATTCTCGCTGTCGAAATGGCATCCCTGTCGGGCCAGGGTTGCCAATGCTGGTCAGTTTATTTACTATGGCGCCCTACCCACACTGAGATACCGATGTCAGCGTCTGAATCAAACCTGTTTCCGTTGGTGGGATTACAAGCAGTGGCCAATGCTCATAACGAGTGGGTCGCTGTCACCTTGCATGTACCGCAGGCCTCGACGGCGCCGCTGCTGGCGGCGCTGGCCGCTGCCGATGCGTATGCCTTCCTTGCGCCGCTCGACTGCATCATTCCCCTGGCCGACCCGCATGGCGTGGACGAGGCCGTGCTGGCGCAACTGGCGCCGCAACGCACCATTTTCCGTTTGCCGGCGCAGTTTGCCGGCGACAAGCAAATCCAGAAAAAATGCCAGCAATGGCGCGACGCCGGCTATCGCATCCTGCTCGATGGCGCCGATGCCGGTCCCGTGGTGGCGGCGCAGGTCGACGCGCGCGCGCTGAGTTTTGACGCGGCGGGCGCCCGCCCGGCCCTGCATCAACTGCTGCCCTTGCCGGGGCCGCACCTGGCCTACAACATCGGCGACGCGGGCCAGCTTGCCGCATTGCAAGAAATCGGCGTGAGCTGGTTTGCCGGCGACTACGCCTTGCGACATGCGCGCCAGCAAAGCGAGCCGGAAGACGCTACCTCGCGCCGGCGCTTGCTGGCGCTGCTGGGCCTGCTGGCCCGCGATGCCGACGCGCACGAGCTGGAAGTGCCGCTCAAACAGGATCCATCGCTCAGCTATCATCTGTTAAAACTGGTCAATTCGGCCGCCTTCGGTTTCACGGCGCCGATTACCAGCTTCAGCCAGGCCATCACCCTGCTGGGCCGGCGCCAGCTGCAGCGCTGGCTGCAACTGCTGCTGTATGCGCGGCAACAGGACGATGGCAAGATCCACGCGCTGCTGCCGCTGGCGGCCGTGCGCGCGGCGCAGATGGAAGCGCTGTGCCAGCTGCGCGGCGGCGACCGCGATGCGCAAGACCTGGCCTTCATGGCGGGCGTGTTTTCTCTGCTCGACGTCCTGCTGGGCATGCCGATGGAAGAGATCATCGCTACACTGAATCTGGCACCCGAAGTCAACGACGCCTTGCTGGAACGCAATGGCGAGCTGGGCACCTTGCTGGCGCTGGTCGAAAGCGCCACGCCGCTGCCCGAAGGCTTGCGCCGTGCCGGCATCGATGGAGAAACCTATTGGCGCAGCCTGCTACAGGCCTACCAATGGGCCATCCAGGTCAGCCGGAACCTCTAGCATGACCTTGCTGCCGGTGTCGGATTACCTCGGTGACAGCGCCGCCCTGTGCGATGCCGTCGTGCGTTTGCGCGGTCCCGCGCTGGTGGCTGAGCTGGGCCGTATCGCCAGCGCCGTGATGGCCAGCCCGCATGGCCAGTTTCTGCCTGCGGGCAGCATGGACGCCGCTGCATCGTCCGCGATTTTTTCCAGCGACACGCCTGCCTTGCTGCAGGAAATCAGTTTTGACGGCCACTGCTTCGGCCACTACAGCGTGGCGGGGCGCAGCCTGTACAACGACGCCGACCGCCGCCAGCTGGCCAGCCTCGCCTCGCTGACGGCCGGCGTGTTGCAGGTGCATTCGCTGGCGCAACGCTCGACCCATGCGTTTGCGCAAGTCGAAGCCTTGCTGGCGCAGCAGACGCAAATCCTCGACCAGTTGCACGAATCCGTGCTGACGATGGACTTGACGGGCTACATCACCAGCTGGAACAAGGGCGCCGAGCGCCTGTTCGGCTACACCTCGGTGGAAGCCGTGGGGCGCAACATCCTGTTCCTGTACGACGACGAAGATACGGGCTTCCACGACGCCTTCCTGGAGCAGGGAGGGCGCCTGATGGAGGTGCGCCGCCGAAAGAAGTCGGGCGAAATCTTCTGGGCCAGCCTGTCCCTGTCGCCGCTGCAGGACATGGACGACAAACCCATCGGACTCATCGCCTACCTGACGGACATCACGGAACGCAAGCTGGCCGAAGAGCGATTGCACCACCTGGCCTACTACGACCCGCTGACCAGCCTGCCCAATCGCACCTTGCTGGCCAAGCTGGTCGACCAGGCCCTCTCCGTGGCGCAGCGCAGCAAGATGCTTGGCTGCGTGATGTTCATCGACCTGAACCGTTTCAAGCTGATCAACGACACCCTGGGCCGGCGCATCGGCGATGAACTGCTGCGTCAGGTCTCGCTGCGTTTCCGCAAGGTATTGCGCGACCAGGACCTGGTGGCGCGCCTGGGCGGCGACGAGTTCGCCGTGGGCCTGTTCGACATCGGCCAGCACTTTGAGGCCAGCTTGGTGGCGCAAAAGCTGCTCGCTTCCCTGGTGCAACCGTTCCTGATCGAAGGCCACGACTTGCGCGTGGGCGCCAGCATCGGCATCAGCGTGTACCCGCAAGACGGGCAGGACGCGGAAACCCTGCTGCGCCTGGCCGACATCGCCATGTACCGCGCCAAGCAGGACAGTGGCGGCGAAGCGGAAAGCGTGGCCTTCTACAGCCAGGACATGAACCTGGGCATGCAGGCGCGCATGCGCCTGGAAATAGGCTTGCGCCAGGCATTATCGGAACAGCAACTGCTGCTGCACTACCAGCCGAAATATGCGCTGGGCAGCGGCCGCATCATCGGCGCCGAAGCGCTGGTGCGCTGGCACCACCCGCAGCACGGCATGATCCCGCCCGCCGAGTTCATTCCCCTGGCCGAATCGACGGGCCTGGTGGTGCAAGTGGGCGAATGGGTGCTGGAAGCGGCCTGCGCCCAGGCGCAGGCGTGGAAACTGGCGGGCCTGCCGCCGATCCGCCTGGCCGTCAACGTCTCCGCGCGCGAATTCACCTCGGCCCTGCCCGCCAGGGTGGCGGCGACCCTGGCCCGCTACGGCCTGGAAGCTGCCTGGCTGGAACTGGAAATCACGGAAAGCACGCTGATGCACAACATCGAGCGCGTGATCGGCATCATGGACCGCATCACGGCGCTTGGCGTGGCCCTGTCACTGGACGACTTCGGCACCGGTTATTCAAGCTTGTCCTACCTCAAGCGTTTCCCCATCGACACGCTAAAAATCGACCGCTCGTTCACCACCGGCATCCCGACAGACGCCAGCGACTGCGCCATCGCCAGCACCATCATCAGCATCGCCCAGCAACTGCACCATAAAGTGATCGCGGAAGGCGTGGAAACGGCCGAGCAACTGGCGTTTTTGAAGAGCTCCGGCTGCGACGAAGTGCAGGGCTATCTGTTCTCGCGCCCGTTGCCAGCGCTGGAGTTCGAGAAGGCGCTGCGGGAAAACTGGGGGCTGTAAGGCTTCTGCTTTTGTGTCTGCGCAGGTATAGCCCCCGGCCCCGGCCGCTGGGAAAATAAGACCACGACAGTACTAGCCATTGGTAAGCCACTGAGCTTTATGTATAATGCTGCCATCAGGAAGCGTGGCCGAGTGGTTGAAGGCACTAGTCTTGAAAACTAGCGACGGGTTACACTGTTCGTGAGTTCGAATCTCACCGCTTCCGCCAGGAAATAAAGAAACCGCCTTCGGGCGGTTTTTTATTGTCTGGCGGAAGCGAGCAGGGCGCCTTCGCGCCCTGCGTGTGAGATTCGAAGGGCTGGGCCTACCGGCCCAGCCCGCCCCGAATCCTCCAACCGCTGCCGCTGCGCGGCAGCTCCGCGCTCCGTGGGCGCGCGTTCGTAGTTCTAATCAGCTTTCCGACTGAGCTGATGGATAAGGAAATCGTGCACCACCTCCATGAATAAAACAGGAGAATCTTTGTATGCCTCGTGCCCTGCATATGGGATGTTCATGAAGGCAGAACCTTTTATTTTATTTCGTAGTTCAGCGATGCACTTTAACGAACAAAGATGATCTTCGTCGCCACGCACCAGCAACGTTTGTGCCGTGATCTGCTTGATCAGATTGCCAGGGTAAGCGCTGTGTTTGATATCTGTCCAGAGCGATACAACCGATTTGATCAACGCATCAAAGTCTGGTTCTGGATTGTTCTCTTTGTAGTAGGAGACTGCATCGGGAAACTTTGTCTCCCAGACATCAGCCGTCACGCTACTTAACATGGGAAGGATCGGGTCGTCCGCTTCCATTTGACTTTGAGCCGCCACAGCCACCAGTCTCTTGATCCGTGCAGGGGTTTCAGCGGCCATGCGCAAGGCAGTGATACCACCGTCACTAAAGCCCAATATGGAAAAACAATCGATGTTCAAGTGCGCCAGAATAGCTTCTACATCTGCTTGATATCGTTGATAGGTCAGGCGGGATTTTCCGAGCGTCGACTTGCCGTGTCCACGAAAATCAACGCCAATCAATCTAAATTCACTTGCAAGTTGAGCGACAATGCCATTGAAGTCTGTCAGGTTGCCTAAGCCGCCGTGCAGTAACAGCAATGGACTCCCGATCGGATTTCCTATGATTTCAAAGTATATTTCGGCATCATCAACGGATAAGTACTGGCCTGAAGAATGAGTAAAAGTAGTCATGGTGAGTTTATCCCTGCAACCTTTTAGTTTTTGATGCACCGATCTTACGTGGGTTGAGTGTCAGTTTTTGTCAGTATCTGTTCGGTATCTGGCCCTTGCTCCCTCTCGCGCCCGCACGGTGCTTTCTGCTTTGACTTCTGAAAAATTCCTCCATGTCTACCTTGTCTGTCCAGAAGTACTGTGTAAAAATACAGTGTCAACTTTCAAAAAGGACACCTCATGATCAAAGGCAGTTGCTGCTGTGGTTCGGTAAAGTTTGAATTGGCATCACCCCCAAGCATGATGGGCATGTGCCACTGTTCTCGGTGTCGGAAGGCCGGAGCGAGTGCCTTGGCCTTTGTTGATAAGAATTCTTTTACTTTGCTGGAGGGGCGGGAATTTATTCAACGATATGAACCAGAGCCTCCATTTAAATATGCAAGAACTTTTTGCAAGAATTGCGGAACTTCGTTGGGGGAAATTGGTTCAGAGAATGATTCATTTCCAATATCAGTTAACTGCCTGGATGATGACCCTGAGGTAAGAATACAATTTCATGTTTATGTTGGCTCCAAGCCTGCATGGTATGCAATTTGTGACAATGCAAAACAGTTTCAAGAAAGTCCAACATAAATAAAAAAAAGCCAGTCAGTTGACTGGTTTTTTTATCGCACTCTTGATATTTCGAAGAATGTCGATGTTCGTTTAATGCCGCCGCATCCTGCGTGTGAGATTTGAAGCGCCGGGCCTGCCGGCCCAGCCCGATCCGAATTCTCCAACTGCAACTTCGCGACCGATCTTGTTTTAAAATCATCGATTCTTCAAAATCACACCACTCATGTATTGATTCAAGTCGCGAAAATCCTGAACCTTCCATGCGTACGGCGATATTCTTACGCCATTTTCTCGCAAAGTTTTTGGAATCAAGTCGCCATTCGGGCGAAGTATGACTGATGAAACAATAACGCCCGGATAATCTTTCAGACGTTTTTTGAAGGCGGAGGTTGTAAGGTCAGGTGTGGAAGGATTGCTTTTATTCGCCAGTGGGCCGGTTCCCTTGATATCTGTTCCATGGCACATGGAGCATCGCTGTATATAGAGATTTTTACCGTTGATATTATCCGCGAAGGATGGTGGTGCCTGAATTAGCGATAGCATTCCTAGCGAGGCGATGAATGATATTTTGATTTTCATGTAGTCTTGCATCAATAAAATCTGAGTCAACTATTATATCTGCCGTTGTTTGGCTGCACCAGTTTAGTGATTCAGGAGCGAAATTATGCTGCCAGTGCTAAGGCGGCGTCGCGTGGCTCCGCTTATCTCCTCGGTTGAGCCGGCTACTACGACGTCCAGCACCTCTGTTCGTGTGCAATGCCATGGAATGACCCCGATGTGCTCATGTATGCGCCATCGGCCCCTTGTTGATGGGGACGAACACTACCCATTTCTTTTGTATCGTGGGCTTTACGGTCTGGTCGCAACTTACAGCAACATTCGGTCCAGACAGGCCATGGCTCTTCGGAACCCATTTCACGCGCAGAGATACCGCACATTTGGCCACCAGAATCTTCCGGTTCGGCTCCATGGCTTGCCACTTTGTTCCATTTTTTAGATTCTCTGCTGCAATGAACTGTACCGCAGCCTCCCTTATCTCAAACAATCCATGTATGTCACCTCGTGTCCTATCCTCGTCAAGCGTGCTGGCAAACACCGATGAGGCACCCGCAGCAAGAAAAAAGGCGCCAGCAATGGTGGTGTTCACGCGTTTATTCAATCGTAACGGTAGCAGCATATTTATAATCCTTGCCAAGTTTGTTTTTTATCGGATAAGTTTCAGCGTGCCTGCTTGCGTGACCTGGCCGCTTCGGTCTTGCTGAGCGTTAAATGCGGGCATGCATCTTGTCTACGGCGCGACTGGAGCCTCATGACGCGCCAGCCTCTGCCCGCAAGACAGAACCGCCTATTGCGCCATTATTTGGCAGAAGCGGTTTCCCATACGGATCTCTTTACACTCGTGAACCAATGAAAAACATCGCTGTCGAATACCGTCATAACTTTCCTCTTGATCCGGCGGATGTCGTTCGCGTGTTCGATCACTCCGGCATCAAGCGGCCCACAGGCGAGCTCCCGAGAATTGCGCGCATGTTTGCCGCGCCTTGCCTGTTGCTGTCGGCATGGGTGGATGGCGAGCTTGTGGGACTGGCCCGGTCGCTGACCGACCATGCGTATTGCTGCTATCTCTCGGACCTGGCCGTCGACAGGCACTACCAGGGCCTGGGTATCGGCAAGGAGCTGGTCAAGCGTACCCAGGCCATCATCGGCGATGAAGTGTCCCTGATATTGCTCTCCGCTCCCGATGCCATGTCCTACTATCCTACGCTCGGTTTTGAACTCGCCGGCAATGCATACGTCATTCGGCGCAAACATTGAGTGAGCGCTTACAAGAACTCTTGCACCCTTATGATACCTGTCTACACCCTCGCCGAAGCCCTGGCACAAGACCCCGCTCGCGTCACCAGGACGCAATCGCTCACCCTCGACAGCGCCAAGCCCCTCATGGGACTGAAAGGCAGGCACGGCCTGTTTGCCTCGGACGCATGGTGGGACAGCATCAAAGCCGGCCGCATCCAGACGCAAACGGTGACGGTCAGCATCGAACGCACGTATTTCGCGGGCCAGGACAGCCGCCGTGGCGATCAGATCAACAGCTTCACCCTGCGCCTGGCTGACGGTTCGACAGTCAACGAAAGCATCTATACGCACCGCAAGCAGGACATCGCGCTGTTCGTGCCCGGCGCCATGGTGACGATGGTGTATGCGCTGGACGAACTCAAGGAACAGCCGGCTTCGGATGGCAGTGTCAATGTCGCGCGTATCGTGCTGGAAGTGTACTGCGCTTTGCCGCCACACCGCCCATCTGCGCAGAATTGATCCCGAACAAGTTTCCTGCCAAAATTCGTTTGACCGCCCCCCGCGCCAGGTCTAGAGTCGTTGACGAGACCTCAACCGACTGCATCCCCACGCCATGGCCAAGCCCTTTCCCTTGAACCCCAAGAATCCCGAACGCATCTGCTGGGGTTGTGACAAGTATTGCCCGCCGGACGCCATGCGCTGCGGCAATGGTTCCGAACGCACGCAGCATCCTATCGAGCTGTTTGGGGAAGGCTGGAATGACTGGGGGCTGGCGGCCGCTGACAAGAAAGAGGACGAAGGCAAGCCTTAAGGCAAGCGCACCACGCGGCGCGGCGCTACAATTCCCCATCGCGCCCGCGCTGAGAAAATTACCATGCAAGAAACCCTGTCCCGCTGGCTGGCAAGCAGTGCCGGTGACTACACCTTGGTCGAACACCCGGCCGTGTACACCATCGATGAAGCACTGAACCACGTGCCGGCCATGTCCGGCCTGATGGTGAAAAACCTGTTCGTGCGCGACGAGAAGGGCCGGCGGCATTTTCTCGTCATCGTGCCGTTCGACAAACGCATTGACCTGGCTGCACTGGGGCGCTTGCTGACGGTCAGCAAGTTGAGCATGGCCTCGCCCGAGCGCCTGCTGCAGCACCTGGGCATCACCCCCGGCTCCGTCAGCCTGTTTGCCTTACTGAATGACAGCGCGCACACGGTGGAACTGGTGCTGGACCAGGCCGTATGGGAAGCTGATTCTATGCAAGCACATCCGCTGCGCAACACGGCCACGGTGGCGCTGTCGCATGCCACCTTGGCCAGTTTCCTGGTGCATACGGGGCATGCGCCGCGCATCGTGACGGTGCCGGCGGCTGATTAAACGGTCGCCTCAGTGCCCGGCTACGGGCGCGCCGCCGCTGCGCCGTCCCGGCCGGAAACCGTGCGCGCTGGCCGACCAGGCGACCGTGAAAGCCAGCACCAGCAACGCCACCATGGCCCAGGGAAAGGCGCCCGCGCCCCAGGTTTCCAGCAGGGCGCCGCCCGCCACGCCCGCGGCTGCAATCGCCCCATTCCACGCCACCACATTCATCGACAAGGCCACGTCGGCGCCGAAGACGAGCCGGACCAGGTCGATGCGCCCCGTCAATCCGGCAGGGGCCACGAACGGGGCGATGGAGGTGTAGAGAATGTTGTGCGCAAGCATTCAGGTGATGACGACGGCCAGCAAGGGGCGCACGCCCGGCGTCGTGAAAACGCGGCGCAGGGGCAGGCGCTCATGGACGGATAGTCCCGGATAGTCCGGCACCTTCGCCTGTATCCAGGCGATCAGGAATAACGTCAGGGCGGAAATGATCCAGAACGCGGCGCGCCAGACGACCAGCGAACCGAGCCGGGTATCCAGCCGCGTGCCTGGCTAGGCGCTAGGCCGTCCAGCGAAACTCCAGCACATCGTCGCCATACTTGTCCGTTTCCCCCGTCGCGGTCCAGCCCAGGTAGCGGTAAAAGCCGTAGGAGCGCGAAGCGGGATCGCTGGAGCAGCCGAGGAACAGCCGTTGGTGGCCCTGCGCGCGCAGTTCCGTCATCACCAATTCCAGCAAGGTCTTGCCAATGCCCAGTCCTTCGAATTCCGGCAGCAGGGCCAGGACGATGATTTCGCCCGTGTCGCGCGCGCCAAAGCAGTAGCCGACCAGCTGGCCGTCGTGGTGGCAGACCTGGCCGGGCAGGCTGCCCGAGCGCATCATCTCGGCCCAGGATTCGGCCGTGATGCCCACTTCCGCCAGGCGTTCTCTGGAAACGGCGTTTTGCCGCGTCTTGCCGCGCAATGCGATAAAGGCCGGGGTGTCGTCCGCCTTGGCGGCATGGAAGGTGATCGATGCTGGATGTGTCGTCATGTCTGCGTTCATTGTTCGATGGTTGTGAAGGATTGACTCCCCAGGATTTATTCCCAGGATTTGCGCATGATGCGCGCATGGCGCTGCCAGTCATATGCTTTTACATTGTCGATGGCCTGCTGGCCGGAATTGCCGCTATCGATGATTTCATCCTTGACGATGATCAAGTCGTTCTTATCACTCAAGCGGTATTCCCGATAGCGCTCGCAATCCTGTGCGCGCCGGGCGATGGTAATTAATTTGCTGGCGCTCCATGCATAGCTGTCCTCATAAAAGCATTGCGCCGCGCAGCCGCAATTGGCGATGCCGCCTTCGATTCTCTGGTCGGCTATGCTGATTTCCAGATTCGGAATCGCCGAAAAGGGCGCGTTGAAACTGTATTGCCGCGCTGGCGCATCCCACAGCCACACATCGGAACAGCGGACGCGTCCCTGGCTATCCGTGTAACCGGTCACCCACAGGTCGGCATGGCCGTCGAAATTCATGTCCAGCAGCAGCGCATGCAAGTTGCCCGTGCCGCTGCTGCTGCAGCTGCCAGCTATCCACTGCTTGCCGATTTTTAGCCGGTAAGTCTGCTTTTCATCGTGATTGACATAGCGGATATCGGCCGCTTGCCGCACTTTGCCTGTCGCGGCTTTGTCCAGGTGCAGCGTGGCGCCATAAGCCGCGGTGGAAATCAGGGATAAAAGCAAAACAATCAGTTTCATGGAGATATTCTTGGGCTGGCACTTGTCGTTATGCCGGAATTAAACCGTGCGGTGAACGATCATAACGCAGGATTTGGGCAATGCACCACACCGTTCCCACACCGTTCCTATCGTGCATTCGGCGCGGAACAGTGCTGTGTACAATGCCCAAAATCCCCGAACAAGGAATCTTCATGAGCGTATCGACAGCATCTTTGAATGAAGCGGGCATCCTCGCTTATAACGACGGCAATTACGCCGAGGCCTTTAAACAATTCGACGCGGCTGCGCGCACCGGCGAACCGGCCGGCCAGCATTTATTGGCCAGCCTGTATTACCAGGGCCATGGCGTGATGCAAGACGTGCCGAAAGCGGTGGAACTGTTCACGGCGGCGGCGCAAGCGGGTTTTCCCCCATCGCTGGCCAACCTGGCCCTGATGTATGCAAGCGGCGATGGCGTCGCGCAAGACATGGCGCAATCGCTCGCATATGGGCGCCAGGCTGCCGAGGCGGGCGATGGTCAGTCGCAATTCAACCTGGCGCAGGCTTACCGCAAGGGCGATGGCGTACCGCAAGACTATGCCGAGGCGGCATTCTGGTACAAGCAGGCGGCCGAAGCCGGTTCCCTGTCGGCGCAGAACGAATACGGCTTGCTGTACGCGCAAGGGCAGGGCGTCGAGGTCGATTATGTGCAGGCGTATGCATGGATTGCCATGCCGGCCGAGGCGGGCAGCGCGCAATCGATCAAGAACCGCGACCAGTTGCTGGAAATCCTCACGCCGTCACAGCAGCAGGCGGCACGCGCGCTGGCGGCCGAGTATGCGGCGCAGTACGGCGTCAATCCCCACTAACGGTTGTTAGTGGGATTTCGCCGGCAGCTTGGTCAGCACGCCCGCCGCATCGAGTTCATAGCTGTCGAAATCGCGCGCCAGGAACAATTCACCCGAGTAATGCAGCCGCGCTTCCGCTTCCAGTTCGGCCATGCCGTCCGCGTTGTGATAGCGGGCGCTGAAGTGCGTCAAAATCAGATTGGGCAGGCGGACCGCTTCGGCAAACTGCGCCACGCGCTGCACGGAACTGTGCGTGGGGCCGAGGCCCACCTTTTGCAGCATGGCTTCCGTGTAGGTGGCTTCATGCACGAGCAATTGCGCACCGGCACAGGCGTCCGTCAGCAACGCTGGCGTGTCGTTGTCGCCGCCGATCACCACGGTGGCGCGCTGCGTTTCCGTCTGGCGGAAAGCGGCGGCGCGCAAGACAGTGCCATCGTCGAGGATCGCATCCTGGCCCGCCTGCAACAGTCCCCAGGCGGGGCCGGGTGGCGCGCCCGCTGCCAGCAGGGCGACCTTGTCCAGCTTCCATCTGCTCGTTTCCAGCGCGAAACGATAACCGACGCTCGGTGCGCGGTGCGACAGCGCATGGCGCGAGATGGTCAAGCCCGCTTCCTGGTGGACGATGGGATCGCTGTCCACGTCGATATGGATTAGCGGATATGTCAAAAATAGTTCCGTGTGCAGCAAGGTCGCGTCGATCCAGGCCTTGATGGCGGCCGGGGCGATCAGCAGCAAGGGTTTCTTGCGCCCCGTCATGGAGGCGCTGGCCAGCAAGCCTGGCAGGCCATAGCTGTGGTCGCCATGCACGTGGGTGATGCAGATGCCCACCAGGTCGTGCACGGACAAGGGCAGGCGCTGCAGCCGGTGCTGCGTGGCTTCGCCGCAATCGATCATCCACCAGTCGCGGTTGTGCGTGGTTTGCAGGGCCAGCGAGGTGACGTTGCGGTGGCGTGTGGGCACGCCGGAAGACGTGCCGAGAAAAGTCAGTTTGAACATGCTCGCATTATGCGGCAGGCGTGCCCGCTTGCCAATGTTCAGCCCACCGGTGGCACCTCGGTTGCCGTGTCGTCGACAAAGCCGTCGCGGCGGCAATAACTGAGCAGTTGCATGCCGGCCTGGCGCGCGATATGTTTGTCGGTTTCTGCCGCGATATCACGGTGACCATGGGCATGCTGCGGCAAATGTATGGCGTAGGCTATGATGGCGTCAGCAAGACGGACAGGCTGCTGGATTTTTCCACGCCGCTGTCGTCGGCGATCTATTTCGTGCCCAGCATCGATGCCTTGCTGGCAGTGGGTATTTCGCCGGCCGATGCCGGCTAAGGGCCGCCCGGCGGTTCCAGGTCCTGTCCCTATTTTTTACTTCACAAGGAGTTTTCCATGCGTATTCGTCCCGCCACATTGCTGTCCGCCCTGATCTTCGGCAGCGTCGTCTTCAGCGCTTCCGCTTCCGCCGTCGGCCTGGGTTTCCTGGCCGATACGCCGATGGCTTACCTGAACAAGAATGACAAGCCCGTCTTCGTGAAAGCCGTCGCCGACGTGCTCAATGACAAGAAGGATGGCGAAACCGTGCAATGGAGCAATGAAGGCTTGCGCAATTCCGTGCGCATCGCCGCCGAGATCACGGCCAGCGACACGCAAAAGACGGACGCACAAATCTGCCGCAAGGTACTGGTGGGCTTGAGCGCCAAGGGCCAGGAACAGACCCTCAAGCTGAAAGTCTGCAAGGCCGGCACGGCCGCGTGGAAAGTGGCGAAGAGCTGATTTCCCGTGCATGGCCCTTGCCGGTTCTGCGCCGGCAAGGTGCGACTTTCGTCTAGGTAAGTCTGGCAGCGGTTAGAATCACGCTTTACCCTCACTCTTCCCAACTACATGCAGCAAAGTCGCCTCCTGTTCTTCCGCTTGGCCGGCCAGTTTCGCCGCTATGGCGCCATCGTTGCCGCCACCTTGCTGGCCGTGGGCGTGGCGTCCGCCACCGATGTATTGTTAATCCGCCAGTTGCAAAACGTCGTCGATGCCATGCGCACGACGGCCAGCGAGCAGGTGGCGCCCGTGTCCGGCGTGATGGGCATGCTGCAGGGCTGGGTTGACCGTTTTCTGCCGGCACAGGCTGGGCAGGTGGACTTGTGGGTGATTCCCGCCACCATCCTCGGCCTGGCCGTGCTGCGCATGGTGTCCAGCTTTGCCGGCGATTACGGTTCCGTATGGCTATCGAGCCGGGTGCAGGCCGATTTGCGCGAAAAAATGTTCGCCACCATCATGCGCCTGCCCAGCCGCTTCTTCGATACCACCACCACCAGTCTGACGCAGTCGCGCGTGGCCTTCGACGCCAGCCAGGTGTCGCAGGCGGGCTTGAACGTGCTCAATGTGATGGTGCGCGACTCCGTCGCCACCATTGGCTATCTGATTTTGCTGTTCAGCATCGATGTGAAACTGGCCCTTTTCTGTATGGCCTCGATGCCCATCGTGGCCATCGTCGTGACCCTGGCGGGACGCCGCATGCGCCACCTGAGCAAGAGTTCGCAGCAAGCCGTGGGCGAGCTGACGTCCGTGCTGGACGAAAGCATCGCCGGCCAGCGCGTGGTGAAGATCTTCGGCGGGCAAGACTATGAACAGGCGCGCTTCGTCGACGTGGTCAAGCGCAACCGCCAGCTGGCCGTCAAGCATGCCGCCACCTCGGCCATGAATTCCGGCTTCATCATGATGCTCGTCGGCATTACCCTGTCTTCCGTGATTTACTTTGCCATGCTGCGCGCGCAAAGCGGCGCCATCACGCCGGGCGCCTTCGTCGCCTTCATGGGTGCGCTGATGGCGATGCAGTCGCCGATCAAGAATTTAACCAAAATCAATGAGCCGCTGCAGCGGGGTCTGGCGGCGGCCGAATCCGTCTTCGGCCTGATCGACACCCCGCTGGAGCCGGACCCGGGGACTGTGGCCCCGGCGGCCGTGCAGGGCAATCTGTCGCTGCAAAACGTCCACTTCCGCTACAACAGCGACGATCCCGATGCGCCCACGGCCTTGAGCGAGATCACGCTCGACATCCGCGCCGGCGAAACGGTGGCCCTGGTGGGCGGCTCCGGCGGCGGCAAGACGACCCTGCTGGGTTTGCTGCCGCGCTTCTACGATGTCAGCGGCGGCCAGATCCTGCTCGACGGCGTCGACCTGCGCGACTACGCCTTGCTGGCCCTGCGGCGCCAGTTCGCCCTCGTCAGCCAGGATGTGATTTTGTTCAACGACACCATGGCGGCGAATATCGCGTATGGCGACCCGGCCCCGGACCAGGACAGAGTCGAAGCGTCGGCGCGCGCCGCCTACGCGCATGACTTCATCATGCAGTTGCCGCAAGGTTACGCGACGCAGGCGGGGCAGAACGGTTCGCGCCTGTCGGGCGGACAACGCCAGCGCCTGGCCATCGCGCGCGCCCTGTACAAGGACGCGCCGATTCTGCTGCTCGACGAAGCGACCAGCGCGCTGGACACGGAGTCGGAGCGACAGGTGCAGGCGGCGCTGGAAGTGCTGATGCGCAACCGCACCACCATCGTCATCGCGCACCGTTTGTCGACCATCGAAAGCGCCGACCGCATCGTCGTCATGCAGGGCGGGCGCCTGGTGGAATCGGGCAGCCATGCCGCCTTGCTGCAGCAGGGCGGCGCGTATGCGCGGCTGCATGCGAGCCAATTGTCTCCCGTCAAGAATGGCGTGGGCTGACGCCTGGCGCACCAGCGCATCCGCCAGGCCGGAACCGGACCAGCAGGTCCGTTCCGGCCTTTTTTCATGGGGCGGCAATCGTACCCATGGCGAACGGCGCTTGCCTTTATGATGGTGGCCGCAAAGCAACATGATCAATGGAGCAACATGAAGAATCAACAAACGCTGCGCTGGCTGCTGGCCGCCGCGCTGGGTGCGGCCTTGCCGCTGGCGGCACAGGAACTGGCAGCGGCACAAACGCCAACGCTACAGGAGGAACAGCAGACCATGTATCTGGATGAAAATTTCATGCCGAGCAATCAGCGCCGCGCCGTGTATGCACTGCGCACGCCGCCCGTGCGCGACGAGGCGCTGGGCGCCTGGCATGTGCGGCTCGAATTTCCCGACACGCCAGGCGTGCTGGCCTTTGAAACCTATGCCACGGATCTGGACTTGAGCCAGGTCAGGTTCGTGCGTTTTCGCAAGTACTACTACGAGAATGGCCAGCTGCTGCGCGAAACCTACTTCAATGCCCAGGGCGAGGAGCTGCTCGGCGGCAGCGTGTACTTCGAGAATGGCCAGGTCCAGCAGCGGGTGACCGCGTTGCCGAACGGGCGCGACAGCATCTCGGAAACGTATCACGAGAATGGCCAGCTGGCACACAAGACGCTGTATCACGGCGACGAGATGGCCGATGGCGAGCAAGTGTCATATGGCGCGAATGGCGCCGTCAGCAGCCGCTCGTATCGACGCAATGGCGAGATGCATGGCGTGCAGGAATCGTTTTATGCCGATGGCAAGCTGTTCCAGCGGGGACAGTTCGTCGATGGCAAGCGCGAGGGCGAGTTTGTCACGGTTGCCCAGGATGGCAGTGTGCTGGCCAGAACCGTCTGGGTGCACGGCCAGCCCGACGGCTGGTCGTTTGAAAGCCATGGCAATGGCGTCGTGTCGAACAAGACGCTGTACCAGAAGGGCGCCGTGCTCAGCTTGCAAACGTGGGGGCCGAATGGCCGGCCCGTGTTTGCCTGGCAGAAGGACGCGCAGGGGCGCGACCATGGCGACACGACGGACTGGCATGCGAACGGCGTGCGCGCCAGCGTGACCCCGTTTGTCGAAGGCCAGCGCCACGGCTTGCTGCAGACCTGGTACAGCGATGGCAGCCTGCGGCAGATCGTGCCGTACGAACACGGCAAGAAGCACGGCATCGAGCGCCACTGGGACCAGGCCGGCAAGCTGGTGCTGGAACAGGCGTGGCAAGCTGGCGAGCCAGCCTCCATGCACTAGGAGTCTACCTGCCTTTGCAGCGCCTTTTACAGGTATCATGCAGGGATTCCGGCCCGCCAGCAGGCGTGACGCCGGCAGGATAACTGGAGGCAATGGTGGTGGAAGCGGAAGGTTCGGCGGTGGCCCGGGCACAAGGCCTGGCCTTGCAAAACATGCGCGTCGTCATGCGCGCGGCGCAGCGGCACTCGGCGCAGATCGAGAAACAATGCGGCGTATCGGGCGCGCAATTGTGGGTGATGCAGGAATTGCTGGAGCGCCCAGGCCTGCGCATGGGCGAACTGGCCGGCAAGATGTCGATCCATCAGACGACGGCCAGCAACCTGGTCGACGCGCTGGTGAAAAAAGCCTATGTACGCAAGGCGCGCGACCAGCCCGACCAACGCGTGGTCACGCTCACCCTGACGGCGGAGGGCCAGGCCGTGATCGCCGGCGCGCCGCAGCCGGCGCGCGGCTTGCTGCCCAGTGCGCTGGCCCAGCTGGACCCCGACAGCCTGGCGCACCTGAACCAGGGCTTGAACGCCTTGCTGGCCGTGGTCGCCCCAGACGACCGCCAGGCGGGCATGCAGCCGTTTCCTTTCACCATGTAATCCCAAGGCAAGCGTGTGGCTGGAGCGCCCCGCTTGCCATTATCATCGGCGCTGTCGCAGCGTTGATGAAAGCATGCATTGAAAATAATCAATTCCGTTTTGCTAGCCGCCGTCCTGGCCAGTTCTTCTTCCCTTGCCACCCCGGCCTTGCCTGCCGAAGCGCTGCCCGCGACCCTGTATGTCGACGCGGAGTATCAGCCCGCCGCGCTCGCTGCAGCCATGTACGAGCAGCGCGCGCCGCTGCGCCATGATGCGGCCCGCCAGGCCTGGCATTGGCAGCTGTATTTCGCGCAGCCGCCAGGCAAGCTGCACATGGATGCCTGGTTGCTGAGTGCCGACGTGGCGTCGCCGCGCTACGCCTACCAGCGCAGCGTGTATTTCGCCGATGGCCGGCTGGCCCTGCTGGAAGAGCGCAACGGGGAGGGCGATTTCGACGGCGTGAACGTCGAATACCATGCAAACGGTGCGGTGAAGAGCCGCAAGGCTTACCGCGACGGCGAGTACGAAGGCTTGCACAGCCATTATCATGCGAATGGCCAGCTGAGTCGTGAAATGCGCTACCAGGCGGGCCAGCCCGCCGATGGCGAGTACCTGAGCTTTGACGAGCAGGGCCAGATCAGCAACCGCGCGCATTTTGCCGATGGCGTGCTGTCGGGCGAGGCGCAAGCGTTTCATCCGAACGGTCGGCTGGCCGAGCGGGGGCCGTATCTGGAAGGCCAGCGCAACGGCCTGCACCAGACCTGGTGGCCGGACGGCCGCGAAAAGTCGCGCCTCAATTTCCTGCATGGCAAGCCGCAGGGCTGGTCGCTGCTGTATTTCGCAAATGGCCAGCTGGACCAGAAAAACCTGTTCGAGGATGGCGTCATGCTGAGCACGCAAAGCTGGCGCGACGATGGCACGCCGCTGCATGCCGTGGAGTATGTCGACGGGCGCAAGCACGGCCTGGAGCGCCGATGGGGCGAGGATGGCACGCATACCGTCTGCGCATGGCAGGACGGCAGCTTGCTGCGCCCCTGCAGCCATTTTTAGTTGGGCGGCGCCGGCAGCCGTTGCAGCTGCAGTTGCGCCAGCGCCCCGTACAGTGGTTCGCTGAGCACGCGCGAGACGGTGCTGGCCACCACGGCGCAGGCCATCAGGCTCAGCACCATGCCGTGGCCGTCGACCATTTCCATGACAATGATAAACGCCGTCAGCGGCGCCTGCGTGGCGGCGGCCAGGAAACCCACCATGCCCAGCGCGATCAGGGCCGGTGCGTGCGGGTAGTGCAGCAGCACGGCGATATCGTGGCCGATGCCGGCGCCGATGGCCAGCGACGGTGCAAAGATGCCGGCTGGCACGCCCGACCACACGGTCAGCCATGTCGCCACATACTTGAAAGCGACAAAGGCGGGCGATGCATCGCTGGAACCTTCCAGCATGGCGCGCGTGGCCACGGTGCCGCTGCCGAACGTGGCGCCATGGCTGGCGATGCCGATGGCCGCCACCAGCAAACCGCAGACGGCGGCGAACAGCACGGGCCGGCCCTTTCTCCATGCAGACAATTTGCCCAGCGGGTTGCCGCGGGCGGAGGCCAGCAGCAGCCGGGCGAACAGGCCGCCGGCCACACCGGCGACCAGGGTCACGAGTAAACCTGGCACTGCCAGCGCCAGGCCGATGGGGCCAGGATGGATGATGCCGAAATGGGTGGCGTTGCCGTGGATCGAGACGGCCATCATGCCGGCCAGCACGATGCCAGCGACGATGAGCCCGCTGTTGCGCTGCTCGGGTGAACGCGACAATTCTTCGATGGCAAACATGACGCCCGCCAGCGGCGTGTTGAAGGCGGCCGCGATGCCGGCCGCGCCACCGGCCACCAGCAGGGAATGGGCGCTCACCTGCGAATGACGCGGCAGCAGGCGGCGCGCGGCCAGCATCACGCCGGCGGCGATTTGCACGGACGGTCCTTCGCGCCCCAGCGAGAGTCCCCCCAGCAAGCCGCCCGCCGTCAGGACGATTTTCGCGGCACTCAGTTTCAGGGACACGAACAGCGAACGCTGTTCGGGTGCCACGGCCGGATCCAGGGTGGCCATCACTTGCGGGATGCCGGAGCCGGCCGCACCGATGGCGTAGCGGCGCGTCAGCCAGACCAGCAGGGCGGCGCAGGCCGGTGTCCACAGCAGGGCGAACCACCAGGCCTTGCCGTTAAAAAAGAGAAACAGGTCCAGGGCTTCTTCCGCCAGCCACGTAAAGCCCACGACGACGAGCCCCGCGATGGCGGCCATGCCGACGACGACGGCGCGCGACCACCACAGGCGCGGGTTGGCAAATTCATGCTTGAAGGCAGAGGGGATGTCGTGCAAGTGCTTCATTGCGGCAAGTCCGGGAAGGGGCGCGCAGGGCGTCGGGAAGACTTGTCATTATATAGATGTATTTGTTCAAATGTATTTGCGGGGTTTTAATTGTGGAACGTCAGTTGTAGAACTGCTACACGAACAGCTCGTGCCGCGCGCTCTGGCTGATGGCGATGGTGGCGGGGTGGCTCAGGCGCCGTTCGGTGGTGATGGCATACACTTGCTCGACCAGGCTGTCGACCCGCCCCAGCGCCACCACGGCATATTGCTCGCATACCTGGGGCGCGATCACGGTCGGCGCAAAGAACAGGCCCGCGCCGGACTGGCCGAAGGCCTTCATCATGGCGCTGTCGTCGAACTCGCCCACGATGCGCGGGTGCAGATGGTTGTCGCCGAGCCACTGCAGCAAGCGCCCGTAAATGGCGAAGTCTTCGCCCGGCAGCAGCAGCGGCGCGCCGTCCAGGCATTCGGGGAAGCCCCCGCTCAGGGTGGCGGCCAGCGCTGGCGTGCCGAACAGGGTCATGCCGCTTTCGCCGAGCAAATGGTTATAGCCGCGCACGCTCAAATGGGCGGGCATGGGGCGGTCCGCCATGATCAGGTCGAGCCGGTGCACGGCCAGGTCCGCCAGCAGGCTGGCCAGCCGGCCTTCGCGGCAAATGATGCGCAGCGGTTCGGCCAGGCTGAGCGCCGGTTCGACCAGGCGGCAGGCGATCAGTTTCGAGACGGAATCGGCGCAGCCTACGCGAAACGTCGTCGTCGCCGTGCGCGACTGGTCGCGCACGATTTCCAGCAATTCATCGCCCGTGCTGAAAATGCTTTCGGCATGGCTGAGGATGCGCCGGCCCGTGTCCGTCAATTCCAGCTGGCGCCCGCTGCGGCGGAACAGTTCCACGCCCAGGGTGTCGGCAAATTCGCTGAGCTGTCCGGAAATCGATTGCGGCGTCAGGTGCAGCTGTTCGGCCGCGCGCGCGATGCTGCCCGTCTTGGCCACCATCCAGAAATAGCGCAAGTGCTTGAAGTTGAGTGTCGACATGCTTTTCCTTAAAGCGAATACATCGAGTTTTTCGATGTATTCGTCAATTATATTCGATTTGTTCGATGTTTATATTCAGACTATGATGGCTGCTCAATTCATGCAAGGAGAGTGCCATGGGCATCAGGATAGAAACAGACAGTTGCGGAGGCCACCGATGAACGGCCTGGAGAGTATTGCAACGGCACCCATGTGGGCCGGCTTCATCGCCTTTGTTCTGGTGATGCTGGCACTGGACTTGTTCGTCTTCGGCGGCAACAAGGCGCACAAGGTCAGCGTCAAGGAAGCGGCGACTTGGTCGCTGGTGTGGGTCAGCCTGGCCCTGCTGTTCAACGGTGGCCTGTGGTGGTATCTGAACGGCACGGCCGGACCCGAGATCGCCAATCAGAAGGCGCTGGAATTTTTCTCCGGCTACCTGATCGAGAAAGCGCTGTCGGTCGATAACGTGTTCGTCTTCCTGCTGATCTTCAGCGCCTTCCAGGTGCCGATCCAGTACCAGCGCCGAGTGTTGATTTATGGCGTGCTGGGCGCGATCGTCATGCGTGCCGTGATGATCATGGCCGGTGCATGGGTGGTAAGCGAGTTCAGCTGGGTGCTGTACCTGTTTGGCGCGTTCCTGTTGATTACCGGCATGCGCATGCTGGTGGCGGCCGACGCGGAGCCGGACGTGGCGAACAACCCGGTGCTGCGTTTTGCCCGCCGCCACTTGCGGGTAGCCGATGGCGACCATGGCGAGCGTTTCTTCGTGGCAAAGGGCGGTTTGCGTTACGTCACGCCGCTGTTCCTGGTGCTGATCCTGATCGAGGTGACGGACCTGGTGTTCGCGGTCGATTCGATCCCGGCGATTTTCGCCATCACGACGGACCCGTTCATCGTTTTCACGTCGAACCTGTTCGCCATCATGGGCTTGCGTGCCCTGTACTTCCTGCTGGTGGATGTGGCTGACCGCTTCCACATGCTCAAGTATGGCCTGGCGATGGTGCTGGTGTTCATCGGCGCCAAGATGCTGATCATGCCGTGGTACCACGTGCCGGTGGAAGCTTCGTTGCTGGTGGTGGCAGTGCTGATCGTATCGAGCTGCGTGGCGAGCGTGTTCATCACCCGCAGCGACAAGAAGTAAATGCAGTACGGCGCGCTCTGCAATGGCGGGGCGTGCTTTTTAAACTCACAATGGAAGAAAACTATGCGTACCTATGAAGCGAACAGTCCCCAGGCAGCGGGACGTATTCTGGCCCTGATGATGGTGGTCGACGGCAACCTGGCCAGTGCCGAGCTGCAAGCGATGCACCGCAGCAAGATCCTCGAGCATATCGACCTGGCGCCGGCCGCTTTTCAACAGCTGCTGCAAGACCTGTGCGACGACATGCTGACGTCGACCGTGCATGGCGCCGTGCAACTGGCCAATGGCGTGATCGACAGCCTGCTCGATGAAATCGATGATCCGGACTTGCGCCGCAAGCTGCTGCAAGCCATGTGGAAGATCGCCGACGCGGACGACTGGCTGGCCGATGGCGAAGCCGTGTTGCTGGCCCGCGCCAGCGCCGTGTGGTCGGCGGAAACGAACTTCCGCGCGCACGGTGCCTGATGCACGTCAAGCCGTCTTGTGCCCCATGGCAATGACGGCGGCGCCGGCCAGGGCCAGGGCCACGCCGGTGATATCCGTCCAGGCGGGCGTGATGCCGTCCACCAGCCACAGCCATCCCAGCGCCGTGGCAATATAGATGGCGCCATACGTGGCATACACCCTGCCGCTGGCAGCTGGATGCAAGGTCAGCAGCCACACGAAGATCAAGAGGCTGAGGGCGGCCGGCAACAGCAGCCACACACTGCCCTTGTTGCTCAGCCACAGCATGGGCAGGTAGCAGCCCAGCAGTTCGGCCACGGCCGTGACGGTAAACAGCCCGAAAGTGCGGGCAAGACTGGTCCATTCGATGGCGTCGCTCATTGCATTCCTGTTCGTGATCAAGCCGCCATTGTAGCCTCCGGGCGGCGCCGTCCCTGCTATGATCGGGTTCGGATACCGGAGGAAACACCATGACGACGACCCCAGCGCCGCGCGCCTTGCTGCAAGCCATGTTTCAGGCCGCCATCGAAGCGGCCCAGCCATCGCACTGCATACCGCCCCATCTGCCGGCCGCGCCCAAGGGGCTGCTGATCGTCATCGGCGCCGGCAAGGCGTCGGCCGCCATGGCGCAAGCCGTGGAACAGCATTGGCCGGGTCCTCTGTCCGGACTGGTGGTGACGCGCTACGGTTACGCCGTGCCATGTGAGCGCATCGAGATCGTGGAAGCGTCGCACCCCGTGCCGGACGCGGCCGGCATGCAGGCCGCGCAGCGCATGCTGGAGCTGGTCGCCAACTTGCAGGCGGACGATACGGTGCTGTGTTTGATCTCGGGCGGCGGCTCGTCGCTGCTGGCCTTGCCGCTGGACGGCATCAGCCTGGAAGACAAGCAAGCCTTGAACCGGGCGCTGCTGGCCTCGGGCGCCAGCATCGGCGAAATGAATTGCGTGCGCCGCCATTTGTCCGCCATCAAGGGCGGGCGCCTGGCGGCTGCCTGCCATCCGGCCCAAGTCATCACTTTGGCCATTTCCGATGTGCCCGGCGACAAGCTGGGCGATATCGCTTCCGGCCCCACGGTAGGCGACGCCACCACGTGCGAGGACGCGCTGGCCATCGTACGGCGCTACGGCATGGACTTGCCGGACAGCTTGCGCGCGGTGCTGGAAAGCGGGCGCGGCGAATCCGTGAAGCCCGACGACCCGCGCCTGGCGCGCACGCGCACGACCCTGATCGCCACGCCGCAGATGGCGCTGGAGGCGGCGGCAGCCGTGGCGCGCGCGGCCGGTATCACACCGTATATATTGGGCGACAGCCTGGAAGGCGAGGCGCGCGACGTGGGCAAAGTCATGGCTGGCATCGCGCTGCAAACGGTCATGCGGGGCCAGCCGTTTCCCGCCCCGTGCGTGCTGCTGTCGGGCGGTGAAACGACGGTCACCGTGCGCGGCAACGGGCGCGGCGGGCGCAATGTGGAATTCCTGCTGGCGCTGGGCATCGCGTTGGACGGGCACGAGGGCATCCACGCGCTGGCCGGCGACACGGATGGCGTCGACGGCCAGGAAGACATCGCCGGCGCGGTTCTGGCGCCGGACACCCTGCAGCGCGCCTGGGACCTGGCTATCCGTCCCCGCGACAGCCTCGACAACAACGATGGCCACGGCTTCTTCCAGGCGCTGGGAGATAGCGTGATCACTGGCCCGACCTTGACGAATGTCAATGATTTCCGGGCCATCCTGATTACCTGATTAATTAAAATTTTCCAGCACGATCTTGCCCTTGGCGGTGTTGCTTTCCAGCAGGGCATGCGCGCGCTTCAGATTCGCCGCATTGATCGTGCCGAAGCGCTCGGCCAGGGTGGTCTTGATGATGCCCGCATCCACGAGCTGCGCCAGTTCTTCCAGTAGTTCATGCTGCCGGACCATGTCGTCCGTCTGGAACAGCGAACGGGTAAACATCAGCTCCCAGTGCAGGGACACGCTCTTGCCCTTGAACTTGCGCACGTCGATGTGCTCGGGGTCGTCGATCAGGGCGAACTTGCCTTGCCGACGCCGCCGGCCGCGCCGATCACGAGAAGCGACTTGCCCGTCAGACTCTTGTCGCGGCTGAGCTGCAGGCGGTCGAACAGCAATTCCCAGGCCGTAATCGCCGTGAGCGGCAGGGCGGCGGCCGGGGCGAAATCGAGGCTGGCGGGCATGTGGCCGACGATGCGCTCGTCGACCAGCTGGAATTCGCTGTTGCTGCCGGGGCGGTTGATGGCGCCCGCGTACCAGACCTTGTCGCCCACCTGGAACAGGGTGACGTCGGGGCCGACGGCGGTGACGACGCCAGCCGCATCCCAGCCCAGCACTTCCGGCTGGCCCTCTTTCGGGGCGCGGTTCTTGCGCACCTTGGTGTCGACGGGGTTGACGGAGATGGCGTGCACGGCGACGAGCAGGTCGCGCCCCGTGGCGACGGGTGTGGGCAGCTCGATGTCGAGCAGGGCGTCCGCATCCGTGATGGGCAGGCTATGGTGGTAGGCGATGGCTTTCATGCTAATCCTTGGGCTAGAGTGGGAAGGCGATGACGTATGATGGTTGCTTTCGCGTCCGGGAAAAAGAGGGCGCGTAGCGAAACACTTTCAAAGGAATGCTGAAAATTGCTGCGACTCGATGACTTGCAGGTGTTTGTCCGCACGGCCGACCGGGGCAGCCTGTCGGCGGCCGCGCGCGAGATCGGCATTTCGCCCGCGCTGGCCAGCGCCGCCGTCAAGCGCCTGGAAGGGGAGCTGGGCTTGCGCCTGCTGACCCGCACGACGCGTTCACTGAGCCTGACGGCGGAAGGCACGCAATACCTGGAACATGCGCGCGAAGCCTTGCGCCTGCTGCGCGCGGGCCACGACGCGCTGCTGGCCGGCAAGGACAGTTTCGGCGGAACCTTGAAAATTGCCATGCCGTCCGACCTGGGCCGCAACCTGATGCTGGGATGGCTGGATGAATTCCAGTTGCGCCATCCCAAGTTGCAGTACCAGCTCAGCGTCAGCGACCGGGTGGCCGACATGGTGCGCCAGCAAGTCGATATTGCCCTGCGTTACGGGCAGCAAGACGATTCGAGCATGGTCGCCATGCCGATCGCGCCTGCCAACGATCGCGTGCTGGTGGCTTCGCCCGCTTACCTGCGCGAGCACGGCCCCCTGCTGGCGCTGGAAGACTTGTCGCAGCGCAATTGCCTGCGCTTCGCGCTGGAAGATGGCATGCACGACCGCTGGACCTTTTATCGCCTGCCGCAGCGCGAGCAAGTCACCGTGCAAGTGAGCGGCAACCGCAGCGCCGACGATGCCGAGCTGGTGCGGCGCTGGGCCGTGGCGGGCCTGGGCATCGCCTATAAATCGCGGCTCGACGTTGCCGGCGACGTGGCGGCCGGCCGCCTGCAGGTGCTGCTGCCCGAGGTGGCGGGCGAGGCCACGCCTTTGCAGCTGCTGTGCATGCACCGGGCGCAAGTGACGCCGCTGGTGCTGCAGCTGCGCGATTTCCTGCGCGACAAGTGTGCGCAATGATTCAAATGACATTACTGATTACAACTCGTTGCAAATCGCAATCATGCGCGGGTCAACCTGGGCGTACCCTCAGGCATTGTGCATGAAACCGCTTGAAGGATGGCCATGAACCCGAACCGACTGTTGCCGACGACCTTGATGTGCCTGCTGTTGCTGGCCGGCTGCGCCGCGACGGCGCCGCCGGCCGCGCAGCATGCCGCCGCCGCGCCCGACAATGCCGCGCAAGGCATCGCCATGCTGGAACGGGTCAGCTGGGGCGTGAATGGCGGCAGCGTGCGCCAGTTACAAAAGGAAGGCTGGAGCGCTTATCTGCAGGCGCAGTTACACCCAGGCAAAACCAGCCTGCCGCCCGCCGTGCAGGCACAGATCGACGCCATGACGATCAGCCAGGTGCCGCTCGATCAGTTGGTGATGTCGATGGAGCAAAAGCGCAAGGAGTCGGCCGCCGTCATGGACGACATGGCGAAGCAGCAGGCGCAAAAGGATTACCAGCAGGAACTCAACCGCCTGGCGCGCGAGGCGGCCACGCGTTCGCTGTTGCTGGACGTGTATTCGACTCAGCAGCTGCAGCAGCAGTTGAGCTGGTTCTGGCTCAACCATTTCAGCGTGCACCAGGGCAAGCACAATTTGCGCGCCATGGTCGGCGATTACGAGGCGAACGCCATCGCTCCGCATGCCCTGGGGAAATTTCGCGACTTGCTGGGCGCGACCGTCCACCATCCCGCCATGCTGCGCTACCTGGACAATGAAGCCAACGCCGTCAAGCGCATCAATGAAAACTATGCGCGCGAACTGATGGAACTGCACACCCTGGGCGTCAACGGCGGCTACAGCCAGGCTGACGTGCAGGAACTGGCGCGCATCCTGACCGGCGTGGGCGTCAACCTGGGAGGGGATACCCCGAAGGTGAAACCGGCCTTGCAATCGCAATACGTGCGCCGGGGCTTGTTCGAATTCAACCCGAACCGCCACGATTACGGCGACAAGCAATTCCTCGGGCAAACGGTGAAGGGCAGGGGGCTGGCCGAACTCGACGAAGCGCTGGATCGCCTCAGCCGCAGTCCCGCCACCGCGCATTTCATCAGCGGCAAGCTGGCCCAGTATTTCGTCAGCGACAATCCGCCAGAGCCGCTGGTGGCGCGCATGGCCGCCACCTTCCAGAAAAGCGACGGCATGATCGCCGATGTGCTGCAGACCATGTTCAACAGTCCCGAATTCAGGCAATCGCTGGGCAAGAAATTCAAGGACCCCATGCATTATGTGGTGTCGGCCGTGCGTCTCAGCTATGACGACAAGCCCATCCTCAACGCGGGCCCCATGCTGAACTGGCTTTCGCGCATGGGCCAGCCCCTGTACGGACGCCAGACGCCCGATGGCTATCCCATGACGGATGCGTCCTGGGCCAGCCCCGGCCAGATGACGACGCGTTTCGATATCGCCCGTACCATCGGTTCGGGCAGCGCCGGCCTGTTCAAGACGGAGGGCCCGCAGCCGCAGGAAAAAGTGGCGTTTCCCCAGCTGTCCAGCGCCCTGTATTACCAGTCGTTGCAGCCGACCTTGAGTCCGGCCACGCGCCAGGCCCTGGAACAGGCCGCTTCACCGCAGGAATGGAATACATTTCTTCTTTCTTCCCCCGAAATGATGCACCGCTAAGTTGAAACCGGAGGATTGCCATGCACCGTCGTGACCTGTTGAAAGCCCTGGCCGCCGCGCCCTTGCTGTCGCATGCGGGCAGCTTGCTGGCCGCACCCGCCACGAATGCCCGGCTGTTGTTCGTCTTTTTGCGCGGCGGCTATGACGCGAACAACCTGCTGGTGCCGGTCGGCAGCGATTTTTACTATGCATCGCGGCCGAATATCGCCATTGCAAAACCCGGTGCGGACAACGGTGCGCTGGCCCTGAATGCGGACTGGGCCTTGCACCCAGCCTTGCGCGAGACCATCTACCCCATGTTCAACGGCGGCGAGGCGGCTTTCATTCCATTTGCGGGCACGACGGATTTGACGCGCAGCCATTTCGAGACGCAGGACAGCATCGAACTGGGGCAGGAGATTGGCGGGCGACGCGATTTCCGCTCGGGCTTTTTGAACCGGCTGGCGCAAAGCCTGAATGCCAATCAGGGCAAGCACGCCATTTCCTTCACCGACCAGCTGCCCCTGATCTTCCAGGGCGGCGTGCAAGTGCCGAACATGGGGCTGCGCTCGGTGGGCAAGTCGGGCATCGATGCGCGTCAAAGCCAGCTCATCGCCGCCATGTACAAGGGCACACCCTTGCAGCAACCGGTCAGCGCGGGTTTTGCCGTGCGCGACGATGTGACGAAGGAATTGACGGGAGAGATGCAGGCGGCCAACCGCAACGCCATCAGTACCCGCGGCTTTGAGCTGGAAGCGCAGCGCATCGCCCGCTTGATGAAGGATAAATACAATATCGGTTTCGTCGACGTGGGCGGCTGGGATACGCATGTGGGGCAGGGCGGCGCCAACGGCTATCTGGCGGGGCGCTTCGACGAGCTGGGGCGGGGCCTGGCCGCGTTTTCGCAGGAAATGGGCAGCGCATGGCGCAATACCGTGGTGGTGGTGGTCAGCGAATTTGGCCGCACCTTCCGCGAAAACGGCAACCGCGGCACGGACCACGGCCACGGCAGCGTGTTCTGGGTGCTCGGTGGCGCGATCAAGGGCAAGCAGGTGGCGGGCGAGCAGGTGGCGATTTCACAGGCGAATTTGTTCCAGAACCGCGACATGCCCGTGCTGAATGAATATCGCGCCGTGCTGGGCGGCTTGCTGCGCCGCACCTTCGGTTTGACGCCGGCGCAACTCGAACACGTGTTTGCCGGCGTCAAGCCGGTGGAGCTGGGGCTGGTGTGATGTAACGAACCTCCGTGTTACGCTACGCCTGCGCAACTGGCGCGTAACTAAAAACACCTAACAAAACCGTAGCGAGCGGAAGGAAGGCTCGGCGCCCCCGTTGGCTTGAGAAGCGCAACTGTACGAAGGTACAGTGAGCATCGCAGACCGCAAATTACGACGCGCAGTAGGTTTTGATAGGTGTTCTAAGCCCCGTCCCTGTCCCCGGTGCGAGGCACGAATGGAGTGGTATGACCGATACCCAGCGCGACATCGTCAGCGCAGGCTTTTCCCTGGCCCTGATTGCCGTGACGGCCTTCGTCATGCAGCGTTTCTTTTTGCCGCTTGTGTGGGCCGGCATCCTGTGCGTGGCCACCTGGCCCCTGTACCTGCGCGTGCGCGCGGCCCTGGGGCAGCGCACCATCATCGCTGCAGCCGTGCTGACCCTGGCGTTCGCCTGCATCTTCATCATCCCCGTGCTGTTCGGCGTGGCGCAGGCGGCGCGCGAAGTGCCCGTGCTGGCCAATTTCGTCGTCCACGCGAATACCGAGGGCTTGCCCGTGCCGGACTGGGTGGCGCATATTCCGCTGGCCGGCAGCGCCATCGGCGACTGGTGGCTAGCCACCCTGAGCCAGCCCCATGGCCTCGGCCACTTCTTTGCGGGCAGTGCCGTGGGCGGTTTTCATTCCGCGCGCGACATCCTGAAAATCCTTGGCGCGGACGTGTTCCACCGCCTGGTCGACTTCGGCCTGGCCTTCTTGTGTCTGTTTTTCTTTTACAAAGATGGTGAAGCGCTGACGCGCCAGATCACGGCCGTCGGCAGCCATTTTTTGCGCCCCGAACGCTGGGGCCGCTATGCGCAAAAAATCCCGACCGCCATCCGCGCGACCGTCAACGGCCTGGTACTGGTGGGCCTGGCCGAAGGCGTGCTGATCGGCATCGCCTATGCGATTGCCGGCTTGCCATCACCGGCCCTGTGGGCGTTCGCCACCGGCATCCTGGCCATCATCCCGTTCGGCGCACCGTTGGCTTACCTGTGCGCCGCCGCCTTGCTGGTCGTCCAGGGCAATGTGGGCGCCGCCATCGGCGTGGCCGCCTGGGGCACCGTGGTGCTGTTCGTGGCCGACCACTTCGTGCGTCCCGGCATGATCGGCAATGCCACCCGCTTGCCCTTTCTGGCCGTGCTGTTCGGCATTCTGGGCGGCGTGGAAACCCTGGGCCTCGTGGGCCTGTTCATCGGTCCCGTCGTGATGGTGCTGTTCGTGACCTTGTGGTACGAAGCGAATGTGTCTGACAAGGTGCTGCCAGTGCAAACACCTGCCAGCCCGGCCGCACCGGAGCGCGCACAGTAATGAGGGGTCGGTCAGCGTTGCCGCTGGCCGGTACTGAGGCGTTCCCGGCGTGGCCGGGCGAGCTGACTTTACAACAGGGTGCGAGCACCTTGTTTTAAAGTCATTCTTAATGCGCCTTGGATAGAATAAGCAACCAACGGCGCATCAGCAGCACTTCAACATAGCCCGGCTCGATGCCCGTACCGCACTCGATCAGGGGATTGACGGTGTAGTAGCGCTTGCGGAAGTCGCGGCAGACGAGGATTTCGCGCTTGCCCATGCGGACGAGGAAAGAGCTTGGGGCGTATTCCAGACCGAACCGTGAGCCAAAACCGCTATTCAATGTTGCCATGACAATTCCTTTGAGGGAGATGTGTTGAACGAGTCATCAGAATAGCATAACTACTGTATGAAAACACAGCTACTGTATGAATAAACAGTATTTTTTTACTGGTGTGGTTTTTTTGATCATCACCGCGAACATGAAAGAGAGATGAGTTTGCAAGAGAAGAATGACATGGGCATGACCACGGGCTGGACCATGAAACTGCGCCGCTTCGTCGAGGCGCGCCTGTCGCCCGAAGGCGAGCTTGGCCTGCACATGACGGTGGGTGTGGCGCTGATGCTGGTGGCCATCGTGGTGTTCCACGAGATCGCCGAAGCGGTGATGGGCATGGCCCAGATCACGGTGATCGACCTGCAGGTGGCGCAGTGGTTCAACCAGCATGCCGTGCCGTGGATCACCAGCTGCCTGCTGGTCGTCACGCATACGCATGGCGTGATCGGCGCCATCACCCTGGCGACCCTGCTGGGCTGGTATCTGCACCGCAAGGGTGCCGATTACTGGCTGTTTACCCTGGTCATCACCATGCCGGGCGTCATGTTTTTGAACCTGCTGCTAAAGTACATTTTTGTCCGCGCGCGGCCCAGCTTTGACGAGCCCCTCCTGCAGACGGCCCTGAGCACGTACAGCTTTCCGAGTGGCCATACGGCCACCTCGACGGCCCTGTACGGCTTGCTGGCTGCCTACCTGATTTGCCAGACGGCGCCGGGTGCCTGGGGCAAGCGCATCGCCATCGCGCTGGGCGCCTTCCTGATGGCGGCACTCGTGGGTTTCAGCCGCATCTACCTGGGCGCGCATTACCTGAGCGATGTGCTGGCAGCCATGGCGGAAAGCTATGGCTGGCTGGCCATCTGCATCGCCGGCGTGTCGACCCTGCGCCGCCGCCGGCATATCCGGCAAACCAAATAAGGGGAAAGATCCTGAGTAAAATTGCAGTCATCATCAACGGGGGCGCTGGCTGCGGCTATGCGCCCGACTGGGCGCAGCAGCTTGAAGCGCAATTCGCCGCCGTGGGCCTCGACGCCGCCATCACCCTGGCGCAAAGCGGCGCCGACATGATCACCACTGCCGAGCTAGCCCTGCGTGATGGCGCGCCCATCGTCGTGGCCGGCGGCGGCGACGGCACCATCAATGCCGTCGCCTCTGTCGTCGTCGGCAGCGGCACGCCGTTTGGCGTCTTGCCGCTGGGCACCCTGAACCATTTTGCCAAGGATTTGAATATCCCGCTCGACCTCGATGCGGCCATCGCCAATGTGGCGCGGGGCGTGCGGCAGCAGGTCGACGTGGGCGAAGTGAATGGCCGCATTTTCCTGAACAATTCCAGCCTGGGCCTGTATCCCGATATCGTGCGCGACCGCGAAAAGCAGCAGCGCCGGCTGGGGCGGGGCAAGTGGCTCGCCTTCAGCTGGGCGCTGGTGGCGGCCTTGCGCCGCTATCCGTTTCTCAGCGTGCAATTGAAACTCAAGGACGCCGTGCATGCGCGCCGCACGCCTTTCGTTTTCATCGGCAATAATGAATACCTGATGGAAGGCTTGAATATCGGCGAGCGCGAGCGGCTCAATGGCGGCCAGCTGAGCCTGTACGTGGCACAGCGCCCGGGCCGCCTGGGCTTGCTGAAACTGGCCTTGCACGCGCTGTTCGGCAAACTGTCGCAAGCCAAGGATTTCGATATGCTGATGGCCAATGACCTGGAAATCGCCACGAAACACCGCCGCCTGCGCGTGGCCACCGATGGCGAAGTGACCATCATGAATACGCCGCTGCGCTACCGCATCCGTCCCGCCGCGCTGGACGTGATCGTGCCAGCGCCAGCCCAGGAGTAGGCCATGCGTACCCTCGTGCATTTATCCGATTTGCATTTTGGCAGGGTCGATGCGGCCCTGCTGACGCCCCTGCGCGCGCTGGTCGAACGCCTGGAGCCGGACGTGGTGGTGGTCTCGGGCGATCTGACGCAGCGCGCCCGCAGCGTTCAATTCCAGCAGGCACGAGCTTTTCTCGATAGCTTGCCGGGGCCGCAGGTCGTGGTGCCGGGCAACCATGACGTGCCTCTGTATAACGTCTTTTCCCGCTTTCTGACGCCACTGGTGAAATACCGGCGCCACGTGACGGACGATTTGTCGCCCGAATACGTGGACGAGGAAATCGCCGTGCTGGGCATCAACACGGCCCGCTCATTGACGTTCAAGGATGGCCGCATCAGCCACGAGCAGATCGATGTCCTGCGTGAACGCCTGGGCCGTTTGCCGCCCGGTTTGACGCGCATCATCGTCACGCACCATCCCTTTGACTTGCCCGAGCATTTCGACAAGGATGACCTGGTCGACCGCGCGCCGCTGGCGCTGCAAATGTTTTCCGAGTCTGGCGTGGACCTGTTGCTGGCCGGCCATTTGCACGCCAGCCATGCAGGCGACACCTCGGCGCGCTACAAGATCGACGGCTACGCTGCCCTGATGGTGCAGGCGGGCACCGCCACGTCAACGCGGGGCAGGGGCGAGTCGAACTCGTTCAATGTCATCCGCATCGAAGACAGCGGCATCAGGGTCGAGCGCTACAGCTGGAATGAAGACAGTGCCGACTTTGAAAAGGTCAGCACGGAAGCGTTTGCACGCCAGGGCGGGGTGTGGGCCAGTTTGCGGCCGTTGTAGGTCGGATTAGCGCGGCGAAGCCGTGCGTAATCCGACGCTATTGTTGGCGGTGGTGGTTTTCGTGATGGTGTCGGCTTACGCTGGTGTCGGCTTACGCTGCGCTAAGCCGACCTACGCCGACCTACGCCGATCTGCCGGGGAACACTTCTGTGCCTTATAGCCAGTAATTCATGAAACGCGCCGCCCACTCCTTCATGCGGTCCGAGATGGGCCGCGTTTCCCATTTCGCCCTGGTGATTTCTTCCGAGTCGCGCAAGTCTTCCTGGAAGGCGTTTTCCATTTCACGGCCGAAGCTGTCGCCCAGCACGATCACGTTCAGTTCGCTGTTATGCAGGAAGCTGCGCATGTCGATGTTGGTCGAGCCTACCGTTGACCAGGCGCCGTCGATGACGGCCGTCTTGGCGTGCAGCACCGCCAGTTTCAAGTGGAAGATGCGGATGCCGCCAGCCAGCAGCTGGTCATACAGCGCGTGTCCCGCATGGAACACCAGGCCGCTGTCGGACACGCCGGGCAGCACCACGGTGACGTCCACGCCCCGTCTGGCGGCCGCCACCAGCGCGTCGACCGTCTGCTGGTCGGGCACGAAATAGGCGGACGTAATGTGGATGGATTTCTTGGCTTCCTGGATGGCTAAAATATACGCCTTGTAGATTTCGAAGCCGCCTTCCGGTTCGCTGGCCACCACGCGCACCAGCTTGTCGCCCACTTCGGACAGCACGGGGAAATAATTGGCGTCCGGCAAGTCGGCCTGGTCTTGCTGTGCCCAGGTGCGGATGAACAGCCACTGGAAGGCGGCCACGGCCGGGCCTTCCACTTTCACGTGGGTATCGCGCCAGCCCACGTCCTTCTTGTCGGTGGCTTTCGATTTCGAGCGGAACAGCGAGCTTTTCGCATAGGTATCGCTGATATTGATGCCACCCGTAAACGCCGTCTTGCCATCGACGATCAGCACCTTGCGGTGGTCGCGGTTGTTGATTTTCCAGTCGTCGCCCTTGAGCTTGGCGGGATTGACGGGGTTGAATGCCACCAGGTGCACGCCGGCCGCGCGCATGCGCTCGAAAAACGCCTGTGGCACGCCGAGGGTGCCCACGCTGTCATAGATAACGTTGACCGTCACGCCCGCCTGCTGCTTTTCGATGAGCATGTCGGCAAACTTCAGGCCCAGCGGATCCTGGTCGAAGATATATGTTTCCAGGTTGATGCTGTTTTTCGCTTCGCTGATGGCCCGGAACATGGCGGCCATCGTTTGCGGGCCGTCAAACAGCAGGGTTACCTTGTTGCCCTTGATCAAAGGCACGCCCGTGGCCGCCTCTTCCAGCGCGGCCTGGGCCTTCAAGTCCATGCCGGATTTGGCCCAGCGCTTGTTGAGCAAGGCGGCGCGGCTGTTGACGTTCAACAAGGCGCCCTTGCCTGTGATCACATTGGGCCTGGCCACGGGGGCCAATGTGGTGTTGAGGTTCTTGACATCGGGCAGCGAGGCGCATGCAGCCAGGGTCCAGCACAGCAGTAGGGCGGTGAGGCAGGATTGCATGCGCCTGTTGATCATTTTTGAGCCTTGTTTGTCAGTGACAGGTTTGCCGAGTCATCGGCCAGTGCCAGGGGCGGCGGGTTTTTCGAGCCGAAGAAGAAGACGATGGGCGAGCGCAGGAAGCGCTTGCCCAGAATCTTCAACAATTGCATGCCGTGCTTGAAGCGCACCTGGCGCGAACGCAGCGCTACCCACAGGGCCAGACCGAAGCTGACCAGCAGGTTGGCCGTGCCGATGGCGAAGATGCCCGACAGTGACTTGACGGCCAGCTGCCAGCTCATGTTGTGGTCGAGGCCCACCAGCGCCGTGGCAAAGTTGGCGGCCGAGAAGGTAATGTGGCGGATATCGATGGGCAAGCCGATCAGGAAACCCAGGGTGCCGATGGAACCGAGCAGGATACCGAAATAGAAATTACCCATCAGGCCGCCCAGGTTGTTTTCCAGGTACAAGCCCAGGCGCTGCAAGCGATCCTGGCCGATGAGGCGGCCCAGGCCGCGCAATTGCGCGATGCGCTGCGCCCAGCGCGTGTACAGCGCCTGATTGTCATAGTAGCCGGAAATCAGGCCGGCCACGAACAGGCACACGCCGGCAATCATGGCGTAAAAAATGGCGGGGCTGCCGATGGGGTCGATATCGTGCAGCAAGTGCATGGCTTTTTCCGGTGATACCAGGTGGTGGCCCGTGATCGCCTTGTAGCCGAGCGCGATCAGCCACGCCGTGGGAATGGCAGTGGCCAGGTTGCCCAGCACGGCCATGTTTTGCGTGCGGAAGACCTTGTTGATCAGTTCGGCCATGCTGTCGAGGTCGATATTCCGGCCATCCTTGCTGTGCAGGCCGGCGGCGATGCGCGAGGCCGTCATGGCCGGCTGCTTGGTGGCCACCGTGAAATGCAGCAAGTGGATGAACATGAAGCCGATCGAGTAATTCATGCTGAACATGAAGGCTTCGACCAGCGGCGCCGAGCGCAGATACGACATCAATATCTTGAACAGCGCCATGAAGCCGATGATCACGCCCGCGCCGGCGGACGAGAGGAACATGGCGCCCATCTCGCGGCGGTTTTCCGCAATGTAATGTTCGCCCGTGCGGCTGGCGTTTTCCGTCACATTGCGCGCCAGCAAGTTGATATTGTCGGAGAACAGGTCGCTGACCTTGTACTTGTGGTTATGCGCGCGTATCAGTTCCAGCGCCAGCCCCACGGCGCCCGCGCGGCGGCGGCTGACCGGTTGCGGGTGCAGCAAGTCTTGCGTGGCGTCCACCGTGATGGCGGCGATATCCACGTTGGCGGAGCTGGGCAGCTCGCCGCTCGTGTCGACCAGGAACAGCAGCTTGCGCAGGCGGTCGATGCTTTGCGCCAAGGCCACTAATAAATAGGTGAGGGGAATGCTGGTGCCCTGGTACAGGGCCTTCTTGCGGATCTTGGCGATGACGGCATCGCACTGGTCCAGCATCACCAGCAGGTGGCGCGCATCCTCGATGTGCTCGATATTGCCTTGCAGTAAATTCGTGTAAGCGTCCAGGTAGGCGTTCACTTCCGTGTTCTGCACCATGAATGGCGACTGGAACACTTCGATTTCATTGTGGAAACGCGTCAGCTCCGGCTCCAGCCCCATGGCACAGACGCGGTAGGACAGGGTGCGGATGGCGTCGAGTATGCCGGGCAGCATGATATTGCCGTCGCCGACGGCCAGTTCGATGTCGTCGCTGGTGAGCACGTCGAACAGTTCCAGCCAGTCCGTGGCGGGCACGTTGCTGATCCACAAATAATCGGTCTTCAGGTACAGCACCTGGTCGAGTGCGTCGTTCAGGTACTCATCGCCCAGGGCGGGTGGCAGCATGCGGTAGGCGATGCGGCGTTTCAATTCGGTGAAAAAACCGCTGTTCGACAGCACGCCGATGTCCGTGTACAGGCTGGCGTGGCGGCGCGCGGCCAGCACGCGCAGCACGTATTCGTGCAGGGCGCGCGCTTGCGCGGGGTTACCTTTGAGAAGCTGGCGCAGGGTGCGCACGTTGGCGATCGCGGTAGCGCTGTCGTGCGGGCGCTTGGGACGCAATGAGTTGAATAATTCCACCAGCAAGTCGATATTGCTGGAGTTGGGGTCAATGCGTTCGAGGATAGCTAGCATGCAGAAAAAACGGGCGAGCCGCTGTCGGTAAAACCAGTAGTGTACCGCCTGCGTCAAATCGCGCAACGTTCGCCACCGAACATTGCTTTGCGGCAGGGCCTGCTTTTAACGCCATTTTGCCGCAGATTGCCACAATCATGGTCAAACTTGCGTGTTGTCAGTGCGCGACGTGTTTCCCGGGACTAAGCTGAAGTTTCTGTTGCACAACGCACGGATGGCTGGACAAAAAGCGAGGATAAGGTAACACTGAGATGTGACATACAGCGCATGTCCTGATCAATACCGGGAAGTTTCACCCACGTCACCGAGATATTTATCATGAAGACCTCGTATTTTGCGCTTGCTGTGATAGGGATGGGGCCTTTCGTGCTGGGCGCAACGGCCCAGGCCGCCGATGGCGCGGGCGGTCCCGCATCGAGTCACGTTGCCGTGTACGGCGTGCTTGACGCGGGCATCGTTGCCGAACGGGGCTGTGCCGCCAATTGCGCCGGCAGCAAGGTGTCCGGTGGCGTCGCGTCCGGCTCGCGCCTGGGGCTGCAGGGCCGCGAAGCGCTGGGCAATGACGTGTCCGCCATATTTACCCTGGAAGCGGGCGTGCAGAACGACACGGGCCAGTCGGAAGACGGACGGCTGTTCGGCCGCCAGGCTTACGTGGGCCTCGACAGCCGCCTGGGCGCGCTGACCCTGGGGCGCCAGTACAACCTGCAATACCTGGCGCTCACCGATGTGGCCGACCCGTTCAAGGGCGGCATGGCCGGCAGCGCCAGCAACCTGGCCGGCTACAGCGTGAAACGCTACGACAATACCGTCAAATACGTGTCGCCCGCCTTGCGTGGCGTGTCCGCCAGCGCCATCTACAGCTTTGGCGAGTCGCCGTACAGCAGCGCCAACAATCGCGCGTATGGCGCCACGCTCGGCTATTCGGCCGGCGCCGTGAATGTCAGCGTGTCGCACCAGCGCAAGAACAATTTCATCCTCGCCTCAGGTACCTTGCCCGCCATCGACATGTCGTCGCGCAACACCCTGATCGCGGCCAATATCGACCTGAAAGTGGCCACCGCCTTTGCCGCCGTGGGCGTGAACAAGGGCTATGGCAGTTCGCCGTGGGACCCGAACAACGCCTACAGCTCGCTGGCCCTGTCGATGTCGTCCTCGGACAGCCGCGACACCTTGCTGGGCGTGTCCGTGCCCGTGGGCGGCTTCAAGCTGCTGGCGTCCTGGGTGCACAAGGATGACCGCGACCTGGCCAACCGCGACGCCAGCCAGATGGCCGTCGGCCTCACGTATTCCCTTTCAAAGCGCAGCGATTTCTACGCGTCCTACGCGAAGATCCACAACAAGAACGGCGCCCGCTACACGGTGGGCAACGCCAGCGACGCGGGCCGCGGCGACGCCGCTTTTAATATGGGTTTCCGTCACGGCTTCTGAGCTGCCGTCGTAGCCGGGGCCGGGCAGCTGGCGCCCAGCCACTTGCCATTGCTCGTCACATTCACCTGTTCCGGCGTGCCGCGCGCGCTGGTCGTCACGGCCAATTGCATGCTGAACGCCTGGTCGCCGGTGAACATGACCTTGCCTTCGCCGCTCGATTTCGGGTTGGCGCACGCAAACGACACATGCATGCCGCCCGCGATATCCGTATTTTTCGATTTGCAGTCGCCGGGCTGGCCCGTGGGAATCTGCCTGCGCGCGGCCATGTCCGGCGTCACGCACGCCGTCACGCGCACGGCGCCATCGGCGCCTACGGTGGGCATGGCCATGCCGCGGCTGGCGGCCATGCTTTCCAGCTGCTTGCGTTGATCGGGCGGAAGGTTGCCCAGCTGCTGCAGCACCATGGACATGGCGTTGCCGGTGGCGGCGTCGGGCGAGGCCATTTTGCTGTCGACTTGCCACAGGCCCGGCCTGATGGTGGCGGCCTGCGAGGCGGCCATGACATTGGCTTGGGCGCCCAAGGCGGCGCAAGCCAGCAGGGTCAGGCGTAGCAAAGAGTGTTTCATGTTGGCGTCTCCAAAAAAGGCAGACCCCAGCATACGGCATGGCAAGCGGGGCACGCTTGCCATTGTGTTACAAACTGTGATCGGGCTCGATGCGGCGCACGTCCACGCAGGCGATGCGGCGCTCGTCCGCTTCGACGATTTCATAACGCAGATCATCGAGTTCCAGCACTTCGCCCACGGCCGGCATGTTTTCAAAATGCGCCAGCAGGAAGCCGGCCAGCGAGTTGTAGTCGCCGTCTTCGCTGACCAAGGACTCCGTCTCGAACACTTGCTCCAGGTAATGCAGGTCGGTGGCGCCATCGATGCGCCAGTGGCCGGGGCCCAGCACCTCCACGTCGGGTAGCTCGTCCTCGTCGGGGAATTCGCCGGCGATGGCTTCAAGGATGTCGATCGGCGTGAGCACGCCTTGCACGGTGCCGAACTCGTCAACCACCAGCACCAGCTGGCCGCGCGATCGCTTCAGGGTTTCCATGGCTTTCAGCACGCCGGCCGCTTCCGGCACGACGACGGCTTCGCGCATGCTGGCCGGGTCGATCTTGCCGTGCGAGACGAGGTCTTCGATCAGGTCCTTGCTGCGCGCGATGCCGACCACATTGTCGAGGTCATCATTGCAGACAGGAATCATGCTGTGCGGCGTTTCGCGCAGCAGTTGCAGCATCTTCTCGCTGCTGTCGTTCAGGTTGACCCACGAGACGTCGCCGCGCGGCGTCATCACCGAGCGGATCGAGCGTTCGGCCAGCGTCAGCACGCCGCTGACCATGTTGCGCTCTTCCACGCCAAAGGCGGAGACATCGGGCATTGCCTTGACTTCATGTTCTTCGACGGCTTCGCGGCCCTTGCGTCCGCCCAGCAGGCTCAGGACGGCTTGCGCCGTGCGGTCGCGCAGCGGCGCGTTCGACTGCAGCTTGAGGAAGTTGCGGCGCGCCAGCTGATTGAAGAACTCGATGACGATCGAGAAACCGATGGCCGCGTACAGATAGCCCTTCGGAATGTGGAAGCCCAGGCCCTCGGCCACCAGGGAGAGGCCGATCATCAGCAGGAAGCTCAGGCACAGCACCACGACGGTGGGGTGGGCGTTGACGAAGCGCGTCAGCACCTTCGAGGCGAGCATCATGACGACGATGGAAATGACCACGGCCGCCATCATCACGTACAGATTGTCGACCATGCCGACGGCCGTGATGACGGCGTCGAGCGAGAAGACGGCGTCGAGCACGACGATCTGCGCCACCACCAGGCCGAAGCCGGCGTAGACTTTCGGGCCCGTCTGGGCGTGCGTGATGCCTTCAAGGCGCTCATGCAGCTCGCTGGTCGCCTTGAACAGCAGGAACAGGCCGCCGAAGAGCAGGATCAGGTCGCGTCCCGAAAACGAGAATGTCCATAGGGAAAACAATGGCGTGGTCAGGGTGACCAGCCAGGAAATCAGCGAGAGCAGGCCCAGGCGCATGACGAGGGCCAGGGTCAGGCCCAGTACGCGCGCCTTGTCGCGCTGGTGCGGCGGCAGTTTCTCGGCCAGGATGGCGATGAAGATCAGGTTGTCGATACCCAGTACGATTTCCAGTACGACCAGCGTCAGCAGGCCGACCCAGATTGTCGGGTCAAATAACCATTCCATGTGTGTAACCTTGTAAAGTCAATCAATATAAAGCGTGCCCGGCGGCGGATTGCCCCGGGTCTGAATGCGCTGCGTGCTGCGGTGTCAGTGGCGGACGCGCGGCGGCCGGGTGGCCTGCCGCGCGTCCGCTTCGGCAAGTGCGCCCGGTCCCGCCTGCCAAATGATGGCGCAAAACGGCGCGCCCTGGCGCGAGGTCGGGTACAGCGTGATGGGGTCGTTGTCGCATTCGTCGGCGTCGCAGTTGTCACCGGACAAGCCCACATGGGCGCTGGGGTCCAGGCAATCGGCGACGAAGGCAGGCGCAGCGGTAGTGCCGGCCGCGATTGCATGCTGGAATGGGGAAGGGCTGGCGTAAGCCATGCTGGCGAACGCCTGGGGCAAGGCGATGAAAACAAAAAGGCAGAGCAGGACGAGAGCTCGTCTCATATACAGGCAGATAGTTCTGGAAGCGCGAGTATAACACGGGCACATAACAGCTTGATGACAGGCACTTGCGTAACTGATAAGTATGCCGTAAATTGTGAGAGCAATCATTGCACCGGGCAGCGAAGACGCAGCGCGGGCCCGGCGACAATTTTTGCGTTTGTATCGTATGGCGCTTGCGCTTCTTTATATAACGTAGTGTTACCAGGACTTTGCCTTGAAACCAATTACCGCTCTCCTGCTTGCCGCCGGCATCCTGTCGCCGTCGTTCATCCTGGCCGCCACCCCGGTGGAAACCGCACCGGCCCAGAAAGCCGGCAAGGCCGCACCCAACCGCGGCGCCGCCGTCAAGGTCACGTCCGTCGAAGGCATCACCGAATACCGGCTGGCCAATGGCTTGCGCGTGCTGTTGTTCCCCGATGCCAGCAAGCCGACCCTGACCACCAACATCGTCTACCTGGTCGGTTCGCGCCATGAAAACTATGGCGAAACGGGCATGGCCCACTTGCTCGAACACCTGCTGTTCAAGCCCAGCGCCAACTTCGGCATCAAGAAGGGCACGAAAACCCCCGTCGAGATCCTGAACTCGACGGGCGCGCAGTTCAACGGCACCACCTGGTACGACCGCACCAATTACTACGCCACCTTCCCCGCCAACGACGACAATCTGCGCCAGATGCTGGCCATGGAAGCGGACCGCATGGTCAACGCGGCCATCGACCAGAACGACCTGTGGAACCCGAAGACGCAAAAAGGTGAAATGACCGTCGTGCGCAACGAGTTCGAAATGGGCGAGAGCGATCCGATCGGCGTGACGAGCGAACGCATCCAGGCCGTCGCCTACGACTGGCACAACTATGGCAAGTCGACCATCGGCGCCCGTTCCGATATCGAGCAAGTCAACATTCCCCGCTTGCGCGCGTTCTATCATAAATATTATCAGCCCGATAATGCCGTGCTGATGGTGGCGGGCCGCTTCGATGAAGCCAAGGTCTTGCAACAGATCAATGACCTGTTTGGCAAGATCCCGAAACCCACGCGCGTGATCGAACCCACCTACACGGCCGAGCCCGTGCAAGATGGCGAGCGCGCCGTGACGGTGCGCCGCAGCGGCGGCACGCAATTCGTCGGCGCCGGCTACCACGTGGCGCCATCCGGCAACCCGGACGCCGTCGCCATCGAGGTGCTCGGCCACGTGCTGACGGACGCCCCCGCTGGCCGTTTGCACAAGGCGCTGGTGGAAACCAAGCTGGCCAGCAAGATCGAATACAACTCGGTGAGCAACCTGGAGCCGGGCTACAACCTGTTCGGCGCGCTGGTGCCCGTCGATGGCAACCTCGATGCGGCGCAAGCGGCCATGCTGAAAGTGCTGGAAGAGCTGAAGTCGCAACCGATCACGGATGCGGAAGTGGCGCGCGTCAAGCAGCAATTGAACAAACAGATCGAACTGGCCACCTCGAACACGGCGCGCCTGACGATTGCCCTGACGGAATCGCTGGCGGCCGGCGACTGGCGTTTGTTCTTCCTGCAGCGCGACCAGCTCGACAAGCTGACGACGGCGCAGGTGCAGGCAGCGGCCGAGAAATACCTGAAGAGCTCGAACCGCACCCTGGGCCGTTTCATCCCCACCGATGCGCCGGACCGCACCGTTGTGCCGGCCTACGCCGACGTGGCGCCGCAACTGGCCGGCTACACGGGCCGCGCCGTGGTGGCGCAGGGCGAGGCGTTCGACCCGAGCCCCGAGAATATCGAAGCGCGCACCCAGCGCTTCACCTTGCCGAACGGCTTGAAGGGTGCCTTGCTGCCGAAGAAAACCAAGGGCAGCACCGTCAGCGTCGTGCTGAAACTGCAGCTCGGCAGCGAAGAGAGCTTGCGCGGCAAGGGACAAGTGGGCAGCTACACGGCCAATCTGTTGTCCCGCGGCACGGATAAACTGTCGCGCCAGGAAGTGAAGGACAAGTTCGACCAGCTGGGCACGCAAGTGGCGATCACGGGCGGCGCCGAGGGCGTGACCGCGATGCTGATGGGCAAGCGCGAGAATTTGCCGGCCGCCATGGATCTGCTGGCGCAAGTGTTGCAAAAGCCGGCCCTGAACGCAACGGAATTCCTGGAATTGCAGCGCGAAAGAGTCGGCCGCGCCGAGCAGGAATTGCCTGAACCGCAGCCGCTGGCCGTGAACGCCTTCCGTCGCCTGCTCGACGCCACGCCGGAAGGCCATGTGCGCCACGTGGCCACCCTGCCGGCTGAACTGGCACAATGGAAAGCCATCAACGTGGCCGATGTGAAAGCCTTCCATGGCGCCTACTATGGCGCGTCGAGCGCCACCTTTGCCGCCGTGGGTGACTTTGACCCGGCCGCGCTGAAGGCGCAAGTGGCCAGTCTGTACGGCAGCTGGAAGGCGCAGCAGCCGTATGTGCGCATTCCCGACGCCGTCAAGCCTGTCAGCGGCGAGAAAGTCACCTTGGAAACGCCGGACAAGGCGAATAGCGTGCTGTTCGCCATCCAGCCGATTCCCCTCAAGGATGACGCCGCCAGCTATCCGGCCTTGCTGATGGCCAATCACATGCTCGGTGGCGGCGCCTTGCGCAGCCGCCTGGCCGACCGCATCCGCCAGAAAGAAGGTCTGTCGTACGGCGTCGGTTCGCAAGTGAGCATCCCGTCGCGCGAGCCGGCCGGCTACTGGATGGCCTACGCCATCAGCGCGCCGCAAAACACGGTCAAGGTGGAAGCGGCCCTGCGCGAGGAAATCGCCAAGGTGCTGGCCGACGGCTTCACGGAAGCGGAACTGGCCGAGGCGAAAAAGGGCTGGCTGCAATCCCAGGAAGTGGGCCGCACGCAGGACAGCGGTCTGGCGCGCGAACTGGCCGGCTACCTGGCGCAGGACCGCACCATGGCCTACGACAAGGATCTGGAAACGAAAGTGGCCGCCTTGACCCTGGCGCAAGTGAACCAGGGCTTGCGCGAGTACCTGAAACCATCGGCCGTGTCGATCGTGACGGCGGGCGATTTTGCCAAGGTGGCGAAAGAGGGTGACAGCGGCGCCAAGGCAACGACGTCGAAATAAGCTACTTCAAAATAAGCTGTTTTAAATAGAAAAACCCGTTGGCAAGTGACCTTGCCAGCGGGTTTTTTTACGATCTTGATTTTGATGTCAACGTCCCGACACCGAACAAAACCGTAGCGAGCGGAAGGGAGAGGTGGCCGAGAAGCGCAACCGTACTAAAGTACGGTGAGCATCGCAAGCCGCCTATACCGACGCGCAGTAGGTTTGGTTCGGTGTTACCCCCGTGGGGCTAATTCTGCTACGTAGATTTCCACGCGGCGGTTGCGTGCGCGTCCCGAGGCATCCGCATTCGAGGCGATCGGCTCGCGGGCGCCGCGGCCTTCCGTGACGATGCGCGTTGGCGATACGCCGCGCATGGCCAGGTAGTCGCGCGTGTGGGCCGCGCGTTCCACCGACAGCGGTTCGTTGATCGAAGCGCTGCCCGTGCTATCCGTATGGCCGACGATGCTGACCGTGGTGTTCGGGTTTTCATTCAGGGTGGCGGCAAAGCGGTCGAGGATGGGGCGGAAGTTTCCCTTGATGTCGGCGCGGTTGGTGTCGAAGGAAATATCGCTGGGGATTTCCATTTTCAGGCGGTTATCGGCCGTCTGCGACACTTGCACACCCGTACCTTGTGTCGCTTGTTCCATCGCGCGCTTCTGGTTTTCCATGCGGTTCGACCAGATATTGCCGACTACGGCGCCCGCTGCCGCGCCGAGCAGGGCGCCGCCGGCCGTACGGCCGCCGCTGCCGCCACCGGTGGTGCCGCCGATCAAGGCGCCCAGGCCAGCGCCGATGCCGGCGCCCGTGGCCGTGCCACGTTGCGTCGAGGACATGTCCGCGCAGCCGCTGGCGGCCAATGCGATCACCAGCATGCCGATCAGGGATTTGGCGCCAGGGCCTTTTTTGAATGTTTCTTTCATGGATTTTCTCCTTGTTTTGTTATTGGGACATACCCAGGACTACCCGTACACGTTACTGCAAAATACAGTTGCTTGCCAGTGCGTGCCCACTGTCGCTAAAAGCGGCAAAAGAGCGGCGCCCGTTTGCACGCGCGCCGCTCTTGTCAGGCCAGGCTAACGGCCTGGGCTATAAACCGCGCCCGCTGATCAGGCGCAGCAGGATCATGATGACGGCGACCACCAGCAGGATGTGAATGAAGCCGCCAATGGTATAGGAAGTCACCAGGCCCAGCAGCCAAAGAATAATGAGTACGACGGCGATTGTATACAGCATGATATGTCCTCCGAGAGTAATGTGTGGATGACGGCGACTGCCTTGGCCTTGCAGGCGCTGGCGCGTAGCGCCGTCATCGGTTTTTTGTCATTGCGCGGCGATTGGGTCGCTGAACGCTGATGCCATGACTAAGTGTCTACTTTGTTTCGCTTGAGTTCTGTACGCTGTCGTACACAAGGATCAACTATCGGGACCGGTCGGCATGTTCATCTGCCATGCCCGGTATCCAGGCCAGCATGCCGGCCATGCCGACGGCGCCCGCCAGGCAACTGACCATGCCACCCGTCAGCAGCAGCATCACGCCGAACACGGGCGCGCTCGCTTGCAATGGCGCCAGGTCCAGCGCGCAGAAGCCCAGCGCGGTGGCCAGGATGCCTGCCCCGATAAAGCCGAGCCAGATCCGCTTACTGCCTGCCTTGTCGTTTTCCATCGCAGCTCCTTGAAGATATTCGTTGAACTTTCCTGAGTGCATCATCTCGCGGGACGGCGTACTCATCTGTACGCCAACGAACATGGCTAAAAAGAAAACACCCGGATAGACCGGGTGTGTGTTGGATTTGTCACGCTGGCGAGCGGCCTACTTGCCGCCAGCCGCTTAGCCGATGGCGCGCAAGCCGCCGTTGACGACGCGTACGCGGTCGCCCTGGTGCCAGTTCGGCGCGGCGCTCTGGTGCACGGTACGCGTCTTGCCGTTATCGAGGCGCACGACGATGTTGTAGCTGCGCGTGGCGCGCACGCTGCCTTCTATCTGGTTGCCGGCCACGGCGCCGCCAACGGCGCCCAGCACGGTGGCCAGCTGCTTGCCATGGCCGCCGCCTACCTGGTTGCCCAGCAAGCCGCCGACGACGGCGCCGCCGGCCGCGCCGACGCCGCTGCCTTCGGCGCGCGTATTGACTTCATGGATGGCTTCGATCACGCCGCAATTGCTGCACACCTGCGGCGCCGGGGCTGCCGCATATTCTTGCTGAGGTTGTTGCTGTGGCTGCGGTTGGCGCACGGGTTGCTGCGGCGGCAGGGCCGCCAGCGCTTGCGCGCCGGCAGGCTGCAAGTTCGCTTGCGGCTGGTTCGCCTGCAGGCTGGCCAACTGTTCGGCCGAGGTGCTGGCCGCCAGTGGCTGAGCATCGCGCTGGGACGAGGGCAGCCAGCCCATCAGGGCCGCCGTGCCCACGCCGCAAAACAGCAGGACGGCGACGGCGGCGGCAAGCACCAGCGGATGGAGGGATTTGGTGGTGGTAGTCATGGAGAGCTCCTTGGTTTTTTTGAAATAATGAAATGGGTAGTGCGTGTTATCCGTGCATGCAGCCAGTGTGCTGTGCCGCGTGCCCCGCTTCCGTGCGTCACCGTACATACAGGCACGGTACTGCACCGTAGGCTAAGTAAAAATTATGTCGAGTTGTAACGACACCAAGGAAAAGCAATGCCACCAACGAACGCCAGCATGACCCTGTCCCGCGATGCAGGCCGATCCGGCATGGGCACGCCTGCGGGCGCGCTTGATGCCGGTAACCGCTTGCTGGCCAGCCTGCCCGAGCACGACTTGCGGCACCTGACGGCGCTGTTCGAGAGCGTCACGGTCGAGGTGGGCGAGGTGCTGTACGAGCCGGGCCAGCCTATCGGCCACATCTATTTCCCCGGCGATTGCCTGATCTCGCTGCTGGCCGTGGCGGAAGGCCGCATGACCCTGGAGGTGGGCTCCGTCGGCCGCGAAGGCGTGCTGGGCGCTTCCGTCGCGCTGGGCCATGACCTGGCGCAAGTGCGTGCCGTGGTGCAACGTTCTGGTACGGCCAGCCGCATCGGGCGGGCAGAGTTCTGCGCCGAGTTCGCCCAGCTCGATTCCCTGCAGCGTTTGCTGTACCGCTACACGGACACCTTGCTGGCGCAAGCCATCCAGATTGCCGTGTGCAGCCGCTTTCACGTGCTCGAGGCACGCCTGGCCCGTTCGCTGCTGATCACGCGCGACCGCCTGCAGTCGGAAAAATTTCACCTGACGCATGAATTCCTCGCCCATACCCTGGGCGTGCGGCGGGTCGGCGTGACCAAGGCGGCCAGCGCGCTGCAGCAGCAAAAACTCATCACCTACAGCCGCGGCAATATCGAAATCCTCGATTCGGCCGGCCTGGAAGCCGTCTCCTGCCGCTGCTATGAGCTGGTCAAGGACAGCGGTGCCATCGGCATGGCCAACGTCTTCGTCTGATCTTTCTCATCCTCGTGCCGCGGACGCAAAAAAGCGGGGCGGGCGCCTGGGCGCCCACCCCGCTTTCTTGAGTACCAATTATTTCGGCTTGACCTGGTTACCGATCACACCACCGACGGCGGCGCCGCCGATTGCGCCGACGGCGCTGCCGCCCGTCAGCACGGAGCCGGCAACTGCGCCGACACCGGCGCCGATGGCCGTGTTTTTATCCTGGCCCGACATGTTGGCGCAAGCGGTCAAGCTCAGCAGCAGAGCGGCAACGGAAGTGGTAGCGGCGATTTTTTTAATGATTTGCATGATAGTTCTCCTATGAATTCGGACCTCGTGGCGCCGGCATGGTATGGGCCGGTGGGACTTCGTATCGCCACGTCTTGGTGTTTCAGGCACGATTACAGAATAGGATTGTGGCAAGGCAGGGTCTGTTCGGCAACGCACATAGGGGTGTAACAATTGTAATCGTGCACGGCCTCCCTATCTTGCCATCTTGTTCATCGACTTTGGCGCGGTGTCTTGCCCGGTTTCGGCGCCACCGGTTTCACGCGCGCCTGGGCCAGCAGGGCTGCGCATTCGCTATCCTCGCCGGGACCGGTATTGACCAGTGGCAGCAGGGCAGCCACGGGCGCCACCACGGCCAGCGCCAGGGCGCCGCCGGCGCGCAGGGCCAGCACGCCCTTGTCGACGCTGACGTCGGGCTTGCTGAAAGTGCCCTGCACATACAGGGGCGAGCGCAGCGAAAAGATGCGCAAGCCCTTGCTGTCCGGCTGCAATGTCAGGTCCAGCTGCTCGTTGGCCAGGTTCACCGTGCCGTCGATATGCAGCACGGCATCGTCCGTGTCGACGATGAACTGGCGCGTGCGCATCAAGCCCTTGGTGGCGACGAAATCGGCAGCCATGCAGTTCAGCTTGACCTGCTTGTCGCCCACCAGTTTGGTCAGCACGATACTGCCGATATTCAAGCCCATTTCTTCCAGCAGCAGCTTGCTGATGCTGCCCCGGTTGATCAGTGCGCGCACTTCGCCGTTTGAACTGCCCAGCAGGCTGGCGACGGAATTGCCCGTGGCCGACAGCGACGCGTCGCCATTGATTTCGCCCGCGCTCGCTTGCAGGGCCGGCAGGCGGGGAAACAGTTGCTGGATGTGCAGATGGCGGGCGCTGGCCTTGAGTTCGGCCGCGATGCCGTTGGCGATGACCTTGCCGCTGCCGTCGAGCCTGATCTGCGACGTCAGGGTGCCGCCCGCCACGTTGAAGTTGAGCGGCGTCAGGGACAGCACGCCATCCGTCAGCACCACATGCGTGTCGAGCTTGCTGATTGGCAACTCGGCGTCGCGCGTGATTTTATCGGCCGTGTAGCGCACGTCGGCGTCCAGGCTGGTCCAGCGCTCCGTCTTGAAGGTTTCCACCGGCAGCACGCGGCCGGCCGGCTGCGTCGACGGCACGCCCCGTTCCTTCTTGCTGGCGCTGGAATCGGCGCCCACCAGCGGGCCCAGGTCGGAAAATTGCAGCAGGCGCGAGTGCACCTCGCCCGTCAGGCGCTTGCGCGGCGTGCTGGCGGAAAATGCCAGCTTGCCTTCGATGTCGCTGGAACCCACTTTGCCGCTGAACTGGTCGTACACCCATTCGCCGCCACGCGGCGCCAGGGTGCCCGTCAAATGGCCTTCCGTACTGAAATGCGGCGTTTCCGGCAGCAGCACGCCCGTCAAGGGATACAGGCGCGCCATGCTGGGCCCGGATATTTTCAGGCGCACGTCGAGCGCGGCCAGGTCCGCCGGGCGCGTCAGCGTGCCTTCGATGGCCACGCTGCTGCCGTTTGCACGCATGTCGGCCTGGATGGGGAAGGGCGTGCCTTGCTGCTGCAGCGACAGCACGCCGCCCGCCTTGCCGCCGCCCTGGATGCTTTCACCGCGGAATTTGCCCGACAGCTTCCAGGCGATGCCGTAGCGCGCATCGTCCGCGATGGTGTCGACGTCGGCACGCATCGCCGTGTGCGTGACGGCATCGTCCAGGGTCACGCTGCCCTTGCTGAAGACCACGCTTTGCAGTTCCAGCTGCCACGGCGACGGCTGCTCCTGCTTGTCGAAGGTCCAGTTGTTCTTGCCGTCCTTGTCGCGCAGCAAGCGTACTTGCGGCGCGTCGAAGCGCAATTGCGGGATGACGATTTTCTTGTCCAGCAGGGCCAGGGGATTGAGTGTGAACGCCAGCTGGCTCACGCTGGCCAGCTGCGCCTGCGCATCCTTTCCTGCCACGGCGCTCGGGTTGCCCAGGCGCACATCCTTGGCCTGCAAGTGCGGCCACGGCAGGTAGGCGCGCCAGCTTTGTCGCCCCACAGTGCTTGGCTGCTGCCACGTCAGCGACAGGTCGCCTGCAATGGCAAAGGGCCGGCCCAGAGCTTCGCTGGCGCGCGCATTGAGCCAGGGCTTGGCGCGGTTCCAGTCCATATTGAGCAGGGCGACGGCGGCGACGATGGGTAATGCGATGAGTGCGGCGGCGCTGGCAAGGGCGATTTTCCGGCGGCGCGAGAGAGAGATAAAACGTGGCATAGGGTGTGAGGTAAGAGGTGTTTCTTTCTGGACAGAAGCATGATGCTACAGGAATCGCTACAAATCCGGTCCCGTTTCAGGTTTTGCTGGCGTGCACGTGCGCTGGCGCACGTTGCCCATGCAAGTATTGTCGATTTCTTACTCTATGTGCGGCACCGAACGGATATGCGGGGAGCCGGAGCCTATAACGTCATACATCAAACGCAGTTCCTGATTCCAGATGTACCGACGTTGATACCTACCGCTTAACATTCTCCAGGAGAAAAAAAATGACAAACCGAGATTTCATCAAAACCCCCATGACCGCTCTGGCCGCCTGCCTCACCGCCGTTGTCCTGATGACGGGTTGCTCCAGCCTGAAAACGCCAGCCACTGCCGACGTCGCCGTGTCGCGCGCCGCCGTCGATAACGCCGCCAGCGCCGGCGCCGCCGAACTGGCACCCGATGAAATGCGTTCTGCCCGCGAGAAAATGCGCATGGCTAACCAGGCCTTGAAAGACCGCGACTACAAACTGGCGCGCGACCTGGCCGACCAGGCGCAAGCCGATGCCAAGCTGGCGCAAAGCAAGGCCAACTCGGCCAAGGCCACCAGCGCCGCCGATGAAATCAACGAGAACATCCGCGTCATGCGCGAAGAACTCGACCGTGCCAATCAGCAAGCGCCAAAACAATAAGCAACAACAATAACTAATAACAGGATTCCATCATGAAAAAAGCTACTTACACCACCATTCCCGGCCTGCTGGCCATGGCCGCTTTAGTTGCCGCCTGCAGCTCCGCACCGACCACCACCAGCCTGCTCGACCAGACGCGCGGCGACTACATGGCGGCGCAATCGAACCCGCTGGTATCGACCTATGCGCCACGCGAATTCCGCGAAGCGAGCGCTGCGCTGGAAGCGGCGAACGCGGCCGCCACGCGCCAGGATGACAGCGAAAAGGTCGACAAGCTGGCCTACCTGGCCAAGCAAAAGATAGCCACGGCGCAAGAAGTCGCCAAGCAGAAAGCCGCGGAAGCCGATGTCGCCAACGCCGGCAAGCAGCGCGACCAGTTGCGCCTCGATGCGCGCACGCAGCAGGCTGACCAGGCCACGGCCCGCGCCCAGTCGGCGCAAGCGGATGCGGAAGCGGCCAAGGCCCAGGCGCAAGCGGCTGAAGCATCGGCCCGCGATGCGCAAGCCCGCGCCGCCGGACTCGAAGCGCAGCTGGCCGACCTGGCCGCCAAGAAAACCGAACGCGGCATGGTCATCACCCTGGGTGACGTGCTGTTTGGCACGGACAAGGCAAACCTGACGGCCGATGGCACGAATACGGCGCGCAAGCTGGCCGACGTGCTGAAAAACAACCCGCAGCGCACCGTGCTGATCGAAGGCTTTACGGATAGCACGGGCGGCTCCGCGCATAACCTGGAATTGTCGCAACGCCGCGCCGAATCCGTGCGCAATGCCTTGCTGGAGCAAGGCATCAGCCGCGACCGCGTCGCCACGAAAGGTTATGGCGCCGCCTATCCGGCCGCCGGCAATGACAGCGCGGCAAACCGCCAGCTGAATCGCCGGGTGGAAATTGTGCTGTCGGAAGATAATACGGCCATTCCCGCCCGCCGTTAAAACACCAGTCCAAGCCTACTGCGCGTCGCGACTTGCGGCCTCCGATGCTCACTGTGCCATAGCACAGCTCCGCTTCTCGGCCACAATTCGCTGCCGCTCGCTACGGTTTGGTCAGGTGTTGAGTTAGTAGGCAGCACCGCCCGCAGGTCGGCCGGTGGATACCCATGCAAGACTTGAAAGGAAACATCATGACCCAAACATCTGTGGAAATTCCAGCTGGCATCGATACGGCCGCCATCCGCGCGGCCGCCAAAAACCTGGGCGATGGCGCTGTGACGGCCGGCTACCAGGGCGACCGCCAGGAGTTGATCGCCCTGCTGAATGGGGCGCTGGCCACCGAACTGGTGTGCATTGCACGCTATAAACGCCATTACTACACCGTGAGCGGGCGCGACAACGGCAGCATCAAGGCCGAGTTCCTGGAACACGCGCAGCAGGAGCAGGAACACGCCGACTGGCTGGCCGAACGCATCGTGCAATTGAATGGCAAGCCAGATTTTAATCCTGCAACATTGCTTGCACGTAGTCATGCCGAGTATGATGAGTCCGAAGACGTGCAAAGCATGGTGCGTGCCAATCTGATCGCGGAACGGGTGGCAATCGAGTCGTATCGCCAGATGATCGTGAAAATTGGCGACAAAGATCCGACCACACGCCATTTGTTGATCAAAATCATGGCTGTCGAAGAAGAGCACGCCGATGATATGCGCGATCTAATGGAATAGTGTTTTTGAGTAAAGTAGGTATAGTAACTACATTCATCCACAGCTAAGGAGCTAAACCATGTTGGAAAACAATATCACCACCGTCAATAACGATGTCAAAACCCTGGTCAAGGATGCGCAAGCGCTGTTCAGCGCCGCTGCCGCCCTGACCGGCGAAAAAGCCGATGAAGTGCGCGTCAAGGGCATGAAAACCCTGGACGCCGCCCTGGCCAAGGCGCACGAAGCGCAAGCATCGGCCATCGTTGCCACCAAGCAGCTCGCCTCCCAGGCGGACGGTTATGTCAAGGAAAACCCATGGCGCACGGTGGCCGTCGCCGCTGGCGTCGGCGTGCTGGTCGGCTTCATCCTGGGCCGCAAGTAATCCACTGTCAGGAGCGATATGGACAAGTCTGCTTCGTCTCACCAGGGGCCGGGATTGATCGGCTCGGTCGCCGGCCTGGCCAAGAACGCCGTCGGACTGATGTTGTCGCGGCTGGAGCTGGCCACCATCGAACTGTCGGAAGTGCGCAATCACATGCTGCAGCTGGTGGTTATTTTCGCGCTGGCGACGGTGGCGGGCTTGTTTGCCATCGCTTACGGCAGCGTGCTGATCGTTTTCCTGGCCTGGGATAGCCTGGGCTGGAAGATCCTGGCGATCATGACGGTCGTGTTCGTACTGCTGGCCATCGCCCTGGTCATGTATGCACGCGCCATGCTGCGTCAAGGAAAGCTGTCCATGCCCGCCACCATGGCGGAATTGAAGGCCGACCGCGACATGCTGATGTAAGCTGCTGGCGGGAACCACCCGGACTTGTGCCGGAACGGGGCCCGCCATGTCCAGCCTGCCTTACGAGGAGAATTCATGTCGGAAAACGACAAACTGGCGGCGCAAGCCGCCCGCAAGCGCCTGCTGATCGCCCAGGGCGAAATGTACCGTGTCGGCATCGTGCATGCGCGCGCCAACGTCGGTTATGCATTGCGTCCCGAATCGCTGTTGCAGGGCGTGGTCGAGACGGCGGTCGGCTTTGCCGGCCACCGCGTCGAGTCCTTGCTGGCGCCGGGCGGCATGCGTTTGCAAGGCGCCATGCCCTACGTGCTGACGGCGCTATCGTTCATCGGACGCAAGAAGCTGGTCAAGCCGGCCCTGGTCCTCCTGGCCGTGGCCGCTGTTGCCGCCAGCTGGCTGCGCCGCAAGCGCTGAACGCCAGCCATGTTGCACAGGAACGCCGTCATTGACGGCGTTTTTTTTTGCCTGCACCCAAGGTCCGACACGCACTGACGCAATCCCTTACAATGATTTACGCCGCATTCCGCGCGGTGGACAGAGGGGCCATCTTGATGACGAATTCGAAGACACCGATCAATCAGTTAAATCCCTCGCGCCTGCGCATCGTGCTGGTACTGCAGGGTGGCGGTGCACTGGGCGCCTACCAGGCCGGCGTCTACCATGCGCTGCACGAACATGGCCTGGTGCCCGACTGGGTAGTGGGTACTTCGATCGGCGCCATCAATGCCGCCATTTTGGCCGGCAACAAGCACGAGGACCGGCTGGTGCGGCTGAAACAGTTCTGGCAGCGCGTGGCGCACCGCGACAGCATCGACATGAATCTGGTATCGGACCAGCAGCGCCGCTCGAACATCTGGCTGGCCACGCTCGATACGGTACTGCGCGGCGTGCCCGGCTTCTTCAAGCCGCGTTCGTTCAGCCTGTTCCCGGCAGGAATTGCCGTCAAGCCGGAAGACGCCAGCTATTACGACACGAGCGAGCTGGCCAGCACCCTCGGAGAACTGGTCGATTTCGATTACCTGAACCAGCCGGGCAGCATGCGCCTGACGGTCAACGCGCTGCGCGTCAAATGCGGCAGCCTCACCAGTTTCGACAGCCAGCAGCAACCCTTGACAGCGGACCATATCCGCGCCAGTGGCGCCTTGCCGCCGGGCTTTGCCGGTGTGCGCGTCGATGGCGACCTGTACTGGGACGGAGGTCTGTACTCAAACACGCCGCTGGAAACCGTGCTCGACGACACGCCCCACGTCGACACGCTGGTCTTCATGGTGGATTTATGGAGTTCGGAAGGCCCGGAACCGACCACCCTGGACGAAGTGCAGACGCGGCAAAAGGATGTCACCTTTGCGTCGCGCTCGAAGCGGCATATCGCCGATTATGTCAATACGCACACCTTGCAGCGCAAATTGCGCGAACTCTACGCCGGTCTGCCCGACACAAAGCACAACCGCCAGCAGACGGAAGAGCTGGTAGCGCTGGGCTGCGACAGCACCATGCACATCGTGCGCCTGCCGTACGCGGGGCGCGACTGGCACATGGCGGCCAAGGACATCAATTTCTCCAGGGGCTCCATCGAGTGGCGCTGGGAGCAGGGCTACCAGGACGCCTTGCGCGCCATCAAGGCGGCCGGATGGCTGGCTTTTGTTACGCAAGACACGCCGCTGGTGGTGCACGAGCTACCACCCTACGAGCGCGACGCCGCTTAGTGACGCCTGTCAAAACCTGCTGCGCGTCGGTATAGGCGGCCTGCGATGCTCACCGGCTCGGCGCCCCCGTACAGAGTACGGTTGCGCTTCTTAGCCAGCTCTCCCTTCCGCTCGCGACGGTTTTGTCAGGCGTTGCGGTTTGTCTGGCGTCGCAACAGCACGGCGCATCACTGCGGATGGGCTGCCTCGCGCAGTTTTTCCGCATGTGCCATGTCTTGTCGGTAAGTGTCTTGTGCATCTTTCAGGCAGCTGGCGCGCGTGGCGGAGGGTTCCGAACGACACGCTTTTTTGGCCTCGCCCAGGGCGGCGGCGATTTCCTTGCGCAGGGTGCGCAGCTGGGCTTGCGCCGTGCTGTCTTCCTGGTACCAGCGTTGCGGGTCGCCCGGCTGCGGCGTGGCCGTCTGGGCCAAGGCCAGTGGCGCCAGGCTGCAGGCGAACACGGTGGCCAAGAGTGTGTTGTGGATAGTCATGATATTTCCTCCTTAAAATAAAAAAGGCGCCGCAGCGCCTTTTTTTACAACCTGCCCGTCAGTAATAGCAGGATCAGTATCACGACGACCAGGCCAGCGATGCCGCTGGGGCCGTAACCCCAGTTGCGGCTATGCGGCCAGGTAGGCAGGACGCCGACCAGGGCGAGGATCAAGATGATCAGAATGATGGTGCCCATGGCAACTCCTTGTTATCGTACGACTTATGCGGGATGGCGGACGCTTGCTGGCAAGCTACGCCGAAAATTAATAGCGGTAGACGCGGCCGTCAACGACGCGCACGCGGTTGCCCGGACGCAAGTCATTCGCGTTGTCCTGCACCACGGTGCGGTATTCGCCGTTGTCGAGGCGCACGCTGATCTGGTAAGCCTGCGCTTGCTGCCTGCGGCCTTCCACCTGGTTGCCGACTACGCCGCCGGCGACGGCACCCGCCACAGTGGCGGCCGTGCGTCCGCCGCCCGAGCCGATGGTATTGCCCAGCAGGGCGCCGGCGATGCCGCCGACCACGGCGCCGGCGCCGCTGGTTTGACCGCCACCCTGCACGATCTGGATGGAGTCGACGGTGCCGTACATGGCGGACTCAGGCTGGTTGGCCGGGTAATATTGTTGTGACTGGGTAGGGCCGGTGGCGCAACCGCTGAGTACGGCGGTGGCGGCGAGCATCAGTGCAGCCAAGGTGGCGTTGGTTTTCATTTTATTCTCCTGACGAGGTGAGGGTGTAGTGCCATCTTAGTCACGCCCCTGTCCTTGGTCTGTACGCTGCCGCACGCACTTATTTGCGGTCGAACTGGCATTGTGGGCTCGAGCGATCCAGCAAAACGTTGTTATTTCTCCCTGTCTGCCTTCTGCTTTCAAAATAAATTACTTGTGTACGGCAGCGTACAGAAGAGCGGCGACTATCCACGTAAAACGGTAGTCATGCCAAGCAGACATGCTTGGTGCCACCAGGGAGAAATACAATATGAACAAGAATAAGCTCTTCACCGCCATCGTCGTCAGCCTGGCATGCGCCGCCTGGGGCGGCCAGGCCGTGGCCGCCACGCCGGAAGCGAAAGCAGCCTACAAGGCAGCCAATGAACAGGCGGGCCTGAATTACAAGCTGGCGCATGCCGAGTGCGAAAAAATCACGGGCAACCCAAAGGATGTTTGCATCGCCGAAGCGAAGGCCGTGCGCACCTACGATGAAGCGGTGGCTCAGGCGCAATATACGAATACCCTGCGTGCCTACACCAAGGCGCGCATCAAGATTGCCGATGCCAACTACGACGTCGACCTGGCGCGCTGCAATGCGCTGACGGGCAACGACAAGGACGTCTGCGTCAAGCTGGCCAAGTCCACCAAGGTGGCGGCCCTGGCTGACGCCAAGGCAGACAAGAAAGTCATCGAAGCGCGCAGCGATGCGCGTGAAGCAAAGAGAAAAGCCGAGTACAAGGTCGCGACAGAAAAATGCGATGCATTGGCCGGCGCAGCCAAGGATGACTGTATCAAGGCTGCAAAAACCCAGTTTGGTTACTGAGCGCCATCCAGCGCGCAGTCACCACACTGGTATAAGAAGCTCATTGTGAGCACATTGATTGACCACTCCTAAGGAAAAAACCATGAAATTCACTAAATCTATCGCTACTGGCCTGTTCATCGCTTCCCTGTTCGCCGTTGCAGGTTGCGCTTCGACCCCAACCAAAGAAGGCACGGGCGAGTACATCGACGACGCGGCCATCACCACCAAAGTGAAAGCCAGCATCTTCAATGAGCCTACCCTGAAATCGACGGAAATCAACGTTGAAACCTTCAAGGGCGTGGTTCAGCTGAGCGGCTTCGTTGCCCAGCCAGCCGATGCCGCCAAAGCGGGTGAAATTACCCGTGGCGTCAAGGGTGTGAAGTCGGTGAAAAACGACATCCGCGTCAAGTAATAGCCTGACCTGCCGCAGCGGCCAGCCCCAGGGCTGGTCCTGTGGCCCTCCACCGACCGTCGCGGGAATCGCATGCATATCCAGCCTACAGATACCCCGCCCGAGCCGGTGGCTGCTGTCTCCACCGAGCCTGCCGGGCCACCTCCCGGCATGCCAGGGGAGCACCTGGACGCATCCTTGCGTCTGCCGCTGCATGTCAATGCGCGCGGCCTGGCCCTGGGCATCATCGCCACCGTCAGCTTCATCTATGCGTTGCAATGGGCGCAGAAATTCCTCATTCCCGTCCTTTTCGGCATTTTTATTGCCTATACCCTCAATCCCGTCGTCGCCTGGCTGGAAAAGCTGCGCTTGCCGCGCGCCATCGGCGCTACCGCCGTGACGGCCCTGATCCTGTTCGGCTCTGTCGTCGTGATCGAGCGCGTGCAGGGCGAATTTGAATCCATCGTGGAAGAGTTGCCGGCCGCCACACAGAAACTGTCGCGGCTGATCGCCGAGAATACGGGTGGCAAGAACAGCACCTTCCAGAAGATGCAGGCCGTGGCCAATGCCATCGAGCAAGTGGCCGCTGGCGCCGAGGCCCGCCGCAACAACCGCCGCGCCGCCGCCGCCGAGGCGCCCAACTTCAAGATCATGGACTGGGTCTGGGCCGGTTCGCTGGGCCTGGTGGGCTTTCTCAGCCAGGCGACCATGGTCATCTTCCTCGTGTTTTTTCTGCTGCTGTCGGGCGACACCTTCAAGCGCAAGCTTGTCAAGCTGACGGGGCCGTCGCTGAGCCGCAAGAAGGTGACCGTGCACATCCTGGAAGACATCAATACCTCGATCCAGAACTATATGTTCATGCTGCTCGTCACGAATGTCTTGCTGGCCGTCCTGATGTGGGTCGCCCTGCGCGTGATTGGCCTGGAAAACGCGGGCGCCTGGGCCATCGTGGCCGGCTTGCTGCACATCATGCCGTATTTCGGTCCCTTGCTCATCACCATCGCCACTGGGCTGGTGGCTTTCTTACAGTTCGAATCGCTGGAAATGGTCTTGCTGGTGACGGGCACGTCGATGGCCATCGCCACCCTGGTGGGTACCTTTGTCACCACCTGGATGACGGGCCGCATTGCCCGCATGAATCCCACGGCCGTCTTCGTCAGCCTGCTGTTCTGGGGCTGGCTGTGGGGCGTCTGGGGCTTGTTGCTGGGCGTGCCCATCATCGTCATCGTGAAGGTGGTGGCCGAACGTGTGCAAGGCATGGAAGCGGTGGCCGAGCTGCTGGGTGAGTAGTTTTCTAGAATGCAAACGGCGCCCGCGGGCGCCGTTTTTATATGCGTCAGCCTGCTCAGGACTGGTGGCGTTTCAATATCTTGACTTGCACATCGCCATCGTCCGTCTTCGGCATATCCTTCATGCTGCCCAGTTGCAGGGCGAACTGGCGCGTGAATTCGGCGCCCAGGAAGAAGATTTGCGCCGAGTAATACACCCACAGCAGCAGGGCCACCAGCGAACCGGCCGCGCCATAGCTGCTGGCCACGCCGCTATTGCCGATATACACGCCAATCGCATATTTTCCCAGTGAAAACATGAAGGCCGTGCCGATGGCGCCGATCAGCACGTCGCGCCAGGACAGGCGCACGCGCGGCAGCATTTTATAGATGACGGCAAACAGGCTGGCGATGACGGCAAAGCCGATCAGGTTCGACAAAATGGTAAACAGCACGGCCGTGTCTTTCCACACGCCTTCCCAGAAGTTGGCCAGAATGGCCATGGCGGCGTTGACTACCAGCGACACCATCAGCAGGAAGGCCAGTACCAGCACCAGGCCGAAGGACAGCAAACGCGTGCGCAGCATGTCCCAGGCGCCCGCTTCCTTCAGCGGTGGTACTTGCCAGATTTCATCGAGACTGGCTTTCAGTTCGGCAAACACGCTGGTGGCGCCAAACAGCAGCAGGGCGCTGGCGATGAGGGTGGCGATGCGGCCCTGATCATGGTTCTTCGCGCCGGCCAGCACCAGCTGGATGGCTTCGGCGCCTTGCGTGCCCAGCAAGCCTTGTAGTTGCCCCATCAGTTCACCGCGCGCGGCGGCCGGACCATAGAAAAAGCCGGCGATGGCAATCACCAGCACGAGGATGGGGGCGATGGAAAACAGGGTGTAGTAGGCGAGGGCAGCGCCCTTGCTCGAGGCGCGGTGTTCCAGCCATTCGGTGACGGAGCAGACGATGACACTGCGCATTTGCTTGCTGAACGGCACCAGGCCGGCCAGTCGGGGATAACGGGTAGAAAAATTCATGCTGGCTTTCAATGCAAAAAAGGGGCGCGAGCCCCTTTTTTTTATTCACAAGTGGCGTACCACTGTTAGCTTACTGCACGCGGCGTTCGATGGTGATTTGTTCCACTTCAACGCGGCGGTTTGGTTCCAGGCACTTGATCAGGTCGGCACGCTTCTTGTTATCGCAGGTGACGACAGGATTGGTGGAACCCTTGCCTTCGGCTGTCAGGCGGTTGGCGGCGACACCGTGGGCGACCAGGTATTCCTTGACTGCATCAGCGCGCTGCTGCGACAGTTTCAGGTTGTACTTGGGCGAACCGATGCGGTCGGCATAACCGCTGATGACGACGTTGTTGACGTCCGGTGCAGCGTTCAGCACGCGGGCGATTTCGTCGAGCTTGGTCTGTGTCGGGCCCAGCTTGGCGCTGTCGAACGCGAACAGTTCCGTTGCCGCCATCGTCACTTTTTCAAAGCGTGGTGGCGGTGGTGGCGGAGGTGGCGGCACGACCACGACGACTTCTTCACGCACTGGCGGCGGTGGTGGCGGCGGTGGCGGCGGTGCAGGTGGTTTGTCGAACGCGAAGTTCAGGCCCACAGTGACGTAGTAGTTGTTCGACTTGCTGCTTGGGTCGAAGGTATTGCCGCGCAGGAAACCGTGCACATTGCGTACGTCAGCCTGGAGGGACAATTGATCGGTGATGCTGGACTGGAAGCCCAGGCCCACGCTGGCGTATGGCGAACTCTTCGTGCGTTCACCGAAGGCGAAGCTGGTGTCCTTGTCGCGCTGCATGCCGGCACCGACCAGCAGGAAGGGACGGAAGGCTTTACGCGAGAACATGTACAGGCCGTCTACGCCCAGCGTATTTTGTTGGTAGCGCTGACCGCCATCCTTGGAGCGGGCGTACGTGGTGCCCAGCTGGATATCCCAGTCCGGGGAAACAGGCTTACCGAAACGCAAGCCTGCGCCATAGCCGGTTTTATCCGTGGAAAAATCGGAATCTGGCTTGAGTGCGTTGATGCTAGGTTGAATGTACCAGGAGGGATTGATTTCCTGGGCCTGCGCGCCGAGGGCGGAGCACAGTACTGCGGCGGCAACGGCGATTTTTTTTAGATTATTCACAAGTAACTCCCAACGTTGATAAGAGATTTTCTCTGCTGCATCAATGCGACAACTGCCAGACATGCTATTGCTAGAGATAGACAACCATTCCAGGTGCGCTATCTTGCGATAAATGCACTGCTGTTGGACTAGAGAATACGATGGCAGGTTCGCAACGTCCGTGCGTTAGCGCACAAAGCATTGTGGTATATCAATGGTGTTGCGGATTCACGACAACTACTTTGCTGTTGAAAAAAACTAATTCGCCTCGTGAACATTTTGCTATCACGGCCACTTCCGGGCGCCGCGACGCGAGGCAATCGTACGACTTGTTACTGGCATGCCACTGTATATTAGCAACAATGATGAGCTTGATAACTAATATTACATTGATGTTGTATTCCTGCCGCGTTCGCTTGCCTTGTGTTGCTTCCTCCAGGCAACTTTTGCGCGCCGCAGCCAGCTCCGCCACTTTTCATCAAGGAGTCTCCCGTGCCTGACCTGTCCCGTGTCGTTTCTTCCCCGCTATCTGGCAAGCTGGGCCGGCTATGTCTGTCGCTGTCGCTGGGCCTGGCTATGCCGGCCTGGGCCGATAGCGGCGTGTCCCTGTTTTCACCGAGCGGCACGGTCAAGGCCGTGCGCCAGGTGCGGGCCCAGTTCGCCACTCCGATGGTGCCGTTCGGCGACATGGGCTTGCCCGCACCGTTCGCCATCGATTGCGGCAAGGCCGAGCCAGCCGTGGTGGCGGGCGCGGGACGCTGGGCCGACGAGCGTAACTGGAATTATGATTTCGAGCGCGACTTGCCGGCCGGCGTGGCCTGCAGTTTTAGCCTGAAGCCGGGGCTGAAGGATCTGGCAGGCAAGCCTTTGCAGGGGACGGCGTCGTACCGCTTTTCCACGGGCGGCCCGGCCATCGTCGAGGCCGTGCCGTATGACGGCCAGCCGTATATCGATGAAAACCAGATCTTCGTGCTGGGCCTCGATGCCGCGCCGAACGAGGCCAGCGTGGCCGCGAACGCGTATTGCCGCGCCGATGGCATCAATGAAAAGATTCCCGTACGTCTGTTCAAAGGCAAGGAACTGGAGCAGGTATTGACCCTGCGCAAGAGCTTCCTCGACCGCTACCTGACTGTCTACTTCAAGAAGCGGGGCACGGTCTGGAAAGTGGGCATGCCCGTCGCCAGCAAGGGCGCGCCGCCGCTGCCCGTCACCGTGCTGCAATGCAAGCGCAGCTTCCCCGCCAACGCCAAGGTGTCGCTCGTGTGGGGCGAGGGCATCGCCAGCGCCAGCGGCATTGCCACCGACAAGGCGCAAACCCTGCAGTACAAGACGCGCCCCGATTTCACGGCCAAATTCAGCTGCGAGCGCAGCAATCCGAAGGAACAGTGCATCCCCTTCCTGCCCATGCGCGTGCAGTTTTCCGCGCCCGTGAGCGCGGCGCAGGTGCGCGCCATGACCCTGAAGGGCGGCGGCAAGACGTATGCGCCGACGATTGCAAAAGACGAAGAAAAGGCGGAATTCCTGTATGGCGCTACCTTCAATGGCCCCTTCCCCGTGCAAGCCAGTTTCGTGCTGAACCTGCCACCGAAGCTGACGGATGACGCGGGCCGTGCCTTGCTCAACCGCGCGCGCTTTCCCATGACGGTGCGCACGGGTGAACAGCCGCCGCTGCTGAAGTTCCCGGCCCCGTTCGGCATCATCGAAGCGAAGGGCGACGGCTTGCTGCCCGTGACGGTGCGCAATATCGAGCCTGTGCTGTCGGGCAAGGAAGTCGCGCAAGCCTCGGCTGCCGCCACGGGCGCCACCTTGCGCGTGCCCGACAATGACGACAAGTTCATCATCGAGTGGATGCAGCGCCTGGCCGGCAATGGCGACGGCGGCGAATACTGGCAGCCTTACGCCCAGTATGCGGGCAACATGAGCAAATCCGTGCTGGCCGATGCGTCCGGTACGCGTCCCATCAGCCTGCCCCGTCCCGATGGCAAAAAAACCTTTGAGGTGATCGGTATTCCTTTGCTGAAACCGGGCTTTTATGTGGTCGAGCTGGCCAGCCCCATCCTCGGCAAGGTGCTGCTTGGCAAACCGACCACGGCCTACATCCGCACGGCCGCGCTGGTGACGAATCTGGCGGCCCACTTCAAGCATGGCGCGCAATCGTCGCTGGTGTGGGTGACGACCCTGGACAAGGGCGCGCCAGTTGCGAAAGCGCAAGTGGCCGTGCGCGACTGCGGCGGCAAGCTGCTGTGGCAAGGCGCCACAGGCGCGGACGGCGTGGCGCAGATTCCCGGCGAGCTGGCCGCTTCCAGTTGCAAGAACAATGGCCGCTACTTTATCAGTGCGCGCAGCGGCGGCGACATGACGTTCACCCTGTCGGACTGGGTGGGCGGCATCGAAGCCTGGCGTTTCAATTTGCCCACGGACGACACGCGCGCCGACAACACCTTGCTGGCCACGGTATTCGACCGCACCCTGCTGCGCGCCGGCGAAACCGTGCACATGAAGCATTTCATCCGCAAGCACACGGCCGAGGGCATGAGCCTGGTCGACAAGAACAACGGCCCCGGCAGCGCCACCTCCATCGTCATCACGCACCAGGGCAGCGACCAGAACTATCAGCTGCCCCTGCGCTGGTCCGCCAGCGGCACGGCGGAAAACGACTGGGTCATTCCCGCCGACGCCAAGCAGGGCGAATATAGCGTCACCATGGCGGGCCGCCCGTCCGGCAGCTTCCGCGTGGAAGCGTTCCGCGTGCCGACCATGAAAGCCGTGCTGCAGGGCCCGAAAGCACCCGCCGTGCAGGTTAAACAGCTGGCCCTCGATGCGCAAATCACGTATCTGGCCGGCGGCGCCGCCACGAATGCGCCCGTCAAGTTGCGCACGGTGCTGCAAGACAAGAGCGTGACGTTTGCCGACTATCCCGACTATAGCTTCAGCAATGGCGACGTGAAGGAAGGCCTGGTGAAACAGGGCACGGGCTACGACGACGATGAGGGCGAATGGCAGGACGAAGGCCATGGCGGACGTGTCGGCGCCGGCGCAGCTGCCGCGCGCACGCAAAGCTTGACCCTCGACAAGGCGGGCGGCGCGCGCATCGTCATCGACCAGCTGCCGCAGCTGTCCACGCCGCGCGACCTGGTGGCGGAAATGGCGTTCCAGGATGCAAATGGCGAGACAGCCTCGGTGGCCACGCGCGTACCGCTGTGGCCATCGAACTATGTGATCGGCATCAAGCCCGACGCCTGGGCCTTGAGCAAGGATGCCTTCAAATTCACGGTGGCCGTGCTCGGCACCAATGGCAAGCCCGTGGCGAATGCCCCGGTTGCCGTCGATTTCTTCCAGCGCAACAGCTATTCGCACCGCCGCCGCCTGATCGGCGGCTTCTATGCGTATGAAAACAGCAGCGAAGTCGTCAAGCTGGGTCAGGCGTGTTCGGGCAAGACGGACAATAAGGGCCTGTTGATTTGCGACGTGAAGGCGCCCGCCAGCGGCAATCTGATACTGCGCGCGCGCACGCAGGATGCAGCCGGCAACGCGGCCGTCGCCAACCGCGAAACCTGGGTGGCCGGCAGCGGCGACTGGTGGTTCAACGCCAGCGACAACGACCGTATCGACGTGCTGCCGGAAAAGAAACGCTATGAACCGGGCCAGGAAGCAAGCTTGCAGGTGCGCATGCCGTTCCGCTCGGGCACGGCCCTGATCACGGTCGAGCGCGAAGGCATCCTCGACACCTATGTGCGCCAGCTCAATGGCCGGGAACCGGTGGTCAATATCCCTGTCAAAGCGAATTACGCGCCGAATGTGTACGTGTCCGTGTTTGTCGTGCGGGGGCGTGTCGATGGCGTGCAGCCGACGGCTTTGGTGGACCTGGGCAAGCCGGCCTACAAGATGGGCATCGCACCGCTGAACGTGGGGTGGCAGGCGCATGAGCTGAACGTCATGGTGGTGTCCGACAAGGAAGTGTATAAAACGCGCGACAAGGCGGAGGTATCGGTGCGCGTGCGCCGCGCCGACGGCAAACCGCTGCCAGCGGGCGCCGAAGTGGCGCTGGCGGCCGTCGATGCGGGCTTGCTGGAACTGATGCCCAACGATAGCTGGAAATTGCTCGACACCATGATGGCGCAGCGCAGCCTGCAGGTGGAAACGGCGACGGCGCAGATGCAGGTGATCGGCAAGCGCCACTTTGGCCGCAAGGCCTTCCCGGCCGGCGGTGGCGGCGGCAAGGGCGCCAGCCGCGAACTGTTCGACACCCTGCTGTTCTGGAAGGGCACCGTCAAGCTCGACACGAAGGGCGAAGCGACGGTGCAAGTGCCGCTCAACGACTCGCTGACGGCGTTCCGCATCGTTGCGATTGCCAGACCGATAAACTCAAAATCACGCAAAAGGTGGGCCAGGCCACGCCCGTGCGCACGTATCAAGCCACCTTGCTGCAGATCGACAAGCCCGTCAATATGTCCGTGCAAATGCCGGCCGGCGCCTTGCCGGGCAGGGGCGGCGTCCAGACCAGCTTTGTCGCCAGGCTGGGCGGCGAGCTGCCCGGGGTGCGCGAGTACATGGCTGCGTATCCATACACTTGTTTCGAGCAAAACACGTCGAAAGCCATCGCCCTGCAAGACCAGGAGGCGTGGAACAAGCTGGCCGCCAGCTTGCCCGCCTATCTGGACAGCGACGGCCTGCTGAAATATTTCCCCATCATGGAGCAGGGCAGCGACAGCCTGACGGCGTATGTGTTGTCGGCCACCAGGGAAGCGGGCTATGCCATTCCCGAGCAGACGAAGAACCGCATGGAAGCAGCCTTGACGGCCTTCGTGCAGGGCCGCATCGTGCGCCATTCCGCGCTGGCCACGACCGACCTGGCCGTGCGCAAGCTCGCTGCGCTGGAAGCGCTGTCGCGTTCGAACAAGGTGCCGCCCGATGCGCTGGAAAGCATCAGCATCAACCCTAACCTGTGGCCGACCTCGGCCGTCATCGACTGGAGCTTGTTGCTGCAACGCACGCCAAGCCTGGCGCGCCGCGATGCGCTGCTGGCCGAGGCGCAGCAGATTTTGCGTTCGCGCCTGAACTTCCGGGGCACGACCATGGGCTTTTCCACCGAGCGCAAGGATAACTGGTGGTGGCTGATGGTGTCCGGCGACGTCAACGCCAACCGCTTGTTGCTGGCCGTGATGGACGACCCGGCGTGGAAGGATGACATCGGCCGCCTGGTGCGCGGCAGCATGGGACGCCAGAAGAAGGGCCGTTGGGATACCACGGTGGCCAACGCCTGGGGCACGCTGGCCATCAGTAAGTTCTCGGCCAAGTTCGAATTCACGCCAGTGACGGGTGCCAGCGCCGTCAAGCTGGGCGGCGATACGCAAGCGCTCGTGTGGAATGGCGCGGCGAAAGTGGGACCCGTGCTGCAAGCGTGGCCGAAGGGCATGGACACCCTGGGCCTGGCGCACAGCGGCACCGGCAAACCGTGGGCCACCGTGCAAAGCCTGGCGGCCATCCCGCTCAAGGCGCCCGTCTCCAGCGGCTACACGATCAAGAAAACCATTACGCCAGTGGAGCAGAAAACCATTGGCCACTGGTCGCGCGGCGATGTCTACCGCGTGCGCCTGGATTTGTCGGCGCAGGCGGACATGAGCTGGGTGGTGGTCGACGATCCGATCCCCGCCAGCGCCACGGTGCTGGGCAACGGCCTGGGCCGCGATTCGCAGCTGCTGACGGCCGGTGAAAAATCCACGGGCTGGGTCTGGCCCACGTTCGAGGAGCGGGCCTTCGACGCTTTCCGCGCGTATTACGCGTTTGTGCCAAAAGGCACGTGGAGCGTGGAATACACGGTGCGCCTGAACAATGCCGGGGATTTCAGCCTGCCGGCCACGCGCATCGAAGCCATGTATTCGCCCGAAATGTTTGGCGAGTCGCCGAACGCGAATGTGAAGGTGGCGCAGTGAAAGGGTTTGCTTTACTGATGGGCTGCCTGCTGGCCGGCCCGGCCGTCGCCGAAGCGATATTGACGCCGGCCCAGGTGCAAGCGGCCTACCGCAGTTCGGAAGCGCAGTTGCTGGACCGCAGCGGCGCGCCGCTGCAATCGTTACGCGTGGACATGAAGGTGCGGCGCTTGCCGTGGGTGCCGCTGGCGGACATATCACCGGCCGTGCAGCAGGCCGTGCTGCTGGCGGAAGACCAGCGCTTCATGCGCCATGGCGGCGTGGATGTGTCCGCGCTGGCCACGGCCGCCTGGGACAATCTGTTTTCGAAAAAGCCCCGGGGTGCCTCGACCATTACCATGCAGCTGGCGGGCCAGCTCGATGCGGACTTGCAGGCATCCTCGGGCGGACGCAGCCTGCGCCAGAAATGGGACCAGATGCGCGCCGCGCAAGCCATCGAGGATAGCTGGAGCAAGGCGCAGATTTTTGAAGCGTATTTGAACCTGGTGTCGTTCCGCGGCGAGCTGCAAGGCATCGCCTCCGCCTCGTACAGCCTGTTCGGCAAGGCGCCGTCGGGCCTGAACCAGACCGATGGCATCATCCTGGCCAGCCTGGTGCGCGCGCCGAATGCGCCGCCTGCCACCGTCACGCGCCGCGCCTGCGCGCTGGCCAAAGAGTGGCGCATGGACAGCAGTTGCCAGCTGATCGGCCAGCGCGTGCAGACGGCCTTGCAGCGCACGGCCCTGTACGCCGACCTCGCGCCGGCGCCGCAAGTGGCGCAGCAGCTGCTCAAGCAATCGGGCGCCTCCGTGCGTAGCACCCTCGACGGTCCCCTGCAGCGTTTCGCGCAGGAAAATCTGCGCCAGCAACTGGCGTCCTTGCGCGAGCGCAATGTCAACGATGGCGCCATCATCGTGCTTGACAACCGCAGCGGAGAAGTCCTTGCCTATGTCGGCAACGCGGGCGGCAACCACGTCGATGGTGTGACGGCCCTGCGCCAGGCCGGTTCCACCTTAAAACCTTTCCTGTATGAACTGGCCATCGAGCGCCGGCTGATGACGGCCGCCTCCGTCATGGACGACTCGCCGCTCGACGTTGCCACGGCGTCGGGCATGTATGCGCCGCAAAACTACGACCGCAATTTCAAGGGTTACGTCAGCGCCCGCACCAGCCTGGCCAGCTCGCTCAACATTCCCGCCGTGCGCACGGTGCTGCTGACGGGGCAGGACGGCTTTTACAACCGTCTGAAGGACGTGGGCCTGTCCAGCCTGACGGAACCGGCCGAATATTACGGCCCTTCGCTGGCCCTCGGCTCATCGGAAGTGACCTTGCTGGAACTGGCCAACGCCTACCGCGCGCTGGCCAATGGCGGCCTGTACAGCACGGCGAGCCTGCAGCCGGGGCAGGCGGGCAAGGAAAGGCGCCGCGTGATGGAAGCGGGCGCCGCCTTCATCGTGGGCGACATCCTGGCCGACCGCGCCGCGCGCAGCATGACCTTTGGCTTGCGCAACGAACTGGGGACGAATTTCTGGAGCGCCGTCAAGACGGGCACCAGCAAGGACATGCGCGACAACTGGTGCATGGGCTACTCGGCGCGCTACACGGTGGGCGTGTGGGTGGGCAATTTCGATGGCAAGCCGATGTGGGACGTGTCGGGTGTGACGGGCGCCGCGCCCGTGTGGCGCGACGTGATGGATTATCTGCACAAGAACGTGCCCAGCCATGCGCCGAAGGCACCGCCCGGCGTGCTGCAGCAGATGGTGGCGTACCAGCCCGCGTTGGAAGCGCCGCGCCGCGAATGGTTTATCGCTGGTACGGAAAGCCCCGTCATCGCCGTATTGGGCGACACCGTGAAGCCACCCGCCATCGTGTATCCGGCCGAGGACAGCATCCTCGCCATCGATCCCGACATCCCGCCCGCCCTGCAGCGCGTGTTCTTCCAGGCGCAAGGCAGCCATGCCTTGCGCTGGGTGCTCGACGGCAAGGATATGGGCGCGGCTCTTGATAGCATCAGCTGGCGTCCCGTGCCGGGCAAGCACGCGCTGGCTCTCGTCGACGTCGCTGGCAAGACGGTGGCGCAGGTGGCGTTTCAAGTGCGGGGAAATGCGCTGGCGTCGCTGAACTAGGCGGGGCGATCCGTGCCCTTGGCCAGCTTGCTGTCCGCCAGTGCCGGTGCGCCCCACAACAGGCCCATCCAGATGCAGAACGACAGGCCGCGGTGCAGCGATGTGAAACACAGGCCGAAAATCAGGCCGCGCGCGAACGGGTTCGTGTTTGGCACGTTGGCACTGTCGAGCAGGAACAGGGTAGCGACGGCGGCGACCGTCATGACGGGCAGCATGAACCACCATTTGCGTTCGATCGGCGACATAGTTTCCTGATAAGACGTGTGTCACCGATTCTAGCGCAATATTGTCAAAGTATTTATGGTGCGCTGAGGATATTCGTCAGTGCAATGCGATACGCTGGCTGCACCTCGCCATCCTTGTCCAGCTTGTCCGTCATGATCACGCCGTAACCTTGCGCGTACCACACGTATTCGCCGCTTTTGCCTTTGCTTTTGCCACCCACGTCACGCAGTTCGAACTTGCAGGCGTCGGGGAAGCGGCGCCCGCCCAGTTCCAGGCGTTCCCAGCCGAGGAAGGTGATCGAGAAGTCGCGTTTGTCCGTGCGCGTCGAGGTGGTGATCTTGTCGGACAGGCCCGCCAGCGGGTAGTGGGTGCTCGTTTGCGTGTCCGTGAACTGCACGCGCACTTCCTGGCCGGGGCGCATGG